>JAESFM010000039.1_pt1 | contig 85797 bp, 86 predicted proteins | sample 9266171 | NCBI WGS metagenome assembly JAESFM01 (sample SAMN14505069, study PRJNA617099) | algae metagenome | isolation source: Hassallia sp. WJT32-NPBG1 and co-occurring heterotrophs from well developed... | place: USA: Mojave Desert, Joshua Tree National Park, California | collected 2006-06-22 | reverse complement strand
TCCCTGACTAAGAATGCCATGAAGCCAGTCGAGTCAAGATTACAGCGAAATCCACTTTTACCCAAATGGGATGTATTGATTCAACCACTTTAGCTGGTAATTTCTTTTTCAAAAATCACCTTAAAGCGATCGCTGTTGAAGAATGCACCTGCTGCACAGCGAACTAATACTGGTGATGGTAAATTTTCTATTTCCCAGATTGCTTTTTCAACCAATTCTTGGTTCGATTCTGAAGGATTCAGAGGGACGTTCGCGTAATTCAGTCCTGCGTCTTTAGCGTGCTGCTGTTCGTCATTTAAAAAACCTTGTTCGTGGGGAGAACGCAGATTTAGAATTGATTTAAATCCTTTCTACAGATAGCAAGCCTTTGAGCGATCGCTAAAACAGCTTACAAATATAAAAAAAGTACACCTTTGTAAGGGTGTACTATTAAACAATCACAAGATTTGTATATGCTGATTATCAAGTCAACTTCATTGCATTGGGTAGAATTGTAAGCGAGCTACCCCAAGAGATTGACTTTCTGTTCTCTGATCTGCGGGAGCAGCTTTGAGATGAAATAAATAGACCCCATCATAAGTAGGATTACGGTAAGGCTTGAGAGCGATTGTTACCTTTTTGCCTGATGGTATTGGCTGCGCGAACTGAAGTGTGACTGTATTGTTCTGACTTGCGTTGCTTGTGAGCGAAAATGGCAGATTTTCACCTCGCTGATCTCTTGTCCCCAGAAAGACACGACTTTGTTTTGCGTCAAATTCGATGTCTTCACCACCTTGTATCTGCGTCAGTGTCACTTGTTGTAAGGGTTTTGTCCCCGCAGGCAAGAATACAGTGAAATAATATGTTGCTTCGCGGACACTCGTTTGATTATACGTAGTGGTAGCAACAAGAGGTGCCTGGGCAGTCTTAGTGCTTGCATAGGTTTCGGCTACAGGCAGCAGACATATTCCGAAGCTAAAAGCAAACACAGCTTTACACAAGCTAGAAATATTTTTCATGACATTTGCGGGATGGATAGTTTTATTAGGCTTTAAATTAGGCAAGTCAATTAAAAAAGTATCAGAGATGCTTTAGTCAATTTCCGACCAAAGGCTGATGCTGTTTATTTTTGAGATGCCATCTCAAAATAGATGACAAACCTAGTCAGAACAATGGTTCTGAGAGGTTATCATCTTACTGAAGACTTAATCTTCAAAGCCTAATTTCTCTGAACATGGCAACTATATTCTGACTTAATTGGTGATAATTTAGCAACTAAAATACGTTGATTATTTAATCTTTTTCCAAAGCATTAAACACCACTAATACTATGATTTTTTAGGTGTTTAAAATTAGTAATATCTAACTATTACACGCTCTTTTTATCATTGATTGGGCTACAAACACAAATTTGAGCAAAGTATTCTTGGGAAGCTTAAAACTTGAAATTTTTACTGTGTATATAGTTCAGGCTTTGTGAATCAGGGCACATATGGTCTTGGTATTTATAGCCGCACCGAAATTAAAAGCAGATGCGAAGCTTGGGTAACGAATCAGCGTTGTTCGCAGCTAACAGAAATTTGTGTCCAACCAAATAACCTTGAAATAGAAGTATTGAAGCAACTCATGCGAATCGAATCAGAAAGAGAATTTTGGATGCGTCAACTCGAAGAATGGCGCGAACTTGTACGGCAACGTGAGTTAAAGAAACTCAATACCCAAAACAACACGTCCATCAACAACGATACGTCGGACAAGCCTGTTTAGCATTCGCTTCTTGTCTTCAGGTGTTCTGCTTTCCCAGTATTCGCGATCGCGAAACATCTCAATCAATTCCTCTCGAACCAACAGGCTGCGTTTTGTCACTTTTTCGTACAGGCTTAGAATACTGGCGATTTGGTCGCGTATCCCGTCCTTGGCTTTTTCTACAAAAGGGTTGGGAGGTAATTTCTCCAGTCCGGCTAAAGTTTCCCGCAGTTCCTTTACTTCTGAAGGTTCAAGATGCTTCTCTTCTCCAAAATCTACCATTCCAGCTAGCCTAGTAGCTTCCCCCACCAACAAATCAGCCACCTGATTATCAAGACTGCGACTATTTATCATTTCTTTGGCATCGCAACGTCCAAGGGAGTGGTAAGTACATTGGTAATAGGCGGTATAATTTCCATGTGCGTCGCGTCGCGAAGACATGCGGGTTAATGCACCCCCGCACCTGCCACATTTCAATAAATTGGCGAATGGGTTGGTCGTTTCTCCGGAGTGAGCAGCCCATTTGTTGTTTGCATTCGCGCGAATAGTGCGCTTAACTTGCTCGTGTTGTTCGCGGGTAATAATTCCCTCATGGGTATCCCAGTTGCAGTCCCACTGGTCAAAGTGCTTAAGTACCTTTCTAGTACCACCTGCCCCCTTTTTTGTGACATTAAAAGGGGTTCCCCCCGCGTGAACTGGATTAACTAAAAAGTTTTTCAATCCGGCAGGTGACCACTGCAAACTACCCCAAGGATATCGTTTGTATGTTTTTTTATCTGCTGGGGATAGGTCTAGTTCCCCAAGGCTTTCGGCTGTCGCTCGGTGGCTAGCTTTCGATTTTTCCTTTTCTCTCGCGTCAACCTTCCCAGAAGTACCAAACATCTTATTTAATGTGTCGCAAGTTTTGCGGACACTGCCACACTCCGCAAAAACTTCAAATGCAAAATATGCTAACTCCCAAACCCTAAAACTACGCTTTGTGGATAGCAATGAAACACACCATGACTCATCCTTAATGTAGCGATCGCTTTCTACCTGCCATCCCAAAGGAGCTAACCTGTGGCTTTTTCTTTGCGTCATTCGGTGCTTCCTCTCGGCACTGACGCGGCTGGATAACATTTTTACTTCAAATTTAGAAGCTGCGAGTAAAATATCAATCGTTAATTCCCCTCCCAAAGACTCGGTATCTATTGTTTGGTCAAGGGCTACCAGCCTAATATCTTTACTACGTAACACTTCCAATAAAGAATAAAATAAACGCGATGATGACCCGATCCGGTCAATGCGGGTAACTATTAACTCACTAACAGCACTATGAGGTAATATTTTTAAATCATCAATTAGTTGCTGTAACCCGCTACGCACCTCGGTTGCACGCGATTGAATATCCCAATAAAACCGACTACACCCAGCGTTTTTACCCCTTTCTAGTTGCTTTTTTAGCGCTCCTCTATCTTCCTGTTGCTCAACAGTCGATACCCGCCCATAGAACCACTTTTCAGCCATAATCAAGTCAACTATATCTGTTCTATAGTGACTATAATATGTCATTTCTCAATGCTGAGGAACCCACCGCTTGCGATTTAATTGCCGACTTTGGCATCAACATACTTTGGCATCCATCCTTGGGGCTGGAACTAGGTATAAACTTGCAGAATATGCTCTGGGATTGCATTTCCGGCAAAATTCCCCTGGACATCCTGGTATTTGAAGGTAGCGTAATCAACGCTCCCAACGGAACCGGAGAATGGAATCGTTTTGCCGATCGCCCGATGAAAGACTGGTTAAACGATTTATCCAAAGTCGCTAATTTCGTCGTCGCGGTGGGAGACTGCGCCACCTGGGGAGGAATACCCGCAATGTCACCCAACCCCACCGAATCTCAAGGATTGCAATTTCTCAAACGTCAAGAGGGTGGCTTTTTAGGCAAAGACTTCCATTCATTATCTGGATTACCCGTCATCAACATACCTGGATGTCCCGCCCATCCAGATTGGATAACGCAAATATTAGTAGCGATCGCCACAGGAAGAATCAGCGACATCAGCTTAGATGAATTGCATCGTCCGGAAACCTTCTTCAAGAGTTTTACCCAAACAGGCTGTACTCGCAACGTCCACTTTGCTTACAAAGCATCAACCGCCGAATTTGGTCAACGTAAAGGATGCCTATTTTACGACTTAGGCTGTCGCGGACCAATGACACATTCTTCGTGCAACCGCATTTTATGGAATCGCGTCTCCTCCAAAACCCGCGCTGGGATGCCTTGTATAGGTTGTACCGAACCAGAATTTCCCTTCCACGACCTCAAACCGGGAACCGTATTTAAAACCCAAACTGTTATGGGAGTTCCCAAAGAATTACCTACAGGAGTTAACAAAAAAGACTACGCATTGTTAACAATGGTGGCGAAAGATTCAATACCAGCTTGGGCAGAAGAAGACTTTTTTACAGTTTAGGGAATGGGGCATCGGGCATCGGGCATAGGGCATGGAAAGAGTTTCTCACACAATCATGCATAAATGCTCACGGGATGTAAATAATGTTTTACTCAATTGCCAATGCCCAATGCCCAATGCCCATTGCCCAATGCCCAATTACCAATTACCGAGAATTATGACAATTAAAACATTAGATATTTCCCCAGTTGGCAGAGTTGAAGGCGATTTAGATGTGCGCGTGGAAATCGATGATGGACAGGTAGTAAACGCCTGGACTCATGCCGAACTATTTCGAGGATTTGAAGTTATTTTACGCGGCAAAGACCCCCAAGCCGGATTAATTGTCACACCTCGCGTTTGTGGAATTTGCGGTGCTTCTCACCTCACCTCCGCAGCTTGGGCATTAGATACAGCTTGGGGAACAGAAGTTCCGCGCAATGCTATTTTAGCTAGAAACTTAGGTCAAATTGTCGAAACAATTCAAAGTATACCGCGTTACTTTTATGGTCTATTTGCTATCGATTTGACTAATAAAAAGTATCAGCACAGCCGCTTTTATGAAGAAGCTTGCAGACGCTTTGCCGCTTTCACAGGTAAATCTTATGAAATAGGCATTACAATTTCTAGCAAACCTGTAGAAATTTATGCTTTATTTGGCGGACAATGGCCCCATTCTAGTTATATGGTTCCTGGTGGGGTGATGTGCGCCCCGACCTTAACAGATGTTACCCGCGCCTGGTCAATTTTGGAATATTTCCGCACTAATTGGTTAGAACCAGTTTGGTTAGGTTGTTCATTAGAACGTTATGAACAAATTCAGACTTATGATGATTTCATGGCGTGGCTAGATGAAAACCCAAATCATGCAAATTCTGACTTAGGTTTTTATTGGCGAATGGGTTTAGAAATCGGTTTGGATAAATACGGTGTTGGTGTTGGTAAATATGTAACTTGGGGATATTTACCCCATGAAGATAGATACCAAAAACCGACCATTGAAGGGCGAAATGCTGCCACAATCATGAAGAGTGGCGTGTATAACAGCTTCACCGATACTCATGTTTTGATGGATCAAAGCTTCACCCGCGAAAATACAATTCGCTCCTGGTATGATGAAGGCACGGCAGACGTTCACCCCTTCGATCGCACGACCAAACCAAGCCAAAAGAATACCAAAGACTTTGACAACGCTTATTCTTGGTCAAGTGCTGTCAGCCACGAACAATTTGGACGTTTGGAAGCAGGACCACTCGCGCGTCAGTTAGTCGCAGGTGGCAAACATGGCGAATCTTGGCAACACCAGGACGGCTTCATTTTAGACGCATTCAAGCAAATGGGCGGTGCGAATATCCATATCCGTCAATTAGCACGAGTTCACGAAATTGTCAAGTTATATCGTCAAGCCGAACACTGCTTGCGTGAATTTAAGTTAAATGACCCTTGGTATATCAAACCCCAAGAAAAAGATGGACGTGGCTGGGGTGCAACCGAAGCGTCACGGGGAGCCCTGTGTCACTGGGTAGATATTGAAGGAGGCAAGATTAAGAATTATCAAATCATGGCTCCTAGCACCTGGAACATTGGACCCCGCGACGGTGAAGGATTGCGCGGACCGATTGAAGAAGCTTTGGTAGGGACACCCATTTTCGATCCTACCGATCCGGTGGAAGTGGGACATGTCGCGCGATCGTTTGATTCTTGCTTAGTTTGCACCGTTCACGCCCACGATGCGAAAACAGGTGAAGAATTGGCGCGTTTCCGTACTGCTTAATGCCTCGTTCCCAGTCTCTGGCTGGGAACGTACTTCCAGAGGCTCTGCCTCCTAGAAGGCGAGACGGAGCCTCTTTGATAGCATTCCCAGTCAGAGACTGGGAACGAGAAAAACGAGAAAACATTGAAATTTACACGGGTATTATTGTGACTGAATTAGCATTACACAATCATCTTTCTCATCTTCCCGAAGAAGCACTGCAAGAGTTTACAGAATGGTGTGTCCTAGAGCAAGCAAAAGAAGCGGGATATAAGCTTACTCCAGATAGAACTAAGTTAAATAACTTACCGGCAGGAGACTACATTCACCAACTTGTGGATCAATTTATGAAAGTTAAACCAGACCCAATTAGAACTGGTTTAGCAGGAGCAATTGCCGGAAAGCAAGCTGACAATCACGCTTTGTCAGGTTCAGCAGCTATTGTCGATTTTGTTTCACTTTACATTAGGTATTTACTTCCTAAAGAAGGTAGCGAACAAGAAAAGGCGGAAGCAATATTAACTCAAGCATCACAACAGCAATTTGAGAAACTTTCTGAAATTGCCAAAAAATATGATGTAGAAATTTCCAGCTAAACTGCTTCATTACTCGTTCCTGGGCTTCTGGCTAGGAACGAGTAAATGAGGAAATAGCTTACACAATTTCAAGACTGACTTTCATCGCTACAACAGTATGAAGGTTGGGTATTGGCAGATTATTTGAAATGTTATGGCAATTAACAATGGAAGCATTCTCAGCAAGCGCTTGTGAACCGGGTAAGAGCGCCGGCATCGACTGGATTTTGACCGAGGTAGTTGTATCCCACCCTGTAGAGGGATGGAGCAGAGCGCGAAATTAGTTAAAAATTGACCTCGGTTGGATAGTAACAATTGCTTTGCAGAAGGAACGTTTTATGATCGTTGTCCATCATCTCAACAACTCGCGATCGCAGCGCGTGCTATGGCTGCTTGAAGAATTAGCTATAGAATACGAAATCAAGCGCTACGAACGGGATACGGAGACGATGCTGGCACCGACATCGCTGCGCCAAGTCCACCCACTCGGCAAGTCACCAGTAATCACAGATGGAGAAGAGACGATCGCCGAGTCAGGTGCCATCATCGAATACCTAATGGATCGCTACGGCAACGGTCGGCTAATCCCAGCACCCGGTACACCGGAGCGTCTGCGCTACACCTATTGGCTGCACTACGCTGAAGGCTCTGCAATGCCCCCGCTGCTTTTGAGACTCATCTTCAACAATTTCGGAATAGGGGACAGCAACGCGATGGACGGATTCATCGCGCCTCAGATCAAGCTTCACTTTGACTACATCGAAGGCGAACTCCATAAAAGTACGTGGTTTGTGGGCGAGGAATTCACCGCAGCTGATATCCAAATGAGCTTTCCCCTGGAATTGCTCGCCACAGTCGCTCCTGATGTCGAGAGCCGACCGAAGCTGAAGGAATTTCTTGCTCGTATCCATGCGCGACCTGCTTACAAACGTGCGCTTGAGCGTGGAGGCAAATACGACTTTGCCAAGACTATTTAATAATTCTTGTACCCCGATAATGCTGCTGTAAAGCGTGCATATTTATCTTAAAGAAACTGGTTGAGCATTAATTCGAGTCTGAAATAGACTATAGGCTTTTTGGCGCAAGTCTTTCCCTTGTAATGACAAATAACAAAGAACAAATAACCATCATTGGCTGCGGCAATCTCAACCGCAGCGACGACGCCGTAGGCGTAATAATTGCCCAACGCCTACAGCAATATCTTATCAAAAATCTTCATCCCCATGTGCAAATTTATGACTGTGGCACCGCTGGGATGGAAGTCATGTTTAAAGCAAGAGGTAGCAAAGAATTAATAATTATTGATGCAAGTTCAACGAATTCCGAACCCGGTGCAGTATTTAAAGTTCCTGGAAAAGAATTAGAAACTTTACCGGAACCCAGTTATAACTTGCATGATTTTCGTTGGGATAATGCTTTAGCCGCTGGTAGGAAAATCTTTAAAGATGACTTTCCCTTATTGGTGACAGTTTACCTAATTGAAGCGGAAAATCTTGGTTTCGGACTAGAATTAAGTCCTGCTGTGAAACATTCTGCTGATTTGGTTTTTGAAGAAATAACCACAATCATCAGGCAAAAAGTTGAGCTATTTTAGATTTATTAGTCAAGAGTCAAAAATTATTCTACTTGTCCCCTTGTCTCCCCATTTCCCCTTCTTTGCTTCAGCATCAAGCCCAATCTTTGTAAACTGATAATTCATCTACCCTCATTTCAAAAGGCATTCCCTCGCTTTCTGGGGGACAAACGCGAATTTTAGCACTACTAACAATTTTATGTAGCAATGTCGCCATTGGCACAATTTTTTGTAACACACGCCAATTAGTAACTTGATCTGGACATTCAATCACCAAAGTCAAAGCATTAGCGTGGGTTGTGACATACCACCGACAACTAGATAATAATTTTTGAATACAGCGATCGCAATCTTCATAAAAGTACTTGCTAATAGAATATTCTAATTGCTGGCGCAGTATAATATCTGCCGATGTCGGTTGGATTGGACGTGAATCTTCATTCTGCCAGAAATAGTTGGTCATAGTTATGCCTCTTTATTTTTTCCAGTTATATGCCAATTGCCATTGCGTAAAGGACATCTTTATCTGTCTCTAGAAATTCCTGAGTTTCATCGTCATAATAAGCACCAATTCCGCTACAATGAATTCCCCAATAATTACTTGCTAGATACAGTCTTTGTCCTAAAAAACCAGCCATTTGCATGGCAGTTTGATAATTTGTATACTTTGAAACAAAAAACCAAGTTACTGCACTATATGAAGCGATCGCTTGATTAACGCACAAGTAACCTGTCTTCTCACTGAAGTTACCCTCCTTGACTAAATGCGTTCCTTTGTATAATCCAGCTTTGATTCCCTCTACTCGATGGACAACCGCGTAAATTTCGATTTCCTCAAAACTTTCTGTCGGTATCGCTTGCCTAATTTGCTGCAAAATACTAGAATAAAGTTCCTGGGAAATGAACTGTTTTTGAAAACGCCTAATTGAGCGTCTGTTCCAAACAGCTTGAGAAAATTTATCCTTATCAAAGCTCAATTGAGGATGCTTGATTTCTTGCTGACAACTTTTTTGCAAAGCTGTTTCTTTATAAGCTTCTTCAATGAATTGATTCTGTTCAAAATAATCAGTTTTGCAAACAAAAGGGACTTTCAGCCTTAAGCGTCTCACAGGCTTATTTTGAACCTCTCCTAAGTTCCGATCGCTCGTAACCTCCGCTTGGACTTCTCCGGAAATCGCACAAGCAGTAATAAACTCTTTGTTCTCAAATCCTAAATCTGCATTGAGAGCGAGTTTATCAAAATCGAAAACTAGTTGTATATCTCTATCGTGAAGAAAAGCTGAAGCAGCGATCGCACCCAAATGATGTCCGCTATCTAACCAGCAATACCTGATGCTCCTGTCTTTATATTTCCAACTAGACCTATAATAAACACAACTAATTAAAAAAATGAATCCGATGATACGATTATTCGGTAAAATATAACTCTCTAATCCATCATCAATTAATTCATAGATAAGTACCAGACAATTATTCTCAACTTCTAGATGATAGATTCCATCCACCATTCCCTGTATTCCGCGAATCTGCACGTAAACCTCAGTAGGATATAAAGCACCTGCTGATGGATTTACTCGCAATTTATCGACAGTATTTTTATACGTCTTTTCTAGGGTAATTGCACTCGTTAACCAGAGAAAAGAGTGGATAGAATTGTTGAGAAAGTCTAGACTTATTCGGCGATAAAACTTTGGATAAAATTTAAAAGCCGACGGTTGAGTTGACGAATCTACATAATTTGGATCGATTTGCACCGATAGGTAAGAATGCTTGGTAGCATCATGATATGCTTTTCCCGTTATTTTATTTACTTGCATTTTTCAGAATCCTTAAAACGTCTACGTTGCTAGCGAAATCTACGGCTTTATAGTCGTCTAAGTTTTTCAACTCTAGATTGGGGTGATATTGCAAAAGCAACTTCACAACTTCTGTCTTTCCAGCTGATGCTGCGTACATCAAAACAGTTGCACCGTTATCATTTTGGTTGTTGATATTAATCTTTGCAGCCAGCAATAAACGAATTAAATCGTAGTGGTTGCCAAAACAAGCAAACCACAAAGCATTGTTATTATCGTTATTTGTGGCATTAATATCAGCCCCGGCGTTAATTAGTTCTTCAACTACTGCATAAACGCCTTCTCTTGTCGCTTTCATCAAAGCCGTATCGCCATTTTGACCAGCCTGATTTAAATTATTTGCATCGTAGCTGTTAGCTATCATCCATTGGCTTGTAGTTGCGCTCAAATTAAAGCTATTTTGGTTAGTCATAATTACTCCTTTCTTGGGTTATGAAAAGGGCGAATGGAATTCGCATCTACACAGACAAAACCCGCGTAGGCGGGTTTAAAAGCCACAATGTTTTTTAGTCCACGTAGGTGGACTTCCCTGCGGGACGCTACGCGAACGTTTGTGTGCCCGTAAACTCCGCGAATTTTATTCGCCAGGGCTTAGTAGCTCAATCAAATGATGGGTGATGGGTAGGCTATCAACTACCATTGCAGCGCACAGCAACATCATGTAGAGAATCGAGTAGAGAAAAAGCGATCGCGCTAATTGTTTATCATCCGGATTCTGCAACAGCGACCAAGCTTTCATAATAAAAATCGCCCCTAAAATAAAGGCGATCGCACCATAAATTATTCCCGAAGCGTGAAGAGGATAAATTAATAAAAACGTGCTAGGGATAACCACCAAAGTGTATCGCCAAATCTGACGCGCCGTGGCAATATTATCAGTAACCACCGGCAGCATCGGCACACCTACTTTGGCATATTCATCGCGGATCATTAACGCCAATGCCCAAAAATGCGGAGGTGTCCATAAGAACACGATCGCAAAAATCAACCATGCTGTCCAGCTTAAGGTATTTGTCACCGCTGCCCAGCCCACCAACGCTGGAATTGCACCTGCTGCGCCGCCAATGACGATGTTGTAGGGAGTATGGCGTTTGAGCAAATGCGTGTAAATGCCCACGTAGAAGGCGATACCAGACATCGCTAACAAAGCACTTAACAGATTAACATATACTGCCAGCACCGTGAAAGAAATACAAGCCAGAGCGATCGCAAATATCAGAGCATGTAATGGCTGCACGCGACCAGAAGGCATCGGTCTATTGCGCGTGCGTTCCATTTCATAATCAATATCACTATCGTAGATACAATTGATTGTCTGAGCGCTAGCAGTCGCACAAGTACCGCCAATCATGGTTAGTAGCAGCAATAACGGGTCTAGTTTTCCCTCTGAGGCGATCGCCATACTAGCAGCCGTAGTAATCAAAAGCAGCGGAATAATCCGAGGCTTTGTTAGCTGATAGTAATCTTGAAAAACTTGTAAAACATTTTTATAGTGGCGTTGCGCCGTCGTCCCATTCATAAGTTCACGAATTCCTCAATTATGGAAAATATCCGCTATTTCCTAATAGCTAAAACTCCCCTCTTGCACTCAATTTTTCTCAGCCCGCGTAGGCGGATGTACGCACAACGCCGCGACTTACAGTCGTCAGGCACTTCGTTTGTGTAGCTGCAACTTAGCTATTAACAACACGCACATAAATAGCGCAAGCAACTTCCTTATCTATTTGCCAGCGTTTGTTTCCTACTTTGATGACAAAAGAGGGGAGCCTTTCTTCTAAAGTGATGATAGTTCCTGGCACCACTTCCATTGATATCAGTTTTTTTAAAACAATTTCGTCCTGATTTTTACAGAAAGTGACAATTCCTTGCTCTCCTTCCTGCAACAAAATTAATGAACACCCAATAACATCAAATGGAGTAAACATTTACATTAGGTAGTGAGAGCTTCAGCGCTCATAATAATTTTCAGGACTTCAGTCCTGACTACAAAAGAGACTTTTATTTATGTTTAAATATTGAAAAAATAAATATAATTAAGAAGCCATAGCTTTTTTAAAGCTACGACTTCAACATTAGGCGAAACTAAAAACTAATCAACAGTTTAGACCAGATATGGTTCTTGATGAGTGCGAATCGTACAATCAGAACGTGGATAGGTAACACAAAGTAGAGCGAATCCTTTCTCCATCTGCTCATCATCCAAGAAAGATTGGTCAGATTGATCTATTTCACCTTCAACAACTTTACCAACACAACTAGAGCAAGCACCTGCGTGACAAGAGAAAGGTAATTCAATACCTTCTTCTTCTGCTGCGTCTAAAATGGTAGTCTCTTCGTCAATTTCAATTGTTGTATCAAGGTCTTGCTTTTTGTTGATTAATCTAACTTTGTAGGTAGCCATTTCGTGATTCTCCTCAGACTTTAATACAATTAGGTTGGATGACTCCACAAAAGTGGAATTTAAAGCTCCCTACTTGTGTAGTTTTTTGTATTCAAAATCCTAAATATCCAATCTGAAAGAAGATAATTCAGCACCGAAAATTATTATCAGATATGGATTTTATCATTTAGAATTTGGAATTTTTTTAGCTGCAAGGTACAGCGTCAGGCGTACAGTCACCAGCCTTAAATGACTTGCCACAACTACAGTTATCAGTTGCATTAGGATTGGTAAACTTAAAGCCGCTTTCCATCACACCGTCGATGAAATCGATTACCACACCTTCTAATAAAGGCGCACTTTTCGCATCAACATAAAGCAGTACTTTACCTTGCTCAATCACCAAATCATCTGGTTGTGGTTTGCTGGTGATCTCAATTGCATACTCATAGCCACTGCAACCGCCATCTTTAACACAAAGGCGAACACCTTTAGTTTCTACTGCTACTGTATTGTTATCGGGTGTAGAACCCAGCAGAAATGTTCGCAGGCGAAATTCTGCTTTTTCTGTCAAAGTAACAGTCATCTAATCTCCTGATAAGTTGCGATTAATTGTTCTGATAAAATGTCTTTGGTGCGGGATTATGCGTTTGGGAAACTAAAAATGCAAAACTCAAAATTATTTTTTTGAATGCGTGAATTTTGAATTTTGAATTTTTGTGTCCCTAATCCCTAGTCCCCATAGTGGTGGTTTCCATTGCTTGGGATTGCACATATCGCCAAGGTGCGTTATTACCACACACCGGACAAGAGCGATCGCGGTGAGAACGGCGCTTGGCAAATTCCATCCTGGTAAAATCGATTGTCAGCAATTGCGACAACAAAGGCTGACTAAACCCAGTGATCAACTTGACAGCTTCCAGCGCTGTGAGACAAGCCAATGTCCCAGAAACAGCACCCAAAACAGAAAAACCACGCCGATCCCAATCAGGTTTTTCCGGAAACAGACAAGACAAACAAGGAGTCACACCAGGAATAATCGTCGTCAGATAAGCCTCCATACCGTCCATAGCCGCTTCTACCATCGGTTTGCGCCAGCGCACACAAGCTTCATTGAGCAAATTGCGCTCCGTAAAATTGTGAGCGCAATCGAGAGCCATATCTGCCGATTGCACCAACGAATCTACATTTTCCGGGGTGATATAATCATGAACTACTTCTATCTGGACATCAGGATTGATGGCTTGCAAAGTCTCTTGTGCTTTGAATACCCTCGGCTTACCTACCCAATCATCCGTCATGAGAACCTGACGATTCATATCATCAAGTCGCAGATCGCCACCCCGGACTAGGATTAGCCGTCCGACACCCGCTACTGCTAAATAAAGCGCTGCCGTACCACCCAATCCCCCCACACCTGTAACCAGAACAGTCGCTGACTTAAGGCGCTTCTGAGCCAGTTCGCCAAAATTAGGGAGCATCATTTGGCGGCTGTAACGTTCTAACTCGGTAGGCGTCAGGTTAACCAATTTTTACCTCCTAATCAGACGTGATTTCTGTCAGCGTGACTACATTTTTCGGCTTATCGTTAAACACCTTGAACAACTTTTGTTCTTGGGGTGTTGATTCTTCAAAAACTTGATAAGCCTTTTGCAAAGCTTCACAATATTGCTTGAGTCTATCTTCTACACTTAAATCAGGAGAATTGGCATCAATTTCCTTGATGTATTGAGAGAACTTTTTTAAAATGTGCAAACGATTCACATTTACAAATTTTTGGTCGTAGGGGAGTTGAAAAAACTGAAAATACTCTTCAGCATCGACAATCTTATTGAACTGCTCAAGATTAGTGTTCATTTTTGCTGCTCCAATTTATTTACCTGTTGCTTCAGTTCGTCTAACTGACGATATATTTCATAAGTACTTGCAGCAACATCCATAAGTGTTTTGTAATCTGTGGGCAAACCCTCAGCTAAATCGTGCAGATCCATCTTCATTTGACCTGCTTTACTATTGAGGCGTTTAATTTGAGTTTTTAGCTCCTCAACACTTGTTTCTTCCACTTGCGCCATAAGCATCTCCATTTATAGAAAAGTTAGGAATGATGAGTTACGAGTTAGGAGTTATTTAATTCATAATTCCTAACTACTAACTCATAACTTCTTAAAAATTGCTAGCTTCCGGAAAAGTTTTCGCTAATTCCAGCCCTTTTGCTACTAGACTTTCGCCTTCTTCTGCCAACTTTTCTAAAGAGTCAAAGCCAAAGCGGTGAGCATCTCGCAAAGCTCTTTTAACTAACAAGAGACGACCAGAAAATACTAGCACCCAGCCAAATCCTTCATGGTTCAAATCAACCACAACCTGAGAAATGAGATTTGTTTCTTTTTCAATACTCGCGGCTATAGCGCGAAAAAATACCATAATCCGTGCCTGAGTTGCCGGATCGACTTCACCCTCAAGAGAGATTTCGCGTTTCTTTTGTTTAGTAACAACAAAAGGTTTCAAAATCAATTCATCAGTCCAATTTCGGTAAAATCCATAGCTATCTTGACCACGGATTTGGCTGATTAATGTCTTCAGGAAAGGAGCCTTTAAAATATCGCTTTGGGCGGTTCCATTAACACTATTATTTACCGTCATACAGTTGCTTCCTCTTCTAATTCATCTTGAAAATTAGAGGTTTTTTGTTGTAAGGCTTTACGCAACCAAGGTGGAGGATTTCCTTTAAGAGTTGTCACCAACTTATTCAACACCTCAGCAATCTCTTCTTCTTCCGATCGCGCTTTAATTGGTGTGACATTTTTCTTGATTAATCGAGCTGCTGCACTACCACCAATCGCCGTTACATAAACAATCGTACAATCAGCTAAAGCCTCTAGCTTTGGTGCTAACTTATCCTCATTACCATCTTCTTTCAAATCACCCTCGAAGGTGATAGTTTCGACAAATTGATATCCCTCATCAGAGATTTCATAAACATCAATTTCCTTTGTAGAACCAAAGTGAGCATTAATATGAACTCTATCACTAGTCGTGAAAGCAATTTTCATCCGTTCTCCTCATGTTTGGTGGTAATTGGTAATTGGTAACTGTAAATTGCTATTACCAATTACCAGAAAAATGTTTTGCTTTTTCTTCTTCCTGCTCTAAAAACAGATTGCCAATGTCAAACAAAAGCTGCATAGTGCCTCGGTAGCCAACTTTGGTAAATTGACCATTACCCAAGCGGTCATAAATGGGAATACCCAGACGATAAAGAGGAATATCGAGACGAAGCGCGATCGCCTTCAGATTAGAGTTACCAAAGAGCAAATCTGAACCTACCGCCAATTCTTCAAAATCCTCCAAATCACCGATAGTTACATTTTTTACCGGGAGTTTTTCTAATAAAGGCGATCGCGTTGTCGTCACCGCAGCATGTACTTGCGTCCCCATCGATTGCAGAAAGCGCACTATAGACCAAAGTAAATCCGGTTCCAACGCCAAAGAAACACGCTTCGCACCAAAATAAAAGTGCGTATCCAACATTGCATCTTGTAACTGACGGCGTTGGCGACGATATTTTTCTGGTACACTAACACCACTAAGGTCTGACAAAGCTTGTAAAAACTCGTCCATCGCTTCCAAACCAGTCAGTTCACTAAACAACTCATAAGGTATAGCAAACCGTTGTTGTAAAATCTCTGCTGCACCCCTCATACTCTCACCCAGCGCTAAAGTAAACGCCGAACTACCTATTTCTCGCAATTCTGCCAGGGTCGTACCACCACCTGTTATGGCACTATAAGAATCATCTAAGTGACCATCTAATGAAGCGGAAAGATCCGGCACAAAGATAGGCTTTAGTCCAAAGGCAGTGACGATCTCTTTTACTTCCTGTACATCCCCTGGTGTGAAAGCAGAACCTGCCAAAATCGTGATTTGGTCTGGTTTGGTGATACCTTCTTGGGGAACTTCTGCAACTATACTTTCAACTGCGGCAGCAAAACCGTCTTGTAGCGCACCTTTAAAATCTGGAGTCGGGGCAAAAACGATCGCCAAACGATCCAATTCTGGATGACGTTGGCGGATTTCCTTCAGGAAACCCTCGATGTCATCCCCTCTGGTTTCCGTCAAACCAGTGCTACATAAACCAATAATTTCTGGGTTTGACTTCTCTACCAGCGTCAGAATTGCCTGTTCGACATTTTCCTCACCACCCAAAATAGTGGTGACTTCCGTCATCGCTGTCGTCGCAAGGGGAATCGCTTCCCGGAAATGTCGCACCAAAACAACTTTAGCGAAAGCAGTACAGCCTTGGGAACCGTGGAATAAAGGTATTGTCCCCTTTAAGCCTAAAAAGGCTAAAGATGCACCCAAAGCTTGGCTTTGCTTCAGGGGATTAACCGTCAGTGATTTGTTGGGAACAGTAACGATCGCCATTAGCTGTCCTCCAATAAAGCTAGGGAAGCAGTTGAGAAAGTCCCTTTATCTCCTTGTCCCTGTGTCCCTGTGTCCTCATCCCACGGTGCAGGTTTGCGGATTTGCTCCCACACAGGGCTGTAGAGAGCCTCATACAGTTCTCTTGCCATTTCTACCATCCCCACATAACCAGCGTAAGGATGATGGCGTTCTTGATTAATATCTAAGAAAGGAATCCGCGCTTTGAGAGCGGTGTATTGATTGCGACCACCCGCAATTAACATATCAGCTTTTGTATCTTTAACTAATTGCAACAGTTCTTTGGCGTTGCCCTTTTCCATCATGATGCCATCGTTACCGATCAACTTTCTGATTCGGGCTTTGTCTTCTTCCGTACTCTTTCTAGTACTGGTAGCAACAACTTCGATCCCCAAGTCCTTAGCTGCTGAGATAATTGACCAACTCTTCACGCCTCCGGTATAAAGGACAACTCGCTTGCCTTTGAGTCGAGCGCGGTAAGGAGCTAATGCTAAATCTAAAGCAGCCGTTTCTTCAGCAATCAGCTTTTCGGTGCGTTGTTTTAAATCTTCATCACCCAGCTTTTCGGCAATATTTCGCAGGCAGCGGTTCATGTCATCTACACCGTAGAAAGACTCTTCAATGTAAGGAATGCCGTAACGCTCCTCCATCTTTCTCGCCATGTTGAGCAGCGCTTTCGAGCAAATCATCACATTCAGCTTCGCGCGGTGAGCGTGACAAACTTCTTCGTAGCGAGCATCACCAGTGATTTTCGACAAAACGCGGATGCCGAGTTTTTCAAATAATTTCAGAACTGCCCACATTTCCCCGGCGATATTGTATTCACCGATGAGATTAATGTCTAGTGGCGTTGTATACTCAGGTTCGCGAGTGCCAACAACGTATTCTAATAAAGCTTCACCGCCAAAGCGATTACCGAGATTTTTGCTACCAATAAATCCTGGGGAAACTACGGGGACAACAGGCTTTCCTGTTTTCTCAGCCGCAGCTTTGCAAACAGCATCGATATCATCGCCAGTTAAAGCTGGAACACAAGTAGTATAGACAAATATCGCCGCCGGGTTGTAGCGTTGTTGCAATTCCAAAATGGCTTTGTAGAGCTTTTTTTCGCCACCGAAGATGACATCATTTTCGGTTAAATCGGTGGTGAAACCCATTTTGTAAAGTTGAGGACCCGAAGACAGACTACCACGACTTCCCCAAGAATTACCAGCGCAGGCGATCGGACCGTGGACTAAATGAGCAGCATCAGTAATTGGCACTAGGGCAATCATTGCACCATCAAAAGCGCATCCCCCTTGAGCAGCTCCTGGTTGTGCTTGTTGCGTGCAAGATTTATTTTTCTTTTCTCCATGTTTCTGGCTATTGTGTTCGCATCCCGTTTCACTGAGCAGCTCGTTAATTTTGCCTTGGGTAATTTTCATTTCATTCCTCGCGCTGGATGGAAGTTGTAAGTAGTTAATTGTTGGTTGTTAGTTGGAGCGGTGTTAGTTGGAGCGTTGTTAGTTGGAGCGTTGTCAAAAAATCCCACTATCTACTAACTACTAACCACTATCCACTAACTATTAACAAATATATTTAGTGACATCTTCGCCACAAACATCAGTAAGATAAGATAAGGCACGGAAACGCAATCCGATAAACTCATCATACAAAGGATTAAGATTGCACAGTGGGGGGATGTGTAAAGTCCGTCCAAATAAGTTTATGCTTCGCTCAAAGGGGCAACCGCAAGGAATGATTTGGCAGATTAAATGAGCGATGCGAGCATTTTTAACTTCAGCGTTATCTACCAGCCGGCGCAAAGGATATAAAATATCAAATGAGCCAGGTTTCTTATACTTGGGCGGACGTAAACTTGGGTGCGGATGAGTGTGATTGTGTTCGTGAGCGGGAGTTATAGATTTCATAATAGAAACCTCAAGAAACAGCTAAAAGGAAAAAGGAAAATTAGGTACTGGGGATTGGGTACTGGCGATTGGGTGCTGGGAATTGGAAAGATCCTTCTCCCAGTCCCCAGTACAATCAGTCCCTAGTCCCCAGTCACCTTACTCCTTTTCCTTTTGTGGCAAGCGAAGATGAAATTTCTAACGAATTAAGTCGTAAGAAATATCAGTTTTAGAAGGAATGTTGGTGTTGTGATCGATTTCCTCGAACACGGTGTTAACAACCCAGTTGAGCAAGTTGATGATGCCTTGATAGCCTACGGTGGCGTAACGGTGCATGTGGTGACGATCCATGATGGGATAGCCGATGCGAACCAGGGGAACTTTGCAATCGCGCCACAGGTACTTACCGTAGGAGTTACCGATGAGTAAGTCTACGGGTTCGGTGAACAGCAAAGAACCAATGCGCTCACTATCAGGTAATATTTATATATTGCTGTGAGGTTTGGTATATGGACGTTTGGGCTTATGCGAGGGTATCGACTGACGAACAAGCGGAGGATGAAGGGGCGTTAATTAAACAGATGCGTCGTTTGCGGAGTGCTGGAGCCACGAAAATATATTACGATGTCGAGAGTCGTACCAGCGATAAGCGCAAAGGTCTTTTGCAATTGATTGAGGATGTGGACGCGATCGCATTTGGTAAAGTCTCAAAGTTGTTATTTATCCGCATCGACCGTTTAACGTCGTCATCAATAATGTTTTATCGATTGATGGATGCTTTAAAGAAAAAGGGCATCCAACCGACAGCGATTGATGAGCCGTTTGAAATGTCGAGTATCGGTGGAGAACTAACAATTGATGTGCGGTTAGCAGCAGCCAAGTATGAGGTGAAAATGTTAGCGATGCGTGTAAAAAAGGAACGCGAAACTCGCAAGGCAAATAAAAAGCCCCATTGGAACGCGCCATTAGGGTACATAACAGATGGACAGAAGTATGTCAAAGATAACCGTCCGTGCGTTTGCTTAATTGCCAATAAGTCAGAAATGAATGTTTCCCAATTGGCGCGGTTTGTGTTTGATATTTTTTTTAGTGTGGGTACAGTGTCAGAGACTGCTAGACAATTGCATGAGATTTTTGGGATTCAGGCTCAGGCAGTTTCAAAATCAAAAAATAACAGAAATAATGTACTTGGAGTAGAAGAAATAGCGATTGAAAATATTAATAAAACTCGTGGCTCTGGACTAAATCTGCGTTATCCGCACACGGGATTGAAATGGTCAGTTTCTGGTTTGCGATCGCAGTTGGTGAATCCCATCTATGCAGGGGGAACGGCATATGATACAGTGCAGTATAGCGGTGGACATCGCAAGCCTTTTGATGAGTGGGAAGTTGCCTGGGAAACTCACGATGAAATTATTATTACCCGTGAGGAACATGAGCGGGTAAAAACCATGATTCGAGAAAATCGCAATAACCGCTGGGCAAACGAGCAGAAATATACCAACGTATTTGCTAACCTAGTTAAATGCGCTTGTTGTGGAGCAGCTTACAGTCGTCAGTCGAAGAAATTGGTAAAACGTACTGGATTAATTCGCCATCATTACCAGTGCAGTTTCTACCGGACTGGAGCTTGCCAGAACAAGCGGATGATTTCTAATGATGAACTAGAAAAGCAAGTCATCGAATGGCTGGTACGGGAAGCTGAAAAGTTAGCAGCACTGGTAGAGCAAGAAGTTCAGGTTACAGAAGAACCCGCAGAAGTTAAGACTTTGCGGGCATCTTTGAATACCCTCGATGCTTTACCATCAAATCCAGCGATTGAAAAAGCGAAGGAAGATATTTTAAAGCAGATTGCGGATGCGATCGCTACCACAAGCGACACTTCCAAGCAATACCTAATTGCCAAAGAACGGATTGTTTTCGCATTTTCAAACCAGAGGTATTGGCAAAGTTTGGAACCGCAAGATAAACAAGCTTTACTTAAAGGGTGCATAAGAAAAATAACGGTAGATGGCAACAAAGTCATTGCGGTCAAATTACTGCATTTATATTAGGCTAGGCAGCTTTGGGCTTGCGGTGTTTAGGTTTGTCCTGTTTTTGCTGTTGTATCGGCTCTTGTTGTTTTTGTAGCAGTGCTTCGCGTTTCTCAAACTCAATTACAGTACGAGCAACTAATTCTGCTAGGGTTTCACGTTTCATAGTTGATGTTTATCGCTTCTTTGACGATAACTGCGAAGTCAAAAACTTCTGTTAGCTATGAGCTTTTTAGGTTGCTACATATTTGCTTTTTAGAGATTTATTGAGTATCTCTAAACACAAATTGATAAGCTACATCAAACTAGCAACATCACCTAATAGAAAAACTTACTAATATTTATACCTTTTATACCATTTTACGAAATTCTTGATACAAATTCTTTTTCCTCCTCTCAACAACAGCTTCCCCTCCAACCCAAGCGCTGCCCCGAAGTATCAACCTTAAACTAAAACGGTATAACATACACCCGCTTCCCCTTTAACCTTTCCCGCTTTTTGATAAAGAGCGAAAAATCCAGTATCGCAGTTCTTTTTTCCATTTAGCCCAAATTGAATATTCTTCTTCATGATTGACCATAAAAAGATAAATAGTATCGTCGTTTTGTTGATTGTTATTCATGGTTTTTTTAGCTTTTTTACGGTTTAAGATAAATTCGTTGATTTTAGTTTTGAAGGTTTTCTAAGCATCTTCAGCAGAGGTGGAAACTACAGGTGTAACTAATATATCGTCATCGCTAAAGTTGACGAAAAAGCTTTTGCATCGCCTTTCTGGATGTCTGCATTTGTTTGCAGAGATGGCGAGGCTGACAGTAAATGAGCGGCGTTGTGCCGGGGTGCGATGAGAGAAAAACTGACGTAAGGGAAGCTCGGTTTTAGTAGTTTCTCGCAAACGGATGACTAATTGTGTTACCAACAGAGAATCTCCGCCAATTTCAAAGAAATCATCGGTAATACCTACTCGTTCTAATTTAAGCATCCAAACTGACATAAGCCCCTGGAATCATATAATCAGGCAGCTTAGTTTTTAGGTGCTGACGCAGTTCATTAGCGGTGGGATTGGATTCTCCAGGAACATAATAAGCAATCAGCCGTTTTTCTTTTTCCCATTCATCAGTCACAATCAAAGCTTCCCGGACTTGACTCTGAGAGGTGAGAGCGGTTTGTATTTCTCCCAACTCTATCCGAAAACCCCGGATTTTCACTAGTTGATCTACTTGCTCTATATCCCTAAATTAGGGGCACTTTATTAGGATTTAGTAGAGCTTTGCGTAAAAACGAGCGCGTTTAAAAACGCTCAAGAGCGCAAAGGTGAGCCATATATCCGGTTCTGTGCCCTCTGGAGGCAGCTTTGTAGAAGAAGCGGACATGCATCACCTGCCACCCAATATGGTAAGCGCACTCGTGACGCGGAGCTTTGCGTAATTAAAGTTAAATTTTATACCTAATAATTTTAATTTCAATAAAAGTGCTTTTTAGTGCAATAATCTACGTACTTTATGATTAGCGATCGCACCTTGGGGAAACTTTTAGATTTACTAAGCGTCAAAAAATTTCTGCAATACAACCTTTGCACTGGTGCTTAATTCCACTGAAATTGATGTATAATCAGCGAAGTCTACTAAAGTGTTTCAGGACTGTTTCGGGTGTTAACAGCTCCTTGCACGCCTACTTGCCCGAGAAAAGCCAGGTGTTTGCTTGCTTCAAAAACGCCGCTTTGAACTTACTGTTCTAAAGGCGGCTAAACGGTTTTTAGGGTGCTTTTTGCATTAGGTATCTAATTAGTAAAACTTAATTGGATAGTTTACCAAAGCCTACTAGATATTTCTGGTAGCTATTTTTGGTCAAATAATTACCTTGTGTATATTTACTTTCGTACGGACATTTACTTAAGTAAATATGTAGATCACCGGCTAATTAATAGGTAACGCTTATTCAAGACATAGCCTGACAACCAAAACCTATTCGAGGAGGCAATAATTTTGTTACTGTCAATTAAAACAAAGCTTGACATAAGTTCACTGCAAACGCCAATTAGAAGTAAAGACGCAGGGATTGCCCGGTTTATTTCTAATTGGCGTTTGGCAAGGTGGCAATCTTTGTATAAAGACGGTTTCAAGCCAGATTATCGAATCGTAAGAACCTTCTTCAACAATGAAGTCAAGCTAGCATTACCTTGGATTAAACAAAAAGGCATTTGCCAGAAGATTGCTCAATATGCCTTTGAACATCTAGTAGTCTGGCAAGTCAACTTTGCGGGGTTTATGGTAAGAAAATCAAGTTCTTTTCTCCCCCTGCTTCCTCTGCTCCCCCTGCCTCCCCTGCCTGCCTTGAACCGTCGTTTTTGGCTTGGTCGAGTACTAGGAACCGCATTTAAAAACTTTTTTGCTGGGAGGGCAAAATACCCAAACTTCAAAAGGAAAAATCAACACCACAGTTTTACCATTCATGCCAGTGGAAAACTTGTTTTGGTCGGTGGAACTAAAATTAAACTCCCTACCATTGGATGGGTAAAGACATTTGAGGAATTACCGCACACAAGCACCAAAACCTTCACACCCCGTTTAAGCGATGACTAAATCTAGATGTCGCAAGATGTCTGGAAATTAGAAAGCAGATATTGAATACTCCTGATTTACCCACCTCCAATCGTATCTTTTAAAGAGGAATGGATTTTCTTAAAGAATTCTCTAGTTGAGTTTCACCAGCCATGTTTAAACAATTTGCCAGAAAATTTCCGAGTAAACTTAAGCTTCAAAATCAAATCATAGTGCTGCTGCTTTTAAGTACTATTATTCCCGTCTCTCTCGTGGGATTGTATGGTATTTCTTCTTCCACCAGTGCCTTATCAGATGTAGCTAAACAGCAACTGCAAACTGAGTCAGGCAAAGAAGCCGAAAATATCAGCGCATTTTTAAACGGTATTAGTGATGATATTTTATTCTTGAGCAAAACCCCCCCCATTCAAGGCATTATCCGATCTCAAGCCGATGGTGGAGTAAATCAGCAAGGTATCTCCTCCGACAACACCTGGGTTGGGCAGTTGGAGACCATTTTTAGTGCCATGATGGAGCAGAAGCCCCATTATATGCAGTTACGATATATAGACGAAAAAGGCAACGAATTGGTGCGAGTTGATTCGGATGGCACCAACATCAAAGTTATCCCCAAAACCGAACTGCAAAATAAAGCAGATAGACCATATTTTCTCGACACGATAAAGTTGTCTGCTGGCAGTGTCTATGTGTCACCCGTGGATCTGAACCAGGAACGTGGTCAAATAGAACGACCTTTTAAACCAGTGATTCGATACGCTACACCGGTTGTTGATTCAGCTGGTCAAAATAGAGGAATTGCGATCGCCAATATATTTGCTAAGGAATTCATAAAACCTTTTCAAGAAGATAAATTACAGGCAGACAATAAAAATAAATATAAAGGCAAAGAGAAGTTTTTGGTCAATCAAAACGGCTACTACATCTCTCATCCCAATCCCAATAAGGAGTGGGGGTTTGATCTCCGCAATAATGAGAAATTAGAAAATGATTATTCAGTAGAAGTTGCCAAGCAAATCTTAGGCAATGACCAAGGATTTATTTATAAGGGAGGCGATCTCTTCAGTTACCATAGGGTTGATCCCAGCCCAAACCAAAAGGAATTCTTGGTAGTTATTAATAAAGCCCCAAAGGATAGTATTTATGCTGCCGTCAACTCGTTTAAAATAGTCGCCATCTTGATTATTCTCCTTTCTGTGGCTGTGGTGCTGCCACTGGGAATTTTTCGGGCACGTCAACTGGTAAATCTAATTAAGCAACTGGTTAACGGAATATCAGCTTCTAGCCAGCAAACTTTCTCTGCGGTGGAACAGCAAGAACGTGTAGCTAATCAGCAAGCCGCTTCGGTGAATGAAACCACTACCACTATGGATGAACTCAAAGCTTCTTGCCGACAGTCATCTGAGCAAGCCAAAGCCGCCGCAACCGCCGCACAGCAAGCCCTTGCGCTTGCGGAGGGAGGCACGCAAGCAGTGGGAGAAACCCTCGAAGGAATGTTCACCTTGGAAAAGAAAGTGGCAGCGATCGCCGAACAGATTGTGCATCTGTCTGAGCAAGCCAGTCAAATTGGTAGCATTTCTCAGATTGTTTCTGACTTGGCAAACCAAACTAATATGTTGGCACTCAATTCATCAGTTGAAGCTGTCCGCGCTGGAGAGTATGGTAAAGGCTTTGCTGTGGTTGCTAATGAGATTCGCAGATTGTCTGACCAAAGTCAAAAATCTGCCGAAAAAATTAATCTCCTGGTTTCTAATATCCAAAAGGCGATTAATTCCACAGTTATGGTAACAGAGGAAGGTACGAAGACAGTAAAAACAGGGGTGCAAATCGCTAAAAACACAGATCAAGCCTTTACAGGGGTGGCAGATGCCGTCAACGACATGGTTTTCAACAATCAACAAATATCGCTGAATCTTAAGCAGCAATTAGATGCTATCCAACAAGTCGTCGAAGCGATGAACGCCATCAACAAGGGGGCAAAAGAAAGCGCCGTAGGTATTAGCCAAACCAGATCGGGCACCGAGCAACTTAACAAAGCGGCTCGGAGTCTCAAGCAGATGGTGTAGCTTTGTCGTGAGTATTTCTACTCTGCCCAAAATTAACACAATACTTTCATTCAGTAGGAAAATGGATTCTACAAGCATATACTCCCTTATTTCTGTAGTAATACCAAAAGATGATAGAAGACGAAGAACTCCGGGATCTGTATAAAATTTCTGGCGAAGAATGTTTGCAGAAACTGGAAGCAGGTTTACTGCACCTACAAAACCACCCATCAGACGAAGCTACTTTGGAACGCTTGCGCCGGGAGGCTCACAGCCTCAAAGGAGATTCCAAAATTGTTGGGGTAGAAAATGTAGTCATCCTCACCCATCAAGTTGAACAGATTCTCTTAAGCATCAAAGCAAGCGAGATTATTTTCACCCCAGATGTGAGCGATCGCCTTTATCAAGGATTAAGTACAATTGGTCTTTTGGTACACGAAGCCGTTACCGGTGAACCAAGCGGGGTTGATACAGAACAGATACTTGACCAGTTGATGGGAGTATTTTTAGAGTCCAAAGAACATGGCAGTAGCACGGAAGTTGTTTCCATAAAGTTTCCTTCCGTTGTTCCAACTAATTTGGGGAACCTGCCCACGACAATACCGTTGTCTCCACTTGAAGTCGCTCCAGAAGCTGAAGAAGATCCACAAATATCAATTGAGCAAGGCAATCAATTTACCACAACCACCCCGATATCACAAATCAACCGCAATGCTCCCCAAACAAGATTAATCTTTATAGAAGACGAAGAACTGCGAGATATTTATCAAGTTGCTAGCGAAGAACATTTAGACAAACTGACAGATGGTTTGCAATATCTACAAAAGCATCCGGAGGACAAAGCTACCTTAGAACGGTTGCGACGGGAAGTCCACAGCCTTAAAGGAGACTCCAGAAGCGTCGGTGTAGAAAATGTGGCAACCCTCAGCCATCAAGTTGAAGAGATTCTCTTAAGCATCAAAGCAAGCGAGACTATTTTAACCCCAGATGTGAGCGATCGCCTTTATCAAGGATTAGATGCGATTGGTCTATTAGTATATGAAGCCGTGACTGGTGAATCAAGTGGGGTTGATACAGCCGAAGTACTTAACTCTTTGATGCAAGCGCTTTTGGAGTCCCAACAGCTACAGCCAGAAGCAGATGCCGTTGAAGCAGAACAACCGGTGCAAGCGGTCGAAGTATTAGTTGAGCAAATCGAGCAATCTAATACAATTATTTCGCTAGCAGAAATCAACCGTAATGCTACCCAAATTGCACCAACCTTTATAGAAGACGAAGAACTGCGAGATATTTATCAAGTTGCTAGCGAAGAACATTTGGACAAACTGGTAGATGGTTTGCAATATCTACAAAAGCATCCGGAGGACAAAGCTACCTTAGAACGGTTGCGACGGGAAGTCCACAGCCTTAAAGGAGACTCCAGAAGCGTCGGTTTAGAAAATGTGGCAACCCTCAGCCATCAAGTTGAAGAGATTCTCTTAAGCATCAAACGGCAAGATACTATTTTCACCCCAGATGTGAGCGATCGCCTTTATCAAGGATTAGATGCGATTGGTCTTTTGGTATACGAAGCCGTGACTGGTGAATCAAGTGGGGTTGATACAGCCGAAGTACTTAACTCTTTGATGCAAGCGCTTTTGGAGTCCCAACAGCTACAGCCAGAAGCAGATGCCGTTGAAGCAGAACAACCGATGCAAGCGGTCCAAGTATTAGTTGAGCAAATCGATCAATATAATACAATTATTTCGGAAGCAGAAATCAACAGCAATGCTACCCAAATTGCACCAACCTTTATAAAAGACGAAGAACTGCGAAATATTTATCAAATTTCTAGCGAAGAAAATTTGCAGAAACTCTCAGATGGTTTGCTACAGTTACAAAGGCATCCACCAGACGAAACTATCTTGGAACAGTTGCTGCGGGAGGCTCACAGCCTTAAAGGAGACTCCAGAAGCGTCGGGGTAGAAAATGTAGTCACTCTCACCCATCAAATTGAAGAGATTCTTTTAAGCATCAAAGCAAGCAAAATTATTTTCACCCCAGATGTGGGCGATCGCCTCTATGAAGGATTAGATGCGATTGGTCTTTTGATATATGAAGCCGTGACTGGTCAATCAAGTCCGATTGATACAGCCGAGATACTTAACCATCTGATGCAAGTAGTTTCTGCACCAACTATTCAGGAGTCCCTACCAGTATCTCCTGAAATCCCCTCACTTGCTGCCGAAATTCCTGCCAAAACCGCAACTGGGCTTGGCAAGGCTGAAATTGCTCAACCCTACCATATCGACACTATTCGCGTTCAAACTCGCGATCTCGATGCCTTAATGTCACAGGCTGAAGAACTAACACTCACCAAAACCGCCATAGCCCACGCTGCCGCTGAAATTGAGGCAATGGCAATTTTGTGGTCAGACTGGAAAGCTGTTTCTAGCCAAGAAAAATACCTTAATTCTTCATCCTTAAATACTAATCCCTACGCAGAGCGCCTAGAAAAAACAATCAACTCTCTGAGAACTTCAACTCAGGAAAACAGCACTAAACTAGACATTATCGTTGGGGAATTAAGAGAAAAAATTTACACGCTACGGCTTGTACCTTTATCCTCTGTGTTTCAGTTACTTCCCCGCATAGTTAGGGATTTAGCCAGACAACAATCAAAAGAAGTGGAATTAATTATTGAAGGAGGAGAAACAACCGCTGACAAACGCATCCTTGAAGAAATCAAAGATTCCTTGATGCACATGGTTCGCAACGCCATCGATCATGGCATTGAAACTCCCGCCGAACGAGAAAAACTCGGCAAACCTCCCGTCGCCACTATTTGGCTTCGGGGCTACCGAACCGCCACTAACATCGTGATTGAGCTGGCAGACGATGGGCGAGGGCTAGATGTCGAGAAGATAAAACAAACCGCCGTCAAGCGTGGACTCTACAGCCTAGAAGAACTGGCAACCATGACTCCAAGCCAGATTTATCCCCTAATCTTGGCTTCTGGCTTCTCAACCCAAACTTTTATTACAGAAATTTCTGGCAGAGGTATCGGGTTGGATGTAGTACGTACAAGCATCGAACGGCTGCAAGGCAATATCCAGATAGAATCAACCCCCGGACAAGGATGCACCTTCCGCATACAGCTAAACACAACCTTGGGAATTACCAATGTAGTACTGTTAGAAGTTGAAGGTATTGTCCATGCTCTACCAATTGAGTTTGTGCAAAAGACTTTGCTTGTCTCTCAGGAGCAGATTTATATCACTAAAGACCGAGCAACTATTGACTTGGACGGTGAAGCTGTTTATGTTGCGAACTTAGCTGATTTGCTGGAACTCTCAAATCCTGCATATCCCTACGTCGCAAAAGAACAACAAAACAGCCGTCTGCGTCCTTGTATCCTGCTTAAGGTGGGAGAAGAACAATGCGCCTTTTTTGTCGATCGCCTTTTAGATACTCAAGAGGTGGTGATTAAACCTCAGAGTCAGTTATTGCAGCGGGTGCGTAATGTTATGGGAGCAACTATTCTCGGCTCAGGGGAAGTTTGCATGATTCTTAACCCCCCAGATTTACTAAAATCATTGCAGCAGCAAAACACATCTTTAGTCTCTATCAAACCAACGCAAACAATTCAAAGGAAGCGTGTCATTCTATTAGTAGAAGATTCTATCCCGGTTCGTACCCAAGAAAAACGGCTTTTGGAAAAAGCTGGATATGAAGTAGTGATAGCCGTGGATGGAATAGATGGTTATAACAAACTACAAACCCGTGACTTTGATGCGGTGATATCTGACGTGGAAATGCCCAATCTAGATGGCTTGTCACTTACTGCCAAAATTCGTCAGCATGAAGAATATAAAGCATTGCCAATAATTATAGTAACAACGCTTGCTTCCGATGAGGACATCGCAAGGGGATCTGAAGCGGGAGCTAATGCCTATATTATAAAAAGTAATTTTAATCAAGATGTATTGTTAGAAATATTAGAAAGACTTGTTTAATTGCCGTTAGTTGATATTTATTATTTGTTTTACTAAAACCACTAACTCTTAACAGACGCGATTAATCGCGTCTCTACCACTAACTCCTGTACAGACGCGATTAATGGCGTCTCTACCACTAACTCATAACCACTACTAATGCCTATTCGAGTTCTGTTAGTTGAAGATTCACGGATTGCTCTAGTAATTTTGAAAAGAATTCTGGACTCGTCACCGCAGATTGAAGTAGTAGGAGAAGCTCGTACTGGCTTAGAAGCTTTGGCGCTCATTCCCAAAGTTGAGCCAGATGTCATTTGTACAGACCTTCATATGCCACAGATGGATGGTCTGGAATTTATATTTCAAGTCATGGCGCTTTATCCTCGACCGATTCTGGTAATTAGTGTTTCGGTGCAAGAAGAGGATACTAAAAATGTTTTTCAGCTTTTAGAAGCAGGGGCAGTGGATATTTTTCCTAAGCCAACCTTAGGGCTGGCAACAAATGATGAAGTTTTTAAGCAGGAGTTGATTAATAAGATTAAAATCCTATCTGGGGTAAAAGTATTTAGAAAAAAGCGAAAGTCGCCCTCTCAAGTAAAGAATCTAGAAATTGACAATCTTTCTGCTTTCTCTTTTAAGTCTTACACAAAAGCAAAATTAGTAGTTATTGGTGCATCTACAGGGGGTCCCCAAGCCCTTAAAGAACTTTTCACTCAGCTACCAGCAGATTTTCCTTTGCCAGTGATTTGTGTGCAACACATTTGTTTCGGTTTTTTGCAGGGATTAATTGATTGGTTAGCAACTAGTTGTCGGTTAACAATTGAAATTGCTCAACTTGGGGATATGCCAAAACCAGGAAAGATTTATTTCCCAGCTGAACAGTTGCATTTAGAATTGGATGCTTGGGGTCGATTTATTTGCTCTGATTCACCACCAGTGGCAGGACATCGTCCTTCTGTAACAGTTTTATTTGAGTCTGTAGCAAAATTTTATGGCAACGCAACAGTGGGAGTATTGTTGACTGGTATGGGTAGAGATGGAGCGGATGGAATGCAGGCGATCGCTCAAGCTGGCGGATTTACTATCGCGCAAGATGAAGCCACTTCTGTAGTGTTTGGAATGCCTAAAGAAGCAATCAATTTAGGAGCCGCAAAACAGATTTTACCAATTGAGGCGATCGCACCAAGGCTACTCGCTCTGTTGCAAAATCAAACCCCTTGAGCTGTAAACAGGATAATCAGGAGAGCAAAGTGTCAAATGCAGAATTTTTAAGTATAGCCTTAAGAGAGGCTTTTATTAGGTTAATTGCCCAGCATACGGGATTAGAGATTAGAGAGCGAGACCAAGCAGATTTAAGCGAAAAAATACTTGTCCGGATGAAAGCTCTTAACATATCTTTTCCGGAATACTACTATCAGTTATTAGAATCTAGTAGCCAAGAAAGCTATCAAGAATGGCAAAATTTTGTTATTTTATTGACTAATCTTGAAAGTTACTTTTTTCGAGATAAAGAGCAGTTTCATCTTTTACGCGATCGCATTATTCCAGATTTAATTAAACGTAAACAACATAATAAAACTATCCGTATTTGTAGTGCAGGATGCTCAACTGGGGAAGAACCATTATCTATCGCTATTCTCCTTAAGGAACTTATTCCCTATCCAGAGCAATGGAAGTTGATGATTTTGGGTGTAGACATCAATCAAGAAGCACTGAAAAAAGCGAAACAAGGAATTTACACACCTTGGTCGTTGAGGAGCATTGATCCAGAAATAATGCAGCGATATTTTTTAAAATTTAACAATCAATATCATCTTGATATGGAAATTAAGCAAATGGTAAAATTTCAATATATGAATTTAGTCCATAATCCCTTCAATAAAGAAAATGAAATGATAGATATTGACTTAATTATTTGCCGTAATGTTTTTATTTACTTTGAAGCATCAGCTATTGCAAAAGTATTAAATAAATTTAATCAGATCCTCCAACCATCAGGATATCTGCTTGCAGGTCATACGGAACTTTGCGGTCAGGATTTAAGCCACTTTGAGACTAAATTATTTCCAGAATCACTAGTTTATATTAAAAAAAATATTTGAAAAACAAAATGAAAGAACATTCTTATCTCATCTTTAGCTTAGACAACTACCTTTATGGCATCAGCCTAGTTTACGTTGAAGAAATTTTTTCTTTACCAGAACTGACACTTCTTTCACAAGAACCGCGTGAAATCGTTGGAGTTGTTAATGTCCGGGGGAATATTGTGCCAGTCATGTATTTGAATTTCAGCTTTGGCTATCAATCACTAGACTATCGTTTAACAGATAGTTTAGTGGTTTTAAAATGGGAACAATTCCGACTGGGCATCATTGTTAATCAAGCCTATGAAGTCAGAAATATATCCCCGGAAGAAATTACCACTCAACTTGATTATGAGCGAGAATTGGCGGTAGTTGAACCAAGAAAAATTATTACTGGTGTTGCCAGGATTCCGGTAGAGATTTTCATCTTGAGCAATCCAGAGAATTGGCTCGACTATTTAGAGAAAGAACAGGTTTTATCTTTTGAAAACTTTCTTAAAGAGGAAATTCTTTATAGCCATAATGCAAACCAATTTCAACCCAATGGCTCTGAATTATTCTTGAGCCAACAGCCTGTCTTTTGCCCAAATGCAACTCTGGAAGAAAGAAGAGTTTTTCGGAAACGAGCTGATAATCTAAGACTCCCACCAGAAAGTCAAGATTTAAAGACTTTTATAACCCTAGCGGTAATTGCTTTAAATGGTCATCTTTTTGGCATTGATTTAGCAATGGTGCGAGAATTTACTGATATCCGCAAAGTAACTCCCATTCCCTGTGTGAAATCCCATATCATCGGTAACATGAATCTGCGAGGTGAGATTCTCACCTTAATTGATATTCGCGGATTGTTGAATTTACCGCTTATGGCTATGGCTAATGCTTCTAAGGCAATGGTTGTGGAGGTTGAGGGTATAGTTGCTGGTTTAATGGTGGAAGAAGTTTGCGATGTGATGTTCTCCTTGAACCCACGAGAGATAATCCCGATAACCACTGCTACGCATTCAATAAAAGATAAATACCTTCAAGGGACAGCTCCCTATCATGAAAAAATAATGAGCATTCTGGATTTGCCAAAAATGTTCCTTAACGGTGGGTTAATCGTTGATGAGGTAATTTAATTTTTTGTCATTATAGTACCGCTTTTCCTAAGTTTAAATAAAAAGGATTAATTTTTATTGAAATCTCTATAAAATTTTCAATAATTGCGAAAATTTCGGCTTTTATTTAGTCAACTAGGATCTAAATACGGCATAATAATTTGGAGTAGATTCAGTTAGTCTGGAGCAGGCAATGAGCTAAATAGCTGTTATTTTATTAAGCCCTAAGCATGACACGCATAAACACAAAATCAGCGTCAACATTTTTCTTTACTGACAAAGGCGGTATTTTTTAATTTCTCACAAATGACACTAACAAGGCTGACTAAAGAATTAGACGACCTGAGTCAAGATGCTAGTGATGGAGTGCTAATTCTCAGCAACCATAAGGTCGTTTGGAATCTTCACCTTACTCGTGGTAAATTGCTCTATGCCACAAGTGAAGTGCATCCTGTGAGACGCTGGGACAGAGCCTTAAAGCAGCATTGCTCTAAGTGGAACTGGGGTGTTGACTCCTCCCAGTTGTCGAAAGACGTGCCTTGGGAATGTCAGATTCTCGCTGAAGGGATCACTCAAAGACAACTGAGCTCTATCCAAGCTAAGTTAGTAATTCGTAACATTGTCCAAGAATGTTTTTTTGAGCTAAATAACTACACAAACTTTAACAGCTACTGGAAGCCCAGGGAAAAAGATATATGGCATCTCTCCAGAATCATACCCTTGTCTTGCTGGGAAATACAGTCAGTTGTCACCAAAGCAATAAATATGCAGGAAAAATGGCAAGCTGCTGGTTTAGATGATCTCAGCCCGACTCTTGCTCCAGTTTTGAAGCCAGGAGTAGAGCCTCAAGCGCTGCCAATTTTGGAGAAGTATCTCAACGGTCAGTTGAGCTTATGGGATATTGCTTTAGAACAAGAAAAATCCGTGACAGAGCTAACTCTCTCCTTAATTCCTTGGGTTAACAAGGGTATGCTGGAATTCCAAAACATTCCAGATTTACAACTACCGACTGTTAAACAGACAGTTGCGGCAACACTTCCCCAATTAGAAACCCAGCCGACGACGACCAGATCTTCTCACAAACAACCTTTAATCGCTTGCATTGACGATAGTCCTGTATTGGCTCACACTTTAAAAAAAATCTTGGTACCAGCTGGCTATAGAATGTTGAGTATTCCAGAGCCAATGCGAGGGTTCTCCCAACTCATCGAACACAAGCCTGATTTAATTTTGTTAGACCTGCTTCTGCCAAATGCTGATGGGTATAGTATCTGTAAATTTTTGCGAGACACCCCCGTTTTTAAGAACACACCAATTATTATCCTGACAGGTCAGAATAGCGCAATTGATCGCGCCCATGCTAGCCAAGTCGGCGCAACTGAGTTTTTAACCAAGCCCCCACAACCGCAAGAATTGCTGTACATTGTTCAAAAATATCTTGGGCAATGAAAGTCATCTGAAGTTGGTTAATCAGGAGAAGATAACAGAGAAAAACAGGAAAATTTCTCTGTTATCTGGTTTTTTCAATCTTACTGAATGCACTACAGCTTTGATGATTAGTTTTAGATGCTAATGTCAAATTTTTCTGTCTTTTCTGTCTTTGTTTTTTTTGATAAACACCCTACGAAGTAGTCCCCAGATAACCACTAATTCACGAGGCAGCGCGTTGCGTATTTTCCCTAGGCACTAGCTCTTAAGCTTAAGAGCTAAAAGCTGCCAATAAAGTTGTAGCGACTGCCGTTCATTGCAAATTGATTGAGAAATGAGCAATTAAAGTATTCCTTTCGTAGGACAGCAAGTAAATATGTAGGAGATTGGGGTTATTTTTGTCAAGGTGGATAACTGACCCATCAAGTGCTAAACGGTGATGATCTATCCACTTATCTTTTGAATCTAGCAAAACACTGAAGAAGGGGCTTTTATCTGGATGATTCTTTTCTAATTCTTCGTAGCTTTGATAAAAGGGAGGTATTCCAATTCCCAGAGGCATATACAAACCCTTGGAATAGTCTGTTACTGCCAACTTTGGAAGTTCCTTGAGATTGATACCGCTGATGAATAATTTATTTGTTTCACCAGTCTTTGTATCGCTGAATAACAACTCAAGTTCCTGTAAATTCTGCTCAACACCTACAGGCTTAATGTTCCTCAAAATGGCTTTTTGAAATTTGCCTATTCTCCAGTATTCATTTCCCCAAGGTTTTTTAGAATCATAAAATCCTGGTGGACGGAAAGTTGCAAATTTTATGTCATTTTCATTACTGTAAAAATCTTTCCAAGTTGTAATATTTGTCGCAAGTGTAGTTCTAACTTTTCTTGCTTGCTCTCCTGATACAATTATTCTTTCATCGGGCAGAAACTTAGCCGCAGTTTCTTTTTGATCAATTACTTTTCTGAGCAAATCAGTTTTGACTACTGTGCCTGCCGGATCTTGCCAGTGTTCTAATCTCCACCAATGTTTCCAATAAGACATCTTATTGATATTTTCAAAGACATTTTTGTAGAGTCCCATCGGCAAGGTAAACCAGCTTTGATAGTAAAGGGATTTATTCCCATCCTCTTTAGTAAAAAGCAAAATTTCCCAATATCCTGCATTTAAGCAGTTGTTAGCTAAAGCAATTTCAGTGAGATTTTGCTTTTCAAAACCATCTCCTCCGCTAATTTCTATATGTTCGGAATTAGCAGGAAAACTAATCTGTTGCCTATTCCACTCTCTGTCTGTTAAGGCGATTACTTCTAAACCTTTATCTTTTTTAACCCATTCCGGTACTTTCGGTACTAAGAGTTCGAGATCAACATTTTTGACAACGATCTTTGCTGTTTTGTTGTTAGTTGGCTCCAGCACAAAATCGAAGTGAGTATTATCTCTTTTGACAACTGTTAACTTTCTGCTGGAATATCTTTGAAAACTTTTGGCTAATGGAGCGGGATTTTCTGGATACTCGGCATTAGACAGTTCTTGTAGTTTTACTGGCATTTCATTGTCAAATTTATACCTCGAACTAAACCAGAAAGCCCCCACACTTACCAAAGCAAGGGATACAGTGATAGTACTGAATAAAATCTGTTTATTTGTAACTTTTAAATTCTTTTTTCCAAGTAGATGAATTCTCTTGAACTTTTGCACCGCTGATGTATTACTCATTTGGAAATTTTCCCAAAATTAAAATCATGCTGAATAGCATATACTATAAATTTATTATTTGTTTGCAATAAAAAAAATTAACATTGCCCATTTTTATAAATTGACAGACCTATAACTTGCACTAATAATATTTTTTACTTATAATTTTGCCTGCAAACTAAATCACAATATATGCTTATGTCAAGAGTTTATTTAACATTGATAAAAATTGCTCATACTCTAACAAAAATACCTCAAGTGCAGATATATAAAAAATACTTAACGATAGCCGTTGGCAATTAAATATTTATACGCCTTAATATTTGAGTAGGAATAAATCCTTAAATGAGAAAAAGCACAAAACTATCGTCCTTGAATTAACCTGATAGCAAACACATTAAAGAACGCATGTGCCACAAATCTTTACCAGCCCACAGAGTAGCACTCTTACCGTTAGCGTAAGAAGCTAGCAACTCTTTGAGTTCTTGCTCAAAGTTTTCATTGCTGTTGTGAACCAAGATATGCACGGGTTCAGCACCCATTTCCAGCATGAAGCCGACTACGCTGTAAACTAAATCTGGATCGCCGTAGATAGCGAAGCGCTTGCCGTGAAGCCATGAATGAGAGTCAGTCATCGCATCAACTGCGCGACCGCGTTCAATTTCTAATTCTTTGGGAATCGGTTTACCAGTTAGTTCGCTGAGTTTCATCAAGAACTCATCAGTACCCTTAATACCCCAAGGACGAGAAACTACGGTTGGTTGCTGCCACTCTTTTTCAATGTACTCGCGGGTTTTGGCGGTAGAGTGCGCTTGCAGGGCGATTGTGGCTTTACCATTAATCGAATCTGCTGCATCTTCTAGCGGAGTACCACCTGGGTACATATCAAATTCACCTGTGTTGGGTGAATCTAGATAATCGCTGTTGTCTGCCAAGATGGTGTAATCGATGCCCATCATTTCGCAAATCCGCTTGATTTCCCGGTTGTTACCAACGTAGGTATCAAAGCCAGGAATAAAGTTGATTTTGCCATTGCTGGTTTCTTTCTTATGACCTGCGGTCAGGTTAGAAAGAATACCTTTCATCATGTTATCGTAGCCTGTGATGTGGGAACCAACAAAGCTAGGAGTGTGAGCATAAGGTACTGGAAATTCTTGAGGAACTGAACCAGCTTCCTTGGCGTTGTTGATGAAAGACTGCAAGTCATCACCAATTACTTCTGCCATACAGGTGGTGCAGACAGCAATCATCTTTGGCTTGTAGAGTTGGTAGGAGTTTGCCAACCCATCAATCATGTTTTGCAGACCACCAAACACCGCTGCGTCTTCTGTCATTGAAGAACTGACACCAGAAAACGGTTCTTTGTAGTGACGGGTTAAGTGGGTGCGGAAGTAAGCAACGCAACCTTGAGAACCTTGGACAAAAGGTAGAGTGCCTGCAAAACCAACAGCAGCGAAGATTGCGCCCAATGGTTGGCAACCTTTAGCGGGGTTAACGGTCAATGCTTCACGGGCGAAGTTCTTTTCACGATACTCCCAACCCTTCGTCCATTCTGCAACACGCGCAACTTCTTCGGGGGCGTGTCCGTTTTCAAATTTCTTTTTGTTTTCAAATAGCTCTTGGTATTCCGGTTGGTGGAATAATTCGACGTGATCCTGAATATTTTCCGGATTCTGAGGCATTTCTAATTCTCCAAGCTGCTGTAGTCGTTACGTGAGGGGAGGAGCGGGGAAAATCCCGCATCTTACAAGGGATGGAAAGCGGGAATATGATTCAAAACTCAGAATGCAAAATTCAGAACTTTGAATTTTTAATTTTGAATTTTGTATTCCCAACTTTCTCCTGGGGCTAAAACCCCAGGCTATCCCTTTTTTTGCGATTTTTTTAGGCGATCGCCGGTTCTGGTGTTTTAGCTTCTGCTTTCTTGCTCCAAGGAGCGCCGATTAATCCCCAGGTTGGGCTGTTCAGTGCTAGATCCATATCGCGAGCGAAGATAGCGAAGCCATCATAACCGTGATAAGGACCGGAGTAATCCCAAGAGTGCATTTGACGGAAAGGAAGACCCATTTTTTGGAAAACGTACTTCTCTTTCACACCAGAAGCGATGAGGTCGGGTTTGAGTGCTTTCACAAACTCTTCAAACTCGTATGCGGTAACGTCGTCGTAAACGATGGTGCCGTTTTCGATGTAGGCGCTGGTACGTTTGTAGTCGTCGTTGTGAGCGAACTCATAACCTGTACCAATCATCTTCATTCCTAAATCTTGGAATGCGGGTACAACGTGACGGGGACGCAGACCACCAACCATCATGGCGACAGTCTTACCTTCCAAACCTGGGCGATATTTCGCCAGGATCGCATCCATTGTTGGCTGATATTTGGCGATGACCTTCTCAGCGTTTGCTTGGATCTTCTCGTCAAATTTAGAAGCAATTTCCCGTAAGGATGCAGCAATCTTGGTAGGACCAAAGAAGTTGTATTCCAACCAGGGAATACCGTAAGTTTCTTCCATGTGACGGCTGATGTAGTTCATCGAACGGTAGCAGTGAATCAAATTCATCTTCACGTTCGGTGTCATCATCATTTCATTGATGGTGCCATCACCTGACCACTGAGCGACTACGCGCAAGCCGATTTCTTCTAACAAAATGCGGCTAGCCCAAGCATCACCACCGATGTTATAGTCACCGATGACTGCTACATCGTAGGGGGTAGACTCTAATTGCAGTTTGCCGTCTTTCTTGTCTTTATCTGCCTTAGTAAAGACCCAATCGCGCACTGCGTCGTTAGCAATGTGGTGTCCCAAAGACTGAGAAACACCCCGGAAGCCTTCGCAACGTACAGGAACAACAGGCTTTTCAATCTCTTTTGCTGCTTTTTTAGCAACAGCTTCGATGTCATCCCCAATTAGACCGATGGGACATTCAGATTGAACGGAAACACCACGGTTGAGGGGGAAGAGTTCGTCAAGTTCTTGGATTAGCTTTAAGAGTTTTTTGTCACCACCGAAAACGATATCTCGTTCTTGGAAGTCGGAGGTGAAGTTCATGGTGCCAAAGCTGTCTATACCTGTGGTACCGATATAATAGTTACGACGACCAGACCAGGAATAGTAACCACAACCCACGGGACCGTGGCTGATGTGGATCATGTCTTTGATCGGACCCCAGACCACACCCTTAGAACCGGCATAAGCACAACCACGAGCGGTCATGACACCAGGAAGAGATTTGATGTTGGACTTAACGCCGCAGTCAGCTTTGCCTTCTTCAAATACGTTTAGGTGCTTTTCCCGTTTTTTCTTCGCTTTATCGGGGTAAGCTTCGAGAACTTCTTTAATAAGTTCTTTTCTTTCTTCGATGATGTTCTTGTTTTCTGGAGGTGTCATATTCTGCTTCAGTAGGTCTTAAGGATCTGGGAATAAGGAAGGGAAGGGCACATTTTATTGCCGATCTTCCCCTGAGGGGTTGGGGACTGGTAGTCCCCTGGGGGGTAGAAGGTAGGGAGAAAGTAAAAGGGAAATTATGCAATTTACTCCTTTTTTCTTTTTCCTTTTAAAGCGAGCATTATTTCTGAGCCGCGATTTATGCTACAGGAGCTTCAACTGCACTCTTGCCAACCATTTTCTCTGTGTTTTCATCGCTTTCGAGAACACCAAATTCAATCAACAATTCTTCTAGCTCTTCCATTTCGATGGGTGTGGGGATAGCTAGATTTTTGTTGTTGATGATTTTGGTGGCTAATGTGCGATATTCATTAGCTTGGTTGCTTTCAGGTGCGTACTCGTTAACAGTCATCCGACGCAATTCTGCGTGTTGAACGATGTTGTCGCGAGGTACATAGTGAATCATTTGGGTGTTCAAGCGTTTTGCCAGGGTTTCGATCAATTCGATTTCCCGGTCAACGTTACGGCTGTTACAAATCAGACCACCCAAGCGCACACCACCAGTGTGAGCATATTTGAGAACACCGCGAGCGATGTTGTTAGCCGCATACATCGCCATCATTTCACCAGATGTAACGATGTAGATTTCTTGTGCTTTGCCTTCACGAATAGGCATAGCAAAACCGCCACATACAACGTCGCCCAATACGTCGTAAGATACGAAGTCAACGTCTACGTAAGCACCGTTTTCTTCTAAGAAGTTAATAGCGGTGATGATACCACGACCGGCGCAACCTACACCTGGTTCTGGACCACCAGATTCTACGCAACGAACGTTGCGGAAGCCGGTGAGCATCACTTCATGAAGTTCTATATCTTCGACAGCACCTCGTTCAGCAGCCAATTGGAGAACGCTTGTTTGAGCTTTGCTGTGTAACATTAAGCGGGTGGAGTCAGCTTTGGGGTCGCAACCCACAATCAAAATGCGCTGACCCATTTCTGCCATAGCTGCAAGGGTATTTTGAGAGGTGGTAGATTTACCGATACCGCCTTTACCGTAGAAAGCTATCTGTCTAATTTTTTCGTCAGTCATGATTGTTAATCTCCAATTGGTTGATTGGTGGGTCTTTGCTTTTTGATGCGTTCACGCCCGATTTACAGCGCTGACCGCTTTGTTGAAGAACGTGCCTGGAGGCGATCGCTCTCCCACTAAAATTATTGAAAGCATCATCGTTTCCTCGTTAAATTTGTTTTCTTTTGGTTTTATGATTATTTTTTGTCACTGATCATTAGTTAAAACTAATGACCAATGAACCTAAGAATTAGGCACTTTACAAATACGTCATAATGTGTTTTCAGTGCTTAATACGAAGTAGAACTTGACCCGCGCTTTGCCCCAATTCAAAGTTCAAAATTACAATTTTCTTTTGGAATTTAGAATTTTGAGTTGGTAGCAGGGGCTACTTGTTCAAAATAGCGCCCTTCAATTTTTCAACACGAGCAACTGCTGCGTTTGTGTCTTCTGCGGATGCACCACCTACAGCCATTGATTCTTTCAAATGCTTAACGATCGCATCGAAGTGTGATTGCTGTAGATTCATACCCGTGTGGGTTTTTTCCATTGTCCGACCAGAGTATTGGTTGGGACCCTCAAAAATTTGAGCGAAGAAAGCAACTTGATGCTGGCGTTGCTTTTCCATATCTGTATTAGCAAAAAACGGTTGGAGGGTGTTATCTGCTAAAATACGTTTGTGGAAATCCTGGACTACTTTATCCAGAGTCGGTTGTCCGCCAAGTTTGTCGTACAACTTGTCCATATCTTTCTCCTTTGAAGCGAGTTGGATGACGAATATGTGGTGTTGCTGTCTGTTGTCAGTAGGACTGAAAGATCGCTCTTTTATGTGGATCAAATCCTACTTTCTGTACTTGGCTGATACTATGACGTATTTGTAGAGTACTTAAGCTTTAAAACGATGGCTCAACTGCTTCGACGACTATGTTGTGAGAAATGCGATCGCGCAATCTCGCTTCAATCGCAATTTTCAAGGTTGCGGTACTGCTAGAACAAGACCCACATGCACCTTGGAGTAAAACCTTGACATGATCGCCTTCGACATCATAGAGTTCAACATCTCCACCGTCGGCTAGCAATACAGGTCTAACTTCTTCATCCAGTACTTTTTGAATGAGTGCGATTTTTTGCACAGCCGTCAGCGGTCGTTTAGCAATTTCTGTAGCAACCGCGCTCTTATTACTTGCAGGAGCGGCGATTGGAAGTGCAGATTCCCTTTGCACATCTTTAATTATATCATCAATAGTCGCTAAACAAGATCCGCATCCGCCACCGGCTTTAACGTAATTTGTTACTTCCTCTGCGGTGATAAGACTATTCTCGCGAATTACGCGGCGAATCTTTGTATCGCTGATGCCAAAACAGGTACAAATTAGCGCTCCTTCATCATCATCGTCATGAACTTCGCGCTCAATGCCTCGATAATTAAAGATAGCAGCTTCTAAAGCTTCTTGTCCCATCACGGAACAATGCATTTTTGCTTCAGGAAGTCCACCTAAATAATTGGCAATGTCTTTGTTTGTGACTTTCAGCGCTTCATCGAGAGTTAAATCTTTAACTAATTCAGTCAAAGCACTACTTGAAGCGATCGCACTCGTACAACCAAAGGTTTGAAAGCGTGCATCAAGAATCTTGTCTGTATCAACTTGAACTTTTAGATGCAATCTTAGAGCATCACCGCAAGCAATACTACCGACTTCACCAGTAGCAATCTTAACGTTTGCTTCAGGAGTTTCTTCAATTTCACCCTGATTTTTGGGATTGTAGAAGAGTTCTAATACTTTGTCTGTATATTCCCACATAGTCTCATTTAGTTAGGGCTGATGAGTTAGCAGTGATGAGTTAGCAGTGATGAGTTAGCAGTGATGAGTTAGGAATGATGAGTTAGGAATGATGAGTTTAAACAACTTCTTAATTCAAAACTCCTAACTCCCGTACAGACGTTCTACCGGAACGTCTCTACCTAACTTTTAACTTTTATTAGTGTTTGCTCTTGTGCTTGCAACCAACCTGCTTGATCGTTTTTGAAGGGTGACATATCACGCAGACGTTGGATAATACCGGGCATTACCGCGATAAGTTGGTCAATTTCGGCTTCTGTTGTGTAGCGACAGAGGCTGAAGCGGATTGAGCCGTGTAAAATGGTGTAGGGTAAGCCCATTGCTCGCAGAACGTGAGAAGGTTCGAGAGAACCAGAACTACAAGCAGAACCGGAAGATGCACAAATGCCGTGTTGGTTTAAGTAAAGGAGAATTGCTTCACCTTCGATATACTTGAAGCCAATGTTGGTAGTATTGGGTAATCTCTGCGTTGTATCGCCGTTAACTTCGCAATCGGGGATTGTGGAGAGTATAGCTTGTTCCAGGCGATCGCGCAATCTTCTTTCTCTTTTTGTCGCCTCTTCTAAGTGTAACATCTCCAGTTCGGCAGCTTTGCCCAAGGCGATAATTCCCGGAACGTTTTCTGTTCCTGAACGGCGCCCACGTTCTTGTTGTCCACCAATCAGGAAGGGACGGAATCTTACACCGCGTCGCACATACAAAACACCAATACCTTTTGGTGCATGTATTTTATGACCGGACATCGTAAGCATATCTATGGTGCTGGTCTTCATATTCAGCGGGATTTTACCAACCGCTTGCACCGCGTCTACATGAAATATAGCACCATACTCTTTCACGCGCAACCCAATTTGCTCAATTGGGAAAATCACACCGGTTTCGTTATTGGCGTACATAATCGTCACCAAAGCGGTGTTACCAGTCAGGGAGGCTTCTAGTTCATCTAGATCCAACTGTCCCTTACCATTCACCGACAAATAGGTAACGGTGTAACCTTGAGTTTCAAGTTGTTTGCAGACATTCAGCACCGCTGGATGTTCTACTTGGGTGGTGACGATGTGGCGCTTTTCGGGTTGCGCTAACAATGCAGCGCGAATCGCAGCGTTATCACCTTCTGTACCGCAGCTGGTGAAGATGATTTCTGAATCATCGGCTCCGAGTAAGGCTGCAACTTGTTGACGCGCTTGCTTTACGGCTTTACCAACTTGCCCACCAAAGGTGTGCATACTCGAAGGATTACCGTAAAAATCTGTCATGTAAGGCATCATTGCCTCTACAACTTCTGGATCTACTTTAGTTGTGGCGTTGTTATCCAGGTAAATGCAGTTCTTTTGCATTGCTTTCTACTTAATTTAACGGCTTCGCAAAATTGTCTTTATATTTAAACTTTTTAGAAGTATGAAGTGCTTTACTTGCAAAAAGGATGTAATTTCACTTTTCACACTTCATACAATAAGGGAAACTTATACTTTGATTATAGTTACTTGCTATTGATTTTTTTGCAACTGTTCAGAGTATTTCTGGGAATAACAGTTAAACCAAGTTTCCCAATAATCTGGTTCTTTTTTTAGATTCTTGACTATATTGTTGTAAGTGTCAAACCATGATTCCCAGTAATCGTTTGGCTGTTTAACGCAACCGTTGCAAGTGGGACAACCTGCTTTACATTGAGGGACACTATAAACACTATCAACACAGTTCGTGCAAAGGTCGGGGTCAATCCAGTGGTTTCCGTCAATTATTTTAATTGCACCAACTGGACATACAGACTCACAAAGATTGCAGGAAATACATTGGCTGGTAATTTTGTAAGCCATGATTATTCTCCTTATTATATTAGGGCATGGGGGGCATGGGGGAGGCAGTGCGGTCTTGGGGTCTCCCCAAGTGGAGCATCTGCCGTCATAGGGGATTGGAAATAACTTTCTTAACGAGTAACCCAGTCCCCAGTCCCCAGTCTTTATTCCCTAGCCTTTATTGCATTGTTGGTAAAACTCTAAAGCAACTTTTTCGATGACATCGTAGCTTTCAACAGTCTGTATTCCGGCTTTTTGCAATTTGGTTTTGGGAGAGTCACCAATTTTGGAGACTAAAACCGCTTTACAATCTGCGATCGCTTCAATGATTTTTTCTAGTGTGCCTTCTTCTCCATATCCACTTTGGCAAAAGTGGTCTATTTTGCGATGACTGACAAAACGAGCTTCGTTAGCATCTACTTCGTAAATTTGGAATTCTTTCGCATGACCGAAGTGTTGATTTACCAATCCGCTACCTTTGGTTGCAACTGCAACTAAGATTTTGGGACTGTTAGCAACTTTCTTGTCAGCTTTGGCTTTTTCTTTAGCTGCTTTGATTTCTTGTTGGAACTTCTCGATACCTTCGTGGACTTCTTGACGTTTAGCCAAGTCGTATTCGGGTGTTATTTCCAAGATTTTGTCTTTGGTAAATTCTTGGCTGCGGTCTTCTCCTAATAATCCTACCGCATCTGCACGACATTGACGACAATGGCGCATCATTTTCATGTTGCCGGAGCAATCATCTTGAACTGCCTTGAGTTCTTTCGGTGTGGGACCGCGCTGCCCGGTTAAGCCAAAGTGTGTGCCGTGTTCTGGTGCAGAAATCAACGGCATAATGTTGTGCAAGAATGCACCTTTGGAGCGAATGACTCTATTTACTTCTACTAAGTGTTCGTCATTAATTCCCGGAATCATCACCGAGTTGACTTTGCACAAGATGTCAGCTTCTTTCAAAGCTTGGAGTCCTTCCATCTGCTTTTCGTGCAGAATCTTAACTCCTTCAATACCTCTGTAACGCTTGCGGTTGTAGTGAACCCAAGGATAAATCTTGACCCCGATTTCTGGGTCTACCATGTTGATGGTGATGGTGACGTGATCGATATTTAGTTGTTTAATGCGATCGACGTATTCGGGGAGCATCAAACCGTTGGTTGACAGACAAAGCTTGATATCCGGTGCTTGTTCTGCAATCAACTCAAAGGTGCGGAAGGTCTTGTCTGGATTCGCTAGTGGATCTCCAGGACCGGCGATTCCCACAACTGTCATTTGGGGAATCTTGCCTGCAATCACCAATGCTTTGTGTGCTGCTTCTTCGGGAGTTAGCAATTCGCTAACTACTCCGGGACGACTTTCGTTCGCGCAGTCATATTTCCGGTTGCAATAGTTGCATTGAATGTTACAAGCAGGCGCAACTGCAACGTGCAGCCTAGCGTAGTGATGATGTGCATCTTCACTATAACAAGGATGTTTGGCGATGCGCTCTTTAGTCTTTTCGTCCATTTCGACGACATGGCTAGTATCGCTCTTATGTCCGCAACCACCGGATTTTGCTTTGGTTGGTTCTGTGACGGTGGTGTTGATAACTTCTGTAGACGGTAGTGTCATTGAATCTCGCAAAGGATCGGTGGACTGTGGCTGCCACTGTGGGAGATGGAAGTACTACCTGTAGAATTGAAGTCGCGTCTTCTACTCACTTTGTCTGATGACTCAGGTTGTAAAACCCTGGTTAACGTTGGCTGGTGTGTGTCAACATTTCAATCTTGGTCTGTACAGCCGCGACTTCTATTTACAGGATATAGTGCTATCTCATCCTCCACTCACTAATCGCTCTTCTATCTGGGAGGAAAATAAGCTGTTGTCGTTGTCCGAGCGCTTAGTGATTGGCGATATAAGATTTATATCAGTCGTTCACAAAGGGGTTGAAGCGGCTGCTCAGGATAGAATTTATTGAATTAATTAGACTTGTACTCAAAACCTGAAACCCACTTTACATCTGAGTTTCAAGAATTAAAAAATATTTTTCCGGGTAGGGGTACTAGTATTTTCTGATAGGGGTACTAGTATTTAGAGAGGAGGGTGCAGGGGTTTGATGTACTCAACTCTAACCCAATCCTCATAAGGATTAAAGCAGAATTTTAGCTTTTTTTTATCTCTCTTTGGTTGTACTCAAACTACCCTTAAATGCATCAACAAATACCATTTCTGGCGGATTTAAGGGGCGAATATCCAGAGTAGGCTTATCTGGGCTACTCCAGAAAATTGCGAAATTCAATTCTGTATACAACATATCATTTTTTTGAGGGAAAAAATGCCGTTTATTTTTTTTTAATATTTTGAGGAATGTTAATGACATTAAGTTGCAGATTTCAGCAGGGAATGAGGGCGCAAATCCTTTGCTGTGGAGACATGTAGTGATGCGGATATTTTGCAAATCAAGGGCGATCGCACTTTCATTTCGCTCTTGTTGCATCTGGGAAACTTGCCTTGCACATCAAGACTTACCAGATAAAATCTGTAGTGCGATAAGCTCTCGCCCCGCCGTAGGCGATCGCGAATGTTGTAAAAGTTATGCTAGGCATAACCTACGTTAAATAATAAAACCAATGTTGCAATCAGTAGAAGAGATTTATCAAAACGGCAAAGTCGAGTTGCTGCAAGTTCCCACCGATGTTGATGAAGCGCTCCTTCATTGTTACTTTCCTTCCTAAATCTGCTTCTTTTGATTTGCCATCTCGCGGTATCACCTCCGAACAAGCTGCAAATCTACGCGCTAGGCTGCAAAGTTTTGCTTTTATATTGGGAAAGACCTGATATGGAAGCTTACGATGCCTTATAGCCGTGGAACAAGGCATTCCCACAATGCAGAGGATGTGAAGGAGAGGAACCAGAGCGTTTGTGTACGAGAGCAGTAAGTAAGGCTTGAAAATTTTTATTTGCAGGAGGGAGATTATGAAAGCGATCGCTATTCGTGGTTATGGTTCGGCTGATGTTTTGCAGTATGAGGATTTACCGCAGCCAAAAATAAAATCAGATCAGTTGCTAGTGAAGGTGTACGCTTCTAGCGTTAATCCGGTTGATTGGAAAATCCGCCAAGGAATGCTGCAATTGATTACGGGTTATTCATTCCCGAAGATTTTGGGGTTTGATTTGTCGGGTGAAGTGGTAGAGGTTGGCTCTGCTGTGACGCGCTTCAAGCCGGGAGATTTGATTTATGGTTGTTTAAGCGTTGCTTTAGGGGGAGCTTATGCAGAATACGCTGCTGTTCCTGAAAAAGTTGCAGCTCTTAAACCCGCGAATATGACACATGAAGAAGCAGCTTCTTTACCTGTTGCTGCGGGTACTTCGTTGCAAGCTTTGCGAGATTTGGGAAACATTCAACCGTTACAAAGTGTCTTGGTAAATGGTGCTTCGGGTGGTGTGGGCATTTTTGCGGTGCAACTTGCGAAGATTTTCGGGGCTGAGGTGACGGCTGTTTGCAGTAGCAAAAACTTTGATTTGGTGAAGTCTTTGGGAGCCGATCGCTTGATTGATTACAAACAACAAGATTTCACTCAAGATGCTGCACGGTATGACATTATCTTTGATGCGGTGGCAAAAGAATCGTTTTCTAGCTGCAAAGAAGTTCTTAAACCTAACGGAATTTATATAACTACATTGCCTACACCTGACGCTTTTGTGCAAGGTGCTTTGACTGCGCTGATTCCTGGGAAAAAAGCCAAATTCATTCTTCTTAATTCCAACACTGAGGACTTTACTTACCTCAAGGATTTAGTCGAAGCTGGGAAAATGCGAACAGTAATTGATCGCACATTTCCTTTAAATGAATTAGCAGCAGCGCATACATACAGCGAAAGTGAGCGAACTGTAGGCAAGATTGCGATCGCGATCGGCAGTTGAGGAGGGGGAGACGGGGAGAGGGAGGGAGTGGGGGAGTGGGAGAAAGAAGAATTATCCTCCTCGGTGTCCCCTTGTCTCCTTGTCCCCCCCTCCCCCACTCCTCTACTCCCCCCCTCCTCTTCCCTTCAGCAGATGCGTAGATAAGATTTTAAATAGTATTTGTACATACAGACATAAAAAACTAAAACAAAATAAAGAAAGTCGTTTTTTTCTAGCTTGAATAATAAGATATATTTGGTAACTCGATATACAGAAGTTTTGTTTTTAAGCCGAATACTTCATCTTTCAGCGAAGATGAGTACAGGTTAATTTTTAAGAAAAAATTTGGCAGAAATGCTTACTCAGCCTTACATTAAAGGGGTTAAAGATTGAGTGCAGAAATACTTAGTCCCCTACCCAGTAATACTAGTACCCCTATCCTAAAAATACTAGCACCCCTACCCCAAAGGAAATTTTAAATTTAGCTTAAATCAGGGTTTGGGGTTATGAGTGCAACCTTAATCAATTCAATAAAATCAAATAGGCATCCGATGCACTGCCCTTTTAAGAGCCGCCTGATATAAGCAGAAAAATAGCACACGGCTCTTTTACTCAGGCTATTACGATGCAACGCCTCGACGACAGTATTAAAAATTCACCCACGCCGAATTATGCAAATACGGACTTTCTGAAAAATCTGCTGAATCGAGATTTTTTTGAGCCGATTTCGAGTGATTTTCGTATTATCTTTGAGCGCGATCCTGCGGCACGTAATTGGCTAGAAGTGCTGTTTTGCTACCCTGGATTACATGCACTTTGTTTGCATCGCCTTGCTCACTGGTTGCATTATCGTGGAGTAAGCTTTATTCCTCGCTTTATTTCACACTTGGGGCGGTTTTTCACAGGAATTGAAATTCACCCAGGTGCAAAGATTGGCAAAGGTGTATTTATCGACCACGGTATGGGCGTTGTTATTGGTGAAACTGCCATTGTGGGAGATTATACGCTGATTTACCAAGATGTGACTCTTGGCGGAACTGGGAAAGAAGAAGGTAAACGCCATCCGACTTTGGGCAAAAACGTTGTGGTGGGAGCGGGTGCGAAAATTTTGGGCAATATTCAAATTGGCGATCGCGTCCGTGTCGGTGCCGGTTCAGTTGTTTTACGCGATGTCTCCTCAGATTCTACCGTCGTGGGAATTCCCGGACGCACTATTTGCCGCAAAGAAAGTCTCTCCCCCTTAGAACATGGAAAGCTACCCGATGTCGAAGCGTCGGTAATGCACACTTTGCTATCTCGCATTGAGCAACTTGAACAACAACTGCAAATTCTCAAAAATCATCAAGAACAGAGTTCGCAGCAAAGCATGAAAATTCCTTTTTCGTAGTAAGGACTAAAGTCCTTACTTTAAGCGTTAAAAGGCTCACCCTTCTCTACGAGACGCTGCGCGGTAAGCGAAGCTATGCCGAAGGCTTTACGGGTTCGCCAGTCGCTCATGGGGGAAACCACGGCAGGTGCTTTATGCCGGGGAACCCGTCCACCGCGCTGCCTCCCCTTGGCGCTAGCCTCTGCCTTTGGGAGAAGACCGCGCTGGCTCACTACAAAAACATCAACACTAATCCCCAATCTGCAATTATGCCACCTTGTAGTAATTCCGATGCTTTAGGCGATCAGATTTTGCAAATTCCTTTGTGCGATCGCTGGCGAATTCATCACCGTTTACAAGAATTAATGATTAAGAGTTCTTGTCCTGCCGATGGTTCTTTGCGGGTACAAGTAAATAGTTGTATAACAGCGATTCTTGTCCGTAGTACCGTGATGCAATTTGTTGCTTCACGCCACGAGTTAGTTCACTGGTTAGAGCGTTGCTGGAATTACAGCGATAATTACTGAGTATCCGGACAATTTTAGCAGAAAAATAGCATACATTTAGCTGTTATTCAATTTGTTAAAAATGAACATTTTTCCACATATCCCAGTAATTAAAAAGGAGAAATTATCAAATTTGACTTTTAATTTCAAATTTTCAATTCTTTATCAGGTGAAGGAGTTTAATTTTCGATGATCGTAGCTCGCAGCGATACAAAATTTATTAATTTTTTGCATCAAGAACTTTCGCTTTCAACTGCCGATATCGCTGTGGCACTGCGACACCGGGAATTAGAAAGAGGTCCTTTACCCATGCTTCTTTGGCAGTATGGTCTAGTAGACCTAGAGCAGCTAGAACGGATTTTTGATTGGCTGGAAAACCAAATTTAGCGAAGTTTCGCTCTTTAGCTTATAGCATGATGAATTGTCTACCCTAAATGCCAAAAATTTGGAGCTACATGAGGATTTTGCGATGATTTTCACTTTCTTAGCTGGAATTAGCATGTTACTTTGTCCGGCAGTTGTTAGTAGCTGTATTAGCTACCTGCTGCTAGAACCAATAAAGTATCCTACGGAAAAGAATAATTCGTAATTTATACCCTTTTTTCGTTCTATCTCATACAGATGTGCTATTGGTATTCGGTTAATAATGGAAAAATATGAAATGTGATATTTTTCAGCATTTACCGTCAAGCATAAACTGCCATTACCAGGAATTCTTTGAAAAGTAGCACCGCAATCAAGAAAGGGTATTAGGAAAAGTTCGCGTCTAGGATATTAGATATGAATCAAGTCATCATTAATGACACGACGCTGCGTGACGGTGAGCAAGCGGCAGGTGTTGCCTTCACTTTAGAAGAGAAAGTAGCGATCGCCAAATTTTTGGATGCAATAGGCGTTCAGGAATTAGAAGTCGGAATTCCAGCGATGGGCGAGGAAGAAATACGCGCTATATCTATAATTAATAATATGGGTTTGCAAGCCAAACTATTAGGCTGGAACCGCGCTGTTATCTCAGATATTGAAGCTTCTATAGCGTGTGGTTTGCAACGAGTGCATATTTCGATTCCCGTCTCTGGAATTCAAATTGCCGCAAAATTTCACGGTCAGTGGCGCGTAACTTTGCAACAATTGAGAGATTCTATCAGCTTTGCCGTTGATAAAGGTCTTTGGGTTGCAGTTGGAGGTGAAGATTCATCTAGAGCTGATGACAACTTTCTTTTAGATGTGGCACATTATGCCACAGAGTGGGGTGCTTCCCGGTTTCGCTTCTGCGATACCGTCGGGGTTCTCGAACCATTCGGCACTTTCACCAAAGTGAAGCGACTGGTGAATGCTTTGACGATTCCTGTGGAAATTCACACCCACAATGATTTTGGTTTAGCGACTGCTAACGCTTTATCAGGTATCAAAGCTGGCGCTTTATCGGTGAATACCACAGTCAACGGATTGGGGGAAAGAGCCGGAAATGCAGCTTTAGAAGAAGTTGTCATGGCGATGAAGCGCATCCACAATGTTGATTTGGGCATTGAAACTCCTCGTTTGTTGGAACTTTCCCGACTTGTGGCTTCAGCATCAGGTTCTAGTGTACCTCCTTGGAAAGCGATCGTTGGTGACAACACTTTTGCTCACGAATCTGGTATTCATGCTCACGGTGTCCTACAAAACCCCATCACCTACGAACCATTTGCCCCCGAAGAAGTAGGCTGGGAACGACGTTTGGTTTTAGGTAAACATTCTGGTCGTCATTTGGTATCTAACTTACTTCAGCAGCACGGTATTAGCCTGAACTCAGAAGAAACAAAATCTATCTTGGACGCGGTACGACACCAGTCGGTGCAGAAAAAACGCAGCCTGACTACAGAAGAACTTTTAAATTTGGTGGAAGAACAGAGGTATTCTCATGCAGCGGGATGAATTAGAACTGGATTTGCCACCAGTCTTTGAAATCGGTCAAAAAGTCCGACTTCGCAAGTTAATCAAAAATGATGGCACATTTCCTGGTCAAGAAATCGGAGCAGTTTTAGCTAAAAAGGGAGATATTGGCTACATCTCTAGTATTGGCACTTTCTTACAAAGTTCCTATATTTATGCGGTGCATTTTTTGGAAACAGGATTCATCGTAGGCTGTCACAAAAAAGAATTAGAAGCTGTTGAGGAAACAAAATGAAAGTAATGCTGCGGATGAATGATGCTGGAAATTTAATTGCCTACGTTGCTAAAAAAGACTTAGAAGAAGAAGTTGTTAAGCAAACAGCGGGAGCCGATGGAATGATTTTTACCCTAGCTAACGGCTGGGAATTAGAATTTTCCGACTTGCCAGAACCGCTAAAATTACCAAAAACTTTTGAAGCCAAACGGCTGTCGTAAAAAGAGTTCGTGGATAGTTTTTAGCCGCCTAACACACCCTACATTTTTTCTCGTTTTTCTCGTTACCACGCTCTGCGTGGTAATGCTAATCTGGAGGCTCTGCCTCCTCCAGACGAGGCAGAGCCTCGAATAATTGCATCCCCAGCAGTGGTGCTAGGAACGAGAGGAGGAGAGGATTTTTTGTAATCCAAAATCTAAAATCTAAAATCCAAAATGAGCGACAAATATCTGACGATATCAGAATTTAATCTGGAAGGAGAATTACTAAGTTTTATTGGTGATAAACCAAAAAAACCTAAATATTTGCGTTTGGTAATTGACTCTGAAGAGGTAGAAATTAAAATTCCTAAAGAATTGCGTACCTCTATTAGTGTATCTTTAGTACCAGGTGATAAAATTCGCGTTGTTGGTGTTAGTAAGTTAAACAAGCTGACAGGCGAACTTAAACTGAAGGCAAATGGTGTGTCTCGAAGTGGTGTTTGCCCAAAGCAAAATGCACCTTCTCAAAAAGCACGGATTATGATATGTCAAAAATCTGGTTGCTTGAAGCGTGGTGGTAAAGGTTTGTTATCAGAATTAGAACAGACTTTATGCGATCGCGGTCTATTAGATCGAGTTACAATCGAGCGCACCAGCTGCCAAAAAACTTGTAGCAGCGCACCCAACTGTATTTTACAGGTTGGCAAGAAGCAATACAACAAAGTGCGCCCCGAAGCGATCGCCTCTCTGTTGGAAAATCACTTCACCTGCAAAAGCGATGAATGTTAACTCGTAGTAAGCACAAAGCGTGCTTACTACCGCAATCGCCAATCTAGCTTACGTCGCACTAACGAGAAAGTAAGCAACGCAAAAATTAGCAAAGCCATAATATCTACCATTAATTTTCCCGTTATCGGTGCGAGCAAAGTTTGTCGCAACGCTGACGCTGCATAAGTAGCAGGACTTAAATATCCTAAAATTAACAAAAATTCCGGCAAGCGATCGCCTGGTATAATCACACGACTGTTAACAATTCAAAATTAAAGACATTTTCAGTCGGGGATTAAAACCCCGACTGAAACTGATGCTACGTGTATACATAGGGGTCTTAAACCCTTTCTTTTACGATAAAAATGATAATAGGGCATATAGCCCACATTCATTTGTACTAAATCACGCGCTTCAGTGATATTTTTTTGAAAAAAAGTGATGCTACCAAAATCACTTTTCAGCAAGTTTGCCATTTGGCGCACAAGAGTATTTTTACCTGCACCGTTGTCACCCCAAATGCCAAAGATTTCACCTTGGTAAATTTGTAGCGAGATGTTTTTGGTAGCGGGTAGGGTTTGTCCTTGATAATTTTTGCATAAATTTTGGATTTCGTAGACTATCACGAGCCAATAAATATTAGATTTTGGGAGCTTTTTGGTTGAAGACGAATTGATAAACAAAAAAGTGTCAAATGTTCTCAGTTCTATTGGCAATTAGGTATAAAGACGAACCAATGTACTAAAATAGAAAAGACTTGGTAAAAAGAGCGATCGCTTATTATAAATTGAACTGATAACTTGCACCATGATTAATAGCACGCTATTAATGTGCATTCTATTGAAATGTAGTAAAACTTTTATCAATTTTATAATAAATACTTTTGCTATCAGCTATAAGTTCTAACTTCTGGCAGTTGTTGGAACTAGTACAAAATGTGGATTTGAATGAAATCGCATATTCGCGTACATTTATGGGAATCCTATTATCAGAGTAGAGGTTAGATCATTATGACAGACAATCAAAATCAACTTTGGAATCTTCACGAGCGATTGGAGAAGTATCCAGGATACAGAGGTATGCACGTCTCCACATTTGCGAACCGGCAGGTTGTCGAATATAATCCAAAAATTGGCATCAGCGATTTTGTTAACACCGCATACGCCATTCGATGCGAATATGATGAGCAAGAAGATGCTGCACAGAAACTGGCAAAACTTCTTCAAGATTCTGAAGCGAGTAAATTAGAAGCTTTAATTTTTGGAATGTGGCATGGAGAAATGTATGCTCACAGTTCTAAGCTTGTAGTTGATGCGCTAATTGCTGCCAAAGATAAACTAACTAATTTGAAAAGTCTATTTATTGGAGATGTCTCTTACAATGAAAGTGAAATTTCTTGGATAATACAGAGCGACATCAGCCCTGTTTTAGAAGCATATCCCAAGCTGGAAATATTGCAAATTCGCGGGGGTGATAGTTTAGCATTTAGTCCTTTTGTCAGACATGACAATTTAAAAGCACTAATTATTGAAGCTGGTGGCTTGAATAGTGCAACCATTGCTCAAATTTGCGCTCTCGATTTGCCCAAATTAGAGCATTTGGAACTATGGCTAGGTTTAGATACTTACGGTGGAGATTCTACCATTGAGGACTTAGATCCCATCCTAGTTAATACAGTATTTCCAAACTTGATTTATTTAGGATTGCGAAATAGTCAATACTCTGATGATATTGCCAAAGCTGTTATAAACTCACCTTTGATTAACTCAATTAAAATTCTCGATTTATCATTAGGAACGCTGACTGATGTCGGTGCTGAAGTATTGCTTAATTGTTTCGCCGTTCATCAACTTAATATTCTCAATCTTTCAGAAAACTTCTTATCAGAAGAACTAATCAAAGCAATACCAACAAAACAGGATAATATGCAGGTTCGCATCATCACCGATGGACAAAAAGAGCCTGAAGAAGATTATGACGATGAAAATGAGGTTTATCGTTATTGCTCTGTTTCCGAGTAACTAACATTAATGCTGAATGTTATCATCGCTAACCCGGAAAATAGACGGGTTAATTTTTTTCAACAAGCGCTTAAATATTTAAATTTGCCACCTGCAATTCTCGTAGCTTACGCAGATTTAATTGCCGGGAAAACTCTGGAACATTTCAATACATCCGATACTATCATTCGCTTTGATTCCCCTGAAAAAAACTTTGAGGTTGAGAAAGCCATCATTGCTGTTGGTGCTGAAATTGCAACAGGTAAACATCAACAAATTAATTCTGTCGAAGCTGCAAAATTAGTCTTTGATAAAGGACGCATTCTCTACCCTCGACAATGGTATTTAGGCTGGCGATATTTACTTCAGCAATGGGAAAAGCAACTCAAATGCTCAATTATGAATCATCCGCAAGACATCGTTACGATGTTTGATAAACCGTTGTGTCATGAAATATTCAGTCGTCAAAATATCCCGGTTCCGCGTTCGTTGGGTGCAATTCACAACTACGAAGACTTACGCCAAAAGATGCAGCAGGAAAAGTTAGAGCGAGTATTTATCAAACTTTCCCACAGTTCTGCTGCCTCTGGAGTCGTTGCCTATCAAGCAAATTCGCGCTTTGAGTCTGCCATCACCACGGTGGAAAGAGTGCAGAGAAACGGGCAAACACTGCTTTATAATTCGCGTAAAATTCGTAACTACACTAAAAGAGAAGAGATTGCCGATATTATTAACATTTTAACATCTGAAGGTGTTCAAGTAGAAGAATGGCTACCCAAAGCACGCTTGCAAGGATACGGTTTTGATTTGCGTGTGGTGGTTATCAATGGTGAAGCACAGCATATCGTTGTCAGGTTGGGAAAAAGTCCGATGACTAATTTGCACCTTGGTAATGAAAGAGGAGATACTGAAGAATTTTTGGCGAAAGTTGGGACGCAAAATTGGGAGGTGATGAAGCAAAGTTGCGAAGCTGCTGCGGGGCTATTTCCTAATAGTTTATATTGCGGTGTTGATTTGCTGATTTTACCTGATTGGAAAAATCATGTAATTTTGGAAGTTAATGCTTTTGGCGATTTGCTACCAGGGATTTTTTGGAATGGGTTAGATACTTATACTAGTGAAATAAAGGCAATTTCTTCTCGTTTATCTCGTTCCCAGGTTCAACCTGGGAACGAGAAAATCAACTCTATTTCACTTATTTTTAATTTTTAATGCTTATGTTGAACATGAATGAAGTTGTTGGTACGCACGATATTCTTTTTATTACTTTAGATACTTTGCGTTATGACGTTGCGAAAGATTTATTAACACAAGGACGCACTCCCAATTTAGAAGCAGTTTTGCCAGAAAGTGGCTGGGAAGAACGCCATTCTCCAGGAAACTTCACTTACGCTGCTCATCATGCTTTTTTTGCAGGCTTTTTACCGACTCCTGTAAAACCTGGAGTACACCCAAGACTATTTGCTTTGGGTTTTGAGGGTAGTAGTACCACCACGGGAAGTACTTGTGTGTTGGATGGCGCTAATATTATCAGTGGATTTGCGGCTAAAGGCTATCATACTGTTTGTATTGGCGGTGTCGGCTTTTTTAATAAACGGAATCCTTTGGGTAATGTGCTTCCCTCAATGTTTGCTGAGAGTTACTGGAGTCCAGAATTAGGTGTTACCAATTTTAACTCTACAGAAAATCAGGTAGCGATCGCCCAAAAAATCCTCGCCCAAACTCCCAAAAATCAACGCCTTTTCTTATTCATCAATATCTCAGCTTTGCATCAACCGAATTATTTCTATCTAGCTGGTGCTAAAAAAGATACTATTGAATCTCACGCTGCTGCCTTGGAATATATCGATATTCAGTTAGTAAAACTTTGGGATGCGTTACGAAAACGCGGTTCTACGTTTTGTATTCTCTGCTCTGACCACGGCACTACTTATGGTGATGATGGATACAGTGGTCATCGTCTCAGCCATCCGGCAGTGTGGACGGTTCCTTATGCGGAGTTTATTTTGCCGGCTGATTCTTCGGCGGATGATACCTTGCTATCTTCTCAATTAGCATCGGCACCCACCTGAGATTGAAATCTCAGGCTAATAGCTCAAGTCCATTAAAATGGGCTGAATTGATTGCCTAGTCTTTCTTCTAGTCATCTTTAGATGACTTTAGCTATTAGCCTGCGGTTTATAACCGCAGGTGGGTGAAAATTCAAATGTAAAATATCGAAAATTGATTTATATAAGATGATTACAGCAAAACAGCAAAATCTCAAATCTTTTCTTGAGAAATCGCCTTATCAAGCTTACGTTTACTCATACCCACATAAGACAGCTTATCGTCCTCTCACTCCGCCTGTCAAACTCGCAGATTTGTGGTCAAAGCAAAATAGACAAGCGCTGTTTCTCTATATCCACATCCCTTTCTGCGAAATGCGTTGCGGATTTTGCAATTTGTTTACCACCGTCACCCATAACGAAGATTTTATTAGTCAATATGTTCGCACCGTTGAACGACAAGCGCGACAAGTGAAATCATTGTTAGGTGAAGTGTCTTTTGCCAGATTTGCTCTTGGTGGCGGTACACCAACCCAGTTACCAATTAAGCAATTAGAAACAATTCTTAATGTTGCGTCAGAAACTATGGGTGCGAGTTTGCAGAATATTCCTGTTTCTGTGGAAATGTCGCCAGAGACGGCAGACAAAGATAAACTACAATTGTTGCGATCGCGTGGCGTAGATAGAGCAAGTATTGGTGTCCAAAGTTTCATTGAGTCAGAAGTTCTCGCAACCGGTCGCCGTCAAACCACCGCGCAAGTAGAAGCCGCACTCAATCGGATGCGCGAGGCTAATTTTCCCACAATAAATATTGATCTAATTTACGGATTACCCGGACAAACTGTAGATAGCTGGTTGTATTCGATACGTGCTGCAATGCGCTTTCAACCCAAGGAAATTTATTTGTATCCCTTGTACGTGCGACCGTTGACAGGTTTGGGACGCTCAGATAAAGAATGGGATGATATACGTTTAGCATGTTATCGCGAAGGGCGATCGCTCTTACTCTCTTCTGGATATACTCAAGTTTCCATGCGAATGTTCCAACGTTTGGGACAAGAAAAAATTTCTCCCTCAGAACCCCCCACTCCCGTCTACTCCTGTCAAGCAGATGGAATGGTCGGCTTGGGTTGTGGGGCACGTTCTTACACCGATACTTTACACTACTCTAACGACTACGCTGTGGGTTCTAGGGAAATTCGCGATATTTTGCAAGCTTATATTCAAACACCAGATGAAGCCTTCGACTATGCTAGTTATGGCTTTGAACTTGATGCTGAAGAACGTCGTCGTCGCTACATTTTATTATCTTTGTTTTCCGATGAAGGTTTGAATCTTGCTGACTATCAAAATCAGTTTGGGGCAGATGTAATTGCATTTCCAGAACTATCAGAATTGCTATCTTTAAATTTGGCGACACAACAGAAGCAAATATTGCGTTTGACTGAAGTTGGTATTGAGAAATCTGATGTAATTGGCGCTTGGTTATTTTCCGATAAAGTGAACCAATTAATGCAAAGTTATGATTTGAAATAGTTACCAATTTTAAAACTAGCCGATTTGTTAAATTGCCCACACCCTTCTAAGGTGTCGGCTTTTATAATTACCAATTCACCTATGCATCTCACGATTCTCTATCGCGGTTCTTTGATAAGTTGCAACTACGGCTGCGAATATTGCCCTTTTGGTAAACGCCAACAAACAGCCGCAGAATTAGCTATTGATCAACAATCATTAGAACGTTTTGTAAATTGGATTGCCGAAAATTCACAACACCAATTCTCTATTTTATTCACACCTTGGGGTGAAGCACTTATTCATCGATTTTATCAGCAAGCATTGGTAAAATTAACTCAAATTCCTCACGTTAATAAAGCGGCAATTCAAACTAATATTTCTTGTAATTTAGATTGGTTGGAAGAGTGTAACAAAGATAAATTGGCACTTTGGGCAACATTTCATCCGGAATGGGTATCACGCGAAAGCTTTCTAAATAGATGTTTAGAACTCAACAAACGAAATGTCCGTTTTAGTGCGGGTGTTGTCGGTTTCCCTCAATTTAAAGATGAAATTGCTGCCTTACGTCGCGAATTACCAAAACACATTTATTTGTGGATTAATGCAGTTAAGCGAGAACTACCGAATTTGTCTGATGAAGACCGGAATTTTTTTGAGTCGATAGATCCGCTGTTTCATCTAAATACTCAGCATTATACGAGCTTTGGTCATACTTGCCGCGCTGGTAAATCAGCGATTTCAGTTGATGGTGATGGGACGATGCGACGTTGCCACTTTATTAAAGAACCAATTGGTAATATATATGATTTTAATTGGGAAGATAATTTAGGCGATCGCCTTTGCACTAACCAAACTTGTCACTGTCACATCGGTTACGTTCATCTTGAGTATTTAGAACTAGAAAAAGTATTTGGTTCTAGCATTTTAGAACGCATTCCTATCAACTTCCAAGCACTAAAATAAAAGTATCCCTACACACCCGTAACTGTTATGACTATTACCGCTAAACGCTTTACGATAAATGAATATGAACGTTTGGCAGAACTCGGATTTTTCAAAGAGGACGACCGATTTGAGCTAATTAGAGGAGAAATAATCCCAATGGTAGCTAAAGGCAAACCGCACGCAGTTTGTGAGACACGCTTAGAGCGAGAATTATACAAGCTGCTAGGAGAGCGTGCAACGCTGCGAGGGCAACAACCGATTATCATACTAGATTACAGCGAACCTGAACCAGATCGGGTAATTGTCCGCAATCGCGCTGATGATTATCTAAATGCTCATCCCAGTCCGGCTGATATATTACTTTTAATTGAAATTGCTGATTCCTCTTTAAAATATGGCCAAGAGGTTAAACTACCACTTTATGCTGAAGCGGGTATTTATGATTATTGGATATTCAATTTAGTAGATAATTACTTGGAATCTTACAGCGAACCTTATCAAAATTTGCCAGGTAAATTTGGCTATCGACGCAAGGTTATTTCTTTGCCAAACGAATCAGTTAATTTGCCGTGTTTTCCTGATTTAACTCTTGATTTATCTAAAGTTTTTCCTGGATGATGTGTTTATCTTCACTCACAGCCTTACCATACATTTATAAAGAACTCTGCGAACCTTAGCGAAACATTTGCGTTCCTCTGCGTTCAAAAAATGATTTCGATGGCAATATAATCAATCGAAAATAAATGAGTCATCATGCTATAAAATACGCCTGAATATGAGTATTTACCCTTTTCATAAGAGTTAACTTGCTCGGAGGATACCCCTGTGGATAATGAACAAAAAAACCTAATTTCCAAAATTTCATATTATTACCATGACCGCAATTACCATCAACTTTAATAATATTGTCAAACTTAACGACGACCAATTTTACCAACTGTGTCGAGATAATCCCGATATCAAATTTGAGCGCAATGCCAATGGAGAATTGATAGTAATGCCACCAACGGGAGGAGAAACTGGGAAACGTAATGCATCGATTATTGCGGATTTTGTAATTTGGAACCGTCAAACAAAACTCGGAGAGGTATTCGACTCCTCCACCTGCTTTAAACTCCCCAATGGTCCTGACCGCTCCCCCGATGTATCCTGGATACAATTAGAGCGGTGGAACGCGCTTAAACCAGAACAACGCGAAAAGTTTCCTCCCATTGCTCCAGATTTTGTCTTGGAGTTAATGTCCCCATCCGACAGTTTGAGCGAAACGCAGGCGAAAATGCTTGAATATGTGAATGCAGGGGTAAAATGGGGTTGGCTAATTGATAGAAAAACACGTCGCGTTGAAATTTATAGACAAGGGCAACCAAAAGAACTATTAGAGTCTCCCACAAGCTTATCTGGAGAAGATATATTACCAGGGTTTGTTTTGGACTTACAGATAATATGGGGTTAATTCCAATTTAACTTTATGCGCTCTGAATTAACTTTTTTAGGTTGTTGTTCGTTGGAGCGTTGTTAGGTAGAGACGTTCCACTAGTACTCGACCAACCCAATTTTGACGGGTGAAGGCAGGCAGGGGAAGCAGCGGAAGCAGCGGAAGCAGGGGGGGAAAGAACTTGATTTTCTTACCATAAACCCCGCACGCGTTGCCTTGGCAGACTACTAGAACGTCTGTACAAAAGTTAGTTGTTAGTTATTGGTTGTTGGTTGATATTTGTTAGTTTTTCTACTACGCACGCTCCTACTAACCACTAACCACTATCGACTATCCCTCAAATCAATTTTTCCATCGCTTGCTGCAAATCTTTGGTTAAGTCAGCAACTGATTGTCTCGCACCTTGACGAGTTGCTTTATACACCGGATAGCGATCGGAAACGGATATCGGTTCACCTATGGTAATTCTTGCTTGTTGCTTACCTAATTGCGGACGCTTAAAGGGATTGCTACCTTTAATTCGTGTTACCATATCCGATAAAAGTAAGGTTGTTTCCGCAAACCTTTCTGCTGTAGGTTTTTCTTGAATGTATTTAACTGTAACTGCAACGAAGCTTTCTACTAGTCGCATGTGCCACATTCGCAAATTTGCTTCTTCTGCAATGCGATCGCCTAAACCTTTTTCTACAGCAGACAGCGTTTTCACATCTTTAAATTCTTCTCTAAATATATAATTCCACCCCGCTTGCTCTACTCGACGACAGCGATCAATTAAATTTCCTTTTGGCTGCAAGTCAAAATATTGCTCTGGTACTTGTAGAATTATATTTAACATCGCTTGAAGTCGAGATGCTAACGCTTCATTTCTATCTTGTCCTTCTGCAATCTTGATTTCTGGCAGCTTTTGATGATAAAACCGCGTGTAAAACTTTTCCATCAAGGACATTAAATGTTCAGCCACATTTAACAACCTGGGATAAAGCGACTCGAAGGTAGCATTACTTTGTCCCACAGGTAAACCGCTAGCTGCTTCTAATTCACTTAAAAGATGAGCGATCGCTTCCCAAGGCTCTTCGACATAATTATATTTAATTCCAACTGGTACAATTAAAACCTGCTCAGAGCGTTGTGCTTTGTGCAAATCTTCCGCGCACCAAAAGCTTAATTGCGCGATTCCCGGTTCTAATGGACTGATAAACTCACTCAAACCATTAGTACCACCTTCTGGCGCCGCCGCCATCGGGAATTTACCATTCACAAACAAATCCCGTGCCGATCGCAAACCTGTCCAATCAGCTTTACCCCGCTGAATTGGTGTAGCACCCAAATTAGAAGCGATCCAACCGACGTAGGAACCAGCCCACAGAGGAATACCGCGATCGTAGATAAAATGAGCATGAATCGGCAACTGTAGCGTTGTACCCTTATCTCGTGCTACCTTTGGCACGAGTTGCTTCATCAAGTAAGCTAAACAAAATGGATCGTCTGTCTTCGGATGACGAAACGCCAACATAAAGCGGATCTTACCATCTTGAAATTGGCGATAGAGATCCACCAAAATCTCTACTTTGTCTGCTTCAACATCAGCGATCGCAGTTTTCCAGTGCATCCAACTGGGTAAAAACAGATGGACAAATCTCAAAAACAAAGGGTTCAGCGCCGGCGGAATAAATTCTAAGGGTGGTTGTGCTTGATAAATTACATCAGACAAGGTGGTTTTCTCCTGAAGTTGGGGACTGGGGACTGGAGACTAGGAACTAGGGATTGGGAGAAACAAGAAAAAAATTAGAAATTCCTAAAAGAAAAAATTGAGGCAGAAAGTTTAAGACTTTACACTTTATACTTCATACTTGATACTTCAAGAGACTTTAACTGAGATAGAAATTATCGAATCTGAAAAGGGACACACGATGCGACTGTCACAAATGTTATTCGTTACACTCCGGGACGATCCAGCTGATGCCGAGATTCCCAGCCACAAATTACTAGTCCGTGCAGGTTATATTCGTCGCATCGGTCGAGGTCTCTATGCGTATCTCCCCTTGATGTGGCGCGTTTTACAAAAAGTATCTCAAATTGTGCGCGAAGAAATGAACGCCACAGGGGCACAAGAATGTTTGCTACCGCAATTACAACCCGCTGAATTATGGCGCGAATCTGGTCGCTGGGATACTTATACTAAAGCTGAGGGAATCATGTTTTCCCTGATTGATCGCAAAGACGAACAATTGGCGCTTGGTCCAACTCACGAGGAAATAATTACAGCGATCGCTCGTGATATGATTCGCTCTTACCGCCAATTACCGCTGCATCTCTACCAAATTCAAACTAAGTTCCGTGATGAAATTCGTCCCCGCTTCGGTTTAATGCGCGGACGCGAATTTATTATGAAGGATGGCTACTCCTTCAGCGCCGATGAAGAAAGCTTCAGAAAAACTTACCAAGATATGTACACAGCATACAGCAATATGTTGCGGCGTTCTGGTTTAGCTTTCCGAGCAGTGGAAGCAGATTCTGGTGCAATTGGCGGATCTGATTCTACAGAATTTATGGTATTGGCGGAAGCTGGTGAAGATGAAGTTCTTTACACTGAAGATGGTAAATACGCGGCTAACGTCGAAAAGGCTGTTTCTTTACCCGCTGATGCTGAACCCTCACAGTTTACAACATTTGAGAAACGCGAAACACCTGGGACAGAAACAATTGAGACACTTTGCAAATTTCTCAAATGTTCTCCTACCCAAGTTGTCAAAAACGTCCTTTATCAGACAGTTTACGATAATGGGACAACAGTTTTAGTGCTGGTGAGCATTCGCGGCGATCAAGAAGTTAATGAAGTCAAGTTGCACAATGAGTTAACAAAACTAGCTTCCCAGTACGGCGCTAAAACTATTATCGGTTTAAGCGTACCAGATGCAGAAGCGCAGCAAAAATGGGCGGCAAAATCTCTTCCTTTGGGTTACATTGCGCCCGATGTCGCTGATGATTATATTCAGTCTACCAAAGATGTTTCACCTAAGTTTGTCCGGTTGGTAGATAAAACAGTAGTCGATTTAAAGAACTTTGTCACAGGTGCAAATCAATCAGGCTATCACGTAGTAGGGGCAAATTGGGGAGAGCAAATTAAAAAACCAGAATTAGTAGTAGATATACGGAAAGCTAGACCAGGCGATCGCGCCCAGCACAACCCCGAACAAACTCTACAGACAGCGCGGGGAATCGAGGTAGGGCATATTTTTCAATTAGGAACCAAATATTCCCAAATCATGGGGGCAAATTACACCAACGAACAAGGTGAAGATAAACCTTTATACATGGGTTGTTATGGAGTCGGCGTATCTCGATTAGCTCAAGCCGCTGTAGAGCAATCTTATGACAAAGACGGAATTATCTTTCCGGTAGCGATCGCGCCTTATCACGCCATAGTCACAATCCCCAACATCAAAGATGCTCAACAAGTCCAAATCGCTGAAAAACTTTACACAGAACTCAATCAAGCGGGAGTACAAACTTTACTCGATGACCGTGATGAGCGTGCAGGCGTTAAATTCAAAGATGCCGACTTAATAGGCATCCCCTACAGGATTGTAACAGGAAGAGCGATCGCTAACAACAAAGTCGAAGTAGTCGAACGCCGAACTCGCCAATCTCAAGAAATCGCCATTGATGAAGTTGTGACAACCCTTAAACAGTGGATTGACGCGGCGATAAAAGTTCAAAATTAAACGCACTGCCAGGGGTTTATAACCCCTGGCTAATAGCTAAAGTCCTCTAAAAGAGGACTGGTACGAATTTTAGTTTATTTTAATGGACTTGGGCTATTAGACCGGAATTTAAATTCCGGACTGGTGCGGATCTTAGTTGAGAATATGGAAATATCTCAGCCTTCTACTTATCTCCAAAAAAATGGAATTCCTCACAATCCTTCTATCAGGTTTGCTGGGTTTAGTCTCCCCTGTAGGAGTCGCGGTTGAGCGCACTGCGGAAAATGCCATCCGTTCTCAGTTTGCGTCATGTGGAGAATTGCAAGTGCGTGTAGATAATGCACCCAGTTACCAATTGCTGCAAGGTAAAGTAGAACGGGTGAGAATTGCCGGACGTTCTTTACAATTAAAAAAGCAAAATATCCGGATTGCAGTTTTAGAATTAGAAAGCGATCGCATTGAAATCAAACCGCGTAGTTTAACTCGAAAACCTCAATTAAAAAAACCTTTACAAGCGGGGATGCGGTTAGTTTTGACTGAAGAAGATATTAATCAAGCTTTGCTTTCGCCACAATTAAGAGCTAGGCTACAAAAGCTAAACATCAATTTAAAGTATTTTGCAAATACAAGGGTTAACACTGTATACAATTTAGCCAAACCAGAGGTACAATTTTTACCTAATAACCGCTTGAAAATCCAAGTAGAATTACACGAAAAAGGAAAAAGCAAACCACTTTTAATTAAAGCAGAATCAGGAGTGAGTATAGTTAGTGGCAGACAAATACAGTTAGTTAATTTAGTTGCAGAAGTCGATAAAGTAGAAGCTCCACCAAAACTTATTAATGTAATCCTAAATAACATCAACAAACGATTAGATTTACGTAACCTAGAAGGTGGCGGGCTGCAAGCGCGAATTCTAAAATTGAAGATAAGGCAAGGAAAAGTAGAGATGGCAGCATTTCTAAGGATAGACCCATCCTAAGCAAAGATTGGAAACTCCCCGCTTATAACTACCGTCGTTACCCAGGCTTCTACTCACCCTTCGGGTTCGCCAGTCGCTCATGGGGGAAACCCCCAAGACCGCGCTGGCTCACATAAATATTATCTTAGCTCTCAGGAAGCTTTTAAGCATGAAAGACCAACAAGGATCTAAACGTATTTCTTCAGGTGTAATTGCAGCTGTCTCAGCCGCAGTTATAGCCGTCAGTGGTGGCGTCGCTTGGTTTACTTTACACTCCAACCCCAACACTCCAACACAAATAGACAAATCTACTAACAGAATAGACTCACAACAAAAAAAACCGTCTAGCCTTGAAAAAAGCACTAATATTTATTGGTTAAAAGACAACGGCAAAAATTTTGAGTTTGTTCCCCAGCCAGTTCAAGTTCAAGGTAAAGCATCTGGTGATAAGCCCGACCAAGTTTTAGAAGTGGTTTTCCAAAGTTTGTTAGCAGGACCAACAGAAGGAACAGGTTCTACCACTATCCCCAAAGGAACAAAACTACAAAGTTTAAAGGTAGAAAATGATGGAATCCACGTTAATTTATCTAATGAATTCACTACTGGAGGTGGTAGTACTTCAATGATTGGTCGTGTGGGACAAGTTGTCTACACCGCTACCACTTTGAATCCCAACGCCAAAGTATACATTGAGGTGAACGGCAAAAAGTTAGAAACTTTAGGGGGTGAAGGTTTGGAAGTAGAACAGCCATTAACTCGCGAAAAGTTTGATAAAGACTATTCGCTTTAGTCAGTGGGTAGTCGTTGGTGGTTAGTGGGTAGTGGGTAGTGGTTAAGAGTAATTTTTCACACCCAAAAACCAAAAACTAACAACCCTTCGGCTTGGCTCGCTCCTCTTTACGAGACGCTGCGCTGGTCTCATCGCAAGTACGGACAGACCAACGCAGTGGCTCACGCTCCAACGCTCCAAAGCTCCTTAAAGTTTGCTATTCAAAACCCGAAAACTACGGGCTTGCTGTTCTAACCTAGTGGCAAGGCGATCGCAAACCCGATTGCACAAATCAAAAATCATTTGGTCTTCCACCCGGTAATAAGCGCAAGTTCCTTCACTGCGACGGCTAAGAATTCCCGCTTGCCACATTACCTTCAGGTGTTTTGACACATTTGCCTGAGAAGTTTGTGTTGCCTCTACCAACTCTTGTACACATTTTTCATCATCCCTTAGTAAGTGCAACAGCCGCAAGCGCATCGGTTCACTCAACAGGCTGAAGTATTCGGCTACTTGTTGCACCACTTCTGGGGGTATAGGCAACACTTGTTTCATTACTGTTTAACCCGCAAGGACAGAAAATATCAACAATTACTCATTTCATATATAGATTAATACTTAATCAGGGTTAATTCTCATCAAAGGTTGACCATATTCGACGGGTTCGCCGTTTTGCACCAGAATTTCCATCACTTGTCCAGATATTTCGGCTTCGATTTCATTCATCAACTTCATTGCTTCGATAATACAGACAGTTTGACCGCTCTTGACGCGATCGCCCACTTCCACAAAAGACGATTCACCTGGAGCCGGAGCGCGATAAAATGTTCCCACCATTGGGGAAGGCACTTCTACTAATCGCTGGTCAAGTGTCGAGTTTTGTGCTGACAACGACACCCCAGTCACGGCATTTTCTGTAACGCGACTTGTGACAACCTCCATTACCGGAGTAAATGCCATTTGGGGTGCAGTTGGTGTCGTTGTCAATCCCGAACCACCTGCACCGCTAACCTGCCCTTGATTGCTGACGTTAACCCCCCTACGTACGGTTAATTCAAAATCGTTACTTTTGAGGGTTACTTCTGCAATATCTGTTTGTGCAATAGTTACCAGCAATTGGCGGATTTCATTAAAGTCCAATGGCACAGTTTTTTTTACCTCAACCTATCCGTATGAAATGTTTTTCGTGGCAGAAAGCTCGCATCCCGATTTGAGAGGGAAATTTTCAGGTGAGATAAAACAGGTGAAATAAAAATTATTCCCTGCTGATATACTTATCTTCTTGAGTATCAATTCGGATGCGTTCTCCTTGAGCAATAAACAAAGGAACCATTATAGTTGCGCCAGTTTCTAGAGTTGCTGGTTTTGACCCACCTGTGGCAGTGTCACCTTTGACACCTGGATCTGTTTGGACAATTTCCAAAACCACAGACTTAGGCAATTCCACACCTAGCACCTGATCGCCCCAGCGGATGACTTCAGCTTCCATACCTTCTTTGAGGTATTTTACGCGATCGCCAATTTGTTTAGCGCTCAATCTGCCTTCTTCATAAGTTTCCATATCCATAAAGACAAACTCATCGCCTTCTTTATAGGTATGCTGCATCGTGCTTTTTTCTAAATTAGCCTGCGGCACACTTTCCCCAGCCCGGAACGTTTTTTCCACCACACTCCCAGTCTGGACATTTTTTAGCTTTGTTCGGACAAAGGCAGAACCTTTACCTGGCTTAACGTGCAGGAATTCTACCACCCGCCATACAGACCCATCTAAAACAATTGAAACACCTGGTCGAAAGTCGTTACTGGAGATCATGAAGCTTTTACTCTTTGGAAGACAATCGGCATTTATTGTACCCTTCAAGCGGGGAGATTAGTCATTTTGTCATTGAGAATTGGGAATTGGGCAATTTCATGAGGGGGAAAGGGGAGCCACTGCGCTATCGCGACTGTGCCGACTTGAAGCATCTGGCGTTAAAGGGCAAAGGAATAAAAATTGTCCCTCACTCCCCCACTCCCTCGATCTCCCCTGTACTGTGGGAAGATTATTGATGGGTTACGCAAGAAGTCAAAAATTTAGATGCCACATTTGAGCAATGCCATGTTCAACTTATTAAAATCCTGGCTGAAAAAAAGCCTAATTGCAGTGTTGTTAGTGACAATAAGTTTAGGCATAAGTACAGCTGGGTGGACTCCCACCAGTAGAGCCGCGCTACCAGCTGGAAATGCAATCACCGATGGCAACGCTTTGTTACGCTACGCCCTTCCCATAGATAATAAACCCGTGCGGGACTTGCAAGCGTCTTTAGAAGACATTGCCGCCCAACTGCGAGCAAATCGCCGCTGGGGGGCTATTTCCAAAGATATCAGCAAAGCATCGCGGATTCTGAATAATCCCTCCAAAATCCTAGCAAGTGTCCCTGAAGAACGCCAACCCCAAGCAGAAGCTTGGATTGCTGAGTTAAAATCTGGCGTGACTTCTCTGGATGAAGTCGTTAAAACCAAAGATAAAGAAAAACTTCGTGAAGAACGAGCCAAGCTGCTAAATCTCGTTACTTTGTTAGAAGAATCAATGGTGAAGGAATACCCCTTTGAAGTGCCTGCTGAGTACAGCAACCTCCCTCAACTAAAAGGTCGTGCCACCGTAGAAATGAAAACCAGCAAAGGTAATCTTACTATGATTGTGGACGGCTACAGCGCCCCTGTCACCGCCGGAAACTTTGTTGATTTGGTGCAAAGAGGCTTTTATAACGGGTTAGAATTTACCCGCTCTGAAGAATCTTACGTTTTGCAAACCGGAGATCCCGCAGGTAAGGAAGTTGGTTTTATTGACCCAAAAACAAATAAATACCGCGCTATTCCCTTAGAAATTCTCGCTGAAGGCGATAAAGAACCGACCTACGGGATTACACTAGAAGGCGCTGGACGTTATCTTGATATGCCAGTTCTGCCTTTTTCTGCCTTTGGCGCATTGGCGATGGCTCGTCCAGAAAATGAAGTTAATGGCGGTTCTTCGCAATTTTTCTTCTTTTTATTTGAACCAGAGCTTACCCCAGCCGGACGCAATTTGTTAGATGGACGCTATTCCGTTTTTGGTTACCTGACCGAGGGTAAAGAAGTTTTAGATCAACTTAAAGCCGGTGACAAAATCGAATCGGCAAAAGTCACCCAAGGCATAGAAAATTTAGTCGAGCCGCAAACAGCATAGATAATTGTTAGTGGTTAGTAGGAGCGTGGTTAAGAGTAATTTTTCACAACTAACAAATAACAAACAACAACTAACCAGCAACTAACAACTAACCACTAACAATTATCCACTATCAAAATATGCTAGTTCGAGATATTGGTGAACAAGGTCTTTTAGAAAGATTGCAGCGCTTCTGTCCACCAGAGATTGTCGGGGATGACGCAGCGGTGCTGGTGACTAAACCGGGGGAATCTTTGGTGGTGACAACGGACGTGCTGGTTGACGGCGTGCATTTTAGCGAGATTACCACTTCTGCTGAAGATGCCGGTTGGCGAGCTGCTGCTGCTAATTTATCAGATTTGGCGGCAATGGGCGCTTCTCCACTGGGAATAACTGTTGGGTTGGGACTTAGGGGTGAAACCAGCGTGAGTTGGGTTGAGGAATTGTACCAGGGCATAACACAATGCCTGCAAAAATACAATACCTCAATTGTGGGCGGTGATGTAGTGCGATCGCCTGTCACAACTTTATCTATCACTGCTTTTGGTCAGGCTCATCCCCATCGGATTATCCGCCGCAATCAAGCTGCATTGGGGGATGCGATCGTTGTCACAGGTGTTCATGGAGCCTCCCGCGCTGGCTTAGAACTGCTGTTACATCCGGAGTTGGGGCAAAACCTTCAACAAGGGCATGATACGGCTCTCATCCGCGCACACCAGCGCCCACAACCCCGTTTAGATGTCTTACCCATCCTCTGGGAAATTTTACATTCTTTCTCCTCACCCCTCTACGGGAGGGGAAACCCCGTCCCTACTCCCACTATCTCCCCCATCGCCGGTATGGACAGCAGCGACGGTTTGGCAGATGCAGTTTTGCAAATCTGCCGCGCCAGTGGCGTTGGTGCTGTTCTAGAATCTACGCAAATTTCCTTACCAGATGCTTTTAACTACTGGCTGACAAAAGAAAAAGCGCTAGAATACGCTCTTTACGGTGGCGAAGACTTTGAATTAGTGCTGTGCTTGCCGTCATTACCAGCTGATGCGTTAGTTCAAAAACTTGGTAACGGTGCAGCGATCGTGGGAACAATTACATCTGGCTCCAAAGTCATCTTACACGACCAGAACGCAAAAAACCCCGACCAAGTTCTGACTCTTGGTCGAGGGTTTCAACACTTTAGTCAATAGTCCAAAGTCAAAATATTTGCCCTTGACTCTTGACTGTTGATTAATTAGTCCACTTCTCGGCTACTAGCTCTGCCAAATCCAAGACTCGCTGGCTGTAACCCCACTCGTTGTCATACCACGCCATAACCTTCACCATGTCGTTGCCCATGACCATTGTCAAGCTAGCATCGACAATCGAAGAAGCTTCAGTACCTTGATGATCGGATGATACCAAGGGTAGGTCGCAATAATCCAAAATGCCTTTCATTGGACCTTCAGAGGCATCTTTCAGGGCTTGGTTGACTTCTTCGGTAATAGTGCGCTTCTCGACGTTAACGACGAAATCCACCATTGAAACGTTGGGGGTGGGTACGCGCAATGCCACACCATTCAGCTTACCTTTGAGGTCTGGTAGTACCAACGCTACAGCTTTTGCCGCACCTGTCGAGGTGGGTACAATGTTCATTGCCGCAGCACGAGCACGTCGCAGATCCCGGTGGCTAGCGTCTAACAGACGTTGGTCGCCGGTGTAACTGTGAGTAGTGGTCATTGTGCCTTTGATGATGTTGAACTTCTCGTGCAACACCTTGGCAATGGGAGCTAAACAGTTGGTAGTACAGCTGGCATTACTGATGATGTTGTGTTTGTTGTGGTCGTAGTCGTGATGATTCACGCCAACCACAAACGTACCATCTTCGTTTTTGCCTGGGGCAGTGATCAGAACCTTCTTGGCACCTGCATTTACATGCTTCATTGCCCCTTCTTTGCTGGTAAATACACCTGTTGCTTCAATAATCAGGTCTATTTCCCAGTCTCTCCAGGGCAAGTTTTCTGGGTTGCGATCGGATACGCACTTAACGGTCTTACCGTTAACGATGATAGAATTATCATCGGCAGAAATGTCAGCATTCTGTAACTTTCCTAGCATCGTGTCATATCTGAGCAGATGCGCGTTGGTTCTAGGGTCTGAGGTGTCATTGATAGCAACTATCTCGATGTTGCTATGTTCTCTACCTACCCAGCAGCGCATAAAGTTACGTCCAATGCGCCCAAAACCGTTGATTGCAACTCTAATCACAGCGTCTTGCCCCTCTGTATTTATGCCTATACATTAATATCGTTGACCCTGATCATACAGCAAACGGGGGGGGTATTTATAACTATAAAGTGCTAGAGCAACAAAAAAATACATATTTTATTTAGATTTATCGAAGTAGAGGTTTTGGGCAGCGATGTAAGATCTGACCGATTCCGGGACTAAATAACGAATTGACTGGTGTTCGCCGCACATCTGCCGAATTATAGTTGACGAAATTCCCACTAAAGGTATATGCAATAATTGCCAGTTAATGGTATAGGATTGTTTTTGCAGTTGTTGCTCTACTTGCTTGCAGATCAACTCGCTTTGAGCTATATTCTCACCACCGACTAGTCGGGGTGCGACCAACCAATCACACATTTGTACTAGTTCACGTCTACGATACCAACGGGGCAAAGTAAGGAAAGCATCCAAACCAATAATCCAGTACCAATGAGTATTAGGGTAAAAACTAGATAACTCAAGTAGGGTATCAATCGCATAGGAAGTTCCGGAGCGATTCACCTCAACCAATGAAACAGTAAATGAGGGGTTGTCTCTTGTGGCTAGTTGGAGCATTTCTACTCGATGCTCAAAGGAAGTCGCTTGTTTATGAGGAGGGTTTAACGATGGCACCCAAATTACGTATTCTAAGGGTACTTGGTGCAAAGCAGCCTCGGCTAGAATCAAGTGTCCCCAATGAACAGGATCAAAAGTGCCGCCGAAAATTGCAATAGACCGCATCTGCTTAGTGTGAGTTTTATTTCAGTTTAAAAGCAGTTTCGCATCCCAATGTACTATTGAGCGATAATTCTAGTAAGGAAGGCAAAAAATGTATTTGAAATTACAGTCATTTATTTCCCGATGCGGCGGAAATTTGCAGAATAAACATAAAAACAGTTCAGAAAAATAAAAAATCCCTTACCAAGGTAAAATCATTCTGAACATGCAGATGTTTAGCAAAAAAAGCAACTGAATCATCAGATAAAAAATGATGCAGAAGCAGTAACGGTAAAATCAAATTCCTGTTATGATACGCGTGTCATTTGTGAATATTGGTGTGGTGTGGTGTAAGAGGATTAAACAATGAGCAATTCTGTAGATTTTAGTGGTAGACCATTTCACTTTATTGGTATTGGCGGTATAGGTATGTCTGCTCTGGCATACGTTCTGACAAAACGCCATTTACCAGTGTCAGGTTCGGATCTTCGTCCAAACCACATTACACAAAAGTTGGAAGATATCGGTTCTCATATATTTGGTACACAAGAAGCAAGCAATCTCGCGTTTTTTCACCCTGAAAGTGAGGTTAATACTGAGAAAAATACAGTAGTATTAAACTCATTGGAAGAATCGCCTACTGTAAGTAAAGCAATACTGCCTCAAGTTATTTGTTCAACAGCAATTAATACAAATAATTTAGAATACAAAGCAGCATTAGAATTAGGTTGCCCAATATTTCATAGGTCTGATGTACTAGCCGCACTAATTGCGGAATATTACAGTATTGCAGTAGCGGGAACGCATGGTAAAACAACAACTAGTAGCATGATTGGTTATATGCTACTGCAAGCTGGTTTAGACCCAACGATTCTAATAGGTGGCGAAGTAAAAGCTTGGTCTGGCAATGCCCGATTGGGAGAAAGTAAATATCTAGTAGCTGAAGCAGATGAATCAGATGGTTCTTTGGTAAAACATGCCCCGGAAATTGGCATCATCACCAATATTGAATTAGATCATCCCGACCATTACGACACATTAGAGCAAGTGGTGGAAACCTTCCAGACATTTGCTCATAGTTGCAAATTATTAATTGGTAGTATTGATTGTAAAACGGTAAAAGACTTCCTAAAACCAACTATCAGCTACAGCTTACACCTAGAGAGCGAAGCTGATTACGCTGTCACCAATATTGAATATCGTGCGGATGGTACCACGGCTTTAGTTTGGGAACAAGGCAAAGCCTTGGGCGTGTTAAACTTACGTTTGCTAGGTCGCCACAACCTCAGCAATTCCTTAGCCGCAGTTGCTATTGGTCGAGTCTTAGGTTTAGAATTTGGCAAAATTGCTGAATGTCTCGCAACTTTTGAAGGTGCAAGACGCCGCTTTGAATTGCGGGGTGAAGTGGATGGTATTACCTTTATTGACGACTATGCCCATCACCCCAGTGAAATTCGCGCCACTCTCGCTGCCGCACGTCTCCAAGCAAGACCAGGGCAAAGAGTAGTTGCTATCTTTCAACCACATCGTTACAGCCGCACACTCACGTTTTTACAAGAATTTGCCGAATCCTTTACTCATGCTGATTTGGTGGTCATCACTGACATTTATAGTGCAGGTGAACCAGATTTAGGGCAAGTCAGTGGTGAACAACTGGTGGCGAAAATTGCTCAACACCAGCCCCAGGTGACTTATCAACCGACTTTATCCTCAGTGCATGAGTTCTTGGTTTCTAGGTTGCGTCCTGGAGACTTAGCTTTGTTTTTGGGTGCTGGGAACTTGAACATGGTGATACCTGAAGTAATTACAACTCTTTGCGAACCAGCTAAAGCTAGATCCTAAAAGCTGACACTTGTTGGTTAATTCGTCAGCATTGTGTCTGTCTCGCGAGAGTTTCGTTGCTTCACCTTTTTGCCGTATCTATACGGCATATAAATGTAAAAAAATCACCAATTGAAGTTATATGACAATTTCCCAGGCAGCTGAAAACGTCTGCAAAATTTCTACCTTAGCGACAAGTAAACAAGAAACTCTTAATTCTATTGAGACCAAGAAAGTTTACGTAATCGGTAGCGATTTTGCAATCAAGTCTCAGGCTTCCCTCGCAGCGGTTACTTCCTACAGAGTTGGCGGACCAGCCGAATGGTACGCAGCTCCACGAAACTTAGCAGCACTGGAAGCAAGTGTGAAGTATGCAAAAGAACATGATTTAGCAGTAACAATACTAGGTGCAGGTTCTAACTTGTTGGTAAGCGATCGCGGTATATCCGGTTTAGTTATCGCTACTCGTCATCTGCGCCACAGCCACTTTGACCCCCAAACAGGTCAATTAACAGTTGCAGCAGGAGAATCAATTCCCAGCTTGGCATGGCAAGCAGCAGATTTGGGTTGGGAAGGATTAGAATGGGCTGTTGGCATCCCCGGAACCGTCGGCGGTGCCGTTGTGATGAATGCAGGAGCACACAGTAGCTGTATCGCAGAGATGTTAGTCAGTGCCGAAGTGCTTTCACCCAATGGCACGTTAGAAATTCTCACCCCCCATGAGTTGGATTACACGTATCGAACTTCATTACTACAAGGAAGCGATCGCATAGTCACCCAAGCCACCTTCCAACTCAAACCAGGGGCAGATCCCGCCAAAGTTGTAGCCGCAACAAAACAACACAAACAACATCGTCTAAGCACCCAACCCTACAACTTCCCCAGTTGTGGTAGTGTGTTCCGTAATCCCAAAGCTCATAGCGCAGGCTGGTTAATTGAACAAACCGGTCTTAAAGGCTATCAAATAGGTGGAGCGCAAGTAGCACAACTTCACGCTAATTTTATCGTCAATCGTGGCGGGGCAAAAGCTAACGATATCTTTGGTCTGATCCGCCACATCCAGCAGCAGGTACAAGACCGCTGGTCGATTTTGTTAGAGCCAGAAGTCAAAATGATCGGAGATTTTCAACCAGTTTAGTTAGTAGTTGGTGGTTAGTAGTTACTGGCAAAGGGAGCAACTGACAGCTAACAACGCTCCAACGCTCCAACCAACTCTAGGTAAAAAAAACAGGCAACTGCAAAAGCGCATCTATAATTGAATTTGATTTGTTATTCAACGCACACGCGGACAATCAGTTATGGCAGAAAAAGGACAGGGTTTTGGCTTCGGCTTGGGAAAAATGAAGGAACTGGCTGAAGCTTTTAAAAAAGCGCAGCAAGTTCAAGAAGGCGCGAAAAAACTCCAAGAAGAATTGGAGCAAATGGAAATTTTGGGAGAGTCTGGTGGTGGTCTGGTCAAGGTGATTGTCAGCGGAAACCAAGAACCAAAGCGCGTGGAAATTTCCCCAAGTGCTCTAGAAGAAGGTGCGGATGTACTTTCCGATCTCGTGACAGCAGCAATGAAAGATGCTTACAACAAGTCTACGGCTACAATGCGCGATCGCATGGAAGATTTGACCAGTGGGCTAGAGCTTCCCGGATTTTAGTAAAGTTTCAATAGTTAGTGGTTAGTAGTTAGTGGATAGTGGTTAGTAATATTTTTTACGAACAACAACGCTCCAACTAACAACTAACGACTGACGCGCAAAACGGATTTTTATGCCTTATAAGCTGCTTTTTGTCTGCCTGGGGAACATTTGCCGTTCGCCATCGGCAGAAAATATCATGTATCATTTAATCGAGCAGGCAGGCTTGAGCGAAAGCATCCTCTGCGACTCTGCTGGCACATCCAGTTACCACATTGGTAGCCCACCTGATAGACGCATGACTGCTGCGGCTACTCAAAAGTTGGGAATAAAACTACGTGGTTCAGCCCGACAGTTTCAAAAGTCAGATTTTCAAGATTTTGATTTGATTTTGGCTATGGATCGAGAGAATTATGAAAATATCCTCTCTCTCGATCCAACTGGGCAGTATTCCCATAAAGTCCGCTTGATGTGTGATTTTTGCTCTAAATACACAACCCAAGAAGTTCCAGACCCTTACTATGGCGGTTCAGAGGGATTTAATCAGGTGATTGATTTACTCGTAGATGCTTGTGAAGGTCTGCTGAAACACGTCACTAGCCAGTAATCAACAGTCTGGTTAGCTGTTATTTAACTAAACCGTGCGTAATCGCAAAACGCACGAGTTCGGCGCGGTTGCTAGTTTCGGTTTTCCTTAGTAAGCTGCTAACGTACTTTTCTACTGTTCGAGGACTTAGATGTAACTCATTACCCATCTGAGCATTAGAAAGACCATGCGTTAACAGTTCGAGGACTTCCCGTTCTCTAGAGCTCAAAGACGAGAGTGCTTCGGACTTCTGAAAATGATTAACATGATTATGAGAGTCAGCAACTTTAGGCGCAGAATTACCTGGATTTTCTTGATGAGAAAAGCCATACTCTGATTTCATGATTTGCGATCGCTCTAAGAGATTGCGGATCGCTGCGGCTAACTCTTCTAACTCAAAAGGCTTAGGCAAATATAAATCGCATCCTGACTGATAGCCCAAGATTCTTTCCTGGGTCTTAATTCTTGCCGTTAACAAAATAACCGGTAACAAACGAAAGGCTGGTTTTTGACGCACCTGGCGCACCAATTCATAGCCATTCATTCGTGGCATGACAATATCGGTGACAATCAAATCAGGATGGTACTCTTCCACAATCTCCAGAGCCTCTTGACCGTCATCAGCTGTAATTACTATGTAGCCAGATAATTCCAGATAATCGCTGATAGACAGACGAGTGCCCAGGTCGTCATCCACTACAAGGATCGTCAAGGGCATGGACAGTACACCCCTAGCATTTTTTTGACTAAGCAATTTGCTTTAATAAGCAATATCAGTAGACTCAAGCAACAATAGTACTCTTATGTTTCATACTATGACAGGATTAACAGCTAATAACTGCCTCAAGGTTGATTTATAAATAAAATCTTAAATTATTACAATAGGTTAATAAATTTTAACTTATCTGTAACTCGAAGTGTGTAATACGGGCAGATAGTTTTCTAATTTGTCATCATTCACTGGCTTCAAGAGGGCGATCGCTGGATTTATAACTGTAAATTAATACCTACTAAATAAATTACCTCGCACGTTAACGTTAAATTAATAAGATAACACTGATATCCAGTAAAACATTTATAGTGGTTTAATATCCCTCTATAAGTTTAGCAACAAGTAAAGACGAATTTTTAGGCAAATTTGACGCAAGCAAAATACTCAATGAGCGAGAAAAGCGACAGTTACAAAGTTGTAAGCGATAATCGGCAAGCCCGTTATTTGTACGAAATCTTGGAAACCTACGAGGCTGGAGTTCAGTTGACAGGCACCGAGGTCAAGTCAATTCGTGCGGGAAAGGTAAATCTCCAAGATGGCTATGCTTTGATTCGTGATGGCGAAGCATGGCTGTTGAATGTGCATATCTCCCCTTACACTGCTAGTGGGCAATATTTTAACCATGAACCGCGCCGCACGCGCAAGCTGCTGCTCCATCGTCAGGAAATCCGCAAGCTAATTGGCAAGGTTGAACAGCAAGGTTTAACTTTAGTCCCTTTAAAAATGTATTTGAAACGAGGTTTGGTGAAAGTAAGTATCGCTCTAGGCAAAGGTAAAAAGCTGCACGATAAGCGAGAAGACTTGAAACGACGGCAAGATCAACGCGATATTCAACGGGCGATGAAGAATTATTAAGCCGCAGGGTGACAAACAGAAGTACTACACCACAAGAGAGAAACAACTTCACTCTAAGCAGCATTTGTCTATCCTTAGCGTGAGTTTAGAAAAACTTGAGTTTATAGCCGTAGATTGATTGAATTTATCTTTGGACTAGATAAATTGGTGAGTAACAAAGGAACCGACGAGGAATATTCACTATGAAAAGTAATCTCACCAAAGTTCTTGGCGCTGGCGTTTTCGCCTTGAGTATGACAATGTTGCCCTTAACTTTACCTGCACATGCTCAAGTTAATGGCGGAACCACCAACACAGACGGAACCACTGGAACCACAACAACTGCCCCAACCACAACAACTTATGAAAGAAATGATTTTGATTGGGGTTGGTTAGGATTAACAGGTTTGTTAGGTCTAGCTGGCTTGGCTGGTAAAAAGCGCAGCGAAGATACAACCCGTTATCGTGACCCCAACGCCGTAGGTACTTCGACTTACAGAGAATAATCAGATATTTGCCGCTTCAGTTGCTTATTTTGGACAAAAATAGGGGAATCACAAAAAAGAAGAAGAAAGAAGGGAAAAGAGCTTCTTTCTTCTTTTTTCACTTTGTTATTCTGTCCTATATTGGGACACATATCGTAGAGACGTTCCGTCGGAACGTCTCTACAACAGTTGCATAGTTTTAGCGTGCAGGTAAAGGCGAATTTACTTCTTGAGCTTTGTCTTGAGGTGTATATGTGTAATAGCTGGCAATCAAACCAACTACTAGCCACCAAACGCTATTGACTTCAGGACGATAAAACACAGTATCTACTGTGCCATGAGCGAGCATACCTGCCATTGTAGCGATCGCTCCAATTAACCAAAAGCCATCGGCACTTTTCAATTTTCGTAACCGTTGCATTTGTAAAAATGCTGTATTAAAAGTTACGATTAGCAACCACATGAAAGCGGCTAAACCAATAAAGCCAGTTTCTACAATTATCTCTAACAAAATCGAATAGGCACTCAAAGCAGTATAACGAGGGCGTTGGTAAAGTGGGTAAATTTTATTAAAAGAGCCGTGACCAGGACCAATACCGATAAGTGGGCGATCGCGAATCATTTCAAAAACAGCATCCCAAACATTGCGGCGAAAATTATTACTGCTGTCTTTGCGATCGGCAAACATACTCACAACCCGCAAGCGTACTGGCTCTACAAATATGACTGCTAACAGCAATACTCCTATCAAACCTCCTAAAATAATCGGTAGCGACCAAGTTCGCCAAAAAGGAGGCATTTGTATACTCCACCAATAAACCAACAATGCCATCACAGTTAAAAGTGCCACAACTAGCCCAATCCAGCCACCACGACTAAAAGTAAAAATTAGGCAAGCAGTATTGACAACAAACATCGTTAATGCTAAAGCTTTTTTGAGCCAACCTTGCCATACAAACACGGCAACTAAGCTGAAAACCACAGCGGGTAGAAGGTATCCAGCAAGTAAGTTGGGATTACCCAAATAACTATAGACCCTTGTAGTCTTAGAAAAAGCAGATTCTTGATCAACCCAAGTTGCCAGCGGAGGAGCGCCGAAAAACCATTGCCGCATCCCGTAAATACTGACAATCAGGGATACGTGCAAGTAGAGAACAATCATCCAAGACCGGAGACGGGGCGACCTCAACACCCTAGCACAGAGGGCAAACAGCAACAAATAGAGCGTTAACGTTGCCAAGTCATTCACCGCCACCTTTTTTACTGGTGATAATGCCGTAGCGACAGCAGCAACAGCCCAATAAAGCAGTACCAACAGGTGAATGGGAGTAACACTGGGCTGATTTCCTGGCGTTGCTTCATCTGATAAAGTCAACAACAGCCAAAATGCCACACAAGCCGCCAGCAATAAGGCGATGAGTGTATTCGACACAAAAGGCGCAAGAGCATACACCAGGCTGAGTAAGGCAGCCGCAATTGTGTCTCCCCATTGTATTAGCACACTACCTTGCCGCCAGGAACTCAACAACCCGACTAGAAAACGGTGCAGGTAGCTAGTGGTGAGATATTGTTTGAGCGGCAAGTAAGATAAAGTGAATCTTTGCCAGACTAAATTCATAAAGAAAACTGCGATCAATTAACAATCCGCGTAGAACTTGGACTCGATCATAATGCGAGTAGTTCCAAAAAGGTAATAACAAAGAAATGCAAATTAGGAATTAATCGCGTTTGAATCACTTCCGGTAGATTTTATTAGATATAAGCGATCGCTATAAATGAGAGTGAATTTTGACTAATTGACTTTGAGCTTACCTACGGTTGTTTGTAATTCCTGAGCAATGTCTACAGTTTTTTGCAGAGATTGAGAAATTATCTGGGGACTACTAGTATTTTCTGATACTTGAGAAATTTCTTGCAGAAGTTTTGTGACTGCTTGCGATGTTTCCACCTGAGATACTGTTGCTTGAGAAATAGATTGCGCTAACTTATCAAGTTGCTGAGATAGATTCAAAATTTGATTAAGAGGTTTTTTAACATCTTCTATAAGGTGCGTTCCTTTCACCACTTCCGAAGTTCCCAACTCCATCGCCTTGACGACTTGTTGTGTATCCCGTTGCGTGCTTTTTGCTATTTGCTCAATTTCTTGGCTAGCACCTGTACATCGTATAGCTAGTTCTCCTAACTCTGTAGCAAATACCAAAAAACTGTTATTGTCTTGATTAATTCTGGCAGCTTCTAATTCAGCATTAAATGCTAGGATATTGGTTCGCGTTCCTATCTCGTCAATCAAAGAAATTATACGGTTAATTTGTAGCGAAGATTCTCCCAAACGCTTTACTTTTTTTGCCATATCATCAATTGTGGAGCGCAAAGTAAAGAAGTTCCGGATCGTCAAATCCATTGCCGTTTCGCTCTCTTTAGCATTAAAAGAGGTTGTCTGAGCAACTTGTGCAGCTTTTTGAGCGTTTTCTGCCATTGATTGCAGAGAACCTGTCATTTGATGAACATTATCTAAACTGAGGTTGATTTTAGTGCCTTGTTTGAGGTCTTTTTCAAATAGTTGCCTAATTGCATATTCATTTTCATTAACAGCTATATTTACCTGAGAGGTAGATGATTGTACTTCCGCGACAATTGTTCTCAGATTATCGACTATTGTGTTAAAACTCTCAGCGATAATGCCTATTTCTCCAGATATCGCTTCTGGCTTAACTGTCAAATCGCCTTGAGATACTTTGTTGATATCTTTAAGCAATTTGAGAATTTGCTCTTGTAGTAATTGTTGTTGTTGAGATTGCTGATCTGAAACAACCTCAGCATCAGAATTGGCATTTTGAATTTTTTCGATGAGTGATGCTTGTTCTAGAGCATAGCCAATTGGAATTGCCACCTGCTTCAACAAATTAATTTCTAATTCTTGCCATTGACGGGGATGAGAGCATTGATGAGCGATGAGCAAACCATAAAGTTTATTGTTAATCAAAATCGGTGCAACTAAATTTGCTTTGACTGCGAATTTTTCCAACTCAGCTAAGTAACAATCATTCAAACCAGCTGCATAAATGTTTGCCAGAGCGTGCACACGTCCTTTCTGGTACTTTTCTACATAAGTGTTAGCAAAACAAGGATCGCCTATTTCTGCTCCCAAAGCTACGGGGAATTCAGGATTTAGTGATTCAGCAATTACCGTGCCTTGCCAATCTTGATCAAATTTGTAAACAATAACTCTGTCTACTTCCAGAGCTGCTTGTAGACTCGTCACAGCAGCATTTAAAATGTATTGAGTATTCAAAGAGCCACGACAACGCCCAGTAATTTCATTAACTAGTCTTGCTACTTTTACTTCATCTTCCTGTTGGCGGACTTGGTTAGTAATCCTGTCTGCTAATTGGTTGAAACTGAGAGCCAATTGTCCAATTTCATCAGCTGAAAAAATTTCTGCACGAGCAGTGCGATCGCCTGCTGCATATCTTAAGGCTGTTCCCTGTAGATGCTGAATCGGTTTAACAATTGTCTGTCTCTGAATCAAAGTCCAAATCAAGGTAATTGCTAATGCGAAAATAACCGTCAACAACTGCACCCAAAAACTATCTGCAAGCAATTTATTCAACGCTGTTTCTGGAGTTACCCGCACTAAAATAGCCACAGGCTGCTTACTAAAAATAGCAATCGGCTCATCATCTGCTTGGATAATTTTGTAAGGTACAGCCTTTGTGGCCACAGTGTAAGTTTGATTGTCAATTTTCATCCGTGCCGTGACTGGCTCACCTGCGGAATTTAATGCTGTTTCTAGTAACGATTTACCTGTTTTAAGTAAGTCAAAATTTGATAGTTTCTCAGATTCCCCCTGAGCTAAAGATGCTGCTAACCTAAATTCTCCAGTTGGTTGGTGAAAATAAACTGCGCTATAGCCACTACCAGTAGTTGTCAATGTACTTTTCAAAATTGAGCTTTTGCCATTGACTATATCCCCAGAAACTAAAGCACCGATTACTACATTTGTTTCCGGATTTTTGACTGGGGTAACTGTGTAACGAATCAGTGCATCTTGATTTCTAAATCCACTTGGTAAAGGTGGCGATTCTCGGCTCAGTTCCGACCATTTGACAATGCGACTAGCTTTAATCTGTTTTGGATAGTTGAAAACTTCACTAACTAAATTGTCGGGATTAAAAATTTGCCCTTGCCGATCAGCATTGGCATTGACTAGAATCTTGAAATCCTTGCCAACAAGAGTCGCATATTCTATTTTTCTAGCTTTGATTTCATTTGTTAGAATTTGCTTAACTTCTGCCTTAAGGTTGGGACTTAAAGATTGACCAGAAGCATTGAGCTTTGCCGCTTTAATGATTGCAGTGTTATCTGATTGCCCTCGAAAACCAAAGCCCATTTGATCAACTTTAATATTGTAAGCCGTATCTGTAACTGCAACTTCTGACTTAGCTTGTTCCAGTGACAAAGCTTGAAGATTAGTTGTAGTTAAAAATCTACTGACAATACCCAGCCCAAAAATTGATATTACTTCCGAAGCAATTAATACAATCAACTGTTTACGAGCAATAGAGAGATTAGTAAAGTTTTGCCATAAAGAAGGTTTTTCTCGCAAAAAACTAATCTTGCTGAGAGATTGTGCAAATCTTTTTAATCCAGAATCTTGACGAGAGCTATTTAATAAATCTTTTGACGAACTAAGTTGACTATCTTCTGTTGTTGAAGAACGTTTACTCACTTGAATTTTCCTCTTAATTCAGTAACTTATGAATCTTGTTCGCAGCACAAATTGAACAGTTATAGCACTAAGCTTAATAACTGCCGAAGAGATAACGAATACATATTTACACGCTGATATTGACTTAAGCGATAATTAAAACACTAAGCCTGCGAGCGTAAATATGCGTTATCAACTCTTGAATCAATCCAGAAGTGAACAACTATGCATTTCACTGATTTGTAACCGGGGATCTAAATTGGGGCATACGTAATATCAGAAATAAAATAAGTATGCACTCTGATATCCGAAGAAACTTCTGCCGCATTCGCCTGATATAGCTCATGAATCAAGTATTTAATCTATCATACATATAAATTTACTACAATAAAACATAAGTGTGAAGTTCTACTTTTGACAAAATTAGCTTTAAACAAAGACACATAAGGTCTTTCCGCTAATTACTAAATCCAGGCTCCAGGAGCCATCTGATACTTAGTCTACGTACGTATAAGTTAATAGCCTTATCATATCAGCATGGCTGAGTGTTAATAAGATATATTTATTTCAGAAAATATATGCTGCCAACTGTAATGATAAAAGCAAATCGCAGCCAGCAAAAAATAAAATATTTAGGTATAGCCAACATCTCTGGTACTGGCAATGATGGTAGTAAAACGCTCTGCTTACAGGACTTTGCTGCTATATTCAAAGACGAAAAATCTACAGTCACGTCTATATAACTTCACACATCTTTGATAATAAAAGCATATTGCCTATTTATTCTTAGCCAGTTTGCGCGATCGCAGTCGTCACCAAGAGCAAATTTTGCTTTCATCAGTGACGACTAGTTTCGCAACAATCAATCTTAAGTTTTTATCACTCTCAGAGGAGTAGACTAAATAGCTGATTTTTCGACGCATTCAACGAAGATTCAAGGTTTCAGCGCCAACATAACAAACTCGAAGCTGAATAAACTTTTTTGCAATCCTCAAAGGCGAAAAAATAGGATCTGCCTCAAAGATCCCTAACTTTTTCTGTTGTCGCCATTTTTAATGGTAAAGAAAGCACATAGCGGTATCCTGATTCTGGTGAACCTTGAATCGAAATTTGCCCACCATGCAATTCTGCTAGATGACAACTAAGCAATAGACCCAAACTTTCGCGAGACATGCTTCCATGCGGCTTATTTAAATCTAAGTTGGAATCAACACCAAATTCGTATGAATTTGAATCATCCAATTCTACTAATGGCAAACTCCTTACTTGCTCTTGATTTTTGTGATCAATTTTGTATGCAGCCTCAGTTGTCATCTCCAGCAGCGCCATTGGATTTAGACGAAAATAAGGATCAACCTCGGTTATACCGTCTCCCAGCCACGGATGCGATACCCAGACAGTAATGTTAAGTGTATCTTCTTTGTAAGAAACATGAATGCGAACAACGCTACCTGTAGCAGAAAGTTGAATGACGCTGAAAACTAGGTGATAAAGCATTTGTCGCACCTTGTCTTTATCCAAAGTCCAAATGCGACCGCGTCCAGGTTCTATCGAGAGGCGAATATCTTGCTCGCGGCGATTCGCTGCTTCTTCTAAGGTATTGATAGCTTGTTGACACAGCATTTCAATATCCATAGGAGCTAGATTCAGCAGAGTCGGGCTTTCATTCACTGATCCAAGTTCGGTAATTTCATTTACCAACGAAAGCAAATATCGACCACTGTGTTGGATAATCTCTAGATATTCTCTTTGCTTAGTCGTCAAAGGTCCATAAATCTCACGTCCCAAAACACCAGCCATACCCAACACAGATGTCAACGGTGTACGCAACTCCTGAGTTAGCTGCCCCAATAGTTCCACCTTCAGTTGCTTGGTTGGATCGGAGTCTTTGTCTACTAGAGGTGTGGTGATTCTAATTTCGCTGGGAGCCTCATGCTTAAATGAGAAATGAGAAGCCCCATTGTGAGTGCTTTGTGGGTTTTGTTGCAAAAGTCGATTGCGCTCAAATTCACTCATGCACCAACGAGCTATGATTTGTAAAAATTCGATATCTCGATTGGAAAATTCATGCTCATGAAGATACATGACTGCCAGCGAACCCAGACAATGCCCAGAAGCATCAATTAGCGGTGCTCCCATGTAAGCGCGAATGCCATAATCCCGCACCAATTTGCTACCAACAAGTTCTGCATCCGTGATTTTTCGCATATCGGTGATAACCACTATTTGCGAAGTCTCTACCACTTGGCTACAAAACGATTCTCGGCGTAACAGTTGACGATTTTGCGCCAGCTGATTCATGATTCCCAGCCTAGATAAGCCTACCGCTGACTTGAACCAATGACGTTCTTGATCGACAAATCCCAATATGGAAATTGGGGAATCCAAAAAGTGAGCAGCAGTTTGAGTGGCTTCTTCAAAAACAGGAATCGTTTCTGATTGCCGCAGACCTAGCTCGAACAATGCTTTTAGTCGTTGTTGTTCTTTGGTTTCCTGGGAAGCCCAACCATCCTTGAGGGCAAACAATTTGTTTTCCGGCTCTACCATTGCCACTGTTACCTTGATAATTGCTTGAGACTGTAATTTATATAACCACTATTTATGGGTTATCGTTTGTTAATGTAAGCATTCCCCAATTTTGCTGCTGATAAACAATTTTGGTGCAAAATTTTTTACCTTACTTAAAACTATTGAGTGCTAAGTCAAACAAGAAATACTTTGAGAATGCGATTTGTGGATTTTTATGGGATCTTTTCCATCCTGGTGAGTAATACGTAGACGCATAGTGGTGAGACAGCGCTGCTGAGGCACATAAGCGTGAACCTATCCCACTAATGTCTAAAAGATGGTAATCTATAGCTTGTACATGAGGGGTGTATGGCTAAATGGCTGGACGTTTTGAAGGATTAAACGACCTTGAATGGAAATTGTTTGAGGATATTTT
>JAESFM010000038.1_pt1 | contig 89232 bp, 75 predicted proteins | sample 9266171 | NCBI WGS metagenome assembly JAESFM01 (sample SAMN14505069, study PRJNA617099) | algae metagenome | isolation source: Hassallia sp. WJT32-NPBG1 and co-occurring heterotrophs from well developed... | place: USA: Mojave Desert, Joshua Tree National Park, California | collected 2006-06-22 | reverse complement strand
CTGTAAGAGCCTAGTCAAAAACTTTGAGCGCACCTTAAGTCATGCGACAGCAAAACTCAATCTGTGTTTCATTCGACTGATGCTCAAGCGGTTGGCGAATGGATAGATCCCAAATGGGTTCTATAAGAACAAAGCCTGCCTCCGCAGGCTTAAAAACTCATAGCCTGCGGGCGTTTTTGACCAATACAAAATTACCCATCCAATTGTGTTTTCGCTTGCAATCGTGCAAACAACTGCGCTACCTTGTCTAAATCTTTATCACCAGGAGCGCGTTCTACACCGCTAGATAAATCTATACCACTAGGCTTAACCTGATTTAAAGCTTCGACAATATTATCTGGCGTTAGCCCCCCTGCTAAAAACCAAGGGCAATTAGGGCTAAATTGCTGTAGCATGTTCCAATCTAAGGTTTTACCTGTGCCACCTAACTGTTGAGGATGATAGGCATCAAGTAGCAAAGTATTCACAGTATCTGTGTAACTAACAGCTTTGTCAAAATCTTCTAAGCTGCGTATTCTTAATGCCTTAATAATTTCTACGTTCGGTAGAGATTGACCTATTTGGTAGCAAAATTCTGTAGATTCATCACCGTGTAGCTGGACACCAGTTAAGCCCGAATCGGCAACTGTTTGGGCGATTTCATCAACTGTAGAGTTAGCAAAAACACCAATATTGTCAATATTTTCTGGTAGTTGTGTTACTACTGCGCGAATTTGCGCCGCACTGACGTAGCGGAGTGAAGATCGAACACAAATAAATCCTAGTGCTGTTGCGCCGGCAAAAGCGATCGCTTTCCCCTGTTCTGGTTGAGTGATTCCGCAAATTTTAACCCGCATGAAAAATTTAAATATTTTTAACAAAATTACATTAAGTTTAACTTATGGAAACAATTTATAGTTTTCCTCTTTTTTTGTCTTTCTAACTCTATAATCTTTCTGGTTTAGATTAATTTTCCTGTACGGAGATACAAACTTGATTTCATCAATCTTACTAGCAGCGGCTACAACTGTTCCCACTACACCTGAGTGGAATACCACCGTGGCAATCATCATCAGCGTCAGCTGTTTAGTCGCAGTTTTACTAAGTTTCAAAATTGAAAAGCCCCTAGTTGGTCCTAAATTGCCTATACTGCCTATCAGCATTCCCACATTCATCGGGGCGATGTGTTTCGGTCATGTTGTTGGTATTGGCATCGTTTTAGGATTGACCAATATCGGTAGTTTGTAAGTTTTATTACACATAGAGACGTTAGATATAACGTCTCTACATAAAGAAAATTCTTATCGGCAAGTAAAGTGGGGATAAAGCAACTGTTGTCACCCTTTCTAGGGGAGGAAGTATGAACCTCTCTTTTGAAGGAAGACTCGGCGCTTCATCAGACGCAGCATGAATGTAGCTGTAAAGAAACGAAATATCACTTCTCTACAGCTAATAAATCAGTTATTCATGTAGGAGAAGCAACTATGATGTCGTCAATCTTATTCGCTGTTCAATCAACTGTTCCCGAAACCGCCACCGAATGGAACTGGAGTGGAACCCCAGTTATTATTGGCGCTTGTCTATTATGTCTTTTGATTATTCCCCGGACAATTCGCTTTCCCCACACTGGTCAAAAGATGCCTTTACCTTTCCCAGCAGTGTTCAATAATCCCAGCGTCGGTGCATTCCTTGCCTCAATGAGCGCCGGTCACATTTTCGGCATCGGTGCCGTTTTGAGTTTGAGCATTCTCGGTCTTCTGTAGATTTGACTTTCTTAACATATTGCAACTGACGCACTCAAGAAGTGGCAGGTCTTTTATCCTTCCAGATTAGTCGGGAAGAACAAAAGACCTGCCACTTCAGCTTTAAGCTTTTAGTTCGTGGCAAATATTTGAGTTTTGCTCACGGCAGGAATTGTCTATTCTAGAAATTAGAGCATCTCAAGAAGCTCATGCAGACGGGAGCATCGCACTTTGGCGCTATTGATGCGGCAAAAATTAATAATTTGTAGAAAAAATAACTCCAAAATCAAATTTTGGGAATGTTGGAAATATTTAAATTTTAGGACAATATAATGCAAAAAACTTGGAAAGTCGGGTCTTTGTTTGGAATTCCGCTGTTTTTAGATCCTTTGTGGTTTTTGATTGTTGGGCTAGCAACTCTCAATTTTGGGGTATCTTACCTAGAATGGGGACCTGTGCTAGCTTGGAGTTCTGGGGTGGTGATGGCGCTATTGCTATTTGGTTCTGTTTTATTGCACGAACTTGGTCATAGCTTGGTTGCTAAATCGCAAGGTATTAAAGTTAACTCAATTACACTGTTTCTTTTTGGTGGCATTGCTGCGATTGAGGAAGAATCGAAAACTCCTGGAAAAGCATTTCAGGTGGCGATCGCTGGTCCTTTGGTTAGTGTCACGCTGTTTTTTCTGCTGCGTCTATTAGCCTATGTATTGCCTAACACCAGCCCAGCGAGTGTGATGGTGGGAGATTTGGCGCGAATTAACTTGGTTTTGGCGCTGTTTAACTTAATTCCTGGTTTACCCTTGGATGGAGGACAGGTATTAAAAGCAGCACTGTGGAAAGCAACAGGAAACCGCTATAAAGCTGTACACTGGGCAGCAAGGGCTGGGCAAATTTTGGGTTACAGTGCGATCGCTTTGGGATTTGCTGTAGATTTCTTTACTAGAGAATTAGCGACTGGTTTGTGGATTGCTTTGTTAGGTTGGTTTGGCGTTCGCAACGCCAAAAACTATGACAGCGTGACGACATTGCAAGAAAGCTTGCTTACACTAGTTGCGAGTGAAGCGATGGCTCGCGACTTTCGCGTAGTCGATGCTAATCAAACTTTACGTTCTTTTGCCGACTTATACTTATTAGAAAGCACTGCACCACAGATTTATTTTGCAGCAGCTGATGGACGTTATCAAGGTATAGTTTCAATTGACGATTTGCGCTCTTGTGAAAGAAGCGAATGGGAAACTAAAACCTTACAAAGTATTGTGCATCCCTTGACAGAAATACCAACTGTTGCTGAGTCAACAACTCTAGCGCAAGTCATCAACAAGCTGGAAAATGAACAGCTATCGTATATCACCGTGCTTTCTCCCGCTGATGCTGTGGCTGGTGTAATTGACCGAGGCGACATTCTGCGGAGCATAGCACAAAAGTTGAATTTGCGGTTTAGCGATGCTGATATTAAGCGGGTGAAAGAAGAAGGAACTTTTCCACCTGGGTTGCAGTTGGGAGCGATCGCCAAATCAACGACAAACTAATAAAATATAGGATGCATTACTCAGCATAATGCATCCTACAACAATTAAGAAATTTTCAAAAGCTATTTTCAAAGAAAAAAATATTACAGCCGATCCAAAAAGGTAAGAGTCATGTCAAAGGCAGAGCATGAATTCTGCGCTGTAGAAAAGGCAATCTTAAAAAGCTTTAATCGTCAATCTCTACTTTCCAACGACAATTCGGGTTGGACTGGCATCCGTTTCCAATTCACTCATAGCAAAAGCGCAAGTGCATTGCCAGAGGAGATTGTCTTTCCAGAGAATGCGATTCATATTTATACAGATATGCCGTCTGAATACGTTCTTGAAGCGCGAATTAATGGACGGTTGCAAAAAAGCTGCCTTGTCACGGGTCATAGTCTCATCATTCCACACGGGGATTCTTGGTTCAACGAGACCACTTAAACTAGGTTCGTTCTCAAAGGTAGCACCATTAAGCTGAATCAAGTTGTAAATGAGTCAGAAGACCTCTTGCATAAATCACAAAATTTAAACCCCACCCCGCCAAAGCTACGCTTTGTCTCCCCGGACCTTACCAAGGGGAGGGGATTAAGGGGAGGGGTGTTAGGGAATGAGTGCAAGATATCTAGAGGTGATGCTGTACTCTCGGTGCTAACGCACCCTACGTTAATTACAATGTTTTAGCATGGTAGTTTCCAAGAGATGAGAGTGCAAACCAACCGACTGACTCAACAAATTCAATTCATCATCGAAATTGACAAACTCAAGCTCATTCTGCGTCAAACGCTGTTAACTGATGGTTCACGCAGGGAAAATAGTGCAGAACACTCTTGGCATTTGGCGCTAATGGCGATGATTTTGGCAGAATATGCGCCGTCAGGAGTTGATCAATTGCGTGCTATTAAAATGCTGCTGATTCATGATTTAGTAGAAATTGATGCGGGTGACACTTTCTGTTACGATGTGCAGGCGAATCAAAACAAAGCAGCAAACGAAGCTCAAGCAGCATTGCGGTTATTTGGACTTTTGCCAGTAGATCAAGCCCAAGAAATGCAATCGCTTTGGGAAGAGTTTGAAGCACGAAAAACACCCACAGCTAAGTTTGCCGCAGCTTTAGACCGCATACAACCTTTACTACACAATCAGCTTACCTCAGGTGGTACTTGGCGCATTCATAACATTACACGCGAGCAAGTAATGAAACGAATCGCACCAGTAGAAACAGGTGCCCCTGAACTTTGGTTCTTTATTCAGCAACTAATTGAGGATTGCGTTGCAGCTGGTTATCTCCAAGAGACTGTTGCAAAGTAGAGTTAGTTTTGCGTGAAAGTGTAGCGTTTTTAAATGCAGGTCGATGCATTAACAATGCAGGTCGATGCATTAACAATGCAAGCCGATGCATTAACAATGCAAGCCGATGCATTAACAATGCAGGTCGATGCATTAACAATGCAAGCCGATGCATTAACAATGCAGGTCGATGCATTAACAATGCAAGCCGATGCATTAACAATGCAGGTCGATGCATTAACAATGCAGGTCGATGCATTAACATAACAGGGTATTGCCTTTCATTAATTCGCGCTTGTATTAATGAAATGCTCTACCAAGTGTGAATGTTGAGAAAAATTTGCGTCTCGCAATACAGTAGTATATATGTATCGACGGTTCTTGTGGGTAACTGCCACGAGAGGTAACGGGGAAAGTTCGGTGCAAATCCGGCACTGTCCCGCAACTGTAAGCAAGAATTTTCTTGTAAGTCAGAATGCCCGCCGAAAAATAAGTAAGTTCCAACTCATCTACGAGGTATAGATGAAAACTCAACATGCTTTGTTTATTTGTACTACTTGCTCAAGCGTCTGGAAAGATGGAAAGCGAGTTGGTGAAAGTGGCGGCGAAAAATTATTAAAGCAATTGCAACAACTGCATCAAGACTGGGAATTGCATCAAGAATTTCCCATTGAGCCTGTAGAGTGCATGAGTGCTTGCAATCGTGCTTGTGCTATTTCTTTTGCAGCAAACGGTAAATACACTTATTTATTTGGTGATATCTCCCCAGATTCGTCAACTTCAGAAATTGCGAATGTGCTGGAGTGTGCTAGTAAGTATTACAATCATTCTGAGGGATTGTTGCCTTGGGCAGAAAGACCGGAACCACTGAAAAAAGGAGTTTTGGCAAGAATTCCTTCCCCAAAAGCTGACCCAGCGGAATTAAACTAAGGCATACGAAAAGACTTTGTTATAGGAATCCGATTTTATTTCTGAAAAAATCTAAGTAGCTGTAGGGTGTGTTATCGCTCCGAGAGTACGGCACCAAAGTCTTTGGACGGTGCGTTAGCCAGAGGCATAACGCACCCTACGTATATTTCAAAAATCAAATATGAGTCCTATATGAATTAAATCTTTCCCAAATAAGTTGGCTCTAAGAGCGTTTCTTTGACTGTCTCACCTATTTTTTCCAACCGATAAGCTTTTGCATGAAGACGAGAACTGACGATTTTCTCTAGTTTGTCTCCGATAAAGTGCAAACCAACTCCATCATCAGCTGCGTATCCTTCGCTAATTAGCCCTTGTGATAAAAGTCGATGGTAGGAAGGTCTTCGTTCTTGTTCTCCATCATAATGGGGACAGTTACTACCTTTGAGAAAACCAAGACACTGCAAGACAGTCATTTGTTTGGGGATAGAATCCGTCACTGCTTGTTCAAACCAACAAATAGAACCTGCACTCAAACCACAGAGAATAATTCCACTTTCCCAAGCTTCTCTCAAGATATGGTCAAGTCCCCACTCCTTCCATAAAGCAATTAGATTTTTAGTGTTTCCCCCTCCTACATAAATTATGTCCTGCTCAAGTACGAAAGACCTAAGGTCATTTGTAGGCAGGTTAAATAAAGATAAATGAGATGGTTTACAAAGCTGTTGGACAAAGGCTAAGTAAAATCGAACTATATATCTGTCAGAATCACCACTGGCTGTAGGAACAAAGCAAATTTTCGGTATTTCCTTTTTCGATAGTCCTAAGATGTATCTATCTAGTAAAGGGTTTTCCGGTTCCATTGAAAAGCCACCACCACCCATTGCAATGATTTGTTTGCAAGTTATATTTTTAGTCATTTAGAAAGTGTGTTATGTGAGATTTTGCTCAAATCATTTATTTAGCCAAAATCTGTTGCCACTCATCCTCTGATAACGGTTGCAAAACTAATTGAATATTAAAACAATCAATAGCTGCTGCAAGCAAAGCCGCAATAATTGTTTCCACATTCAGGTTTTGGGGAAGTTGCACGCAACTAAAAGATTCTGCACCAAAGACAGTAGCAAACAATTCTGCATTCGGTTGCAAACGTATTGAACCATGTTGTAGAATTGCGCTACCGCGCCGCAGTTGAGCGCTACCGATGAGTTTGCAATTATCAACTGTAACTAAATCTGCACTCGTTGCAGTGCCAAAACAGTTAGGGTTGTGAATGTAGCCACGTCCTGCTGTACCGTAGTGCAATTCTACGTTAAGCGATCGCCATCCTTGAATCAAAAACTCACAAATTTTTTCATACATCTGAACACGACTACCATTTAGTCCAGATGTAACTACAGCATAAGTTAAATCACCTTGATGCAGCACAGCGCGTCCACCCGTAGGACGCCGCACCAAATCTACTTTATCACCTTGCCAAACAATATCTTGCCAATATGGGGGATATTGACGTTGATGATAGCCTAAAGAAATGGCGGGTGGCGACCAAGTGTAAAACCGCAAACTTGACGGATGTCCTGACAGGTGCTGTTCTAGCAACCAGCAGTCAATAGCCATCTGCACTTGTCCCGGTGCTGATAATAGCGGAATTAGTCGCCAAACCTGCTTGCTATACATCCGATGCAGCAGACTCCAATCTAAAATCCAAAATCCAAAATACTTTAAGCTGCACCAAACTCAGATTGTAAGGCATCGTCATTATTATCAGCGATACTTGCTACAACAGTGATTATGCGGGAAACTTCGCTAGGAGACAATTCCCCTAAAGTGCGTATGGCTATGACAACAACCTGATTTTCAATAATACCAAAACGAGCTTCAAAAGTACTAGAGCAGTTCATTTCCAACAGTTGCCGCATCAACTTCGGTTCATCTTTGGCGGGTAAATTTAACACCACAGACCAAACGGTTAAGGTGTCTTCATCGGTTTTGCCGCCAATTTGGACAAACACTTCCACACTACCGTATTTAAACTTCCACAAAGTACCGCCTTCTGCGGTGTGGTTAACCATCGCGCTGTCATCTTGTTCTAGAGTATCGATGACATTTTCGATTATTTCCACATAGTTGATGCCAGTGGTTTCTTCGGTAGCGATCGCTTCTTGATTGGTTTGGTAGCTAGTCATACAGATTTTTGCCTCAAGAACTTTATGGTTTCATCTAGACATACTTTATAGCTTGTAGACAAGGTTAGTTTTAGCCTCCTTAGGTAATAGCTTGGTCATAAGCGCTTTAACTATACCTTAATTCCGTCAGACTGAAGTCTGCGGCTATACAAACTAAGTCCGCCTGCGCGGGCTAAGAAAAAATGAATTTGAAACCCGCGTAGGCGGGTTTTGTCTGTCTAGGTGCGAATTCCATTCGCCAGGGCTACAAATTCTTCGCCTACCCTTCGGGTTCATCAGTTCGACGGGACGGAAACCGACCCCGCCGACTGATTCACCTCTGCGCTTACTCCGTGCCCCTCTGCGTTTAAATTTCAACCCTCAATTCGCCGGGGCTGGAGTGTTCAAGAGTCATTTTGGGAACACTTCACTTACTATAGGAAAAATCTCCCAACCATCCCCAGTATGACTTATTGCCTCGCTCCCAATTGCCAAAAGCCGCAAAACTCAGATGCAACAAAATTTTGCCTTACTTGTGGCTCACAGTTGCTCTTAAAAAATCAATATCAAGCGATTCAGCCAATTGGTGAAGGGGGATTTGGCAGAACTTTCTTAGCTGTTGCAGGACTTACGCAACTGGCACATTTATCTGAAAACTGTCACATATAATTAATATGGCTCTAAAGTTTATAAATCAATACTTACAAGCATTTACGGCAAATTTAAATATATGTGCCAGTTGACCTTATATTGTGACGCTTGCGTAAGTCCTATGTTGATGCAAATAGGCTAAATGCTCGTTGCGTCATCAAGCAATTTTTCCCTTCACCAGAAACTCAAGTTAATTCCCAAGCAATGGCGAAAGCTACGGAGTTGTTTGAACAAGAAGCAAGGCAATTATTACAATTGGGAGAACAGCATCCGCAGATTCCCACGTTGTTTGCCTACTTTGAGCAAGATAGACGCTTATATCTGGTGCAGCAATTTATTGATGGGCAAGATTTATCACAGGAATTGGCACAGCGCGGCGCTTTTAGCGAAGAACAAATTCGGGAATTGTTGCATGATTTATTACCAGTGCTGCAATTTGTGCATCAGCAGCAGGTGATTCACCGGGATATCAAGCCAACAAACATTCTACGCCGTCGAATTGATAACAAGTTAGTCTTAATCGACTTTGGCGTTGCGAAACAGTTGATCGATACTGCTTTAACCAAAACTGGGACAAAAGCTGGTACACAAGGATATGCAGCAATTGAACAACTGCGTAGTGGTAAAGCTTATCCTGCTAGTGATTTGTATAGTTTAGGCGTAACTTGCATACATCTACTAACTCAAGTCGAAGTGCATGAACTTTACGATCCGTTAGAGGGTAAGTGGCTTTGGAGAGAACATCTGCGGCAAAAAGGCAAAGATGTCAGCACCCAGTTAAGTCAAGTTTTGGATAAGTTGCTCAAAGACTATGTAAAAGAGCGATATCAGTCAGTTAATGAAGTGCTTGCAGCATTAAAACAAGTAACCACCCCGACAACCACAAGCAATCCTATTCCAAAACCAGCGCCACCACCAAAACCTAAACCCCAAAATTGGCGACTTGTTCACACACTGAAGGGTCATTCTAGCTCGGTTTATTCCGTTGCTATCAGTCCTGATGGGCAGACCCTTGCTAGTGGCAGTAGTGACAAGACTATCAAACTCTGGAATCTGGCAACCGGACAGCAAAACCCAAGTTTGTCGGAACTTCTCAAGCCAGCGATCGCTATCAAACTCTGGAATCTGGCAACCAAAGAGCAAATCCGCACTCTACAGGGACATTCTGGCTCGGTTTATTCCGTTGCTATCAGCCCTGATGGTCGTACTTTAGCCAGTTGCAGTGATGACAAGACCGTTAAAGTGTGGGATCTTGCAACTGGATGGGAAATATGGACTTTAAACAGGCATTCCGACTGGGTTTGGTCTGTCGCCATAAGTCCCGATGGGCAGACCCTTGCCAGTGTCAGTCGTGACGATACCATTAAACTGTGGAATCTGGCAAGCGGACAGGAAATCCGCACCCTAAAAGGGCATTCCTACCAGGTTCATTCTGTTGCTTTCACTCCCGATGGTCGTACTTTAGCCAGTGGTAGTGTTGACAAGACCATCAAACTGTGGAATTTGGCAACCGCACAGGAAATCCATACCCTCAAGGGGCATTTCGACTGGGTTTATTCTGTTGCCATAAGTCCCGATGGACAGACCCTTGCCAGTGGTAGTCGTGACAAGACCATTAAACTGTGGAATTTGGCAACCAAACAGGAAATCCGCACTCTACAGGGGCATTCCGACTCAGTTCGTTCCGTTGCTTTTAGTCCTGAGGGGCAGACCCTTGCCACTAGTAGTGTTGACAGCATCAAACTCTGGGATGTGGCAAACGGACAGCAAATCTGCACTCTATGGGGGCATTTCAACTCGGTTCGTTCCGTTGCTTTCAGTCCCGATGGTGCAACCCTTGCCAGCGGCAGTGCTGACAACACTATCAATATTTGGCGGTGCGATTAATCTGCTAAAATATAGACAAAATGTGCAAAATCGTCACGCATCAGTTCTTGCCATGCAGACCTACACTCTTACAGATGCTCGCAACAAACAGGGTGAGGTATTTGACAAGGCTGCTATTGAGCCAGTTTTACTGACAAAGCAATCACGACCAAGCCATGTGATAATCTCGGCTGAGAGCTACCAGAAATTAATTAATCGGCTCACAGAATTAGAGGATATGCTTTTAGGTCAAGCTGCTGAGGTTGCCCTAAGTCAATCAAGAATGGTTGGTACAGATACTTTTACTAATGCGCTGGAGCTTTTAGCTAATGGCTAGGCTTGATAGTCTGGCAAGCGTTCTTGATTTTCTCAACGGTTTGCAGCCGTAAATTGTAGCGCAGATTGCTAAAAAGGAATGAATATTATGACAGTGACTCCAAGTCTTGAAGAAATCAAAACGATGATTTTCCAGCTACCTGTTGAAGAACTTCTAGCACTGATGGCAGCTATTGAAGAAAGACTTGAGACAGAGACAATGATGCAACTTGCCGAAACAGGATTTAATGAGTGGAATGACCCAGAAGAAGATATCTATAATGACGAAACCTAAACCATTGGAAATCTGGTTAGTTCGTTTCCCTTTTAGTGATTTAACTTCCACAAAACTTAGACCAGCCCTTGTTTTAGCAATTCATCGAGAAGAGTTAATTATATTAGGTATTTTCTCAAAAGTTCCTGCTGGTGAGTTGCGTGAAACTTGGGTGTTGATTTCAGACATACATCGTGAATTTCCACAAACAGGGCTGAAAAAGACATCTTTAATCAGGGCTGATAAAATTGCCACGGTCAATGAGTCGGTGTTTCAAAGGCAGTTAGGAATCTTGCCATCAGATATATTCACTTTGGTACAAGCAGCACTGAAAAAATCTCTTAATATTAGCTAGATAGTGCGATCGCTATCCAAAATGACTGAATTTTAATTACTGGTAATTTATCGCACTATTAACGGCTTCAAAGACTGCTCTACAGTTTGAAGCTGGATAATTAGCGAACATAGAATTTAACTACATGATACTCAATATATATCCCCCAGCGCGATCGCTGCGGCACAATAGAGACAGGTATCCCGAAATCCTCAACATGAGCTACTGTCTCAATCCCCGTTGTCCAAAACCCCAAAATCCTGATAATATCAAGTTTTGCCAAACTTGCGGTTCCAAGTTACTCCTCAAAGAACGCTACCGTGCTATCAAACCGATAGGACAAGGTGGTTTTGGCATTACTTTTTTGGCAGTGGATGAGGATAAACCTTCAAAACCGCGTTGTGTAATTAAACAATTTTATCCCCAAGCGCAGGGCACTAACACCGTACAAAAAGCCGTTGAGTTGTTTACCCAAGAAGCGATGCGCTTAGATGAATTGGGCAAACATCCGCAAATACCCGAACTACTCGCATATTTTACCCAAGACGATCGCCAGTTTCTCGTCCAAGAATTCATCGACGGGCAAAATCTGGCACAGGAATCAGCACAAAACGGCGCTTTCAACGAAACGCAAATACGGCAATTACTGAATGATTTATTATCAGTGTTGCAATTTTGTCATCAAAGACAAGTTATTCATCGTGACATTAAGCCAGAAAATATTATTCGTCGTGCAAGTACTAACGAACTAGTTTTAGTAGATTTTGGTGCAGCTAAAATTGCTAGCAACAACGCCTTAAATCAAACTGGTACAAGTATAGGAAGCCCCGAATATGTAGCACCAGAACAAATTAGAGGAAAAGCTATTTATGCCAGTGATATCTACAGTTTGGGTGCAACTTGTATTCGGTTATTAACCGAGCGATCGCCTTTTGACTCCTATGATATTAATAACGATACTTGGATTTGGCGGCAATACTTGAAAACTCCTATTAACCAGGAGTTGGGTAGAGTCCTCGATAAAATGCTAGAAAGCATCCCTGTGCGTCGCTACCAAACAGTAGATGAAGTTCTTAGAGATTTGAATCAACAGCTACATGTAGCCCCCGCACCGCCCAAATCAGCAAAACCCGCGATTCAACCACCCGCAACTTCTACACCTGCGGTTGTTAATAAAACTGCTAGCCAAATTGATTTTGAATTAGAAGAGATGAAAACACAATTTCTTGGTGGTAGCAAACAGCAAAAGAACATAAAAACACCATCAGCACAACCAACCTCTCAGCCTTCAAGCAAAAGCCAAATAGATAAAGAACTAGAAGAATTAAAAAAGAAATATCTTGGTAATAATAATTCTTAAAATTACCAAAAAAGGCTACAGGTGTAGAGACTAATGACCAATTGCAAAAATGCCCGACGACTAAAGTCGCGGCTACAAAAACAAAGTCCACCTACGCGGACTCTATATAGCCCACGCAGGTGGGCTTTGTTCGTATAGCCCCAGACTTCCAGTCTGAGGGCTGAAATACAATACGTCGCGCAATGAGTGTAAAAGGTTTGATTCCCAATGCCCAATGCCCAATGCCCAATTCCCAAAAAGAAAGTGACCCTGAAACTCAGAGTCACCTCAAATCAAAGAAGCTGAATGCTTTAGACTTTCACAAAACGATGTAGAGACGTGAAAGCTTACTTAGTTTCAGCAATAGGAACCCATTCAGTGTGGAATGTTCCAGGCTTATCAGTCCGCAGGTAAGTATGCGCTCCAAAGTAGTCGCGTTGTGCTTGAGTGAGGTTTTGGGGTAGGCGATCGCGTCGATAGCTGTCAAAATAATCTAATGACGCACTAAATGCTGGCACAGGAATACCCAATTTTGCTGCTGTCGCCAACACTTCGCGCCAAGCTCCTTGTCTGTCGAGAATCGTTTGCTTGAATTCAGGAGCCAACAAGAGGTTAGGAAGTGCTGGATTTTCGTCAAAAGCTTTCTTAATCTTATTTAAGAATCCAGCGCGAATAATACAGCCGCCTTTCCAAATCCGCGCCATTTCGCCTAAATTCAAGTTAAAATTATACGCTTTGGAAGCTGTACTTAAAAGCGCCATTCCTTGAGCGTATGAGCAGATTTTTGAGCAATATAGAGCATCACGCACCATATTAATAAAGTCCTTGGCTTGTCCGTCATATTTGCCAGTTGGACCTGTAAGAATCTTCGATGCTGCTACCCGCTCATCCTTAATTGAAGACATGATCCGGGCATTTACTGCCGCTGTGATTGTGGGAATAGCAACCCCCAATTCTAAAGCAGTTTGCACAGTCCAGCGTCCGGTGCCCTTTTGCCCTGCTGCATCCACAATCAAATCCACCAAAGGTAGATTTGTGTCTGGGTCAATGTAGGGGAAAATATTTGCCGTAATCTCAATCAAAAACGAATTGAGTTCGTCGGTGGTATTCCACTCAGCAAAAACTTCGTGTAGCTGACTAGGGTCAAGTCCAGCGCCATTTTTCAGCAAATCGTAAGCTTCAGCGATGAGCTGCATATCGCCGTACTCAATGCCGTTGTGTACCATTTTCACATAGTGACCGGCACCACCAGGACCCACGTAGGTCACGCAAGGACCATCATCAACTTGGGCGGCAATTTTAGTAAAAATTGGCGACAGGTATTCATAGGAACTTTCTGTACCTCCAGGCATGAGTGAGGGACCGTTTAGCGCTCCTTCTTCACCACCACTGACGCCCATCCCAATAAACCGAAACCCAGCTGGTTCTAATTCCTTGGTGCGTCTTTCAGTATCTTCAAACCAAGAATTGCCACCGTCAATAATAATGTCACCTTCAGACAGCAAAGGTTTTAGCTGGGCAATTACTGCATCTACTGGCTTACCAGCTTGCACCATCACTAAAATTTTGCGAGGACGTTCTAGAGACGCAACAAACTCTTCCAAGGTAAAAGCCGCTTTTACGTTCCTTCCTGGGGCACGCTGTGCCATAAAGGCATCGGTTTTCTCGCGTGAGCGGTTGTAAACTGCAATTGGGAAGCCATTACGCTCGACATTGAGAGCGATGTTCTCACCCATTACGGCTAAACCAATCACACCAAAGCTTTGTAGTGTCATAAATTCTTTTGGCTAACTCTTGCAGATCCTTTCATCTTTAAGGGTAATCTGAGATTTTCACTTCTCTGCTAAAGAAGACATTAAGACTTGCCCTAAACTGCAAAAATAGACACCCTACATAGATAATTAATTTTTATTTGTATCCTAATCAACAAATATCTAAGAAAATTTGCAAAATAGAGATGAGGAGTCGGGAGTCAGGAGAATCTGAACCATAAACAGATACAGTATTAAAGAGGTTTTGAATTTATTTTCCCCTGCTTCAAAGTAACTTCGCTTTCATTAACGAGTCATACGCTAGTCTCATAGAAAGTATTCTGGCTTCTGACTCCTGAATCCTTTTTAGTCAAACGACACAGTAAGGAGTAACCACAAAATGCTGGCATATGTCCTAGCTTTGACCGTCGGTCTTGGTAGTTTAGCCATTTACCTAGCGGCTTTCTTTTTTCCCGAAATCCATCGCAAGAATGACTTTATTTGGAGTGGTGTAGGATTTTTCTACGCATTAGTATTATGGGTATTTGCCCAACGCATTACTGGGGGTCTTTTGCTTGGTCATGTGGCTAGTGTGGCACTTTTGGGTTGGTCGGTAACGCAAACTTTGTCATTACGTCGGCAAGTCACACCAAAGACGGAACAAACCCCGATCCCCAGTACTGAAGCGGTGACAAATAGCATTCAAAATCAAGCTTCTAGTCTCTCACTTCCGGAGCGCCTTGCTCAGGTACAAAAAAGTTTTGGCGGGGTTTTCTCTGGAGTTAAAGACAAGGCACAACAGACTTTAAATAAAAAGACTCCCCAAACAACTTCCCCTGCACCTACAGCCAAAACTCCCGTTGAGGTTCTTGACAAACGAACTCCCATATCAGACAAATCAGTAGTTACTCCTCCTACTACCGACACCACATCAGAACAACCAGAAGTTCTTCGCACCGACACCGAAGCAAAAACCGAGAGCGTACCAGAGGCAATTCCCCCTCATCCCCCATCTCCGGAATTAGTAGAAGCTGCAAAAGAAGCTGCTGCCGCTGAAGAAGCTGCTGTTAGTGAATTAACAAAAATTCCGGTTGAGGAAATTGCTCCTGATGCCGTACTTGCTCCTCCAGCAGAAGAACCGATAGATACACCAGACGAAAAAATTAAATAATTAGCAGTGAGTGCTTTAGCGCTAAAGCACTCACTACAAAATGCGTTACAATATACTACAAGGTTACATCCTACTAGATTCGCCAAAAGTGGGATGTATTACCATAAAGTCAAGATTAGGAATCTTTCCTGCGGTAGAGATGCTTCCAGAAAATACTTGCTGGTAAAGCATCCAAGTTGAAGACATTAGAAATTCTCATAGATAATAGTGAGAATCAAACTTTATTATTCTTTGAAAATCAGCACTGTGACAGAAACTGGAAGCTACAAAGATACTGTAAACCTGCCCAAAACTAACTTTGATATGCGGGCAAACGCTGTCAAGCGTGAACCGGAAATCCAAAAATTTTGGTCAGAAAACAAAATTTACGATCGCCTGTCTCAAGAAAACCCAGGCGAATTATTTATACTGCATGATGGACCACCCTACGCTAATGGTTCACTGCATATTGGTCATGCTTTAAATAAAATTCTCAAAGACATTATTAACCGCTACCAGCTTTTACGTGGGCGTAAAGTCCGCTACGTCCCTGGTTGGGACTGTCACGGGTTGCCGATTGAATTGAAAGTTTTGCAGAATATGAAGTCGGCAGAACGGCAAAATTTGACAGCTTTGCAACTGCGACAAAAAGCAAAAGAATTTGGTTTAGCTGCGGTAGATGACCAGCGTAACAGTTTTAAACGTTACGGTGTTTGGGGCGATTGGGATCATCCTTATCTGACTTTGAAGCCGGAATATGAAGCGGCTCAAATCGGTGTTTTCGGGGAGATGGTTTTAAAAGGCTATATCTATCGGGGTTTGAAGCCAGTTCACTGGAGTCCCAGTTCTAAAACCGCTTTGGCTGAAGCTGAGTTGGAATATCCCGAAGGTCACACTTCGCGGAGTATCTATGCTGCTTTCCCGATGGTGAGTTTATCAGAGGCTGCGAAACCAGCTTTGGGTGAGTTTTTGCCTGAGTTGGGTGTGGCTATCTGGACGACGACGCCTTGGACTATTCCGGCGAATTTGGCGGTGGCGTTAAATCCTGACCTCAATTATGCTGTGGTGGAAGTGTCACGCAGAGGCACAGAGGCACAGAGTAGTCCTCTCAGCGACTCTGCGACTCTGCGTGAGACAAAATATCTCATTGTGGCTGCCGAGTTGGTGGAACGTTTATCGGCAACTTTGGAAAGTGAGTTGACGGTGAAAGCTACAGTTAAAGGGAAAGATTTAGAACATTCTACTTACCGTCATCCGCTATACGATCGCGAAAGTCCGATTGTGATTGGCGGTGATTATGTAACTACTGAATCTGGTACTGGGTTGGTACATACCGCACCTGGTCATGGACAAGAAGACTACATCGTGGGTCAGCGTTATGGTTTGCCTATCCTCGCGCCAGTTGATGATAACGGCAATTTTACCCAAGAAGCGGGACAGTTTGCTGGGTTGAATGTGCTGGGTGATGGAAATCAGGCGGTGATTGATGCCTTGGCAGCAGCGGGTTCTTTGTTGAAAGAGGAACCTTACCAGCATAAATATCCCTACGACTGGAGAACGAAAAAACCAACGATTTTCCGCGCTACCGAGCAATGGTTTGCTTCGGTCGAGGGATTTAGAGAAGAAGCGTTGAGCGCGATCGCTTCTGTAAAATGGATTCCCGCACAAGGCGAAAATCGCATCACCCCAATGGTTGCGGAACGTTCTGATTGGTGTATCTCTCGTCAGCGTAGTTGGGGTGTACCAATTCCCGTTTTCTACGACGAAGCAACTAACGAACCGTTGCTGAATGCGGAAATTATCTCTCACGCACAAGCAATTATCGCTGAAAAAGGTTCTGATGCTTGGTGGGAATTGTCGGTAGAGGAATTATTGCCAGAACAGTATCGCAATAACGGTAAATCTTACCGTAAAGGTACTGATACGATGGATGTCTGGTTTGATTCTGGCTCATCTTGGGCAGCTGTGACAAAGCAACGTCCAGAGTTACGCTACCCTGCTGATATCTATCTGGAAGGTTCCGATCAACATCGCGGTTGGTTCCAGTCGAGTTTGCTTACCAGTGTAGCGGTGAATGACTGTGCACCTTACAAAACTGTGTTGACTCACGGTTTTACGTTGGACGAACAAGGACGCAAGCAGAGTAAATCTCTGGGCAATGTGGTTGATCCAAGAGTCATTATCGAAGGTGGAAAAAATCAAAAAGAAGAACCACCCTATGGTGCTGATATTTTGCGTTTGTGGGTGTCGTCGGTAGACTATACCTCTGACCAGCGGATTGGGAAAAATATCCTCAAGCAACTTGGTGATGTGCGGCAAAAAATTCGCAATACGGCGCGATTTTTGTTGGGTAATTTGCACGATTTTGACCCAGAAAAAGATGCCGTACCTTTCGAGGAATTGCCAGAACTTGACCGTTACATGCTGCATCGGATGACGGAAGTGTTTGCGGAAGTGACGGAAGCCTTTGACACTTTCCAATTCTTCCGCTTTTTCCAAACTGTGCAGAATTTCTGTGTGGTGGATTTATCCAACTTTTATTTGGATGCTGCCAAAGATAGATTGTACATCAGCGCAACTGATGCTTTCCGCCGTCGCAGTTGTCAAACGGTGTTGCAGGTAGCTTTAGAAAATTTAGCACGAGCGATCGCACCCGTGTTATCCCACATGGCAGAAGACATTTGGCAATATCTACCTTACAAAACGCCTTACAAATCGGTGTTTGAAGCCGGTTGGGTGCAAGTAGACGAAAAGTGGCATAATCCAGAATTAGCCCAGGTATGGCAGCAAATTCGCCAAATTCGCACTGATGTAAATAAGGTGCTAGATACTGCCAGGGGAGAAAAGATGATTGGCGCTCCTTTGGAGGCTAAAATCCTGCTTTATGTGGCAGATGAGCAACTACGTGCTTCAGTAAAAGCACTGAATCCAGACGTTGGTAACGGTGTAGATGAATTGCGTTATTTGTTCATTACCTCCCAGGTGGAAATGTTGGATACTCCAGAAAAATTGCAAGGGTTAAAATACAACTTGCAATCTGATGCATGGGGAATTGGGGTAGTGGATGCAGAAGGGCAAAAATGCGATCGCTGCTGGAACTACTCCACTCATGTGGGAGAATCAGCACATCCTTCAATTTGCGAAAGGTGTGTTGCAGCTTTGGCTGGGAAGTTTTAAAAGTTAGAAGTTGTAGAGACGCGATTCATCGCGTCTTAGGATTTGTAGAGACGCGAGGAACATCGCGTCTTTACTCCTAATTTAAAGACTTTGCAACAACTCTTGAGTTAACTGAATAAATGCTTTTGAACCGGCTGAGTTAGGACTAGTTAAAACAACAGGCATAAAACTATCAACAGCCTTAGCAACATTTACATCAACTGGTATTTGTGTTTTACAAATTCTTTCAGCACCAAAATCTTCAACAACGCGATGCATCACTTGTTTGTAATATCTTCCATTGAGAATGTTGTTGCTTAACATGCTGAATACAATTCCCAACATTTTTATATTAATTTTGGCTTCATGTTCGTGACTATCTTTTAATTGGGCAATACGTCTTTCCAGCAGTTGAATACCTACTACAGATAAAGGTTCTGGTTTCGCAGGAAGAATGTAAAAATCGCTGCAAGCTAAAGCGCTACGAGTCAAGAGATTATAACCAGGAGCGCAATCCAAAAGGATAAAATCGTATTCTTGGCGAATTGGTTCTAAAATTTTAGCTAACAAGACCCTTTCAAAACGATTCCAAATAGTTTCAAAATCTTGTTCTCCCAAAATAACTGCTTGTTTATGCAGCATTTCAGAAACGACAAATTCATCATACAAATCAATATCTCCGGGTAAGATATCCAAATTTTGCAGATTACAAACGCAGGAGTGAATTATATCGTGAATCGTATATTTGGGGTTTGGCTGCGGGTTGATAATTTGGTCTATCAAATATCTAAATGTCAGTGATTGTTTGCGACGTTTGGCAAACTCCAGTGGTGACATTAGACTGAGTGTGGCGCTAATTTGGGCATCTAAATCAAGCACCAGCACCCGCTTGCCATGATTTTTAGCTAAACATGTAGCTAAATTAACTGTCAGGGTGGTTTTGCCGACGCCACCTTTCATATTTGCGGTTGCAATTATATATCCCATTAGTTAAGTCCTCTGATAACGCATTTTTATTTACAAGCATCCCAATTTTGCAGCAATACCCTAGAACGGTATCGCTATACGAACAAAGCTCCGAAGTTCTGTACGGAGGAAACCTCCGCTCAGACTTCTCTCCACCTGCGTGGGCTAGAAGAGTCTTAGCCCACCTACGTAGGCTTTGCTTGTTTAGCCCCAGATGGCTATTAGCCTTTTTATGTACGTAAAGTATACGTCTAGTTATCAATTGAAAATTTTTACTTAATTTAAGATTTGGCGATAGCAAAAAAGTATCTTCGGCGATATTTTCGTCAGATTATAGCAGTCAAAGGTACATTGCTTGCGGGGAATGGTAAGCTTAATTTATACAGAAGGCAGTTGAATAGTTGTTGCGAATAAGCTTTGTAAACGGCATAAATTACTACCAATTGGGTAAAGTAAATCACCTTTCCCCAATAGAGATGCAGCTGCTGTTTGCGTACCACCCAAGACAATTTTTGAATCTGCTTCACTAGCAGTTCGCAAAGCAACTCTTCCGGGAAGATTTGAGCGAATTAAGGGAGTAACAACTTTAGCTTCGGGACGTTGCGTGGCAATAATTAGATGAATGCCTGCTGCTCTTGCTTTAGCACCCAATCGTTTGATACTTTGTTCTAGTGCGGTGCGAATTTCTCTTTCTGCCATAAAGTCGGCATATTCATCAAAGATGCAAACAATGCGAGGTAAAGGCTGACGGGAAGGTTGATTGTAAGCATTCAAATCACCACACCCAGCTTTTTCAAATCGCTGATAACGTGACTCCATTTCACTCACCAATTGATCCATCAATTCAATAGCGCGATCGCTTTCTTTGACAATTGGCGAATACAACCACGGGATCTGCTCAAATTCTGGAAAGGTGACACGTTTGGGATCGACGAGAACAATTTTGAGATTTTGCGGGGAATGACGAACCAGGAGACTGAGGAGAAGCGATCGCAAAAACTCACTCTTCCCGCTACCAGTTGTACCCCCAACCAAAAAATGACAAGTATTCGGATCTGATAAATCAGCTTCTATCAATTGCCCTTCTAAATTCACCCCAAGGGCAATTTTTACAGGTGCGGTTGAGGGCAAAAATTTATGTGGAACATACTCCTCAAACTTAGCAACTTGCCTATCTAGACGAGGTAAATCAACACTGACATAGCCAGCTTGAGGAGAAATCAACGGCGGATTAGCCAACCCTAACTGCACTTGCAAATCAGCAGATAACCTCAGCAGAGAACTAACTTTAACACCAAGATGAGGTTTAAGCTTAACTCTGATGAAACTAGGAGCAACAGCCGCCCCATAGTAATCTACACCAATATTAAAAGATTGCAAAGTAGCAACTAATTCTTCACCTATAGCATCGGCTTTAACTGATTGCTGATGATTTTTTGCAGTGTCAGAAACCTGTTCTTTCTGTTCCTTGAAAGGTTCCTCTTGTTTAGATTCTTCTACAAAGTAACTTTGACACTTTTGCTGCTGCGGACAAATTTCGCACAAATGAGGCTGGGTTGTGGTTGGTGGTGAATTAGGTAATGGTGGTTCCCAAGTCAGCCATTGCTGCATTTGTTGTAACTTATAAGGAATCAACTGATGCACTGTATTTTCTAGCTGTTCCCAAGAATAGTGATACTCTTTAAATTCTGGCAAAACACAGTAAACCGCTGAATCAACAGGTACTTTTTTCTTTTGCCATAGCATATAACTATAAAGAGCAACTTGGGCTAATTGCGCTGATGGATCGGCTGGCTGATAGGTTTTAAACTCAACCACACATAAGCGCTTTTTTTCAAAGTTGAAGACTAAACAATCAAATTCTCCGGCTACCCGTTGTTGTGTCCCGTCAGCTAGATTAAAGTAATGTTCAAGCTTGCGTTCTTCAGAGACAAAAGTGTTAGCAATTACTGTTTCTGCATTACAAAAACGCCGATTAATTACTAACAATTCTGCAAAGCGTCGGATTAGTCCTTGTAATCCCTGCCAAACTTTGTAAAGTGCTGGTGCTTGGCTGGGATTTTTTTTAGCTTGTTGCAGGTAAGAGGAGAATTTTATTTCATAAAAAAGCTGTTGCATACTAGAGGCGATTTCTTCTACCTGCAACTTGGGTGCTGGTGGTTTAAATAACTCTTTAAATCGCGGTTCAAGAGTGGCTAACCGTACAAAATCATCTGCCATTTGATGAAATACGTTCCCAATACCTATTGCGGTATCTCGTGGCAAAAATAAGGTATTACCCCCAAAGTGCTGCTTCAAATAAAACAGGCGCGGACATTCAAATGCGACTCGTACTTTAGTAACATTTAAAGATGAATTTTCAGCTTTTTCTGTTGATTTATTTGAGTCATTAGATATCATATTAAAAATATTACTTATAGCATCGGGATTATAAATTTCTAATAAGCTACGATGCACAGCAGCCAGATAAACTGTATCCATCGCGGCATATTGTAGCTGCTTTTGGGTGAGAGGACGCTTTCCCCAGTCGCTTGCTTGTTCTTCTTTATCTACATTAGAAAACTTGCAGAGTTCTAATGCTAATGTTTTAAGCTGTAAGTTGGTTACTTGTAAGACTTCACGAGTTATTTTTCTGGCTATTTTTAAAGTACAGGTAACATTTTGTGCTAGCTTGCCTCCCAGATATTTTAAATCGAAGCTGGCGTTGTGAAATAGTTTTTCTATTTGAGGATTAACCATGATTTGGTTAATAAAATATGCTGCCAAATCAGGTTTATCTAACACATCGATAATGTAAGCATACTCACTTGTCAAGTTTGTTGGAGCAGCCAAAACCTGAATTAGCGACAACCTGGGATAGGGAGTATTCCAGTCAGCAATTTCGGTATCTAACCACAGGGTTTTAGCCAAAGAGAATTTAGCAATTTGCGCTCGAATTTCAGTAGCTTCTGTCAAATATTGCATTTGCTAAAATGTCAGCGATTTTGTATTAAATATTATTTTTTAGTGACTAAACAAACTAATTGGTCTTGTGGCTTGGCTTTTGGGTCAAAATATTCTACCTTTTGCTCTTGACATAGTTCTTGTATCAATTGTTTAATTTCCGATTCCTTTACTAGAGAAAATTTTGCCTTAGTCTCTTTAATTAAGGTTGGTAATCCCATGAAACTTTGTGTTTTTACTAAATTCAGCATCAAATTCTTAATTGGTTGTAAATCGGGTGTACCGTTACCATTGTCTTTCTCTTCACTTGTTTTTGAAACAATCATTAAATCTTGCAATAAACTACACTTATGCAAAATCTGAGACTCGCGGATTAAAGTTTGTAGTTCTTGCAAAGTAATGGTTTTGCCTGCAAGCAGCAATTCATTAGCAAGTGCAGAATTTACAAAGCTGTGGTATGTCCCCAAGTCGTGAACAGAAGATAGATTCGGCTTGATATGACCATGATTGGTAAATGTGAAAATCTGTGTATACAGCTGATTTCCGACAAGTTTTGGAGTTCCTAAATTTCCAGCCCTAATTAAGTACAGGGTTGGACAGGGATTTTGCTGAATAACTTTTTCGCAAGCCTTCATGATATTGAAAAAGGTATTCATGTTTGATTCTTCTGTCCAGACTACGCCTATCCGTTCTTGCTTACCAGGCTGTTGATAACTCAAAGAATTACTAGCGTATTTTCCACTTATGAGTTTAGGCTTAATTTCCTGTACTTGTAATGCCTCTAAGGCTTCTTGCAACATCCGAATTAAATCGGGTGCGGCTAACAAGGTAATTTTGGTATTTTTTACCTGAACTTTTTGATATTCCTGCTGCCATAGCAATTCAAATTCTGCTTTAATTTTCTCCCAATCAGGCGGCGGTGGCGATGGTGGAGATCCACCTTCTAACCATTTTGGCTTAGGAGGCTGTTTATCTGTGAATACCCATTCTTTATAATCTTGAAATAATTGTTTGCCTAATGTCAGAAAATTGCGGGGTGTAGCTTTGCCGCTGAGAAACACTTTTTCTAACACCTGCCGATTTAACGGGTAAATTGGGGAAGTAGGTTTGGGGTTAGCTTGATTGTGCAGGGGATAGAGTCGAGTAGCTAACAGCGCTTCGCCTTCTTCCAGCGTGATACGTTTTAGCGGAATTCTGATAGTAGCTCTATCTATGTCAGAGGGATGAACTCGCTTAGAATTGTTGTGCCAGTTCTCTGTCCTGATGCTGATGATAATCAGGAAATTTTTCCACTTGCCGTTATAAATCGTAGAGTTGACGTTGAATAAAGCTTGTAGATCAAGAGAGCCATCTGGTAAACGAGCAATGTTATCTAACTGATCGAAACACAACACAATCGGCTGAGTTTTAGCAGAAATTTTGCTAAAGTTGCCCAACATACCCCGCGCCTTGTCTTCATCATCAATAGATTGCTTAACTCTTAACTTTTTCAGATTTTCTTCATCTAAATCATCTCCTTTTAACCATTCACAAGCTAAAGAGTATAAATCTGGATTAGTCAGATCATAAAGAACACCAAAAAATTCATTAGCATTGTAAATTCCTGTGGTGCCAATGGTTTTTTTCAGAATCTCAATGAAATCTTGGCGATCGCGTTCAGCGTCTGTTTTGCCCAAAAAGCCTTTAATTCTAGCAAGAAATTTTTGCTGATCACTTTTTAACTGCTTCTCAATAGTAGACAAGCAGCTTTTGAGCCAAAGGATTAATTGAGAATCTGCTTGTCCTGCTGGAGCATTAACTAGGCTATCAACAGTATGACGTAAGACGTGCCGCCAGATATGATCACTTTGAGAAAATGGCTCAATGTAAACGAAAAAAGCTTGCTCGTTTAGCTGTTCTTTCAGCTGACCCAAGAAGTGAGTCTTTCCAGAACCACCGTCACCATAGAGAATTAAACTACGGGTTTGATGGTCTTGGGAAATCTGTTCTAAAACACTTTTGATTTGGGTTAATTGTTTTTGATGAATAGATTCAACACTAGGGGATGGCTTTTGTTCTTCCCAAAAGTTACCTGCTACCGAGTTATCAAATGGGTTAAGCGATTGTTTAATAAGTTCGTCAAGTTTTTTCATGCTGAAATACCTGCTAAAAGCGAAATTTTCTTGCTCGTAATTTATATGTAAATTCTTAGATTGCTGTAATGAAAAACAACGAACCACCGCTGATTTGGGGAATTCCCGTATCAACTTGTTCAGGTGCATAATCACCTGGTTCTGCTAACGTACTCAATTCAATTTGATCGCTTTCTTCTAGACGATAAAGCGCTTTATCTAATTCTTCCCGTGACAGCGGGGGTTGTAACTTTTGCCGTAAATGGAATATTGGCAAATAATTGTCAGTACCAAATTCCCGATCTAATTTCCGGATAGTTTGTAAAATTTCTTCGTCAGTAAGATTAATGATTGTTACAGCGGCTGATTCTTGCTTGGTAGGTGCTGAAGTAGATACTGGTTCTGGTTTATCGCGCAAAGTTTTCCGCAAAAAGCGCACATAATTATTGAGTAGCTCTAAGCTGATGACAGGGTTAGAGCCTTTGTTAGGACTGTAATCATCCCGCAAATATTCAATTGCGCGTTCAGTCAGCCAAACCTCAGCTTTAGCCTTTTTGATTTTGAGTTCAGCTTCAATTAATCCCCGCTCATCCAGGGTTTTCAATATCGCTTCTTTCTCAGTCGCTTTCAGCGATGATAGTTTGATTTCGCTGGGGGTGATTTTGGCTGAAGCTTTACTTATCTTCTCCAGCACCTTCAGTTCTTTGTCTGCGATCGCCACTTTTGTCGGATCTTGCAGTAAAGCTTTACCTGGTGGTAAAATCTTGACTGCGGCAATCTCGCGGGAATAATCTACTAATTCGCGATCGCCTAAATCTCGACAAATCTTATTCTTGTCTTTTTTAAAGCTGTTAAAAGTGCTATCGGTATAGCTTGCACGATAATCGGGACATCCCAACAACTTGAGTAAAAACTTTAACTCGTTAGTTTCCATATGGGTAATATTACCTAAATTTTTAGAAGCACTACTCTAGCCCGAACCGCAACAATTTACACATCATTTTCATCCTAGCTACAATTAGTGCGAATGCCTACGGTACGCTACGCGAACGGGGATTGAATCATCCCAAGTCAGGTAGTTTTTTCTATCCGCTTCACGCTGCTACGAGTGCGCGATCGCATCATCCCTTTACCCTCCGCACCAACTCAAAAGCCTTACCCCGCAACCCAACCGGCAACACCGACAACCCTAACCCAGTCCAAGCCTTAGCAGTAGAAAAAGACTTTCCTGCCAAAACTAACTTTCTTCCTTTTTGCGTTTCACCTGTTTCAATCAACCGCAAACCTAACAATAACTGCGTCTCAGCTAGTCGATTTTGTCTAATTTTCTCCAGCTTCTCAGACTCAAATTTATAACTTTCCAAATACTGCAACTTATCACTTAAATAACGAATTGCACGATTAATACTTTGCTGTTCGGCATGTACCCGATATTCCATCAACAATTCTGGTAAATAATAGCCCTTTTTACCAGCCAAAGCTAACCGTACAAATAAATCATTATCCTCACAATTTTGCATATTGGGCAGCATATATCCCAATTGTTGCAAGGTTTGGCGACGAAATAAAGTTGCGCCAATTTGGAAGCTTTGCTTCACAAAAACAACCTCTAATAAATTATCGACAACACCCTTTGATAAACTCTTTCTTCCCCAAAAACGAGAATTTTCTTGAGTTTTCGTTTCATCGCGCACATTATTAATATCAATTATCCAGTGGTCAGTACCAACAAAAGTAATACTCGAATCTTTATCAAGAATTGCGACAGTACGCGCTAAAAAATCTGGATTTAGCCTATCATCATCATCAAATTTAATAAAATATTCGCCACTTCCTGCTTCAAAGCCAGAACGCATATTATTGCTTTTACCAATATTTTGCGGATGACGTATATATTTAATCCGGCTGTCTGTATACTGTGACATCAACTCAGGTGTCCCATCAGAAGAACCATCATCACAAACAATTAATTCAAAGTCTTGATAAGACTGCTTGAGTGCACTTTCAATTGCGAAAGGCAGTAGATTAACCCGATTAAAAGTAGGAATGGAAACAGTAACTTTAGGCATATTTTATAAAAGTAATATTGACTAGGGTAAAAATACGGAATTTTAATTTTGCTTTCCTCAGTACTTTCTTCAGATTATGAATAGCTGACAACGATTATATCGGTATAATTCTGATGCATAAACCCTTGACAGGAGTCATTGTATATATATCATCCCTGTACTTAGTATTATTCCCAGATAATCAACTGTATGAACATATTGATGCTATCTTCCACGTTTCCCTATCCCCCAACGCGGGGGGGAACCCAGGTAAGGACGTTTAATTTAGTCAAGTATCTTAGTCAACGTCATGCTATTACTTTAGTCACGCAACGCGATCGCGATGTCACAGATGCAGAAATAGCCGGATTGCGGGATTGTGTCGATAATCTTGTCGTTTTTAATCGCCCTGCCGATTCTGGCACCGCCACAGGTATACTAAAAAAAATCCAGCGTTTCACTACTTTTCTAAATCAAGGTACACCACCGAGTGTCTTAAACCGCTACTCAGTCGAGATGCAAAACTGGATTGATAACTTTGTACAAGCGGGAAAATGTGATGTCATTACCTGCGAACATAGTGTTAATGAAATTTATATACGTCCTAATTTTCAGAAAGAGGTGCGGACTTTAGTTGATGTTCATAGTTCTGTTTACGGCACTTGTATCAACCAACTAGAAAATGGCATTTCTGAAAATAAACTCAGAGACAAAATTAATCTACCGCTTTTGCGTCGTTATGAACAAGGCTACTGTTCTAAATTTTCAGCAATTGTGGTAACAACCGAAGAAGATAAAATTCAATTACAAAAATTTGCACCTAACACAGAAATTACAGTTATTCCTAACGGTGTAGATTTAGTTTCCTTTCCTAAGCGCAGCAACGATCCGGGGGGACAGCGCTTAATTTTTATTGGTGCAATGGATAACTTAGCAAATATTGATGCTGTCTGCTTTTTCAGTAACGAAGTTTTGCCAGAAATTCAAAAACGTTACCCAAATACAACTTTTGATATTGTCGGTTCTCGTCCTACACCAGAAGTTTTAGCACTCAAAGACAAACCAGGAATTACTGTCACTGGGCGCGTGCCTTCGATGATAGACTACTTACATAAAGCCACAGTCTGCGTTGTGTCAATGCGGACAGGATTTGGCATTAAAAATAAAACTTTAGAAGCAATGGCAGCAGGTGTGCCGATAGTGGCAAGCGATCGCGGTTTAGAAGGGCTGGCTGTCGATGGTTCTAATCTACCATTACGCGCATTACGGGCAAATAACCCAGCAGAATACGTCACCGCTATTAGTCAACTATTTGATAGTCCACAACTGCGAAACGAATTATCTCGCAACGCTAGACAACTAGTAGAAACTGAATTCACTTGGGAAAGCGCTGGGAAACGCTATGAACAAGTTTGTCTTGCAAGTTAAGTAAGCACTGAAAACTTAGAAACCCGGTTTTTATCAAAAGCCGGGTTTGTAGGTGTTGAAATTATTTAGATGACCAATTTATGAACTGATGTTACATCTCATCATCTGAAAAAATTTTTCTAAGCTTTCTTTACATGTCCTTGATTCGTTGAGAATAAACTCCTCTGGTCTTTTGTATTCTTGAAATATTTTTTCGATACGCTCTAGAGCTAATGGTTCCATAAAACTTGCCACTCTTTCTACAGGTAACATTCCTGTCTTTTCAATATAGTTACTAATCTTGTCAGCATAATCACCAATTCCAATACTGGGAACACCAAGGATGTCAGCAAGTATTACAGAATGGAGACGATTGCCAAAGTGAAAATCCATCTGATTGAGAATTTCCAGGAAATCTTCTGGCTTATTCCATGAATGGACTTTACAATTCTCCATAGGCAAGTATTTTTTGAGTAATTCATGGAAGCGATTATCATTTTTTTCATCTCCGACATGTGCTGGTAGTAAATGAATGACTGAATTATACTTTTCAATCAACTGCATTAACTGTTGTGCGTAAAATTCGGCTCTGCCTTCACCCCACCAAAATTTACCTGAAAAAGATATGTTATTTAAAAAATTTGAGTTTTTCTTTTTATTTAAAAAATTTTCGTAAGCAGTTAGATCTAAGAATGCCAAATCACCACCCAGGCAAAAATCTTTGGTAGATTTAAGCTCTTCATGTACCAATTTATAGGAATGGTTGTCTCTGACATACAGCAAATCTGCATTTTCAAATACTTTAGTTACACCCTTTTCTTTGCCCGCTTTGAAACCCTCTAACCCTACACCCAGAAAGCAGAAATGCTTACGCGTTAATTTGGAAAAAGCTTGCATCCTTAATAAATTCCTCGGTTTGCTTTCCAAGTTTAAGGTTCCTCCACCCCAAACTATGCAGTCACTTTTCAATAGAAGCGAAATCATTTGAATTTTTGTTAGCTTAAGAGAATTAAATAATGATGTTTTCTTGCTCAAGCCTTCATAATAAGTATCTTTGCAAATTATAAATATATTTTTAACTCTTTCATTTTTATGAAAGTAATTCGTTAACTGTTTTACAAACAAATCATCGCCTATATTGCCGTAACCGTAATATCCCATGAGAATTATATTCATATTATTAAATGAAAGTTTAATCTGATTTATCAGCAATAATACGTACTATCTAAATTCAGTTGTTTCAATCTTAGTGGGGAAAATACTGATTAAAAGTGTCGGAAAAAGCGGATATTTTAAATTACAAATTTCCATGAGCTACTTAGTGAACTATTTGATAGTCCACAACTGCGAAACGAATTATCTCGCAACGCTAGACAACTAGTAGAAACTGAATTTACTTGGGAAAGCGCTGGCAAACGCTATGAACAAGTTTGTCTCGCAAAATAAAACAGAGGAATTATGAGTTATGAATTCTCTTAGCTCATAACTCCTACTGCTAATAAACTCATGAAGAAAATATACGTTGTACAACAGAATCATACAGCGCAACTATCCATAACTTAGTTCTAAATATATGTTTGAGACCAGAGAGATTTTACTGAATTGTTGAAAATGAGATTATAAAATTTATGGGCACATTTAGAGAAACGCGAGTATAAAAGGAAAAATACTTGGCAGAAATACCGATTGGATTTACGGAACAAACATGGCAAACCGCACGCAAAAGCTGACACCAAAACCTTCTAAACCTAAGATGCAAAGTGCAGGTGCGATGAAACGCGTTGTCAAAAAAACGCAAAAAAAGCCGATTAAGTCTGTGGGACGAGAAGCGAAGCCACTGAAAACTTCTCTAAAAAAGGAAAGTTGGTTATCGTCAATGTTAGCTGTTGCGGTTTTGTCGGGTAGTGCTGGTTTAATTGGGCTTTTTGTTTGGATTAGCCTTCTGTTTATACTCAATCCAGAAAAATTAAGCTGGCTGAATAATGTTTTACCAGAATGGGCAAAAATCTCTAGCCAGCAAGAACACCTGCAAACTCTTTCACAAATTAAACTAAATCTCAAAAAGCAAGGACAAATAATCGGGGAAATTTTCTCTTTGGGTGGTGATGTAGAAAACTCTTTTTTACTGCCAGTTTACAAGCAGCGGGCAAATTGTCAATCAGATTGTAAATACATAGTTGAACTCAGAGTTTATCAGTCACAAGATACAGAAACGCAATCTTCGGCAGAAAAATACTATCATTTAGCAACTCAATTACCTGTAAGTGGACCTGAAGAATCTTTTGTAATTGCCCCTTTAGTTGATGCAACATCAGAAAATCAAGGTTCTAGTATTTCCTTACCTTTAAGTGAAATAAAACGTTTTGGAGAAAATACATTACCTGGAATTTGGTTTTATTGTAAAGGACAACGCCAAGAAGGAACGAGTGCGATCGCTTACGGTCATATTGTGCATTACAATCCAGAACGCAGCAACTTACAACTGATGTTATCTTGGACAAGTCCTAACGGGCAATTACCGAAATGGCAACAGGTTACTAATAATGGTACAAAAGAGTTAGTCGTCGAGCAAACTGTCGGTTTAGAACCGCAGTTACGAGTGTACCAAGTTCAACCAGCAAACTCTTTTCTTAACCCCATTCAATTAGAAGAAATTTCTCTCAAACCTCTGGAACTAAACAATTCAGCTTACCAAGATGCTGTGTCAATTGCCCGCAGCGGACTTTGGACACCAGCTTTTGAATGGTTACAATTCATCAAGAAACAGCGCCAAGAAAAAATGCCGGCGGCAGCGCAAGCGCAAATTGATTTGATTCGCTTGCATTCTCAACTTACTAAAATTCAAGCTGATAAAAGTTGGGCTTCTCCGAGTCAACAAGTACTAGCAGATTTGATTGATGGTCGCTGGGAAAAAGCTTTACAGGTGTTTGAGGGATCGCCACAAAATGCCCAAGAAATTGCTACTTTATTGAAAGCTGATGACGGACGGTTGTGGAATCGCACAGAAGCAGCTTTGCAAGTTAATCCTAATAGACCAGAGGTGCAAGCTTGGGCAGCTTTAATTTTAGCAGCTGGGCAAGGGCAAAATCGGGCAAATTCTTGGTTGAAAGAAGCCAAAATCACCCCAGATAATTTGACGGATATTCAAAGTTTGTTGAGACAACTTAATGGTGAGGTGACACCGATTCTGTCTACTCACCCCAGCCGAATTATTGGTTCGGCACAGCCAATTTCTTCTATTAACTCTGGGGAGTGGCTGCAACTTGACTCAAAAGCAGATTTGAAAGCTGTAAATAACCAATGGTATCAAGTAGAGGTGAGTGCATTTCATGACGGTAAACGCTGGCTAAATTCGCCTTTTGTCAATTTGAGTTTACCGAAAAGTTCTCCAGAAAAATTTATTTGGTCAACTTTGGGGATAAATTCCGATGCGGAAATTCAGATAGTTGTCTGGCTAGCAAACTCAGAACAGCAAACAACTACCGCTACTATCAAAGGAGTGCAATTGCGGGATGGGGTTTTGCGGTTACTGGCTGCTGGACAAGTAATTCCCCAAAGCAGCAATTCTGTGCAACCGCATCCTTTAGCTTTGACAAACGGAGCTTTGGAATGGGTGCAACCATCACCCATCACTCTCGAACATTTGGAACAACAAGAGCCACAACGAGTAAAGACAATATTACCAACTATTTGGCGATCGCTACAACAATCAGGTAATCTGCCAACTGGTGCTATTCCCAATTTGCAGCAAATGCGACAAAAGTTAGGCTATTGGCCCATTCAACAAATTGACTTGACAGGTAATAATAAACCCGAAACTGTACTGACTATTTCGGCAGACGCAATAGCATCTTTGAATCAGTCTGCACGTCAAATCAAGGCAGAAGATAAAAATTTATTTCCCCCCCGTACCATCATCTTGTCGGATGAGGGTAAAATAATTTATACTGACTTCAGTAAAAACTCTCAACAAATTTTGACAGCGATCGCCAAACTTTCAGACGGTACATCTTTAGCTTTACTCGTTGAAAATGGCGATCGCTATAGCCTTAAGCGCTGGAAAGAAAATCATCAGCGCTTTGAATAGCAATTTCTTTGCTGTCCATTCTGCCTATAAAAATACAGGCAATGTGCCAAGTTGAAAAAAATTCAGCTTGTTAAATTATTTGGGTTTATTCCTTTGATAAGGTCAGTTTATTTATTTACATATCGGTTTAATCCAAAATTGAAAGAATTATTCCTCTACTTCAGTAGCTGCAAGCCGTTGCTGCTTAATGCTTTGGAGTTGTTGCAACAAAGAATCTACCTCTGCTTGCAAATGCACAAATTTGGCTTGTTGATCGTCTTGATAGAAAGCCTTGGTTAGTCTGGTTGCCCAAGCGCTTTGGGACATGCGATCGGAAACATTGGATGAACAAGTTGTCATAGCTAAACGAGATCCTAAACTCAACTCACACTTTCAGAGATATTATAATAAGTCAATTTTAAGCTTTGTTAAATCATTATAAACTTTCAATCACTTAAGCTAATGAATCAAAGCCTTTGTCATAAGGGACTGCGAACAAAAAGGCTTTGTTCCAGAAAAATTATACATTGATTTGAAAAAAGGTCTTTGGGCATCGGGCATTGAGCATTGCCCTTTCCCCCTCCTACTTATACTTAAGATATTTGACAAAACGTATCTAAACCTTCCCAGCAATATCAGTTAAACGATAAACTGGCATTCTACGATTAAATAATAAAGGCAGGTGGAATGCTTACACCACAAGAAAGAATTCAGGAGTCAAAAGTCAGAATCTAGTTTAGAGGTTCTGTGCGACGGGTTTTAAACCCCAGCAAATTCTTTGATTTAGTAGTCTACAATTAGGTAATGGTATAAAAGCTGACCGACTTGTATTCTGATTCCTGAATTCTGACTTCTGAATTCTTTTTTAACCATTTAACGTGTCGTCAGCATCGGGTGGTTAAAAAATCTACCACTTGCTTTATTCAGTTAAAGTAAAAAACTTTTAAATCCTGTGACTTTGAGCCTGTCTGCTGCTAAATCTCATCGCCAACCCTGGCTAGGACTGATAGAAGAATACCGCGAATACTTGCCTGTCAGCGAAAAAACTCCGGTTGTCACCCTCCAAGAAGGTAACACTCCCCTGATACCAGTTCCCGCGCTGGCAGAACGCATTGGTAGACAAGTACGCGTATTTGTCAAATACGATGGTCTTAACCCTACTGGTAGCTTTAAAGACCGGGGAATGACAATGGCAATCTCCAAGGCTAAGGAAGCTGGGGCAAAAGCGGTAATTTGTGCTAGTACAGGCAACACCTCAGCAGCAGCAGCAGCTTATGCTAGGCGTGGGGGAATGAGTGCTTTTGTTTTAATTCCCGATGGCTATGTAGCATTGGGCAAATTAGCACAAGCGTTGCTTTATGGGGCAGAAGTACTCGCAATTAAAGGTAATTTTGACCAAGCGCTGGAAATTGTCCGTGAAATGGCTATCAGCTATCCGGTAACTTTGGTAAATTCAGTCAATCCTTACCGACTTGAAGGACAGAAAACAGGAGCGTTTGAAATTGTCGATGTCCTGGGTGATGCTCCAGACTGGCTGTGTATCCCAGTAGGCAATGCGGGAAATATCACAGCATATTGGATGGGCTTTTGTGAATATCATCAAGCGGGAAAATGCGATCGCTTACCTCGGATGATGGGATTTCAAGCCGCAGGTGCAGCCCCTTTAATCACCGGTCAAGCGATAGCGCATCCGGAAACTCTAGCCACGGCAATTAGAATTGGCAATCCCGCCAGTTGGGAAAAAGCGATCGCCGTCAAATCAGCAAGTATGGGCAACTTCCACGCCGTCACCGACGAAGAAATCTTGGACGCTTATCGACTTTTAGCGTCAGAAGAAGGCATTTTCTGCGAACCTGCCAGCGCTGCTTCCGTTGCCGGCATGTTGCAAGTAAAAGACCAGATACCCACAGGTGCAACCGTGGTTTGCGTCCTCACCGGCAATGGTTTAAAAGACCCAGATACAGCCATTAAACACAATCACAGCAAATTTCAAGTCGGCATCGCGCCGGAACTGAAAATAGTAGCCGAGGCGATGGGATTTTAGAAGAGTGGGGGACAAGGTGACACGGGGACAGGGAGACACGGGGACAAGATGACAAGGAGGAATTTCTCTGTGATCTCCCCCACTCTCCCCATCCCGCCCTTTCAAGAACTCTCCCCCTCTGCTGCTGCTCGCTCTCGTGTCAAGCTATCAATTGCATCACCTAAAGCGGTGGTGAGGTTCTTGCGGGTTTGGGCATGGCTGTCTTGCTCGGTTTTCAAAGCTTGTAGCAGGCGATCGCGTTCTTTCATGACTGCAATTAATTTGGGTTGCAATTCCTCCAAAGATTTTAGTTGTTCGATTTCTTGTTGAATAGCTGCCGCTGTTGTCGAGTCAGGTAATGTGGCATCCTCAATACCCTTGAGTTTTTGAATTTCTGCCTTCAATTCGGCGATCGCCACTTGTGACATCTGAGCATCTGTGCGGCGTTGTTCAGCTTCGGTATTGTAAAGTTGACACCATTTCTCAGCACTTTCCCAACCTGCATCGCGATCGCTTTGCAGTTGGTGAAGCTGCTGTCTCAGGGTTTGAATTTCCGCCAACCATTGTTGTGTTAATTCTTGACTCATAAAGATTTTTCATTAGTCATTAGTCAATGGTCATTAGTCAAGAGTCATTAGTCAAGAGTCAAAAATTCTTTTCCCCCACTCCCCCCATCTCCCCACCTCCCACTCCCCCACTCCCCCCATCCCCCATAACTATTTGGCAGACTAGTTGAGAAACCCAACCCGTCGCCACTAAAATCATGGCAAAGCCTCGTTTTGTCCGCTTCTTTCGCAACCTCAATGGTGGCACGTTCAAGAAAACTTTTGTCAATACTATTAAACGGCGACTTTTGGGACTAGCTTCGGAAATTGCCTTCAATGCAATGTTATCGTTGTTTCCCGCAATTCTTGCCGCTCTGACAGCCATTGGCTTATTTGAGGAATCTTTGCAACAAACTTTTAAACAATTGGCAGAGCAACTTAGTCAAATTGCACCAGAAGAAGCGCTGGTTCTTATTCGTGATTTTGCTAGCAAAGAAATTACCAACTCAAAAAACAGCGGTTTGTTTTCTTTTAGCTTTGTTGTGGCACTTTGGATTGCTTCTGGCGCAGTTAATACTGCGATGACAGCCCTCGATCAAATCCATCAAATTCCCTCAGATAAGATACGCCCTTTTTGGAAAGCTAAACTCATCTCTTTGGGATTAACAATTGGCACGATCATGCTTTTTGTGATGGCTTCTTTTTTAGTGTTTATTAGTGACTTCGTGTTGCTACTTTTATGGCGTGAAAATGATTTTTTCGGATTATTATTGCATTTTTGGCAGCTGTTTCGCTGGGCTTTAGCTTTAGGTATTGTTGCTACTGCCTTTGCTTTTATCTATCGCTATGGTCCTTCTTTGTGGAATTCAGGTACGCCAATCATGCCTGGGGCGATTATAGCGGCAATTTCCTGGGCGATCGTGTCGAGTCTATTTCGGGCTTACGTGGCGAATTTCGGTAACTATAATATCGCTTATGGTGCAGTGGGAGCGGTGATTGTTTTAATGCTGTGGCTTTGGATGAGCGCTGCGGTTCTTTTAATTGGCGATCAATTAAATGTAATTGTCGGCGAAGATATGCGATCGCGCCAGCGTTCTGATGGCGATAAGCATAATCGTAACAATTAACTCTAGAAAACTGCCAACATCAGAGTAGAATATTTAGCGGTTAAAACAGAAAAAAGCGATCGCGTCCATGTCTAAATCTCCTATAAGGTTCACAATTGAACCCGATGCTAAAGCGCCTACCTTAAAGCGTTTGCGTCAACTTAGCCGTTTGTTGGATAATGCTATAACCATTCCCGGAACGCGGGTTGGTATCGGACTAGATCCACTTATAGGATTAATACCTCTTGGTGGAGATTTTTTGGGAGTCATGCTTTCTGCCTACATTGTCCTAGAAGCGGCGCGATTAGGCGCACCTAAAGCAACTTTGGGCAGAATGGTCTTAAATATTATCATTGATGGCTTGTTGGGTGCTTTACCAGTCCTGGGAGACTTTTTTGATTTTGCTTGGAGAGCAAACGAGCATAATATTAAGTTATTAGAAGAGCACTTAAAATTTCCCGGACAGAGTAAGAGTGCAGATGTATGGTTTGTTTTAGCGCTTTTGGTGGGATTATTGCTTGTTGCCATTGTATTAGTTGCATTGCCTGTGATACTAATTAGACTGCTGTGGCAAGCGTTATTTGGTGTTTAAATTATTTGCTTATAAAATGAATGAAAAATTGGTGGCATGCTACTTTTCCTAAAGGGCGGCAAAATTTAATAATTACTGATGCTAATGGATATCCTGTACAAATCGCTTATGGCGAAAAAGGTACAGGTAAACCGCTAATTTTCTTACATGGCGTGGGCAGTTGGAGCTACAATTGGCGTCACAGCGTTGCACCGTTATCTGAATATTTTCGGGTAATTTGTTTCGATGCTAAAGGTTACGGTTTTTCCGAAAAACCTGTGTCTCGTCGAGAAAAAAGCGGTCATCAAGTTGTAGAGTTAGAGCGAATTATTAGTGCTTTATGTGATGAACCTGCTGTAATTATCGCAGAATCTTTAGGGGCAGTAATTGCCCTTGCTCTTGCTGAAAAAAATCCTGAGTTAATAACGCGCTTGGTAGTACTAAATGTACCTATTTTCCCTCAACGTCTGCCCCATTGGGGAATGTCGCTGCTTGCACAAACGCCGTTAGAAATATTGCAAACAATTGATAGCTTACGTTTAGCATATTTGTTTGCGCCTCTAGTAAGAGAAATTATGGCTATAGAACGGCGTAACGTGCTATTCGAGCCATCAATACTTACCCAAGAAGATGTTTACTGGATAACTTACCCGTTTATTGAGTTTCCTGGTACCTTGGTCAAAGTTGCGGAAGAGTTACAAATAGCAGCGCGAGAAATTGAGCATTTGCAAGCTAATAAGCCGAATATGCTCAGTGAAATTCAAAAGAACCTGGGTGATATTGAGTGTCCCACACTAATTTTGTGGGGTGAACAAGATAGTTGGTTTCCTGCTAGCGATGGCGAGAAATTGCGTCAACGTCTTGCTCATGCTAAGTTGCAAATTCTACCTAATTGCCATCATGATGCCTCATCTGGTGCTGCACAGGCGGTAAATGCTGCGATTTTGAAGTTTTTACAAGAGACAGATTTTATTTAGTAAATCGCCCTCCAAATACACATCAGCAGTTATGTAAACGCCATCATTGCATCACGCAACGAATAATGAAAATAGACTTACTCTAGCCCATCCCCTATAAAAAAAGAGCGGGAGGAAGCATATCATTCGCTTTCAAACTCCCACTCTTTCATTTGCCGCTGAAGCGTTTAGGAATATTTACGGACGATGCGCTTTATTTGGGGGGCTAATGTGTCGAAAAAAAAACAACGCCCGTATGCGCTTAATATTCCTGATGCAGCAAATGGAAACTTAATTATTGATAATAATTCGTCAGAGAGACAATGTTAGTATATCTTTTTTAGAGATACATTATTTGCCTGAAAAGTTATTTGGTAGAAAGTGCATCACAAAACTATTTAACATTGTGACTCACCCCGATAACCACACCCTTGAAGTCCCTTATGTTTAATAATTTAACTGGTTTGATTGAAGTATAGTTGCCAAAATGGCAACTTTTTAAAATAGTTTAAACCGTATCAAAAGTAGCAAAATTAATTTCAGATTTCCTCTATTTTCTCGACAATATTCAGCCACGGAAGTCTTTTGAAAATAGCTTTGCCAAATACCGATAAAAAAAGAGTGGGAGGAAGCATATCATTCGCTTTCAAACTCCCACTCTTTCATTTGCCGCTGAAGCGTTTAGGAATATTTACGGACGATGCGCTTTATTTGGGGGGCTAATGTGTCGAAAAAAAAACAACGCCCGTATGCGCTTAATATTCCTGATGCAGCAAATGGAAACTTAATTATTGATAATAATTCGTCAGAGAGACAATGTTAGTATATCTTTTTTAGAGATACATTATTTGCCTGAAAAGTTATTTGGTAGAAAGTGCATCACAAAACTATTTAACATTGTGACTCACCCCGATAACCACACCCTTGAAGTCCCTTATGTTTAATAATTTAACTGGTTTGATTGAAGTATAGTTGCCAAAATGGCAACTTTTTAAAATAGTTTAAACCGTATCAAAAGTAGCAAAATTAATTTCAGATTTCCTCTATTTTCTCGACAATATTCAGCCACGGAAGTCTTTTGAAAATAGCTTTGCCAAATACCGATAAAAAAAGAGTGGGAGGAAGCATATCATTCGCTTTCAAACTCCCACTCTTTCATTTGCCGCTGAAGCGTTTAGGAATATTTACGGACGATGCGCTTTATTTGGGGGGCTAATGTGTCGAAAAAAAAACAACGCCCGTATGCGCTTAATATTCCTGATGCAGCAAATGGAAACTTAATTATTGATAATAATTCGTCAGAGAGACAATGTTAGTATATCTTTTTTAGAGATACATTATTTGCCTGAAAAGTTATTTGGTAGAAAGTGCATCACAAAACTATTTAACATTGTGACTCACCCCGATAACCACACCCTTGAAGTCCCTTATGTTTAATAATTTAACTGGTTTGATTGAAGTATAGTTGCCAAAATGGCAACTTTTTAAAATAGTTTAAACCGTATCAAAAGTAGCAAAATTAATTTCAGATTTCCTCTATTTTCTCGACAATATTCAGCCACGGAAGTCTTTTGAAAATAGCTTTGCCAAATACCGATAAAAAAAGAGTGGGAGGAAGCATATCATTCGCTTTCAAACTCCCACTCTTTCATTTGCCGCTGAAGCGTTTAGGAATATTTACGGACGATGCGCTTTATTTGGGGGGCTAATGTGTCGAAAAAAAAACAACGCCCGTATGCGCTTAATATTCCTGATGCAGCAAATGGAAACTTAATTATTGATAATAATTCGTCAGAGAGACAATGTTAGTATATCTTTTTTAGAGATACATTATTTGCCTGAAAAGTTATTTGGTAGAAAGTGCATCACAAAACTATTTAACATTGTGACTCACCCCGATAACCACACCCTTGAAGTCCCTTATGTTTAATAATTTAACTGGTTTGATTGAAGTATAGTTGCCAAAATGGCAACTTTTTAAAATAGTTTAAACCGTATCAAAAGTAGCAAAATTAATTTCAGATTTCCTCTATTTTCTCGACAATATTCAGCCACGGAAGTCTTTTGAAAATAGCTTTGCCAAATACCGATAAAAAAAGAGTGGGAGGAAGCATATCATTCGCTTTCAAACTCCCACTCTTTCATTTGCCGCTGAAGCGTTTAGGAATATTTGCTAACGTTGTCTGTTCTTTTGGGGGCTAACGGTACGTTAACGACAACGCATGTAGAGAATCAAATTTCCTAATGCAGCAAATGTCAAACCTTATTATTGATATTTATTTGTTGAGATAACTAGTTTGTAACTACTAGATATCTGGAATTTTTGCCTAAAAAATACTTCTAAATCAAGTATTTTTTAGGATAAATTAGTAGCCTGTGCTCCCTGATAACAACACCCTTGAAGTCGTTTATCTTCATACAATTTAGCTAACTAATTTAGAGGTTGGCTGCCAAAATGGCATCTTTATTTATATTTATTAAATGCTCATTTGTAACTTTTCCATATCTATTAATCTGATAGGCGTTTACTTTTAGCGCTATTTACATTTCTTAGATGCTCATTTGTAACTTTTTGATATTTATTAATCTGCTGTTGGTCTATTGCTGGGAACTAAGTACTAGGAAAGAAGAGATTATTATCTGTATTGGTATATGCAGTTTCTGATGGCTATTTAAAGATTGAATAGGAGTAATACCAATTCACTGTAATGATGCGCGGAACACACCCTTAGGCGCTTTAGCCTAGGAGCAACGCGGGCACACAAACAGAGCTTACCTGCGTGGGCTAATTAGGCGAATCTAAGCATTTATCGTTTTGTTGATCGCTTACAATATCCTCAAAGTTAGGGGGAGTTATGGGTAATGCAATCAAGTATTAAAAATTATTAAGGGCACAGCGATGCCATGCCCCCAATAGTAAAAAGTATTAATTATGTATGCTCTTTCACAAGACTATTACTACTTGCGTAAAATTGCCGACAAAGAACTTTGTTTACGAATATCCAGCATATCTGCTAGAGATTCTTGGCTTTTATCAAAGGGTATGGTGTGTTCTGGTGGCAAAACTGTCACCATAGGTTTTGTTTTAGATGGTGCTGGCACAAAGGACATATTTGGTGATGGAGGCACAAATACTGGCGCATTCTCCGATGGGTGTGCTTCTAATTTTTGATGACGACGCCGTGCCAAGCGTGCCTCATAGCGGTTCTGTTTCTGGTCTTTTTGCCGCTGTGTGGGACGGTTTAGAAATCGGAAAATTATCAAGCAACCGCTAGCACAACTAAGGGCGATCGCTGCCACCATCCATAAAGGTGTAGGATTGCTAGTTTGAGAAGGAGTGTTGATTGGTTGTGCAACTTCTGCTTGTATTGTTTCCGGTTCTTCCGGTTCCACACGCCCAGCATAACCCAGGCTATACACCGCAAGGGTTGCGCTCCCTAAAAACATTCCTAACAACCCTACCAACAATAGCCAAGGGTAGCGTGCTAACAGATGTATCAGAAGCATCAAGTTACCTACTGACTTCGATTTACTCTTTACCTTGTCTGCTCTGAGCGCTGTTGCTTGCGTTGGCTCTTGCTGTACATTCTGATTATTTTCCATGATTTCTTTCAGATTTGTACCCCTCCGATTCTTGATTGTACTGGAGGAGTTAACCTTCGCGTATCCGTAGCAAAGCTTCGGATTTAAGTAGCCTTTTTTTGCATTTAGGCTCCTAAATCCGCTAACTATTCGCGAAAATCGTTATTTTTTAGAACTTTATAGGGATTGGGGATTAGGGAATGGAAAGAATCGTATTTATTTACCCACTCGCGCATCACCGAACTTCTTTAATTCCCAATTCCCCGCTTGCCCAATTGCCAATGCCCTATGCCCTATGCCCGTCTTCTTATTCTCTCGGTTCGGGAGTTAAATGTCTCTCAAGAGCAAGTTGAATTAAGCGATGGACTAATTCGGTAAAGGCAATTCCACTATACGCCCACATTTGAGGATACATACTCGTGGCTGTAAAGCCTGGGAACGTGTTGATTTCGTTAATTAAAATTTCCCCTGTGGCTTCGACATAGAAAAAGTCCACCCTTGCCAACCCAGCAGCGTCAACGGCTGTAAAGGCTTGCAAAGCCATGTCCTGAATTTGACGACTAACAGAATCTGGTAGCTGTGCTGGTATCAGTAAATCTGCTAGACCTTGTGTATATTTAGTTTCGTAATCATAAAAATCACTTTCAAAAGAAATTTCGCCGACGACAGAAGCTTGGGGTTGATCGTTCCCTAAAACTGCACATTCTACTTCGCGTGCGACAACTCCAGCTTCGACAATGATACGGCGATCGTAACTGGCGGCATTATCTAATGCAGCTTCTAATTCTTGACGCGATCGCACTTTGGCAATACCCACAGATGAACCTAAATTAGCAGGTTTGACAAAACACGGATAGCCCAAGGTTGCTTCGATTTCATCACATAATTTTGGAAATATACAAGGATTTGACCAAATTTGCGCTCTGGTCAAAGTTACATATTTAACTTGTGCCAATCCTGCCTGGGCAAACGCCATTTTCATGGCAATCTTATCCATACCCAGCGCCGAACCTAACACCCCAGAGCCAACAAAGGGAACTTGCATCAAGCTGAGTAATCCCTGAATTGTACCGTCTTCACCGTTGGGACCGTGGAGAATAGGAAACCAAACATCTACTTCTTGAGTTTCTGCTGGAAATTCCCATAATTTAGGGATTGCGGTTTGAGATGTCAACGCGACCCCGGATGTTAAAACTTGTTGCGGTACATCCCCTGCTAACCAACGTCCATCTTTTTGGATGTAGAAAGGAAGTATTTCGTACTTGTTAGCATTTTCTTCTGCACTCAAGGCAAGAGCGATCGCTCGTGCTGAACTAATCGAAACTTCATGCTCTCCCGAACGACCACCAAACAGCAATCCTACCCGCAATTTTGACATTTGCCGCACCTCTACACTCCTCATTGGCAGATAGCCTATCATAAGTTGTCAAAGTTGCTGAGTTTTTTATTAAGAAAGAATTCACAAGTCACGAGTCAGAATGCAGGAGAATTCTCTGCAAAGCTGCGGATGAATAAATTCTTGACACTGCTCGACCTAAAGGTACGAGGATTCTTGCGTCGCGGGGATTCCAATGAATTTACCCCTTGCTCATGCATCTTGACCGTATGCCCTACGGCTGCAAGTCCACGTATCGCGACTACTTGAGCAGCTGCAACATCTCTATCCGTTGTATAGCCGCAGTTTGAACAAACATGAGTACGTTCTGACAGTTCTTTCTTGCCTGTCTCGGTTCCGCAACTTGGGCAGATTTGACTTGTCTTGCGGCTATCTACTTTCTGAAAATAAATATCACGCTTAAAACAAGTTTCCTCAAGAATATTAAAGAATTGACCAAACCCCGCATCTAGGCAATGTTTAGCCAACATTCCACGAGACAAACCAACTAGATTTAAGTCCTCGACAAATACCATCCCAGCATCGTCGCAGATTTTGTGAGACAGTTTTCTCTGCCAGTCTTTACGACAGTTGGCAACGTACTCATGCAATGAAGCAACTTTCTTCTGTGCTTTTTTCCAATTGTTCGAGCCAATACGTTTTTTAGAAACACGCTGTTGCAGTAATTTAAGCTTGCGTTCGCACGTCAAAAAAAACCTCGGACGTTTGACCAAAAGTCCATTGGAAGTTGCAATAAAATTAGTTAGTCCTACATCTATTCCTACTGCTTCAGTACGCGGAACTTGTTGAGGCGTGCTTACGTCCCATTGGACAGTTAACATCACGTACCAGCCAGAAACACGCGCTTACCACACGAGCCTGCTTGATAACCCCACCATCTGGAATATCTCGCGATTGACGCATCTTAACTGCACCAATAACAGGCAATTTTATAATTCCCGAAACTACTGGATTTACACCTAATTGGGGGAAAGAAAAAGAGCGCATCTTACCCGGCTTTTTAAATCTTGGGAACCCATGATTTTGTTCCCACATACTTACAAATGCATTGGCTAGTCTCCTGAGTGTTTGCTGCAAAGATTGAGCATTTACACTTTTTAAATGTTCATTTTCTTTGCGTGCCGCAGTCAAGGACTTGCATTGGTTAGCAAACGTTGGGCGGGGTGCGTTAGCAGGAATTATATAGCAACTACGAATATTACAGGCGTTAACTTGACAACTACGAGACTTTTACCAGTCCTTACGTTCAGCTAAAGCATAGTTATAAACTCGTCTATGAGTCTCGAACCATTCTTCAAACATTGCTATTTGGCTTTGTGTTGGCTTTAGCTTGAATTCGTAAGTCAGGTTAAACATTTTTGTTGCCTCTTAACTACATTATTATATGGCATCTCTACTAATCGTCCAAACGTTTTTTAAAGTTGTCCTATAAGGACGAGGCTCTAACCCCAGAAGACTTCGGTAGCTACTAGTGACAATGAGCTTGTTAGAATCCCCAACCTCAAAGCGTGACGTGAGAAACCCTTAGAATAAGGAGTGTGTCAATATCTTCTGACTCCTGAATTCTGAATTCTTAACCTTTTCCCCGTAAAGGTTAAGTGAGCAATTTTGTTAAAATGCCTTAATGCCAGAAAAACAACACGACTTAAAAACTAAACCTGGATGGTCTTTGGAAAAGAAAGATCCTGGGTTCATCCAACTTATGATGCCACTGTGGGAGTGGCTGTATCGCCACTATTTTCGAGTGCAAACTAGTGGTTGGGAAAATATCCCCCAGTCCAAGGTTTTAATTGTCGGTACCCATAACGGGGGACTGGCAGCTCCTGACATGTACATGGTAATGTACGACTGGTTTCAACGATTTGGTATTGAACGACCAGTTTACGGTTTGGCGCATCCCTATTTTTGGCAGGTTCCGCTAACAGCAGAACCGGCGGGGAAGTTGGGAGCAATCATCGCTCATCCGCGAATGGCAAAAGCTGCTTTGCGTTCTGGAGCCAGCGTACTTGTATATCCTGGTGGAGCGCAAGACCTCTTTCGACCATACAATCTGCGCCATCAAATTGAATTTGCTGGGAATCAAGGCTTTATCAAATTAGCGTTGCGCGAAGAAGTACCGATTGTGCCGATTATTTCTGTCGGTGCTCACGATACACTGATTGTGCTAACTGATTTATACAAAATTTTAGAGCAATTACATCAATCGGGGATGCCTTGGCTATTTGGGCTAGATCCAGAGATATTCCCGATTTATCTTGGGTTGCCTTGGGGATTGGCGATCGGTCCTTTGCCTAATATACCATTGCCTGTAACTATACATACGCGAGTTTGTCCACCGATTGTCTTTGAACGTTACGGTCGGGATGCCGCAAGCGATCGCGCTTATGTTAAAGCTTGTTATGAGTTAGTCAGAAGTCAGATGCAGCAACAGTTAGATGATTTAGTCAAGAGTCAATAGTTACGCTCGCATTGGGCATTGGGCATGGGGCATTGGGCATGGGGCATTGGGCATGGGGCATTGGGCTTTTCCCCTTTTCCCTTTACCCTTTACCCCTCTTAAAATCGCCAGTCCCTAGCCCCTAATCCCTTTTAAACTGGCACCGCTTGTCGCACCTCTATCGGTTCCCCTGTCAAGCTAAAGGCGCGAATTTCGGTAATTTTCACCTTTACTAACTGTCCTTTAAGTTCGTTGATATCGCCAGCGAAGAAGGTGAGACGATTACCGCGCGTGCGTCCCATGACTTGAGTTTTATCTTTGAGGTTTTGCTCTTCCACCAGTACTTCTTCGATGCGTCCGAAATAACGTTGCGATCGCTCGTAAGCTTTAGTGTTAACTAAATGATTTAGTCTTTGCAGGCGATCGCTTTTTACTTCTTCACTTAATTGATTTGTCCACAAAGCTGCTGGTGTCCCTGGACGCGGAGAATATGCGGCTGTATTCAACAAGTCAAAGCCAATATCTTCCACTAGTTTGAGCGTATTTTCAAACTGTGCTTCTGTCTCTCCAGGGAAACCGACGATCGCATCGGCACTAATTGAGGCATCCGGCATATATCGACGAATTGTATCAATTATCCGGCGATATTTCTCTTGAGTGTAACCCCGCGACATCGCCTTTAATAGTTCGTTATCGCCAGATTGAAAGGGGATGTGGAAATGTTCGCACACCTTAGGTAACTCTGCACAAGCTTTAATTAAACGCTCAGTGAAATAACGGGGATGACTAGTAGCAAATCGTAAGCGTTCAATTCCCGGCACATCATGAACGTAATATAGTAAATCTGTCAAAGTATTGAGGTGACGACCTTCTGGCGTGGCTCCTGGCAAGTCTCTACCGTAAGCGTCAATATTTTGACCGAGTAGCGTGACTTCTTTGTAACCTTGACGTCCCAATTCTTCCATTTCCGCGTGAATTGCTGACGGTGTGCGCGATTGTTCCACACCGCGCACATTGGGAACGACGCAGTAAGTACAGCGTTCGTTACAGCCATAAATTACATTCACCCAAGCCGTTACCTTGCTATCACGGCGCGGCTTGGTGATATCTTCAATAATATGAACTGCGTCTGTTGCCACAACTTGATTGCCATCGAATACGGACTCTAGCAACTCTTTGAGACGGTTAGCGTGTTGTGGTCCCATTACCAAATCTAATTCTGGCACGCGTCGCAGCAGCGTTTCGCCTTCTTGTTGGGCAACGCAACCAGCAACTATTAAAGTTAAATCAGCTTTTTCATGCTTGCGTTTTGCTTGCCTACCGAGATAAGAATATACCTTTTGCTCTGCATTATCCCGGATGGTGCAAGTGTTGTAGAGAATTAAATCTGCATTATTTGGATCTTCAGACCACTCAAAGCCCATGTCTTCTAGGATGCCAGCCATGCGCTCTGAGTCGGCTTTATTCATTTGGCAACCAAAGGTAGTGATGTGATAGCGGCGTCCAGATGTGGTCATAGGAAATTATCTAATCAGTTTAATAGTATATATGCTTTATCTCAATTGTATTAAAATTGTAGTCGGCGCTTCAGCGCTGAAGCGCTGACTACAAAATTCATGTCTCAGACTCAGGTTCAATACCTGCTGCTCGCAGTTGCCCTGCTAATCGTTCAGCGCGTTGCCGTTCTTGTTCAGCCTTTTCTAAATTTTAGGCGGGTTTCCAAGTACCGTGGAAGCTGTGGGGAATGACGCTGGGTAATCTGAGTTTACAAATAGGTTCTTCGTCTAGCCTATCCGCAGCAAATACCCAAACTTCACTACTATCAATATTGCCGTCGTAGACAACTGTTATCACCCAAGCAAGCTGAGAATTTTCAGCATCTTGGACGTAAATTGGTTCACTAGGATAGCGATTTTCTCCACAATCGGCTATTGTTAATTTTTCGGCTTGGTGGTCGAAGCAGGCGATCGCATTTAATATTTCTTGACTAATATCCGTTCCTTGCCGAAATGTGGAAAGATAAGTATACCGAGAAGCTTTTCCCACATTTTCCGGTGGTACACCCGGAAATTCGCACTGTCTATCTAATATTTGCTCAATTGCGGTAACTTTTGCAGTTTGCGGATTAAGTTGCAATCTTGATAATGAACTCTTGGCAGCGGTTCTAGCTGTACCTGTCGCGACTTCTTTGAGGTATTGGTTGGTTTGAAAATCTTCATAACGGGCGATATCTACATTCACCAAACCGCTATCATCAACATAGCCGTTGCTGAAATGCCATTGATACCAAGGTTCAGTTTCACTGCGACTGACTAAGGTTAATGTTTCCTTATCTACAACCCAAATCTGAGTTCCTAATTGAGGTTTCCATTCCAAAGAATCGCTGTAGCTGCTTAATCCTATCAATACCGGCAGAGGATTCATCCGCACCGGGGGAATGCAAAATATTAAGTATTTCCCGGCTAAAACAAAATCATGCAGCAGTGGTGTACCATCAAGTTGAAATTGTACCTTTTGAATTATTTTGCCAGTGCGATCGCTCTTATAAATATTCAAAGTCGCATTTAATCCGGGAGTAACGCCAAAGTTAAAAATCTCCCCTGTCTGCAAATCACGCTTGGGGTGTGCAGAATAACTTAAGCCGATACCTAAACCCTCTAAATCATCTTCGCCGAAAGTCTCCAGATTTTGCAAATCCAATGCGTGAGGTTTACCCCCTTCCCACAACGCTAAGAGTTTATCTGGCAGTGCTAATACTGAGGTATTTCCAGCATTTTTCACTGCTTTAGACCATTTATTCCACCCTGGCGCAGTCATGCCATAATTACCGTAAAGCAGCTTATTTGCAGCTTCTTCTTCTTTGTAAGCAGTAGTTTGCACGTAGCGATAAACACCTGTCGCACCTTCATCGGTAAAATGTACGGCAAGAATTGCCCCATCTCCATCAAACCAATGTCCCATGCGGATATTACCGCGTTCTAGCCGCCCAGGTCCGTTGCGGTAAAGTGTACCACGCAATCCTGCGGGTATTTTGCCAGAAAGGATTTGCAGTTGAGTGGGAGAAAATTCTTGTGCGGGTTGAGCGATCGCATTTGACCAAGCTGGTTTTATTGACTTTTTGTTAATTGTATGCATACGATTCAATGCTAAATACTATGTCGTCCTTATATTTAAGCAACGATATCGAGACTTGATGGTGAAAAACCTCACTCGTAAAGCCGAATTATTAGGCTTTAAGAAATTTACTCAATAAGAATCAAAGTAGGCTGAAGTGGATGTATTACTCAAATTTTTCTATTGCAAAGCTTGACCAAGGAATATTTATATAGTACATATGTATTATATAATATTTAACAAATAGCGCCTTAACGCTGATAGGACAAAGTAAATGAAGCTATCTAAGGTAGACTTGAGCAGTTTAATAGCGATCGCTCATTCTGAAGGATACTTACAATTATTACTCGACCGAGGCGATGAGCTAGAATTTGTAGAAATTCCTGCACCAATACAAGCTTACGAAGGACTACAAGATTTAAACGAAATTATCGCATCTCCTGCACTTCCTCCAGAGCAGGAATTAATGCCCATGCTAAGTGTGAATTCATCAATGGCTGCATCTATAGGATACGACAAAAACGAACAACTATTGCAAGTCGAGTTTCACAACGGTGCAGTTTATCAGTATTCAGGGGTAGAAGCGGAAACTTGGGAAGATTTACATGACGCTGATTCAATTGGCAGATATTATAATCACGAGATTAAAGGTAGGTATGAGTGCGATCGCATAGATAACACAGAATATTTTGATGATTGTTGCGATTAATATCATGTCCGTTTAATTAACAGTAATCGTCGTAGAGACGTTCCGACGGAACGTCTCTACAGTATGTATGGTTTGCCTTAAATTTGTCCTTGAGCTTCTTGGATATCGCTTTCTGCTTGCTCCCAAATCGCTGAACGAACTTGATTTAATTGAACGAATTTCTGTGTAAATATGTTAGAAGTTTCTTTAACTTTATACTTTTTAGTTAAAGCAACATTTTTTATTTTAAAAGAATCAGGTATCCATAACACATTTCGGAATTCTATAATTCCAGCGGATAAAGAATTAGGGCATTTTCCTTGTTGGCAATATTGCCAGACAATTAAAGCATCATTATATCTAGTTAAAGCACTTTTCAATGCCTTGGTGCTGGGATGATTCTTTGTAGTTGGTGCTTCTTCTATTAGATCGGCAAGTTTTTTATTTAAGCCCTTAACTTTATTTGCATAATCTTGATATTCAGTCTTATTATCAAGTGAATCAGCAAAGTTAGAAAAAAGTTTCACCAATGGCTCTAAATTTCTAGAGCCTATGAGATAACGAATACCTTCTATTTTATCTTGATAAATTAATATAGTATCTTGACTTTTTTGACTAACAGTAGTTCCTTGGGGAATAGTTTTTATAATTTGAATAGCATCTTTAACTTTTGATTCAGCTTCATTTAAAGTCTCTAAATTGGGAGAATTTCGAGTAAGTTTATCAGCTTGATTCTTCAAATCTTCGGCGCGATTAAAAGCGTTAACGGCTGTTTTTTCTTGCTGAAGTCTTTGATTTACTTCCTGAAATTGATTTTGATAAAGTTTTAGCGCTTTTTGAGATTGAGGATAAGTATTCACATCATTGGGAACAGTTTTCAACAAATCGATAGCTTTTCCTAAATCTGAGCGTATTACCTCCCACTCTTGAAGCGAAAATGTCGTTTCTTTATTAATAGTTAAAGCTTTTTTACTGAGCCTTTTTGCTTCAAAAAAGTTTTCTTTGGCATTAACGGTTTTTATACATGTAGAAAAATTCTTCAATCCTGTTTGAGCTTTTTGAGAACCTAAACCTGGTATAGCTGGAACGCTATATAAAAGCCTGGTTGCTTCATTAACTTTTTTAGATGCCTCTAAAAAATTAGTGTTTGCAGAAATATCAGTTTGACATGCCTGCGCCAATAAAGCTTGAGATTGCTGAATTTTTTTCTCCTGTTCTTGCTGAAATTTAATCCAGCCAAGCAAGCCACCTGTGAACAGAAGTACTGAAATCAATCCAACGAATCCAAGCTTCTTATTTGGTATTTTATTATTGTTATTGTTTTCAGCAATATTCATTGTTTTTATTTTTATTGCGAATGATGCAAACCCTAAGCCTTAGTTAATCATGGGGAGTATAGGTAGTAGAGGAAGCAGCATCCCCCTATTCCCCACTTACCCCATTTCTTCCTTGGCGTTGTTGAGGCTACTGCAAGATATAAAAGTCTATATTTTGAATTTAAGAGTAAATGGTGCGTAACTTGTTAAAAAGTACACAAATGTATAAAAAGTGCCTCTTGCCCAAGTAAGGTTTCATTAGATTATAGCTGGAAAATCGCGGCAAACACGCATTCAATCCGTGTTATTTTTTGGTGGGTAGTATGAGAGCGATGTCTGACGACAACCCTTCGCGAGTCCGTGTACGCACACTCACCCCACAAGCAGACATTACAGCGATTTTGATTTTAATTAGACTACATACAAACCTCGCTTCCATTGCTCTTTTCTGCAATGAGAGAGGCTTTGATTTTACCCCCTTCCCTACTAGGGTAGGGGGTTAGGTTTCATATTTATGATTCATTTAACTGAAAACTGCTTAAATGATCAATCACCTTAATCTGTGGGAAGCGATGCAATTAATTGCTGAAAGCGCTTATCTTTGACAATCTCATCAAAATCTATGTCGGTTTCTGCATCTTCTTTGTAACTTGGATTCAAGTCAATTGCTGCGTGCAGATTTTCTAAGGCTAATTCAACTTTCCTTTGCAGCGCGTAACAGGCTGCTTTGTTGTAATATGCATTAGCATAGTCAGGTTGAATTGAAAGTGCTTTATCGAAGCTATTAACCGCTTCCTCATCACGTCCTAACCTAACTAAAGCATAACCTCGGTGATTCCAAGCTTTGTATGAGTCTGGTTTTAACTCAATGACTTTATCATAAGAAGCGATCGCCTGTTCATATTCTTCCAACTCTTCTAAGGCTAAACCTCGATTAAACCAAGCTACTGGGTCATCTTTTTTAAATTGCGTAGCTTTATCAAACGAGATGAAAGCTTCTTGATGTCGTCGCAAATTTCCTAAGGCAACGCCGCGATCGCGCCATGCTTGATGATAATCTGGTTTGATATCAAGCGCTTTGTCATAGCAAGCGATCGCATCTTTGTATCGTTTCACCCTCGAATTAGCAATACCTACCTTAAACCAAGCAACAGCTTTGTCAGGTTCCATTTTCAGTGCTTTTTTATAGCAAGCGATCGCCTCTTCATAGCGTCTTTCTAATAAGAAAGCATCTCCTTTTTCCAGATAATCATCAGCATTCAACTTCACTCTAGGAGATGCAGGTTCTTCTAATACTTCCGGCTGTTTTGATTCGTGTATTTTTTCCTCAACTGCACGATTCACCGCTTCTTGAATTAATGGAGGTGAACTTTCCGAAACTTGCTGTATAATTAATTGTTTTCTTTCTTCAGCATTTATCTGTAATTTAGATACCTTAGCTACATCTGACTCTAATTTCTCTACCTTTTTCAGGATTCTATTCTTTTCTTGTTCTGCGTCTTTCTCTAATTCCGAAATAAAGTGTGAACCGAATTTCTCTAAATTCTCTATAATTAAATCTTTTCGTCGTTCAGCATTTTCTTGCGATTTATAAAGCTGAGAGGCTAATTCTGAATAGGTTTTTTCTAATTTTTCAATATATTGATTTTTTTGCTGTTGCGTTTCTGATTGCAATTCTGCTTCTAGCTTTTTCAGGTTATGCAGTGTTACATCTTTTTGCTGTTGCGTTTCTGAATTAAATGCTGATATTTGAGATTGCAATTCTGCTTCTAGCTTTTTCAGGTTATGCAGTGTTACATCTTTTTGCTGTTGCGTTTCTGAATTAAATGCTGATATTTGAGATTGCAATTCTGCTTCTAGCTTTTTCAGATTTTCCAGCGTTACATGTTTTTGTTGTTGCGTTTCTGAATTAAATGCTGATATTTGAGATTGCAATTCTGCTTCTAGCTTTTTCAGATTTTCCAGCGTTACATGTTTTTGTTGTTGCGTTTCTGAATTAAATGCTGATATTTGAGATTGCAATTCTGCTTCGACTTTTTTCAGATTATGCAGTGTAACATCTTTTTGCTGTTGCGTTTCTGAATTAAATGCTGATATTTGAGATTGCAATTCTGCTTCTAGCTTTTTCAGATTTTCCAGCGTGACATCTTTTTGCTGTTGCGTTTCTGACTGAAATCCTGATACTTGTGATATAAACTCTGATTGTATGCTTTGTAAATTTTCCAGCGTGACATCTTTTTGCTGTTGCGTTTCTGACTGAAATCCTGATACTTGTGATATAAACTCTGATTGTACGCTTTGTAAATTTTCCAGAGTTACATCTTTTTGCTGTTGGGTTTCTGCCTGAAATCCTGATACTTGTGATGTAAATTCTGATTGTATGTTTTGTAAATTTTCCAGCGTTACATCTTTTTCCTTTTGCGTTTCTGCCTGAAATCCTGATACTTGTGATGTAAACTCTGATTTGAGATTTTCTAGATTTTCCAGGATGCGAACTTGTTGTTTTTTAACATCCAACTGTAATTCTGTAAATTTTTCAGTGCCCGCAGATTCTAAAATTAATAAATTATTTAACGTTATATCTTTTTGTCTTTGAGCATCTGACTGTAACTCAGATAGTTGAGAAGCAAAATGAAGTTCTAAATTTGCTACTTTTTGTTTAGCCGTTTTGATTTTATTCTCTAATTCGGCTAATAATTCTTCTTTGGATAAGAATTCAGATGTAAACCCAGATAAATTATCTTTTTCTGTTTTTATTTTTTCTTGTAGTGCTGCTGCTTCAACTTCTAATTGAGAAGTAGTATTTTTAACTTGGTGTATAATATGATCTGCTTCTTGCCTAACAGAACTTAACTGGTTTTGTACTTGTTTTACTTCCTCTAGCTGTTTCATCGCTCTATCAACGATCGCACGAATTACCGCGCGACGAAATAGCCAAAGTGAGGCGATCGCACTCAGCGGAAGTAAAGTTAATATAATTAGCCAGACGTTGCTCTGGATAGTTCTACGAGCCAAAGCGCGATCGACTTCAGATTCAACTTGCTGTTTAATTCGCGTCTCTTCTCGATTCGATATAGTCGTTGGCGTTTGCTGGGGAGACACCTGTGACGCAGGTTGGCTTCTAGCAACGCCAACAGACAGCACAAAGCTAGAAAAGATAATAGCGCTTCTCAACATTAAAGCAGAAACGCGCCTAGAGCCGCTTTGAGTTGATTTTTCTATATGCGCTCCACGGCGAAAACCGCAGGCTAGGCTAGAGTAGACGAGCTGATTTTTGCTCTTCATACAAACCATCCGTATCCATTGGTAAGTTTTTTAAGTGGCGAACCTATCTCTAATCTAGCAGCCCTGATTGAAGCGCATATTAGGTCTAACTTTTATTTACCACCTTTAGTATCTTATCGTCCATCGTTTGGACCTTGAAAAGCATCAAAAGCATCAAAAGCTAGCCCCAAACCCCAGCCCAAGATGGGCCAGTAAGCCCAATTTAAGTTACCATCTGTCATAAAATCGATCACAACTAAGAAAGTATTAATGATGAGATACAAAAAAAGATGTGTCTTAAATTGGCGGCGACGATTATTACTCATATTACTTAATACCTGCTTCGCACGTTGTTTTTCCGATTGCTGCGTTAACTGTTTTTCTGCGTCTGCGATCGCCTCTTGAGATATCCCCAAATCTGCCGCCATTTCTAACAATTCCTGGCGCGAAAAATCTCTACCCTCTGCCTTTTGTGTCATGGCTAGCTGGAGAATTTGTTGCACATCTTCTGAACGATAGGAATTCGCCATGCTTTTCTCCTTTGCCCTACTCCCTAATCCCTAACCCTTTTACCTTTTTTTGATTTTTAATTTTGTGCCTTATACAGCCATCAGCCCTTCACTTGCGCTTTCTGCTTCACCAAACACATTTTTTCCTAAAAAAAGGTTGAGATGAACATTTGCTAAGTGGTAGCGTCTAAAAGGTGACACAGGAGTTGAACGGATTTACCAAAGTATGAAACGTTTTATCAGTCTTGCCTTAATATCTACCTTTTTCGCACCACTCAGCGCGATCGCTGCACCACCCAGGAACCCAGACAGAACCGTAAATTGTGACATCTTGGTTGTCGGTGGTGGATTATCTGGGGTTGCGACAGCTTACGAAGCTTTACTCGCTGGTCGCACAGTTTGCCACACAGAAATTACCGATTGGTTGGGGGGACAAATTTCTTCTCAAGGCACATCTGCGTTAGATGAACGTCCTACCCAACGCGCAAAGCAATTCTACTCTCGCGGTTATCTAGAATTGCGAAGCCGGATTGAGAAGAAATATGGCAAACTTAACCCTGGTAACTGCTGGGTAAGCGAATCTTGCTTTCTTCCCCGCGATGGACATGAAATCCTCACCCAAATGCTCAAGGATGCGGAGAAACGCGGCAAAGGCAAGTTGCAATTATACCCAAACACCGTAGTTAAGGAGTTGGAACTTAGTAGCGATGGCAAAATCATCAATAGTGCGATCGCGATCGAACACAAACCAACTGCTTCTACACCGCTCAACACCTATACTTTATCTCAAAGCATCGAAGACGCTTATCGCTACGAAAACACCTCTAAGTTCACTAAAAACATTATTCGCTTTGTCCCCAAGCAGACAAATAAATCAGGTAGCAATGCACCTAATTGGTACGTTGTAGACACCAGCGAAACTGGAGAAATTATCGCTCTAGCTGATGTTCCTTACCGTTTGGGTATTGACGATCGCTCTTACTTAGAACCTTCTTCGTCTAGTGCCACAAATGACCAGTATTGCCCTCAAGGCTTTACCTACACCTTCGCAATGGAGGCAACCAAAGACCCGCAACCACAGACAATGCCTCCATTTTATGAGCAATACTCGCCATATTACAGCTATGAATTAAAGCGGTTAGCTAGTTTCCCGTTAGTTTTCACCTACCGTCGGATTTGGAGTCCCCAACCAGGACAGGCAGGACAATTTGGCGGTGTCAAGTTTACAAATCCCGCACCTGGGGATATCTCCATGCAAAACTGGACTTGGGGTAACGATTATCGTCCAGGAACCGCCCAAGATAATTTAATCTACTCCCGTGAACAGTTGCAAGCTAGCGGGCAGTTGCAGCCAGGTGGCTGGATGGGTGGACTGCGGACAGACGCTTTACGCAAAGCTGAAGAAAATGCCTTTGGATATTATTACTGGTTAGTAGCCGGTACGACAGATTCTCAATTGGGAGATGGTGTAAAACAGCCGCAACCCAATAACCGTTTTCTTTCCGGGCTAAATTCGCCGATGGGCACAGTGCATGGTTTATCGAAATATCCTTACATGCGCGAAGGACGAAGAATTATCGGGCGTCCTAGTTGGGGACAACCCGCAGGTTTTATGATTTGGGAAATTGATATTTCTCGCCGCGATTACAGCGATCCGTATTACGCAACAACACTGGGAAATAAAGAATATCGCAGGTTACGAGCAGCACTTTCCGGTTTAGAAGCTGCATCCGTACTTTCCGGACAAACCCCAGCACAAAACGCTGCGCGGCGGACTCGTTCCACTATTTTCCCGGATTCTATAGGTATCGGTCACTACGCTATAGATTTCCATCCCTGCATGACTAATAGCCCACACGAAGCACCTGGTAATAAAGAACGTGAGGGTGAAAGACGCGGCGCCGGACAAGCTTACCCCTTCCAAATTGCCCTGAGAGCGATGGTTCCCCAGAAAATCGATAATTTACTAGTTGGGGGTAAAAGTATTGCTACCAGCCACATTGCCGCCGCCGCATATCGAGTACACTCATTTGAGTGGTCAGCTGGTGCCGCTGCGGGAACTATCAGTGCGTTTGCTTTGAAAAATGCGATCGCACCTTACCAACTAGTAGACAATTTGCCGCAACCAGAACCGCAACTCGAAGCGGTCAAACGTCTGTTAGAACAAAACGGCAATCCTACTGCTTTCCCCGATACCTCAATTTTTAATCAAAATTGGGAAGATTGGAAATAGGGGAATTGGGCATGGGGCATAGGGCACTGGGCATGGGGCATCGTCCGGCGTGAAATACGTATAGCTTCTTCTTATTCCCATTGCCCATTGCCCATTGCCCAATGCCCTATGCCCGATGCCCAATGCCCAACTATGAACTAAACTAGTAATTTGTAGTGTAGTTTTGTAAAATCCTCTTCTATGATTACCAGACTTTCAGCAGCTGTTTACGGGATGGCGACAGCACCAACTGTAGCTCCTGAACGGTCTAGTCAAGCTACTCGCCAGCTTTATCCAAACTTTAAAGTCATTGTCTTGAATGATGATTTTAATACATTTCAGCATGTCGCTGAGTGTTTGGTAAAGTATATACCAGGGATGACACCCGATCACGCTTGGGATTTGACTAACCAGGTGCATTATGAAGGTCAAGCGATCGTTTGGGTTGGTCCACAAGAACCAGCGGAACTGTATCATCAGCAGTTGCGTCGAGCTGGCTTAACAATGGCTCCTTTAGAAGCAGCATAATCACAATGGGCAAACCTACCGATGCCAGATTAGTTTGGAATCACTCAACCCACATTCCCGGTCTTATTCCTATTTTAGAACGTCTCTGTCAGCACGAGGGACTGCAAACTGTCACACCGGGAGTGATTGGACGGGTGAGAGGTCACTGCCCAAAAATGCAATTGCGCGTGTCTGTACCGATTCGCGGAGGCTTTAAGGTAATCGCACGTCAGGGTAAAACGGTGCAAGAGGTGTTTATCCTGACCATTTTGGATCAGGATAAACTCGAAGAAGCGATCGCGATCGCGATGAGAAAGTAATAGTAATTTCTCCTCAGTCACAAATGACAAATCACTATTCCTGAACGTGCCGCACTGCAAATTTGTGTAGCGGCAGACTGAGAATGCAAGAAAATGTTAATAAATACGACAACGCTGTCATCATTCTCAACGACATCACTACCCCTGACCATTCGGGTAAAATAACTTTCTCAATACCAAAAGCAACGCAGTAAACTAACCAATAAGTAAAGCTCATTCTCAACAGAATTTGTTCTGTTTCCTCCCATTCATCTTTTTGCTGCTTGCAATCCCACAGAAGCAACAAACCAGCAATACAAGCTACAAAAGAAACAGCAACGACAAACTCGTGACAAATTAAGTTCACTGAATTCATGTTTGGATGTCCTAACTTATTCTGATTGTTGTTCAGTCTAAAGGAATAGTCCTTTGGCTTACAAAAAACTTTTACAAACTGCAATATCAACTGAGGAAACTGTAAATAATTGAAACAAATTATGAAGCTGGGGAGTAGGGACTGGGGACTGGAGACTGGGGACTAAGGAGTAGGCAGTACGGACTGGAGAGTAGGGACGCTTGGCTGCTTGGACTGGAAAAGAATCTTCATATTTCTTAATCCCTAATCCCTAGTCCCCAGTCCCTTTATTAACAATCTTGGGTTTCACAAGCAGCAATGCTTACCCAGCTACTTGAACCATCTTGCCAATGTTCTTTTTTCCAAATCGGTGCAGTATGTTTGAGGGTATCAATAGCATAACGGCAAGCTTCAAAGGCTTCACGGCGATGAGGACAACCCACCGCTACTAAAACGCTGATTTCGCCGATTTTCAAGCGTCCAACGCGATGATAAATCACAACTCGACTCACATCAGACCAAGAGGAGCGAATATCAGCCGCAATTTGATAAAATACCCGCAGCGCCATCGGTTCATAAGCTTGATACTCCAGTGACATCACAGCTTTACCATCTGTTTGATTGCGAACCATTCCACTCATCAGCACGATCGCACCGTTGGCTTGATCGTCAGCCTTAGCATAGGCTTCGTCAACAGACAATGGCGCAAAAGTAATCGCAAAGCTATCTTTAGCACTTGGTTTAATCGCAGAGGCAGATGTTGTTGTCTTAACTGAGTTCATTTTATTTGGCATCAGTATCTACTCTTAAGTTTAAGCTTTGCTTACCAAGAAGGGGAAAGGGGAAGGGGTAATACCGTTTCACTTTAAAGTTGATACAAATGGGCAGCAGGGGAAGCAGGGGAAGCAGGGGGGGCAGGGGGAGAGGAGGAAAAAGAGTTTGTATCATGAATTTCGTGAAATGGGGTAAGGGGTAAAGGAAGAAGAAAGAACTTTTCACTCTAGAGAACCGCACTTTGCAAGGGCAGAAAAGACGTCACGAGCGGGTTCAACAGATGCCTCAGCGGGGGGGAAAATACGCACTCCACTGTTTTACCGCATCAAAGTGGCTCCTTTAGATGTAACCTCTTTAGGGCTTTGTGGAATTTCCACGAATAATCTTTAATCGAACTTTATTGGTTCATCTAGGCTATAACTACTAAGTAGTTGGACGTAAAACTCTAGTTTTAGTTGGCTTGTTCTAAAAAAGATTGCCAATCAATACGTAGTTAACGTTTAAATTACGTAGATTTCAGCAACTTAATAAATAAAGTCGTCATCCTTCTAAAGACATATTACTATGGGTACAGTTAGCAAGTTACCTGCTGGTTATTTTAAATATCCCGATAGTGACTTGTTAGAAGCTCAAAAATTAGGCGATCGCGCTACTTGATTTGGGCAAACCAAGCGCTGCTAGTAAGCAGCAGATGTGTATGGCTGTTGTCAAGATTTAGAAAGTGCAGCATTGTCAAGCCATCACTCTTACACCTTCCCTGCTTGTTGAAGCGAGCAACAACCGTAAATAAAACAAGGGCAAGTGTAATTAAGTAATTGTTAGGAAAATTTAATGAATACTTTAACTCTTAAAAACGAAGCAAGAAGGCTTGACGCTCTGCGTCAGTATCAAATCCTCGACACTCCACCAGAAGAGGTATTTGACGATCTGGCATTTTTAGCCGCGCAAATCTGTGGCACAGCGATCGCCTTAATTAATCTCATAGACAACAAGCGTCACTGGTTCAAAGCTAAAGTCGGGCTGGATGTACAGCAAATGCCTAGAGATATTGGGTTTTGTCCGTTTTGCATCGAAAAAGGCGATGCTTTAGTTATTCCTGACACCTTGGCTGATGAACGATATGCCTCAGATCCTGTAGTTACGTCTGAACCTTATGTAAGATTTTACGCTGGTGTACCTTTGATAACACCAAGCGGAGAAGCGATTGGGACTGTGTGTATAGTCGATCAAAAACCACGCGAAATTAATCACGAACAGCTAGAAGCACTCAAAGCTCTTAGCCGTGTGATAATTAAAGAATTAGAAACCAGACGAAATTTAACTGAACTAGCAAGCATTAAAACTGAGTATAAGCAAACAAAACAAGCACTGTGCGAAAGTGAATCTACCCTCCGCAGCTTTTTCGACAGCGCACCAATGATGATGGGAACTGTGGAGCTAAGGTATGATGACATCCGGCATATTTCTGGCAACGCTGCTAGTGCCAAATTTTTTGGACTCACTCCAGAAGCGATGAAAAATCGCTTTGCTAGTAATATCGGTGTACCTCAAAAGTATCTACATAAGTGGATTAATCACTACCGTGAAGCAGAAAAAGCGCGATCGCCTGTCACCTTTGAATATCTTCACGAAACTGGGGAGGCTAAAAAATGGCTCAGAGCTACTGTCTCTTCAATTGCTGGATGTTCCAGTAGCCCTCAAAGATTTACTTATGTAGTTGAGGATATCACAGAGCGCAAACAAGCAGAACAGCAACTGCGCGAACAAGCAGCATTACTTGATATCTCTACAGATGCAATTGTTGTGCGAGATTTATCCAACAAAATTTTATTATGGAACAAAAGCGCCGAAAAGCTTTATGGTTGGAAAGCAGAAGAAGCTATAGGCAAGAATATTAATCAATTAGATAATGAAGCATTGCCGCAGCCAGAAATTTACCAGACTGTTTTGTCAGATGGAAATTGGCAGGGTGAGTTACAAAAATATACCAAATCAGGCAAACAAATCATCGTTGAAAGTCGTTGTACTTTAGTGTGTGATGAATATCAAAAAGCCAAATCAATTTTGGTTGTAGAGACTGACGTAACCCAGAAAAAACAGCTAGAAACACAATTTTTACGTGCCCAGCGGATGGAGAGTATCGGCACACTTGCTAGTGGTATTGCTCATGATTTAAATAATATGCTGTCACCGATTTTGTTGGCAGTGCCACTGTTAAAGGCAAAACTTTCGGATGAGCGCAGTCAAAAGGTATTATCGATAGTAGAAAACAACGCCAAACGCGGTGCAAGTTTGGTGAAACAAGTGCTTTCTTTTGCGCGGGGAATTGAAGGCGATCGCACTGTGCTTCAGCTAAAACATCAGATTTTAGAAATGAAGCAAATTATCGAGCAAACATTTCCCAAATCAATTACATTTCAGAAAGAGATTGAGCCAGACTTATGGCAAATTTCTGGCGATAGCACCCAAATACATCAAATATTGATCAATTTGTGTATCAATGCTCGTGATGCTATGCCCAATGGAGGGACATTAAAAATTTCTGCAAAGAATATTTTCATTGATGAAAGCTTTGCCAGAATGCATATTGATGCGAAAGTTGGTTCATATACACTCTTGAGCGTTACTGATACAGGAATTGGGATTTGTCAAGAAACGTTAGATAAAATTTTTGAGCCATTTTTTACAACAAAAGAGTTTGGTAAAGGCACAGGTTTAGGACTTTCAACAGTAATCGGTATTGTTAAAGGTCACGGTGGCTTTATCACTGTGTCAAGTGCGCTCAACAAAGGCACGAAATTTCAAGTTTATTTGCCAGCGGTGAATACAGATGCAATCCGGCAAGAAGAAAATCAGGAAATACTCACCGGACACGAAGAGTTGATTTTGATTGTCGATGACGAAGCCTCGATTCGGGAGATTACCGCAACCTCTTTAGAAAGATATAATTACAAAACAATAAGTGCAAGTGATGGCATTGAGGCGATCGCACTGTACGCCCAGCATAAAAATGAAATTAAAGCAACAATTATTGATTTCATGATGCCCAACATGGATGGAGCCACCACTATTAACACCTTGAAAAAAATGAATCCGCTACTGCCTATTGTTGCAGTCAGTGGATTGCCAACGAGCGAACAAATCTTATTAAATAAAACATCTCAGCACGCAGCCTTTTTGCCAAAACCATATACGACACAAGAATTATTACAAACTTTACATAGAGTGCTTAGTTAATGGGGCATTGGGCATTGGGCATTGGGCATTGGGCATTGGGCATGGGGCATTGGGCATTGGTTAAGAGTTTATAATCCATAATATTAAGGTTTTCAGCCTTAGAAGCTGAAACTTCGTGCTCGGAACTTGAAACTTCGTGCTCGGAACTCGAAACTTCGTGCTCGGAACTTGAAACTTCGTGCTCGGAACTCGAAACTTCGTGCTCGGAACTCGAAACTTCGTGCTCGGAACTCGAAACTTCGTGCTCGGAACTCAAAAATTCGTGCTCGGAACTCGAAACTTCGTGCTCGGAACTCGAAACTTCGTGCTCGGAACTCAAAACTTCGTGCTTAGAACTTGAAACTTCTCGTTTTTCTCGTCTTTCTCATTACAAAGCTCTGCCTTCTAATGTAACTACGGAGGCTCTGCCTCCTGTAAAATCTGGAGGCAGAGCCTCCGGTAAGCATTCCCAGCCAGAGACTGGGAAAGAGCTACCAATGACGCCAGTTGCCTCAACGGAGGGCACCTCCCTTCGGGTTCAACACTTTGGCGGGACGGAGACCGACACCGCCAAGTGTTTCACCGCACAGCACTGGCTCCCGAATGCCCCATGCCCAATGACCAATGACAAACCTAATTCTGGTTGTAGACGACGACGATTTTATAAGAATGCAGCTTTGCGACTTGATGCAACAAGCAGGATATCAGGTGGCAGAAGCAACTAATGGTTCCGAAGCGCTAGCTGCTTATACTCGACTACAGCCAGAAATAGTGCTGATTGATGCCATCATGCGGGTGATGGATGGATTTACCTGCTGCGCGCAATTACAAAAACTTCCTGGTGGGGCAGATACACCCATTTTGATGATTACCGCTCTTAACGATCAAGCATCTATAGAGCGAGCTTTTGCAGTGGGTGCGACTGATTATATTACCAAGCCAATTCAATGGCAAGTATTGCGTCAACGAGTGCATCGTTTGATCGAAGCTAGCCTTCATGTGAAGGCATTACGACAGCAAACAGAGCAAGCGCAAATGCGAGAAGCGCAATTGCGGATGGCATTAGATGCAGCTCGCATGGGTACTTGGGATTGGGATGTCGTCACTAATAGAATAACTTGGTCAGATAACTTAGAACTGCTTTTTGGCTTAGAACCAGGTAGTTTTGAGACTACTTATGCAGCTTTTATTGAATGTGTTTATCCTCAAGACCGAAATTTTATTAGCCGCTCGGTAATTCAGGCAATTCGGGAAGAAACTGAATACGACATCGAATATCGCTTTGTTGCCCGCGATGGTAGCCTGGGTTGGGCAGCAAGTAAAGGAGTTGTTTTTCGCGACTCTTCCGGGATGGCGTTGCGGATGTCTGGGGTGACAATCGACATCACCAAGCGCAAGCAAGCGGAAGAAAGGCTAGAACTTTACGCTAATCGGCAAGCGTTAGTAGCAGAACTTAGTCAAAGCGCTTTAGCTGGCACAAATTTAACTACATTAATGAATTCAGCCGTGACGCTGGTTGCCCAATCCCTAAAAGTTGAGTATTGCAAAGTTTTGGAATTACTGCCTGACGGTGAGGCATTATTGTTACGGGCGGGTGTAGGCTGGCAACCAGGGCTGGTAGGAGAAGCGACCGTCGGTGCCGACAGAAATTCTCAAGCTGGCTACACTTTGCTTTCTGCTGAACCTGTTATTGTTAATGACCTGCGTACAGAAACTAGGTTCAACGGACCCCCACTGCTGCATGATCATCAAGTAGTCAGCGGTATGAGTGTTGTTATTCAAGGTAAAGAGCGTCCTTTTGGCGTTTTAGGAGCACACACAACCCAAGCACGCAACTTCAGCCGAGACGAAATTTATTTTCTCCAAGCTATTGCCAATATTCTGGCTACAGCCAATGAACGGCAAAAAATCGAAGATGCACTGAGGGAAAGTGAGCAACGCTGGCAGTTAGCCGTGCAGGGTACTAATGATGGTATCTGGGACTGGAATATTAAAACTAATCAAATGTTCGTTTCAACTCGTTGGAAAGAAATGCTCGGTTATGAAGAGCAAGAGATTTCCAATTATTTAGATGAATGGTCAACACGAGTGCATCCAGATGATATCGTTCGGGTGAGACAACTTATTCAAGACCACTTTGCCAAAACAACTCCGTTTTACATCAGTGAGCATCGAGTGCGGTGTAAACATAATAATTACAAATGGATTTTGGATCGCGGTCAGGCACAGTGGGATGAAGACAATAATGTAATAAGAATGGTTGGTTCTTATACGGATATTACTGAGCGCAAACTAGCAGAAGAACAACTGCACCAAAGTGAAGACCGTTTCCAGATAGTTGTTCGTGCTACCAATGATGTTGTATGGGACTGGGATTTATTGACAAATCAGGTGTGGTGGAATCAAAATGTGCAGACACTTGGTTACTCGACAGAAAATGTAGGTTTAGATACTAAATGGTGGCGCGAACACATACACCCAGAGGATAAAGTCAGGGTTATTTCTAATATGAACGCGGCGATCGCTAGTGGTAAGCAATTTTGGTCGAATGAATACCGCTTTTTGCGTGGCGATAATTCTTATGCTTACATTTTAGATCGCGGTTATGTCGTTTATGACAATACAGGCAAGGCAGTGCGGATCATTGGTGCGATGATGGACATGAGCCATCACAAGCGAGTAGAAGAAGAGTTACTTAAGCAAAACATGCGATCGCAATTGTTCGGCGATGTCACTGTCAAAATTCGCGAGTCTTTAGATATTGACGAAATTCTCCACACCAGCGTCACCGAAGTGCAACAACTGCTACACGCTGATCGTGTAGTTATCTTTCGGTTGTGGTCGGATGGTTCGGGAACCATAGTCAAAGAAGCTGTAGTTCCCGGATTCCCCGTGCTTCAGGCATGGAATATTATCGACCCTTGCTTTAATGAAAGTTACATCGAAAAATACCGCCACGGCAGAATTGGTTCTATTCAGGACGTAGACAACGCTAACATCCATCCTTGCTACTATGAAATGCTGCAATCGTTTGGTGCTAAAGCTAATTTAGTTGTGCCGATTCTCTTTAAAAATCAACTTTGGGGCTTACTAATTGCCCATCAGTGCGCTCATCCCCGCAACTGGACTACCTGGGAAGCAGAACTTTTGCGACAACTAGCAGACCAAATCGGTATTGCTGTCTCCCAAGCGCAACTTTTAGAACAAGAAACTCGCCAACGCCAAGAATTAGCCCGTTCCAATGATGAACTACAACAATTTGCTTTTATCGCTTCCCACGATTTACAAGAGCCACTGCGGAAAATTAAAACATTTGGCGATCGCTTAAAAGTTACTTGCGGTGATGCATTCACTGCACAAGGACGCGATTATTTAGAACGAATGCAAAACGCGGCTCAACGAATGCAAAGTTTGATTGAAGACTTGCTGACACTTTCACGAGTTACCACCAGAGCACAACCTTTTGTATCTGTAGATTTAGCACAAGTAGCACAAGAGGTATTGTCTGATTTAGAAGTGGCTATCCAGCAATCCGACGCACATGTGGAAGTCGGCGAGTTAGCTACCATTACCGCCGATCCGCTCCAGATGCGGCAGTTGTTACAAAACTTGATCGGCAACGCTTTAAAATTTCACCGCCAACAAGAACCGCCTTTTGTCAAAATCTACACTGAAGCTACTAGAATGATTAACGGTTCAGAACTTTGCCAGATTATCGTCGAAGATCAAGGTATTGGATTTGATGAAAAGTATCTCGGTCGCATCTTTAACATTTTTCAACGCCTCCACGGTCGCAGCGAATATGAAGGCACCGGCATCGGTTTAGCTATCTGCCGCAAAATTGCTGAACGTCATAACGGAAGTATTACAGCCAGAAGTATACTGGGACACGGAGCAAAATTTATTGTCACTTTACCGATGTAATTCACTTTTGTGATTTTTTATTGCTCGCCAGGGTTTATCATACCCCAATAGAGATATTTAGTCTTACAACATTACTTCATAATTTGTTGCGATTTAATACCAACTAGATACAATCATCAACGCTAAGGAGAAAATTCATAGTGAAGGGTCGGCAAACAACTGTCACAATTTTAATGGCGGATGATGATGAAGATGACTGTTTGTTAGCTCGTGAAGCATTGGCAGAAAGCCGATTGTCAAATGAGTTACACATTGTAAGTGATGGCGAAGAGTTGATGGATTATCTGTACCACCGTGGTCAGTATACCAACAGCAGGGTTGCACCGCGTCCGGGTTTGATTTTGCTCGATTTAAACATGCCAAAAAAAGATGGTCGGGAAGCACTCAGAGAAATTAAAGCTGACGCTAATCTGAGAAAAATTCCGATTGTTGTGCTGACTACTTCAAGAGCAGAAGAAGATATTTACCGTACTTACGATTTGGGTGCAAACTCGTTCATCATTAAGCCTGTCACCTTTGCCTCTTTAGTTGAGGTGATGAAAACGATAGGCAAATACTGGTTTGAAATTGTGGAACTACCACTAGAAGTAGTGGGAGGGAGAAATGAACAACAGTCCAATCAAAGTTCTTCTAGTTGACGATGACGAAGATGATTATATTTTGACTCGTGATTGGTTCGATGAATTTCAGGTAACTGGTAGCGAACTCGAATGGGTCAGTAGTTATGCAAGAGCCAGAGAGGCGATCGCTCAGAATCGCCACGATATTTATCTGGTTGATTATCGTTTGGGTGAGGGGAATGGGCTGGAGTTGTTGAGCGAAGCGATCGCCAATGGTTGCGTTACTCCCTTTATTTTACTCACCGGTAAAGGCGATCGCGAAATAGATATTGAGGCAATGAAGGCAGGTGCAGCAGATTATTTAGAAAAAAGTCAGATGACAGCACCTTTGTTAGAGCGTTCGATTCGCTACGCGATTGAGCGCAAACAAACAGAACAGAAAATTCGCGAACAAGCTGCTTTACTTGATATCGCTACCGATGCTATTTTCGTGCGCGATTTGGACAATAAAATTTTATTTTGGAACAAAGCAGCCGAACGTTTATATGGTTGCAGGAAAGAAGAAGCGATCGGCAAAAGAATCCAAGAGCTTTGGCAAACCAAACATGTAATGCAACTGCAAGAAGCTCTCAACATTCTGATGAAAAATGGCTCTTGGGAAGGAGAGTTATATCAAACAACCAAATACGACAAAGAAATCATCGTCGAAAGCCGCTGGACATTAGTACCATTTGAAAAAAGCTCACAATCAATTCTAGTTGTTAACACTGACATTACGCAGAAAAAACAACTGGAAGCGCAATTTTTACGCGCCCAAAGACTAGAAAGCATTGGCACTTTAGCTAGCGGTATTGCCCACGACCTAAACAACGTCCTCGCACCGATTTTAATGACCGCACAGCTTCTAGAGACACAATTGCATGATGCGCGGAGTAAGCGACTGCTGCCGATATTAGTAACCAACGCCAAACGTGGAGCAAATTTAGTCAAGCAAGTATTATCTTTTACTCGCGGCGTAGAAGGCGATCGCACAATCTTACAATTAAAGCACTTAATATTAGAAATTCGCCAAGTTATTAAAGAAACATTTCCTAAATCAATAGAAGTTGACTGCGAGACCTCACGAAATCTTTGGACTGTTTCTGGAGATGCTACCCAGTTGCATCAAGTACTAATGAATTTGTGTGTCAATGCTCGTGATGCTATGCCCAATGGCGGAACTTTAACAATCTCTGCCGAAAATTTTATCGTAGATGAGCACTATGCCAAAATGCATCTTGATGCGAAAATTGGTTCCTATATCGTCGTTATAGTTGCTGATACAGGAATTGGCATTACACATGAAGTATTAGACCGGATTTTTGAGCCATTTTTTACCACTAAAGAACTCGGTAAAGGCACAGGTTTAGGACTTTCCACAGTGCTTGGTATTGTCAAAAGTCACGGTGGTTTCATCAATGTATACAGCGAGGTAGGGAGAGGCAGCAAATTTGAAGTATATTTACCCGCTCAGGAGACAGCAGAAACCCCCGAAGAAAAAGAACAAGAATTGCCACATGGCAGCGGAGAATTGGTTTTAATCATCGATGATGAACCTTCGATTCGAGAAATTACCAAAACATCCCTAGAAGCCTATAACTATAAAGCGATAACCGCTAGCGATGGCATAGAAGCGATCGCCCTTTATGCAGAATATCGCGATAAAATATCTATTGTCTTAACAGATATGCTAATGCCCTCAATGGATGGGATCACAACCATTCGCACTTTGCACAAAATTAACCCTAACGTCAAGATTATTGCCATCAGCGGACTTGCTACTAGCGATAAAATGAATGCAGCATACGATCTAGGAATCAAAGCTTTTTTATCCAAACCTTACACCGCAAAGCAATTATTGGAAACAATTAACATAGTCAAAAATACTTAGTGGTTAATTGTTCGTTGGGGAGCATCCCAATTTTGCCGCAATACCCTAGAAGGGTATCGCTATACGCACAAAGCCAGACGAGCGCAGGCTGTGAGTATTCAAGCCTGCGCTCGTCTGGCTTTGTTTATTTAGCCCCAGGCTTATAGCCTGAGGGGCTTTTATGCCAAATTGGGATGCTCCCGTTCGTTGTTAGTTTTTTTTCTACCCGCTATTACCCATTACGCACTCCCCATGACACCTGAAGTTTTAGCCGCTAACACAGCTTTTTATCGAGCTTTTGAAAAGAAAGACATCGAAGCAATGAGTGTAGTATGGTCGCAGGGAACTGGTAGTCTTTGTATTCACCCCGGATGGAATGTGCTGCGGGGTTGGAAGGATGTTCGCACCTCTTGGGAACAGATATTTCAAAATACTGCGTACATTGAAATCAACACAGACATAATTACTACAGAAGTTCGCGATAATATCGCCTACATTGTACTTGTAGAAAACGTCTTTCAAGTCATTGAGGGTAGACGAATTCAAGCACAATCAATGGCTACTAACGTATTTGAACTTCTTGGTGGAAAGTGGTATTTAATTCATCATCATGGTAGCCCGATTATGCGTTAGAAGATGGCGACAAGGGGACTGGGGACTAGGGACTGGGGACTGGTGACTAGAAAAAGAATTATTACCCATGCCCAATGCCCAATGCCCAATTCCTAATCTCCAATTAACTCCACGGCATCTCTTCCATCCCAATCTTGCAGGTAAACTTTGACAACTTCTTCTTTGGCGGTGGGCAGTTGCTTACCGATAAAATCAGGATGAATTGGTAACTCACGATGACCTCTGTCTACCAGTACAGCTAAACGAACCACTTCTGGTCTGCCATACTCTTGTATTGCATTCAAAGCAGCGCGAATTGTCCGTCCTTTAAAAATTACATCATCTACAAGGACAACCGTTTTTCCTGTCAGGTCAATAGAAATATCACTTTTTGCAGGAGTTCGCAAGCCAATTTGGTCAAGGTCATCCCGATATAATGTAATATCTATTGCTCCTACTGACACGGATACATTTTCTAGTGTCTCTATCTGACGTGCTAGCAATTCAGCTAACAGTGCCCCTCTAGAATAAATACCCAATAGTACTAAGTCGGATAAATCACGTGTCCTTTCGACGATTTGAGAAGCGAGACGGGTTACGGTACGACGTATTTCTTCTGCTGACAGAATTTGAACGACTTTAGCAGACATAATCATAAACAATACCCTGAGTTATTGATTATACTGTGTTTTTTTTTAAAAGGGGTAATGAGGAATGGGTTATGGGGGTTAGAGAAAAGTTTATTTTTCTCTTGCGTTATGTACGCAGTTCGACTATCTAGATCATTACCTTTTTACGAGCAAAAATAATAGAGATATACTTGGCAACAACCACAGTAAAAAGCAATATCGAGTTAATTGCAAAGCTTTCTGGATGTGAGTTGGTGCGATCGCATAAATCGCATCTCCTAGCAGTGGTTTATATGAAGCTATACCGCGATACCAGTTTGTACCTCCCATTTGCACACCCAAAATAGCAGCATAACAGCACTCGCTCCAACCAGAGTTAGGACTGGAGTCTTTAATTGCATCTCGCTGACAAATCCGCCAAACATGCAATGGTTTACCTGATAAAAGCGCTAATGTTATCACTGTTAACCGACAAGGAAGCCAAGTTAAACAATCTTCTAACCGCGCACTGAACCAACCTAAATAAGTATAGGGTGGCGATCGGTAGCCCACCATTGAATCAAGTGTACTACTAGCTTTGTATGCTAGAGCTAGGGGCGCTGCCCCCACAAATGGCAAAAATGCTCCCACAATTGCATAAAAAAGAGGAGCCATGACCCCATCAGTAGCATTTTCCGTAACTGTTTCCAGAACAGCTCGCAAAATTTCTGCTTCTGTGAGGTTTTCTGTATCTCGTCCTACATAATTACTTAAAATAGACCGGGTATCTTCAATTTGTCTTGTACCTAAAGGTAGTAAAACTGAAGAAGCTGCTGTTCTTAAACTTTTCAAAGCAAAACAGCTAGCCAGAAGAATACTTTCTAATATTATTCCCAATAGTGGATGCAGCCATCTTGCAGTTTGAATTATAAAAGCGCCAACAATGCCGCTACCAATTATCACACTTGTGCCTAGTAAAATTCCAGCTATTCGCTGTGTTATCGAATTGTGACAAAATTGAAATGCGAATTTGCTCAAACGAGAAATGACCCATCCCATAACTTGCACTGGATGAGGAAAACCCGAAGGATCGCCGATTAAGTAATCTAAAGTGGCGGCAATGATTAAAATAACAGATGGTGTCATTGGTTATGAGTCAAAGGTCAACAGTCAAAAATCAACAGTTAACAGTTAAGAGTGATCCATAAAAATAAATGCCCAGCCGTGTGTTTACCTTATTGTGGGTATCGAGGATCTAGGTTTAACGGCTGGGCATTTATTTCTTGGCAGTATGCTAACAGTTCAGAATTTTAGACTATGGACTATAGACTAAACAATAAAGCTAGCTTCTTCCCCTTGAGCTGCTTGCCAACTACGAGCATCGTAATAGAGATCTGCTAGGGTAATACTATATAAAGCTTCTTTAAGTTTTTGCTGTAGTCTCTGCCATAGAGTAAATGTTACCCAATCTTCAGCTTGTGTTCTTTTGATGTCAGAATAAGGTAATTGGGTAATGCTTTCACCGACTGCTTCTAAAATTTGTCCTACAGAGATTAATTCCGGCGATCGCGCTAATTGATATCCACCAACACTGCCGCGAATTGATTTTACCAAGCCGGCACGACGCATTTCTATAAGTAATTTTTCTAAATAAGGAGCGGGGATATCTTGACGAAGCGCGATCGCTCTGACAGATACAGGATTATATCCTACCTGTAAGCTCAAATCTAGCAACGCTTTTACACTATAGTGTCCTTTGGTCGTTAGTTTCATTCTGCAACGCCTTTGTAAGCTTGTAAGTTGTTAGTTATTTAAGTTAGATTACAGCCACTAACCACTAAGCACTAACCACCAATCACTGGCTATCGACACGCGGATCAGTTTTGCTTATCATCCTGTGTCTCAATTATCGCGCCCTAGCAAGTGAACAACTTATTTGAGCGATAATGCAAGGAAACTTAAACAAATATAGTGTAGCAGTGTTTCACAAAGTATAGATATCTCCATAACAATCTTCTTTAAGATATATTCTCCGGAAAATATTGGATCAATCGTAAGATTTTTGTCGATTCGTGTAATATACTTGGCTAGGCTGAGATAAAAACGAAATAATTCCCACTCACGATTTTGAGCGTGCGAGCTATTTGTCAGCTAAAATAAAATCGATTCAAAAAATTCAACCATTCATTTTCGATCTAAGTTGATGGCTAAACAGAAAAAAATTGAACCCCTAGTCGGTCAAGAACTGCTCCATAAAGTCAAAGAGCTAGAGAATGTAAGCAAGGAAGACAAAGCTAAGAAGTGTGGCTACTACACCGTTACCAAAAACGGTATAGAGCGCGTCAATATGATGAAGTTCTTAAATGCCCTAATTGATGCTGAAGGCATTCAGTTGGACAGCGCTCCCAGTGCCAATGGGCGTGGTGGACGTAGTGCTAGTTATAGAATTAGCGTGCAGTCTAATGGTAATTTGCTGATAGGATCGGCGTACACAAAACAGATGGGTCTGAAAGCCGGAGATGAGTTTCTAATTACTTTAGGCAAAAAGCACATTCGTCTGCGACAAGTAGATGCAGACGAAAAAGAAGATGCTGATGTTCTCGAAGAAGCTACAGCTTAATAAGTAGTCAAGAGTTAATAATCAATAGTCAAAAGTCTATAGTCGATGTTTTTTGACTGTTGACTATTGACTATTGACTACTGACGAATAGCTGGACCAGTTTTTTGCATTACTGGTAAATAGTGGTGAATTGCTTTGCGCGTTACTGCTAAATTGCACGTTAAAGCGATTTGCTCTTTTTGTAATAAACCTAAAATGCGTTCGTGGTTGTCTCGTGCTACCACAGGTAACTGTTGTAAACCTCGAACAGACATTCGGTCTAATGCCTCAGATAAAGGTTCATCCCAGTAAGCATAAACAATTTCTGTAGTACAAATTTCCATAAGACTTTGATTGGATATTTGCGCCTGGATTTCGCCTTGTAAATTTGGGTATTCCAAAACAGAAAGAGCGCGGTTAATATTTTCTAGAGAAAGGATACCAACTAATCGCTCTGCCTCATCAATTACTAAAGCACAAGATTGGCGATCGCGTGTCATTTCCAAAGCTGCCTCTAACACCTTCATAGTTAACGGCAGCTTTTTTGGGCAGGAAAGCATGGCATCTTCTACGAAAATAGAAGAGAGTATTTCTGCTTTTTCATCTTTCAATTCCGCAAGACCGATTTGCTGTAAATTTGAATTAGAGTTAAAAGTAGGCTTCATCCGCTCCACCAGCCAAAAACTCAAACCCACCGCCGCCATCAACGGTAAAACAATCCGATAGTCTCGCGTTAATTCAAACAATAATAAAATTGATGTTAACGGCGCTCTGACACTTGCAGCCAAAACTGCCGCCATTCCCACCATTGCGTATGCTGGAGGAGCCGCCATTTGTGCGGCGATTCCCGGAATTAGCAAAGCCAAAATTTTCGCGTAAGCTGCTCCAAAAGAAGCACCTAAAAACATTGCTGGCGCAAACACCCCACCAACAAAACCACTACCAGCACTAATTGCTGTCATCAGCAGTTTGACTATTAGCAGTACAACCAAAAGTGAAAGCGAAAACTTCACATCTTGAAGCATCGCTTCCACAGTTCCATAACCGATACCCAAAATTTGGGGCAATTGTAAAGCTACAATACCAACTAAAGCACCGCCAATAATTGGATGAATTGGCTGGGGAATGCGTCCCAAAAATTCAAAACCGGGAACTTTCCCCTCAAAACACGCTTTCGCCAAATGAATTGACTGGGTATAAGTCAAAGAGACTAAACTTGCTCCCAAACCCAAGCCAAGATAAAGTGGTAATTCTAGAGGACTAATGACTTGATAAACAGGTAAAGCAAAAGCGGGTTGTGTTCCTAAACCAATTTGAGCAATCAAGGCAGCTACCACCGCTGCTAACAGCACCACACTGACGGCAGAACTAGCGAAAGATGTCGCACCTAATACCACCTCTAAAGCAAAAAACACACCAGCTATCGGCGCATTGAAGCCCGCAGCCAAGCCAGCCGCAGCCCCAGCACCCAAAAGCAAGCGCTGTCGCTCTTGAGAGACTTGCATCACTTGAGACATCAACATCCCCAAATTTGCGCCAACTTCCACACTCGGTCCTTCGGGTCCGAGGGAAGCACCACTTCCTAAAGAAACAGAAGCCGCTAACATCTTGGTTACTGGTCGTAGTTGTCGCGTAACTTCTGTTCCTTGGGAGGCGATAAGAGTTGAAAGCCCAGGTCCAAAGTCTTGAGTGCGCCAGCGCATCAAGCCGACAATTAAGCCCCCAAGAATCGGAACACAGGCTAAAGTCCAAGCACCCCAATGAGCGATGGCGCCCATGAAATTTTCCAGCATCAGGCGGTGAATTAGCTCAATCAAATAGTGAAACGTGACGATACCCATACCTGTGCCGCCACCAATTAGCACCGCTAAAAAGAGCACAAGAGTTTCTGGAGATGGTTGAAAACGATTAACTAGGCGAGTTAAGCGCAGGGAAAAAGTAGGAAAGGCAGGTTGTTCCGTTACCTTCCTAAGTTCAGCGGGAGGCAGGAGAGTCATTGATAGGGGGGGTAAATGTAAGAAAAAAATTAAATTTTTATGTGTTAATTCTTATTGTGAAGCATTCTTTATCATCTAGACAAGTAAAGAGTTTGTGTGTTAATTGCTTAGTTTTTTTGCTTCCTTTACAAAGCTTTCGTAAAAAATTGCCACTTGTTCATACTTTTATAGGGATAATGGTTGAATGGAAGAGAATTAATGGTCAATGGTGAGCGGTAGGGTGCGAGGAAGGCGCAGACTCTATTCTCTGTATAGAAAATATAGTACCTGTAACCTCAGGACGCACACCCACGCGAGCGGCAACTAGAAGTCATAACTACTCAAATGTAGCTATACTCGTGTTGCAGCTAGAAGTTTCGAGCGCCAACTGCTCAAAACTTCAGAACTTAAGCCATGCTTGGTAAAATAAGCATCCCGCTTGTCGTATAAATACTTGATGTGTGATTCATGATTTATGTCAAACCACAGTCAGTAATTTACAACCCTGTTCGGGAATTCAATATAGCTATTCTTATAGAGCGAGTAAGTGGACTAAGCGGACAAGGTAGATGAATACACACACCTTTGATAATCATTATGTTACTTGCCCAATTTGCCGGAGAAATGCAACGCCAAAGCCAGTTAAGACGTGCATTGGGTTATTTACCTGTCCTTATTGCCAGGAACGCCTAGTAGTTTGTCAAAGCGGTCACTACGTCCGTGATCCTTTTATCTTGAGACAGATGATAATCTCATCATCACTACGTCGTCAAAGCAGTCCTTTAGCTAGAATTATACGAGATTTTATCGTTCTGAAGCGTCCTTTGCTAGCTTTAGCTGTAGGAAGTGCTATTTTTTTAGGGATGGTTGGTATCACTCAACAAAAGACCTCTGATTCCGATTCCCAAATTCTTCCAAAAACAGAGAAGGTGGAGAATAGGGAATAGGGCAATGGGCATGGGGCATGGGGCATGGGGCATTGGGCATGGAAAGAGTCCTATTTATTCGCCCATCACGAAAAGCCGCTTCTTTAATTCCCAATGCCCATTGCCCAATGCCCCTTGCCCCATTCAATATGTGTCTTTTGTAATCAGTGTTAAACCTTCGGTTTGGTCAATTCGCTTCACTGATTCTAAATGGAGATTTTTTAGAGCAGATGCATCGAGTAAAAAGTAGGGTTGCTCGTTGTATTGCCAATAATATTGTAGTTCAGCACCAGAAGCGGGAATAATGTTGCGATCGCTATAAAAATTCAACGACGGGCGATTATACGGAAAAGATGTATAAATCTTCCTAACTGTGGGTTTTGCTCGCTGAATCATCATAGCGACTGGTTTAACAGGATAAGCTTCTTCTAATTCCCAAACCCAATAGTTTGATTTCATCAACAGCAGCAGGGAAATATAACTTCCCCAAAACAAAATCTTCAGAAATTGTCCGTCTCCTCGCTCTGCTAAAATAGCAGCTAGAGCCATAGTTACAGCTACAGCAGCAAAAATCATCTGTAAGTCAGATTTACCTGTTGTGCCCCAACTGTAGTAAATGCTGCCAGTTGAAGCTACTACAGCCAACAATGAAAAACAGGCTACCCAAGCGCGGGGATAAGATGACTGTAAAGATGGATTTTCTGTCTCTGCTAGCAGCGCACCAAAAGCTAAAGCTAAACTGGGGTAAATCGGAAAGACGTACCAGGGTAGTTTGGTTCCCATGACGGAAATCGCTACCAGGTAAACAGCACTCCACACCAGCACGAGTTTTGCCCAGCTAAGATTGCGATTTTCCCAAGTTAAGCGTAACGCTTGCGGCAAAAACATCAGCCAGGGCCATGTGTACTTTAAAATTTCTAACAGATAGTACCAGGGTGGTCCAGAATGATTCTCAACATTTGTGCCAATGCGGTTGAGGGATTGACCGATAATACCAATACGGGCAAAACTTTCACCATAATGTATCCACTGGGAACCATACCAGAAAATTATCGGTATACTGCCAATCGTGATGGCTGTCCACATATACCAACTCGTGAGAAGTCGTGGGGTATCCCACAGAAGAAATAAAAATGCGATCGCTCCTAATAATATGCCTAACATGCCTTTAGTTAGACAAATTAAGCCAAAACCGATGCCGATACCCAGACAGTAACGTAAATCTCGACGCGATCGCAATACACACAACATCATCACCATAAAAAAGCAGATTACGGCACCATCTAACATTGCCAAGCGTCCATGACGCACTACCGGCAACATCGTTAGATAAATCAAAGCACTGTAAATGGCTGCCCAACGTTGGCGAAATATCTCTCGACCAATGCAATACAACAAAGGTACAGAAATAGCTGTTAACATTGCTCCTGGTAAGCGCGTAGTCCACTCATTCACACCCAATAGCGAATAAGTCCAGGCAATTAGCAAATGCATCAGCGGTGGCTTATTGTGATATGGTACACCTCCTAGCATCGGATAAAGCCAACGCATTGAACCGGCGGGAGCACGCCAAATTTCACGGGCAACTTGTGCCACAGTACCTTCATCCCAATCTCGCAGTGGCAATTCCCCAAGATTTATGCTAAATAGCAACACCGCTGCCAACAACAGCACTATCACCCATCCCCAATCAATCCTTTTCTCAACCACGCGATATTGTTTTTCTAGACGACTCCAAGTAAAGCTTCCTTCTTGCATAATCTAGGATAATAAGTATGAAAAGCACACTTCGATTACACTCCAGACGTTTTGGAGTCTCCAATGTTGCAAATACGTAACAATCACAGCCGCATGAATAATTCCTAGATTTAAAATTAGCTCAAATTTTGACGTTCGGGAATAATCTTTTTTAATATTTTCTTCTCATAATTATTTTTGAAATTATTTAACAAATATTTCCCGAAAAAACTGATACCCATAATACAATACACAATATTCTACCGCTATTGGAGAGTCTATCAATGAATCTACCTGTTATTTTCGACTTGGCGTTAGGTTTAGTATTTACTTACTTAATATTAAGTTTATTAGCCTCAGAAATTCAAGAACTGATTGCCACTGTCTTGCAATGGCGGGCTGAACACCTAAAAAAATCAGTTGAAATATTTTTAGCTGGTGATGTTCTGGACTCAGAAGATCAGAATGTGATTGAACTAGCTAATAATATTTATTCTCATCCTTTAGTAAAAAATATTAACCAAGAAGCTAAAGGATTTCTTGTCACCTTACCGCGCAGACTTACTTGGGGAATTGGCTCATTATATCGTTCAGTAAAAACAGCGCGACCAGGAGGTGATCAAGAAGAAACTATTTTTGGGGAGAGGAAACGTAGCGGTCCTTCTTACATTCCTTCAGAGATATTTGCGACTACGCTAATGGAAACCTTGCAATTACCGACGCTGGTTCAGACATTAACTGAATCCAGATTAGAAAAATTTAAGAATGCCCAATTAGCTAAAATAGAACAAGTTTTAGTCGAATTGCAACAACAGGCAAATGAGGATGAACCTTCGGCTCCCTTCATTAATACTATGTTTCAGCAATATGCAGAAACTCAAGCCGATTTTGAACAAATAACTTGGAATTTTCAAAATCAAAAAGCTGACTTGAAGACTAGTGTTACTCGTTTGGCAGAAAGTCTGGATAGATATATAGAAGTTTTTCAGACCGAGATGCCGAAACAAGATGTATTTGACAAAGCATTGCGAAAAGTAAAATTTGTTAAAAAAGATATTTTTGCAGATATAGAACAGGCAATTTTGTCAGGAGGTTTACGACCTAATCTCAATGAAGTTGTCGAATCTGTTAGAAGAAATAGTGCTATTTACAACGAAATTCAAGAAGCCGTAAAAGATAAAGAAAGCGCCACACATCAAGGATTTATAAATCTAGCTAAAAGTATAGATTTAATTGAAAAACTGCCGAAATCTGTTGTAGAAAATCTTAGTGTTTTAGGAAAACGTGCCCAATCAAGGATTCAAACTACAGAAGAAGGTATTCATACGTTACAAAAAGAAATTGAACGCACGTTTGATAGCTCAATGGAAAGAGCTTCTGGAGTTTACAAGCGCAATGCTAAAGGAGTAGCGATTATGCTCGGCTTGAGTCTTGCTATCATCGCTAATGCAGATGCATTTCACATGATTAGTAGACTATCAAAAGATTCGGCTTTGCGAGAAACAATTACTAATAATGCTGGGGAAATATTACTTAAAAATCAAAATAATCAGGCGATTGGTGATTTAAATTCTCAGGGAGAACCAGATAATAGTGCAACCCTAGATGTAATAAGAGAGCAAGCTGATAGGGCTTTAGACAATGTTGCTTTACCGATTGGTTGGTCTGATGTTAACTTAAATCAGCAAATTGCCTGGACACCTAACAAAAACCAGAGTTTTCCTTTCTTGAAAATTTTAACTATGATTCCTGGTTGGATTTTTAGTGGTATTGCTATTGGTATGGGTGCGCCATTTTGGTTCGATTTACTTGGTAAATTTGTGAATGTGCGTAATGTAGGTAGACGACCTGCATCTTATTCTAGAAGTCAACTTGATAATGATGAAAATGGGGGAGGGTGAGAAAAAGTGAGGAGAACGGAGTTAGGAGCCAGGAGGAGGCAGTGCGGTGGACGGGTTCCCACAGCAATAAGGAGGCAGTGCGTTGGGCGGCTCTGCCGACTTGTTCGCGTTCGCGGAGCGTCTCGTAGAGAAGCGTCTCCCTAAGGAGAAGCACCTGCCGTCATCTGCCGTTCAGGAGTCAGTCCTTGAAAAATAGAAGGTTGAAAATGCTCCACCTTATACTAATATTTATCGACATATACGCACATAATTCTCCTAAATTCTGGCTCCTGACTCCTGAATTCTTCGTTAAAAAATAAATATAATTTGCAATTGCCAATTTTTATCGTGGCGAATAATCTCAATTTTACGAATGAATTCTCGTAGGTAAAATCGTCGCTCGGCTTCTGATAAGTCTAACCAAAATTGGGGAATTGAAACAGCTTGAGCAACAGAACGCAAGTTCACCGGTGGGAGTGTTGCTAGCTTTGCTTGGAGTGCAGAAATTTCTGTGCGGAGTTTGTATGCTCTTAATTTTGCTGTTTCTACATCTAAAATTCCAGTTTCCACTAAGGTGGGTAGCTGTTCGAGTATTTCTTGCTGGCGATCGCTCTTTTCTCCTAAACTATTCTTAACCGCATCTAATTGGGGAAAATTCATCTTAGCTACTGCATTAGGTAAGTCACGACAAACCGCTTCAATTGTCTTTTCCAAAATTTGTGCGTAGGGAATAGCGCGACATTTTGGGCTTTTAGTGCAGCTAATTGGACGTAAATAAAGATACTCTTTATCTTGGTTACGCTGAGTCACACGGCTAACTGTCATATGTGATTGACACTCGCCACAAATAACCAAACCGGCTAGAGAACGCGGTGCGCTTGCAGTTCGAGATGGCAAACGGCTGTTACGGCGTAAAAGTCGATCAACTTGCGCTGCTTCCTCTTTAGTAAGAAGTGGCACATGTGTATCAGCAATTATTTCCCCATTCTGATAAGCCGTATCGCCGCGATATACTGGGTTTGTCAGCCAGCGTCGCCCAGTAGTGACAGAGATTTTCTTAGCATATTTTTTCGCCAGATAACGCACTGCTCCCCGTAGAGAACCATAAAGCAGAAAGTTATCAAAAAAATCCTTGACTACTGGGGAAGTACTACGGTCAATGATGTATTTGCCGTTACCTCTGCGGTAGCCATAGGGTGCTTTACCTGGTGGTGGCGCAGCATCCAAACGATTGCGGGCATGTCCTTGGCGGATGCGACGGCTGCGTTGCTGGCGCTGAATTTCGTGTAACAATTTGAATAAGTCAACACGGAAATGGGGAGTTTCTGAAGAGTAAGCTTGTTCAGTGGCAATTATTGCTACTCCCATCGCTTCGAGTTGGGTGAGAGCATCGCTCACTTGTTCTACAGTATCCCCCAATTCCTCTAATCGGCGAATGAGCAGATAATTTGCTGCTTCGGTTTGACAATCAGTGAGTAATTCTTGTAATAGCGATCGCTTACCCAAATCTTCATAAACTCGATCCACTTCCCATCCCCAACTATGAGGATCGGGTGGGGATTCTAGTAAAGGGTCAGTGTAAGTGTAAGCGATGATTTTCATGGAATTTGGAGTCAGGAGTCAGGAGTTGTAGAGACGCTTCGGTTCCTCGCGTCTCTACGGGAGTTAGTGGTTAATTGTCCTCAAGTCGTCCCCACTCTCCCCCTCCCCCACTCCTCCTCACTGCTGACTCAACTCGATAATATTCCCATCTGGATCTTGGGTAAAAAGGGCGGGGCGACCGGATGCGCTGGGTTGAAGAAGGCAATTATGATCTAATAGCTGCTGTTTTGCTGCGTCTAAGTCGGTGACAGAGAAAGCAATATGAGGGTTGCGTCCCCATTTTTCGTTGGGGTTGTCTGTGGGCACGGTGGGTGCGACTATCAGGTGAAGTTGAGATTCGCCGATTTGATACCACGCACCAGGGTATTTTAGGGAGCGATCAACTTTGGGCAATCCTAATACTTTGCCATAAAAGTGTTCGGATTGTTCTAGGTTACTGACGAGAATGGCGGTATGTAGACTTTTGGTTATTTGCATTTTTGGTGATATGCGATCGCCTTTATTTCGATTGTGACAATGAATGAGGATAAATATGGATGCTCAATTAACAAGTAATGAAATCAATCTTGCACGCGAGACTTTACACGATTTCGACCCCGCACAGCACGCGTTAAATAACTTAGAAAAGCATAATGGCAAATTGCAACGCTCTTTTGAGGACTTATGGACAGAAAAAAATGGTCCACCACCGACGAAGGAGCGCAAATCACTTTGGGAAGTAACGCTGAAGGTACTACGTCAGGAACTGTGCGGAGATGAAGGTTTTCGCGGTCAACTTAGTGAATATACTCAGGACTTACGCAACTGGCACATTTATCTGAAAACTGTCACATATAATTAATATGGCTCTAAAGTTTATAAATCAATACTTACAAGCATTTACGGCAAATTTAAATATATGTGCCAGTTGACCTTATATTGTGACGCTTGCGTAAGTCCTAATACTAAAAATCCAGGAAGTACACCTTTGCTGACAGGGTTGATAGTCTCCCTTGTGGGTGTGGCAGCGACGCATGGCTTACCGCTCGATCCGGCGATCGCTACTATAGTTGTTTTGTATATCCTTAAAATTGGACTTAATATCTTTTGCGAATATACTGAACCGACTGCTGAGGCTGCTTGATATCTAAGTGAGATCGCATCATGCAGCTTATTATCAGTAATAAAAACCCTATAAACGTTGTAGAGACGTTACATGTAACGTCTCTACAATATCAAATATCTAATGTCTTACCGTTGAAACGAAATGATATTAGGGTGGATCAAGTTTAAGAAACAAATTTTCGGGAACAATTTCTTTGGAGGCAGCGAGCGCCATTTTTGTTTTTCGCAACAAAGCGGCTCTTCTCAAAGCCTTTAATTCTCTTGACATGTAATCACCAACAACAGTTTCCGAACATTTACTTTGCCACCAATTTAAAGATTCTTGGTGTATTTCTTGCATGAGTTCCTGATTGTCGAGCAGCTTTTCCATCAGTGCTTCCAATTCTCGCCAATCCTTTATCTGAATCGCAGGTGAACCATCTAAATACCATCGTGAAGGCAAAGCTTCTGTCACAACAATGCAACCATATTTCATTGCCTCAAAAAAGCGAGTTGTTTCAAACGAGGTACCTCTAGGAACAAGACATATTTTTGTGTTCATCATTGTTTCAGAATAGCTGCTTGCTACTTCGCTGCTTCTTCCGTGGTATCCATCAGTAATTGATAATTCAACTTTCCAATCGGGATATTTTTCTTTAATTTTCTTGACACTTAACATCATAAGTTGGCGAGCCAGAGTTTTGGGAGTTCCCAGCCAGTACTTCAAAGACCAGATAGGATAAGATCTGTGTACTACGCTGCCTGAAAAATAAGTGTCGTACAGACGGTCTTGTATGTCCTTAATTGGTAGATCCTGAGAGTTGTTGTAACCTAAAGGAATTTCGTATATTGGGGCAATTTTTTCTGTGTTCAGTAGCCAGCTTTTGAACCGATGAAATTGGTAATTGATCACCCCAGGCATCTGGACAAGCAAGATTCTCAAATATTGAATTAGCGTCAGCAAGTTTAGATGAGAAGGCTTGAGGAGAGGATTACATCCGAGTATGGGGTGCGTGCCGATACACTTAAATACGGCTCCTACCTTGTGAGCATACTTTGGTATCCGATACCACTCGTCACCGAGTACTACAGCTACAACATTTTCCCCATATGATGGCAGTTCATCAATTTCGTCCCAAGTAACGTAGAAGACAAGACCGTTTATTCTCAAGCTCTTTTCCATAGCTTGTAAAATTTTACTGACATAAGTTGCTAATCCAAGGTCAATCGGAGGATTGGCATCGTATATGTTCCACGGAATTGCTTCTTGATTTCGCCTGATGTAGATATAGTATTGATTTAAAACAGATTTAACCTGAGGCATACGAGTATTGGTAAATCAAGTATTTAGATTGGTTTCTAGCATTTTTTATACCTAGTGATACTTGTTTTTTGCTAGAAAATTGTATATATCTTAGCCCTTCAGAAAATTTATATAAAGTAAATAGAAAAATATTGGTCAACTCTTTACGTATATTTCGGTAATTTAAAGTTCTGGTATTTTGTAACAAATACTACTATTTTTGCCTTTTATTGTGATCTAAATATCATTCTTTTAAGTATTTCCTATGTGTAATCTTACAGCGTTGGCTATAAATGAGCAGGTTAAGAAGATTTAAAGCTGAGATTGTAAGTATAAAATAGCACTAAAATATTGAAAATCAGATGCTCATATGCAACGCTAATAAAAGAGGGACGCGATCGCATCCCTAGAATAGGCTGATTATGTTCAAAACAGGGCTTTCAGGCGCATCACTAATTAAAAAGCAAGCAGCAAATTCTGCAACTTCTACCTTGACGGGCTTGTGTATTGAGCAAATGTTTGAAAAACTAGCTTATAGAAAGAATCATCAGTGGTGCTGAATTTTGGGTGCTGAGGACCCAGCACGGGCAAGTATCCTCAAAGAAGGGCGATGTATATCTCAAACATCAGAACTTCCGAAGGAACCTCAGTTAAAGCGAGTAGCGTTGTGGAGTGTGAAGGCACGGAGTTAATCATCTCCTAGTCTGTGGCTTTTGTGTGCCCCTCCCATGACGCCTGAATAACTATTCCCACACCACAATGAAATACCAGGTACTAGACCGGATTTTTAACAAAGCTTTGTCTTTACGCAAATTTGAACGCTTGGAGCTTGATGAGAACTTCTGCATTATAGATACATCCGAGCAAGTTCAACGATTTGCCGCTCGTCCTGAAGAGGTAATGCTAGGAAAAGATGTCCGGCTAAGTTTTCCGGAATTTATTGGGATTGAACATATTCTCATTTCTATCCTGCAAGGGGAGCAGGAACTATTTGAATTAGAGACTATTGCACGCTTTTATGAAGACAAATCAGATATATATATCAATATATATATTATTGGCGAACAAGGTGAAAAAGAATTTGCTAATAGATTAGTTATGTTGCTTGAAGATATTAGTGAAAGAATATTTTTCCAACAAAACCTCAAGCAGAAGCTTAATGAATCTACTTTATTATTAAACTCCTTAGTCACGTACAAAAGTTACATGGATGAAGTTATCGCTTCAATGGCAGATGCCTTTTTAGTGACAACTAATTCCGGAAAAATTCAAAAACTCAATCGAGCAGCACAAGAACTATTCGGTTTTACCGAAGAAGAATTAATAAATCAGCCAATTTCTTTAATAATTGATGATAGCTTTTTCCTACAAAGGCTGATTCGACAGCCTTCTTTATATCACAAGTCTTTCCAAAATATAGAATTAGTTTGTAGAACGAAAAAACGAGAAAAGCTTTTAGTTGCCTTTTCTTGTTCAGTTATTCAGAAAAAAACAGATGGCTTAGAAGATATTGTTTATATTGGTCGGAATATTACTGCTAGAGAACGCAGACAACAGCTTCATGCAGTACAGTACGCCATAACACGCATTTTATCAGAATCTCAAAGCGTAAAACAAACAATACCAAAAATTTTGCAGGCAATTTGTGAAAATTTAGGATGGGATTTAGGGCAACTTTGGACAGCAAATCAATATTTAGCCACATCAGCGTCCAGAGAAAAGAAAGATAAAATAAATCCTATACTTAGATGTGTGGAAATGTGGTCGGGTCGAACAATCACCGTTCGAGAATTTAAAGCGATCGCGTGGCAAACTACGTATACCCTTGGTGTTGGTTTTCCTGGTCGAATTTGGGCAAAACGTTCGCCCCTTTGGACTAGGGATATTATGCATAATTCTGACTTTTCGCGAACCCAAAAAGCTGCTGCCACAGGATTGCACGCTGCATTTGGTTTCCCAATTATAGATGACAGCGAAGTTTTAGGCGTGATGGTTTTCTTCAGTCGTGAAGTGCAACCTAAAAATGTAGAATTACTACAAATGATGGCTTCTATTAGTAGCCAAATTGTTAATTTTATCAAGCAGAAACAAGCAAATGACCTTCTTTTAAAAAGTGAAGAAAGATATCGAGATTTCTTTGAAAATGCTAACGATTTGATTCAATCTGTTAATGCTTATGGTCGTTTTGAATATGTCAATCGTGCGTGGCGAGAAACTCTAAAATATAGTGATGCTGAAATTGCTCAAATGAATGTATTTGACATTATACATCCGGAATTTCAATCTTATTCTCGACAAATGTTTTATCGTGTGCTATCAGGAGAAAAAATTGAGCAATTTGAAACTGCATTTGTTACTAAATCTGGTCAAAAAATCTTTGTAGAAGGAAACATAAATTGTAAATTGGTGAGAGGAAAACCAGTTGCAACTCGCGGCATTTTTCGTAACATCACCCAGCGGCTAGAAGTTGAAGAAGCACTGCATTATCAGCAGAAACAAACTGAAGGCTTGTTGCTGAATATTTTGCCAGAAGCAATAGCTAACCGTCTCAAACAACAATTAGGGACGATCGCCGAAGACTTTGCTGATGTTACAGTTTTATTTGCAGATATCGTTGGCTTTACAGAAATCGCTTCTTCTCTGAGTGCGATTCAACTTGTAAGGTTACTCAACCAAATTTTTTCAGATTTCGATCGCCTAAGTGACCAATATAATTTAGAGAAAATCAAAACCATTGGCGATGCTTATATGGTAGTTGGTGGGTTACCCAGACGCAGCCCACATCATGCCCAGGCGATCGCTCAAATGGCACTCGATATGCAAATAGCGATCGCTAAATTTAATGCCGAAAATCAGCAAAACTTCTCCATTCGTATCGGCATCCATAGCGGTTCCGTAGTTGCTGGAGTAATCGGTATCAAAAAACTTACTTACGACCTCTGGGGAGACACCGTGAACATCGCGAGCCGCATGGAATCCCAAGGTTTTACCAACAAAATCCAAGTATCGGAAACCACTTATCAACAATTGCGTGATGAATTTTTGTTTGAAAAACGCGGTGAAATCGAAGTTAAAGGTAAAGGGAAAATGACAACTTATTTGTTGATTGGGAGGAGATGAGGAGTGGGGGAGTGGGGGAGTGGGAGACAAGAAGACAAGAAGACAAGGAGACAAGGAGAATAATTCTTCTTTCCCCCCATCCCCCCCTCTCCCTGTCCCCCCCTCTCCCTGTCCCCCTCCTCCACTACGGAGTATTCGGAATCAACCTACCACAGGGATAAGTTGCTGCTTCATTAGAAGCGTTATCAGCCATAACAGCGGGGATTTTATCTACTGGTTGAGTTTTGGCTGCAAGATAGTCTTGACGCAGTTTCTCGGTTATTTCTTCTCGTCTGTCGTATATTCGCTTCAGAGGGCGAGGCTGGCACTGGTTCATCACGTATGCTGTTACCAGCGGTAAAGCGATCGTGCTATCTGTGTAACAAACAATCGTGCTGGGTAATTCTTCTGGGTCAATTTTACCCCAGCTAACAGCTTCCGAGGGAGTAGCCCCAGATAAACCGCCGGTATCTGGACGCGCATCGGTAAACTGTATAAAGTAATCGTGTCCCCGTTCTTCTAGTCCCAGGACTTCATGAATTTGTGGTTGGGTTTGTAGCAAAAAATTCTTGGGACTGCCACCACCGATAATTACAGCCGCACTTTTGCCTTCAGATTCGCCTTTTGAGTCGCGTGCAGTGTAGGCGATCGCTGCCGTCTCGTTCACGTCAATTGAGGGATCTAAAATCAATTTAGAGCCTTCTAACGCCAAAGCCGCCACATTCATCCCAATTGAACTATCACCAGGGGAAGACGTATAAATCGGTACGCCACATTCATAAGCTGTCGCAAGCAAACAAGAATGCTCCACTCCTAATTGCTTTTCTACTTCCCGGACATATTTACCTAGCAAATAGTGAAATTCAGCCGTTCCCATCCGCTTCTGGAACGGTTCGGCTTGCAAAATCTTGCGGATAAAAGCATCCGTTTCCAACAGCACATCGTAGCCAAAGATAATGTCATAAATACGGATGGTACTTTGCTGACGCAGTTTCACATCATCTAAAAATGGATTACCTGCAAACAGTTCAAAACCCAATCCATAATGCATATCGTGGTAAAGATTCGCACCAGTGCTAATCATCCAGTCAATAAAGCCGTTGCGAATCAGGGGTGCTAGCGCAGAAACTCCAAATCCTGCTGGTGTCATTGCACCGGAAAGGCTAACTCCCACGGTTACACCTTCGGTTAGCACATCCTTACTCAGCAGTTGGCAGATTTCTCGCAAACGCGCCGAGTTATAGGCGGTGAAGTAATTATCAATCAAATCAACCACACTAACATTGGTTGACATCGGTGTAGGTGAGATTTTTTGACCCAGCTGTTTTGACATTTTGCACTCCCGCAGAGTAAACATGCTCCCATGTAATGTTAACTAGCTTTGACTAATTTCTTGCATCACCTGTAGGTAGGAATCGTAAGTACTCTGGGAAAAACAGACAAAAATCACTTGTTTTATTGAGCGATCGCTCTGTAAAAACTTATTAACTTCACTCACCGCAATTTTACTAGCACGTTCTATGGGAAATCGATAAACACCTGTACTAATTGCCGGAAAAGCGATCGTTTCAATTTTGTATTCTTCTGCTAAAGCTAAACTCTGACGATAACAGCTGGCTAACAATTCATCTTCACCATGATTTCCATTCTCCCACACCGGACCGACTGTGTGAATTACCCATTTTGCCGGGAGGTTATAGCCTTTAGTTATTTTAGCTTCGCCAGTTTCACAGCCATTCAACTTACGACATTCTTCTAACAGTTCTCGTCCAGCAGCGCGGTGAATTGCCCCATCGACACCACCCCCACCAAGTAGAGAAGTATTTGCTGCATTGACGATCGCATCAACTTTCAACTGAGTAATATCACCTTGAACCACTTCTATTTGCATCATTGTCCCTAGTTTGCTGTTTTCTCAAATCATAGCCGCACGAATTGCTTGAATCTAAAGCGTTATCAATCATGGACGCTAAATGACTGCTACAAAAGCGCGATCGCACCGGACGTGGGTTGTCAACAATTTTTGTAAGGTAGAAATATCAGCAGAATTTAACAATTCTGGATGTTGGATGAAACGTTGAGCTTCGTTCTGCCAAGTTGTCCAATCAAAGGAAATGACAAAATTTTCTTGGTAAAGTGCTTTAATGAATTTCTCAAATTCTTTAGAATAGCAATAAGGGTCTAAAGTTAAGGATTCAGTTTGTATATTATATAGTTTTGCTTTTTTGCGGGAAAGTATCGGTAAGAAAGCTAACACTGTATCAATATTTTTCCGGGTAATCTCGCTGGACATATCCAATAATGCCATTTAATTAAAATGGTATAAGCAACCAAATTCTGATTCATTTTATAAGGAATTGCGGATTAGGGATTTTGGTTGATTTTGCTTAAAATCCCACCCCAAAGCTACGCGGATTTTTCCCAATCCCTAGTCCCTAGTACCGAGTACCCTTTATTAGTTGTTGAGAGTAATTTACATAGATTGATGAAACCCGATACCACAACAGAATTTAACTCAGACCCAGAAATTGATCGCTTAATCGATGAAGTAATAACCTCTTCTTTAACGGATGAGCAGTATCGCAAAAAGATGCAGCGACGTAAGGAAGTCCAAGATCAACGCATAGCGAATGCTGTCCCGGAAAAAGGGTTAGTTATTATTAATACCGGCAATGGTAAAGGGAAAACTACTGCCGCGTTGGGGATGGTATTGCGATCGCTTGGTCATGGATATAAGGTGGCGATCGTCCAATTTATTAAAGGTGCATGGGAACCTTCAGAAAAAAAGGTTTTCAGTATGTGGCAAGACCAGTTAGAATTTCATGCTATGGGCGAAGGCTTTACCTGGGAAACTCAAGACCGCGATCGCGACCTCGATAAAGCTTACGACGCTTGGCAAAAATCATTAGAATACATCCGCAATCCAGACTTCAAGCTGGTGCTGTTAGATGAAATTAATATCGCTGTGAAAATGGGTTATTTACAAGTTGACGAAATTTTAGCAGGTTTACAGCAAAAAACACCTGAAAAACACGTTATTCTCACAGGTAGAGGCGCACCAGCCGCTTTAATTGAACGAGCCGATTTAGTTACAGAAATGACTTTAGTTAAGCATCCTTTTCGCGATCAAGGCGTGAAGGCGCAAGCTGGGATTGAGTTTTAATTTTCAATGATGAATGATCGATGATGCCAAAACTCATTATTCATCGTTCATCATTCAGCATTCATTATTTTACTCACTTTTGATATCACCATCTGAAGCTTGATTGCACATCTGCAAAATTCGGTGATCGTTATCACTGACAGAATTTAATTTATGATAGTCTTGTAGTGCCAGTGAGTACGCATAAGTCATTGGCTCATCCGGATCTAGTTTCGGTAATGTATTTGCCGCAGCCACCTGTTCTAGACCTCCTTCACCTGGCGCAGTAACCGTCATCGCCAATGCTCCTGAGGACTCGATATTGCCTTGAAAACAACTAAACTCAGAACTGGGCATATACAACGCACCCATCACCTGATTTTGTCGCTTTTGAAATACAATATATCCTTGCCCAAGTTGGTTTGGTTGTGGAGATTGACCGTAAAGATAAACCCCATCTTGTTTGGGAAAGTTCGCGCTTTGAACTCCGGCGTTTTTTGTCGCTTTTTGACTGTCAGTAAGTAGTGCGGTAGTTGTAGGTACTGTTTTTAATTGTTTAGATGCTTTTGGCGCTGCTTTCGCTTGAGTGTTAGCTTTTGCAGAATTTTGAGCCGCACCCGCTCTACTAAGTTTTACTCGCTCGTTGTTTGTAGAAGATACCTTGTCATAATCCTCTTGGTTAAGACTAGCGTTAGCCTGGATTTGTCTTTGTTGTAAAACAGCGTTTCTAGAAACTTGCAAATCCGTAACCAGCAAGGTTGATGTTTCTACTGTTTTTATTTGGTTGCTGAAAACTGGTTTAGCCTGTTCGCCAATAACACCAACGGTTATAACTAAGCCAGCGAGGGGAATTGTCCATTTGCGAGGGGGAAATAATTTATTAATATGCAGCACCCAAATTCTCCTGTGAAAAACTTACTACGTACTCTGCCACCTATTTAAACCGTAACCAAGTATCTAGGGATCAAGGCTCTGTCAAAGGTTTGATTTATATTGTGCGGAAAAACACACTTTCAAGAAAGGAAGTTTTTATCTAGTTTTTAAGCGTTAATTAGAAAATACTATTGTTTAAGCGATTTTCGCTTCATTAAGTAAATTCACTCTCTGGAGTGAGGTTTTCGGAAAATTCCTAATATATTTTGATTTAAATTTTTTATTTTCATAAATAATATTTATTTTCAGCTACCTCTCGTTCCTTGGCTCTGCCAGGGAATGTACTTTTTGGAGGCTCTGCTTCCATTAGACATATCCGCAAATGACTATCAAAGCCTTGTATAGCAAGAGCAAGGGTCAAAACCTAATTTCTGGATATAGCAATAGCCAGATTAGTTAGGACGCCAAACGTAAAACATGCTCCATAGCAATTCGTAGATTATCAAACTGCTCTACCTGCTTGCGGATGCGGCTTTTTAACCAAGACCAACATCGCTCAATC
>JAESFM010000037.1_pt1 | contig 91360 bp, 87 predicted proteins | sample 9266171 | NCBI WGS metagenome assembly JAESFM01 (sample SAMN14505069, study PRJNA617099) | algae metagenome | isolation source: Hassallia sp. WJT32-NPBG1 and co-occurring heterotrophs from well developed... | place: USA: Mojave Desert, Joshua Tree National Park, California | collected 2006-06-22 | reverse complement strand
GGCACTTCTCGCTCCAAAAAACAACAGTCAAAGTCTGCTTGAGCCTTTGACTGTTGTTTTTTGATGAGTGTAGTTCATTAACTCAGTACCTCTGAGCCATTTTGTCATGCCTTAGTCTAAACTCCAGATCTCAGAAACGCGAGTATTATTACGTTTAGCCTGACGTTCCAAATCAGCAAATACATCAAATAATTTGTGTATGCAACCGCGAATTTCACTTATGCTTGCCGCATTTATAAACGGTTCAAACAGTGCTGCTGTAGCAGCAAATCGCCCTAATAATCCTAGCGGTGTCGTGTTGCTTGAAGGTTGAGATGACGGTGCAAAATAAACGTCAATCTCTCGCACTTCTGCCGCTACCTGACGGCTTGTTTCTACTTTTCCTAATGGCAATAACAACTCTTGGAGATAATCTTTAGCAAACTGGTCGTAGGCAAATCTGGTCATTTATTCTTTCACTTATACCAATTCTTTATGAAGACCATAGAAACAACCCCATCGCCTGTGGCACCTCCTTTTAGCAAGGGGAGGTTGGGAGGGGTAAAAATAATGTGCAGTTTAACAGAGAATTGGTATTACATTAGCGCTAACAATAGCCACGAGATAATTTAGTGTGTCAACATTGTAATCTTCTACGTTAGATTTTTTGCACATATTCGCCTAATCAAAAAGCGAAAACACAGCCTAGGACGTGTTTCCTCTGATAACCGACACCCTAGAAGGGTGTGGCTATACAAACAAAGTCCGCCTGCGCGGACTTTGTACAGCACTTCATTAATTCGTACCAAATTAAATTTTGCAATAAGAGTGCAATGCGATCGCTTCCCGATACAATGCGATTGTCACCCGATACAATGCGATGGTGTGATTAACGGTCAGCCTTACATTGTCGCATTGAATAACGCTGAGATTAAAGCTCGTAATAGCAACGCAGCAGTGAATCTGGCAGTGAAGATTGATGTTTTGGATCGGCTATTCCGTGGAAACTAAATGAGCAGTATAAATATATGAAGCCGAAAAGGAGTGTGGAGACGATCGCATTCTTTTTCTTTATTAATTCAGATCAGGCCATCGCACTCTTCACCTTCGCAAATATAATCAATGCACGTTAGCTTAAAAGAACGTCAGTAAAGTTCTTATCGCAAGTAAGTATTTATAGCTTGACAAAAAGTATATATTCTGCATAAGGCTATAAACCCCATAAAATTATGAACCAGGTAGATTATCTCCGGATAAGTTTAATTGATCGCTGTAATTTTCGCTGTCAATACTGTATGCCTGAAGGGGCAGAACTCGACTATATCCTCAAACAACAGCTTCTGACTGATACGGAACTACTCACCTTGATTCAAGAGGTGTTTATCCCCGTTGGTTTTACGCGCTTTCGTTTGACTGGGGGGGAACCGCTGTTACGTCCGCGTGTGGTGGATTTGGTTCATGCGATCGCTTCTCTTCCCGAAACTCAAGACCTCTCGATGACAACTAACGCCTTTTTGCTTGGCCCAATGGCGCAAAACCTTTACGATGCAGGTCTGCGACGCATTAATATTAGCTTAGATTCTCTCGACCCAGATATATTTGACCAAATTATCGGCAATCGCGGACGCTCTCGATGGCAAAATGTATGGGAAGGAATTCAACAAGCATACCATGTGGGATTCAACCCGCTAAAACTCAATGTAGTGATAATTCCGGGCGTTAATGACCATGAAGTGTTAGATCTTGCCGCTTTAAGTATTGACAAAGAATGGCACGTTAGATTTATTGAATTTATGCCGATTGGCAATTCGCAATTATTTGGCGATCGCGGTTGGGTTTCTTCGGCACATTTGCGCCAACAAATCCGCGAGCGTTGGGGTTTGACAGAATCGCAAGTTTCTGGCAATGGACCTGCTGATGTTTTTCAGATTCCTGGTGCGAAGGGGACACTAGGATTTATCAGTCAAATGTCAGAGTGTTTTTGCGATCGCTGCAACCGGATGCGTTTGAGTGCAGATGGCTGGCTGCGTCCTTGTTTATTAAATGAAAGCGAGCAAATTGATTTGAAAACTGCTCTCCGCGCGGGTGTCAGCACCGCCAAATTGCGGGAGCAGGTTAGACATTTATTGGCAATCAAGCCAGAAATCAACTTTAAAGGACGCGACACTGGAACCACGGATGTTTATTCTCGCACCATGTCGCAAATTGGCGGCTAGAGGTTAGAGGCTAGGAGTAAGAGTATAGAGGGATACACAAACATAGGGGGCTAATCCCTAATTCCTAGTCCCTAGTGCCTGATTAAGCTTGTCGTGAGTAGTACTCAACCACGAGCAGTTCATTAACTTGTAACGCTACCCATTCACGCTCAATAACGCCGTTAACCTTGCCTTGCATCTTGTTTTTGTCAAACTCTAGATGATTGGGAAGGTTAGCTAAACCGGGATATTGCAAGTTAGCTTCTACCAACTTCTTGGATTGTTCACGGTTTCTCACCGCAATTTCTTCTCCGGGACGGCACTGGTAGCTGGCAATATTCACGGGACGACCGTTAACAGTTACGTGACCGTGGTTCACCAACTGACGAGCCGCAGGAATGGTAGGAGCCATACCCATGCGAAAAACGGTGTTATCCAAGCGCATTTCTAGCAATTGCAGCAACACTTGTCCGGTTGAACCGGTAACGCGTCTAGCTTTGCGTACATAACGTAGCAATTGCTTTTCAGTCAGACCGTAGTTGAAGCGGAGCTTTTGCTTTTCCTCTAGACGGATGGCGTACTCAGAGCGCTTTTTGCGGTTCTGACCATGCTGACCTGGCGGATAAGCGCGTCTAGGGCTTTTACGACTTAATCCTGGTAGGTCGCCTAAGCGACGAGTAATTCTGAGGCGTGGTCCTCTATATCGGGACATGTGTTTCCTTAATCTAAATCCTGTTTAATTTTACTCAGACATTCCATTATAAATATGTGGAAAACATTATTTCCAGAAATTATAAATTTTTATATCAAATTGGGTAATGCGGAAAGAGCAATGGGCAATGGGCAATGGGAATTAAACAAGTTCTTTGAAAGTAATGCGCGTTCTAATAGGATTTTTTCCATGCCCCCTCCCTGTTACCCCATGCCCGATGCCCAATGCCCGATGCCCCATGCCCATTGCCCCAATTTGAGATAGCATATGCTTGGGTGTTTGGAGAATGGCAATGTTAGCGATCGCAAAAAAAATCAGCACTAGTCCGAATAAACACGGAAGTTATGCCTTTGGAATGCTAAAAAATAAAACAATTCGCTTGTTCGCCCCAGCTTTGGCTATGGCTGGATGGATGGCAATGCCTTTACCTGGCATGGCTGTCACTGCCTCTTACGCGAATGATTACCGTGTTTGTGCTGGTCGCCTTTTAAGTGTGGGCGTAACTGCTAATGCAGCTTCCCTTGGTTGTGCAAACGCACTGCGTCCGAGAGAGTTGTCTCTATGCGTGGCGAGAATTCAGCGGCAAACGCAAATTGCAGCGACGGATGCACTCGCATCTTGTAACCAAGCAAGGCGTCCTGAAGATTTAGCCGCTTGTGTAGTAGGTATTAGTGCAAATGCCAAAGAGGCTGTTAACCCGGCTGCTTTAAATTACTGTAGTCGCAGTTTGTTGCCAGTGCGTTTCGCTCAGTGTGTTGTGGGTTTGCGTGCGGAAATTGACTCTGCTCCTATCCAAGCGATGGATAATTGTATTGATGCGAGTGACCGAGCAGTTAGCGGTTATTTACCTTCGTTTATACCGGCAACGCGATCGCAGCAAAATATCCAACCAGTTTTTGAGAGTAATCCAATTCCCAGTAATCCCCCCAGAAATTAAAGCGATTAGCAATTCGTTGCGCTAATCGCCCTTGATTATCAGTCTTCTTTGTTACCAAATACCATCTGTAAAATCATTGGAACTCCACCCTCTTGGTGATATTTATCCGCCCAAGCGCGGATAACTTCATCCAATTCTTCCAGAGCCTGTTCTAATCGGTCTGGTGGAACATCCATAGTTTCTAAGACTCGCATCGAATTTGCTCGCCGTTCTGCCCAATCTTTCATCAAGCGAAAATACCGAGCGGTATCTTCCACCATGATGTATGTACGCTCTTGATCGTCAGCAGGAGCGTAGAAAGAACGGGTGAGAGCATAAAAAGGCATTCCCCAAGGAGAATCAATCCTTGTCACCGTGCCTGAGTACAGCAAACGGCGCTTGATATGCTCCGCTAAAGCTTCACTCAAACCCATCCGGTGTTCTTCGGGCATGTCTTCCTGCGATCGCTTATGCAAAAATTCAATCAGTTCTAAAAATTCAAAAGAACTGACTAATTGAGCATCAGGCAGGTTAGGCGGTAGTTTTTGTTCAATTTGCCTTTTTTCCTCACTCGTCAGACTTGTACCCGGAATGCGCGATCGCCCCGGTCGCCAAGGAAACTTTTCCATCCACACATAAGGCAATTGAATTAGATAGCGGGGTTCTTGCGAACCTAGCATCTTCAACAGCTTGCCCTCTGTTAGCGCAAGTCTTACTTCTTCAACAATGATTTTCACCCGCTTCGGCTCAAGGTGGTGCAAATGTCCTGTCATTCGCAGGTTTTGTCCCTGCTCCAGATAGGTCATGTAAATCGCACACTTTGCTGCCGTTGCTGCCGCATCTAAAAACGCCCCATGCCGATGCCCACTAGTCCGCATGGCACTAAAAGCTAGATAAAGCATGATCTGATCCATCGCGCTCGGACCAAGACGTTTGATCAGATCTATGTCGTTACTCATATTACAGACAGTTGAATAGCACGTTTACACAGTTCTCAGCAATAGCGAAAGTAAGTAGTATACACCCGACTGAAGGCAATATCTTCACTTCAGATTATTTAATTATGCGTTATATATGAGTATTCTTGGTAGTCATCACAGAAAATAACTCGTATTTTATAACACACAGGCACAGCTATTAATGTTAGTATAGTTACTCTTGCATCTTACCTGAACATAAAGAACATCCGCAAACTCGATAGGGTCGATTTGATCCCCACGGGAAACTTATGTGGCGTTAAAGAGCAATATATGTCCTTTTTCAGCTTGTTTCAGGTCTTTGGCACTTACGATTAATTGCGTTTTGGCGTAACGATGAATAGTCTACCTAGCAGCTTATAAGAAAAAGTAATTGCAGATGCTTGCAGCGTTTAGGATACAGCAGTTTGTCAATTAGCTGTGCTTTTAATAAAGTATAGCTTTGTCAAAAAAAGCTGATTTTTATTAAGTTATGAAAAGGGCATGGGGCATTGGGCATGGGGCATGGGGCATTGGGCATTGGGCATTGGGCATTGGGCAAAATTGCTCTACCCTGCTCCCTGCTTTTGTTTCCCCGCCTTCAAATTGCCAGTCCTTAGTCCCTAGCCCCTAGCCTCTATGAGGCGCGTATTCTTTCTAAGCTAAATGCGGCTGCGCCAAAAGTAATTAGCAAGACTCCTAAAACCTGGGGAACTGATAAAGTTTCCTGAATAATTAACCCGGCGAAAATTACGGTTAAAACTGGGATACTGGCTCCGAATATCGCCGCACGGGTTGCACTAACTTTGCTAATTCCAACGTTATTCAACACATAAGATGCCAGCGTCATTACACCCAAGATAAAAGCGCTTAAGATAAGTTCTAATAACCTATTGGGATCAACTATCAAACTCGAGCTAGTTGGTAAAGGCAACATCAAACCGATGAAGCACAAACATAGCATGGTAGCGAAGTTAATTAAAGTAAATGTGACAGGATGCAATTTAGCAGCACAAATCCGCGTCAGAACCACGTAGATAGCGAAACTGACTCCGGAAGCGATCGCACTGATACTTCCAAAAGAATTATTACCAATATCGGCGATGCCAGAACCGCTCAAGATGAACAATTCACCGATAAAAATCGATGCGATCGCACCGATACGAAACAATGTAGGTTCATCGCGGAACAGAAACCAAGACAATAGCCCGCTAATCATCGGATAAATAAAGAAAAGTGCGATCGCCATCCCCGTTGGTACTTGACCAATCGCCAGGTAAATCAGCAACTGAGACAAAAACAAAAAGCACCCACTCACAACCGACAATATCAGCACCTGTCGTGTGTTTGCTTTCGTAGGAGAAGGATTTCCACGTACTGAGTCAGCCAAGTTTTGCAAATCTTGCCACACTCGCTGATGCATCATCGGCGCTAAAAGTAACATTAGTGGTACAACCACCATCATCCTCAGCATCAAAATTAACAGAGAATTGCCCAACGTCGGCGATATCAACTGCTCAACTTGAAACGCCCCCAAAATTACGGAATTTGGCTGAAAAAGTGCCTTAATAGCGACGTTGTAAAGCGAGGACAACACGGTTGACAATACAATCAGCAATAAACCCATTTGCATGGGCGATAAGGGTCCAGCGCCACGAGAGGGTCGTTGTCGCTGACGATAACCAGATGATGTAGTTTCGCTCAGTTCCCTAGAAAGAACAGAAATTGGCTCTTTCGGGTCTTTCTTAACCTCTGGTGGCTTTACCTTGATTTCTGGGGGAGGGGACGAAGGTAATGTAGTGTCGCTTAGTTCCCTGGAAAGAACAGAAATTGGCTCTTTCGGGTCTTTCTTCACCTCTGGTGGCTTTGCCGAAGTGTTATTTGATGTCGGCAAAGAAGACTGAGATAATGTAGTTCCGTTGGTCGATGTTTCTTTGGGAACAGTAGAAGTTGCTTCGGGGGGTTTGTTGACCTCTGGCGACTTTGCTGAAGTGTTATTTTGCGCCGGCAAAGAGGACTGAGATAATGTAGTTCCGTTGGTCGATGTTTCTTTGGGAACAACAGAAGTTGGTTCAACTGTGGGTTTGTTGACTTCTTTGGCTGGTACAGAAGACACCGATAATGTAGTTCCGTTGGTCGATGTTTCTTTGGGAATAACAGAAGTTGGTTCAACGGTGGGTTTATTGACTTCTTTGGCTGGTACAGAAGATACCGATAATGTAGTTCCGTTGGTCGATGTTTCTTTGGGAATAACAGAAGTTGGCTCAACGGTGGGTTTGTTGACTTCTTTGGGTGGTACAGAAGACACCGATAATGTAGTTCCGTTGGTCGATGTTTCTTTGGGAATAACAGAAGTTGGCTCAACGGTCGGTTTGTTGACTTCTTTGGCTGGAGAAGTGTTTTTGACATTCTCCTGTTTTTGTTCGTTCGATGGCAACTCAAGAGGCTTCGCTGTTGGAGGAACTGGTGTTGCGAGGATTTTTTTTTCTAGTTCCTTATTGAGGCGATTAGTTAATTCTGCCAACATCGCTTCCCCTTGCTGCTGTTGGCTTTGCATCCGAGACAACTGTTGAGAAATACCACTTTGATGGTTATTTAACTCTTGTTGCAGTAACTTCAAGGTGATAGTTAAGGTGTCATCAAGAGCGCCAATCAGCTGCTCGGTATTTTTATTAATTTCTGTAACAATATTACTGTTAGCCTCATGTGGCGCGATACCTGCGGCACGCCTTTCGGCGATCGCATTTCCTTGATGTAAATCGCGTTCGATTGCTTGATTAGCTAAAGCCGAAAGCGAAGATTGTAATTGAGAAGATATGTGATTTGCCAGAACTTGCGCCAACTGACGTACCAAAGCTTGTTGCTCAGTTATTTGCTTTGTCTGTTGTAGCTGTTCTTTTTCGGTTTGTAGCCGTTTAATGTCATCAGCTAAGTGTTTCTTGTCTGACTCCAGTCTATTTATATCTTCTTGTAAGGATTTGAGCAAATTCTGCTGAAGGCTTTGCAAATCCTCAACTACACCCCACAAGGCAGTTTCTGCTGCCCTAGATATTTCGCCTCTTGCACGCGGGTTTTCTGGTCGGTTCTCAAATCGCCCCATTAGTCTCTAACCTCTGACCCCTTGACGATATAGCAGCTTCCTGTGGAATTGCTTGGCGCTCATATTATTTCCTGTATTGTGTCAGATAAACTAAAAATTTTAACAGGACTTACGCGTTTTAACTTAATTTTGTGATGCTGAAGACAGCGTTACCAAACCGGATAATTTTTTCTACTGTTTTGATATTTGATACATGAGATTCCTTTTAATTCAGCATCACAGACAACTATTCTGTAAGTTCTATTGAAATCAGCTATCATCTAGTGATATTTTTATCCGGATAAAATATCATCAAAAATAGATATCTATTCTTTTAACGGCAATAGCAATTATCAATTACTTACGGATTTCTGCGTTTCCTAGTTTGACTCGATGCAATTGTCGAACTTCTCAAACCTATCTGTAAATTTGTGTAGAATGTCAATTGCGTTACACCTTTCATCCCAAATGTGGATGAAAATATTCTTTGGTGGGAATAAAAGTATCCCCTTTGCCTGAAAATCATTTTACTGAATTAAAAGTTTTTCTGCAAAATCTCCCCTTTTGGATGTGGGAAAGTGGGGCAGGGGAGGAGTGGGGGCAGGGGAAGCAGGGGGAGCAGGGGGAGCAGGGGGAGCAGGCGAAGCAGGCGAAGCAGGGGAAGCAGGGGGGCAAACTCTTAACTCCTAACTTCTGACTCCTGACTCCTGACTCTTGACTCCCCTCCCTACCAGAACTTAGCATTCAATATTGTGAATATACCTGCGCTGAGGGCTGCACTGACAGGGACTGTAATAAGCCATGCAGCGGCGATTCCTTGGAGAGTTTGGAATTGAATCGACTTAAGATTTTGTACTAGTCCGATGCCAACCACGCCGCCAACGAGTGCATGGGAGGTGGAAACGGGTAAACCCAGGCGGGAGGCAAGCAAAATGGTGGTGGCTGTGGCGAGTTCGGCGCAGAATCCGCTGCTAGGTTGTAGGGAAATGATGCTTTCGCCAATCGTAGCGATAACTTTTTTGCCCCAAATCGCTAAACCAGCGACAATACCAACACCGCCAAGTATTAAAATCCAGATAGGGATCGTAATGCCATTTATCGGAACTGCCCCAGTACTATTAATGTAAACGATCGCAGCTAAAGGAGCGATCGCATTCCCCACATCATTAGAACCATGAGCAAATGCCACAAAGCAAGCGCTCAAAAGTTGAAATTTAGCAAATAGGCGTTCGGTGGGATTGGGGAATGGGGAATGGGTAATAGGAAAAGATTCTTCCTTGTCCCCTTGTCCCCTTGTCCCCTTGTCCCCCTTATCTTCCAATTCTCTCCAGCTATATAAAGTCAGTCCAACTGCTGCTACAGCACCCGTCAAAATTGGGATGTCGTGATCCGGTATATTTAAACCAAATTGCTCAATCAAAAAATTTGTCACTCCTTGAGTGAGCGAGGGTAGGACAATTACTCCAAATATCCCCAGCAGCAATGCACTCAACCAAGGAATCCACTCTTTTAACTGCGCTTTCTGATTTGGTTGATCGAGAATCCAGCGCTTAACTTGACTATAAAATAAAGCAGCGATCGCACCACTTATCACGGGGGTAACAATCCAGCCAATGGTAATTAGCCCAATTGAAGACCAATCAATTGAGTTAATTCCTAAAGCGACCCAACTAAATCCAGCGATCGCACCAACAACTGCATGAGAAGATGATACAGGTAAACCCCGTGAGGTGGCAATTTGTAACCACACCCCAGACGTTATCAACACCGTTACCATCCCAGTTAAAAGCATTTGCGGTGCAGCGACAAACAAAGCGGGATTGGCGATTTTCGTTGCCAGTGTTTCTGATACCTCATGCCCAAACAATACAGCACCCGTAAACTCTAATACCCCAGCAATTATCAAAGCCTGTCTTAGGGTAATAGCCTTGGAACCTACAGAAGTCCCCATCGCGTTCGCAACATCATTTGCTCCCAAGTTGAAAGCAACGTATAAGGCTAGTAAGGCAACTAAAGTCGTAAGCATTTCGGTGGGGGAGGGGGGAGAGCGGGGGATGGGGAGGCAGGGGAGGCAGGGGAGGCAGATTTCTCCTTGTCTCCTTGTCTCCTTGTCTCCTTGTCCCCAAAACTAGGGATAAATCAAAATTTTGTACGTTTCTGGGGTGGGTGCGATCGCAATTTCTACAGCTTGAGATAATTTTTCTAGGGGATAGCGATCGCTAATTAATGCTTCTACATTGATGCGTCGATTAAACACTATATCAGTTGCTAGACTTTGCAAGCGATATGATGAACTATAACTGCCCATCAAGTCAATTTCGCGACGGTAGAGGATGTTTGGGTTAATGGGAATTTCCATTTCATCGGGAAACTCGGCGAAAAAGACGATTTTTCCACCTTTGCGGGTACAATCCAGAGCTTGAAAGAAAGCTTTATCACTGGGGACAGCCAGAAGGGTGACATCAACACCCATACCATCGGTTAGTGCTTGAATTTTAGCAGGTAAATCGGGATCGCGGGCATCAAATGCGGCTTCGGCACCGACATTTAAAGCTTTTTCAATTCTAGAGGGCAGTAAGTCGGTGGCGATCGCTTTTGCCCCGAAATATTTCACCAACATGACAAACATTAACCCAATTGGTCCAGCACCAGTAACCAAAACCGTTTGACCGGGAATAATTTGGGCTTTTTTTACTGCCTTCAAACAGCAGTTAGTTGGCTCGACAAAACTTGCTTCTTCAAAACTTATATTATCAGGAATCGGAATTAGTCCGCCCGATCGCACAATATGACCGGGAACTTTCACATACTCAGCAAAACCACCCCCACTAGCGTTAAACCCAGCGGTGGTAGAAATGTTTTTGTAGACATCGCACATTGAAAAATTATCATTGAGGCAGTACGCACAACGCATACAAGGGATGTGGTGCATTACTGCTACCCGTTGTCCCACTTGCCAATTTTTCACCTCATTACCGACTGCGGCAATGGTTCCTGCCGTCTCATGTCCAAAGATGCGCGGTGGTTCATATAGCGGATAGCGAATCTTTTTGATATCCGACTGACACAACCCGACTACCCGCACTTGTACCAAAACTTCATCGGCTGAGAGTTCTGGGACTGGGATATCTTCGTAAGAGAGTTGATTAACGCCTCTAAATACCTGTGCTTTCACGTTGATTTTTTATTGCTCAACGATACTAGATTTAACACTTGCACGCGTTCTTTGAACCATAAGTTGCAATATTTATGTTTATTGAACCACTCTTAGGTCAAATATACAACGCCTTCAATTGATATATTTAGGACTGAACTTAATTTACACTTCTTCACTTGCTTCGTGAACAACATTCCCCAAACAGGACAACAAGCGCCTGATTTTACTGCACTAGACCAAGACGAGAATCAAGTTAGTCTCAGTGATTTATCTGATAAATGGGTTGTACTTTACTTCTACCCCAAAGATGATACACCTGGTTGTACTGTTGAAGCGAAAGACTTTACTGAGTTTAACCAACAATTCAACCAACTAAAAGCCAAAATATTAGGAGTAAGCACAGATTCTGCTAAGTCTCATTGTCGATTTATTAACAAACATAACTTGTCAATTACCTTATTAAGCGATCCAGAACATCATTTAGCAGAAATGTATGGTGCTTGGCGATTGAAAAAATTTATGGGTAAAGAATATATGGGTGTGGTGCGGTCAACTTTTTTAATTTCACCTGATAAACTTATTGCCTATACTTGGTCAGTTGTGAAATCAAAAGGTCATGCTGAACAAGTGTTAACTAAATTGCGGGAATTGTCCGCACCGTGAAGTTAGATTGTAAGTAGCCCAAGCAAATTAAACATAAAACTATTGTCGGGTATCTTTGCGCCAGCTAACGCACCAAAACCCTTATTTTTGGTGCGTTACGGACATTAGTCAAGAGCGCAGCCTACAACTTATACAAGAAATCTAATCTTCATCAAGTGCAGGAAAAGCTTCCTCAAACTGCCACAATCTATCTTTATTTTCCATGAACCAAATACGAGTTTCTGGAGTTAATTGGCTCCAAACAATTTCAACTGGTACATGGGGAGATGCATATTGATACTGCTGACCAAGTAATTTAAGATTGTCTACGACATTCAAAGGAACACCGAAATGTTGCCAGTCAACTTCTATATGTCTACCAGAGAGTCCCGCTGTGGGATCGTAAATCAATTGTGCCGCTCTAACTAAGTCAGCAAAATGCTTAGGTTTAAGTTCGGCTATTTTCTGAATCTGGAGTAATTCATCATTGTTTTGAGACATACTCACTCTGCGTAATTGTGATTAGTCGTTGATAAAACTTACTGTCAGAGATTCTTACCTCAATAGTTAATAGTTTAGCCCAAAGTTCTTAGGATAATTTGTAACTATAAAGCCAATCTTCAAACTCTGGTTGACTTGCCTTTGCATGTTCGGATAAAGAAAAGTGCGATCGCCTCCATCCTTCTTGAAACCGTTGGGAAAAAGAGGCAAACCCGCACCAACTAATCGCAATTGGTGCGCTTTTTCGTAAACTTGAGCATTAATACCTTGTTTATGGAGTGTGATCGCCACTGCTAAACCGCCAAGTCCAGCACCGATAATGGCAACTTTTAGCTTGTTTTCAGACATGCGTAATATCGTCTTGGTATTACTTACAAGTGTAGGAACTTTCAAAGTTAATTTTAAATTTTCCCTGACGCTTCATCTTTTAGGCTAAAAACTTCGGAAATCAACATCGCGAATGTCCCAGAATTATCATACTGAGCAGTCAGCCTTTTATACTCGTTTTCTGCAACTAATTTTCCCGCTACTAATTCAAATTCTTCTCCAATATTCACCTTTTCAGGCACATTGACAACAATACCATCTGGCATAAATATCGTCTTATTTTTTCCTTTTGTTGGATCTAACACAAGCTCTTGATTTTCTGCTGAAGCCGATATTTTTAAATTACTATTTATATACTCTTTTCGTCCGCTCCACTTTCTGGATAACTTTTCTATTTCTGCTTTGGCTGGTGTATTGGGAAAGCTATTTCGATGCTCGCGAATTATCGTAATTCTCTCCAACTCGCCGTTCTCAGCATACATAGTAACTACACTAGTTCGCCAATCTTGATATCTGAAAAATAATTCTCCAGCAAATTTTTTTCCAGCTTCCAGTTTTTTTGATACCACGGCATTTTTATCCTCATCAAAGGACACTGCCCTTGTAGATAAAAGTCCTGGATGAATTATTCCATCAGGCTGGTTACAAGTTTGCTTCTCAATATGCCAAATTTTTTCTTCCTCTCTGCCGTCGGAGTAGCTGTATTTATTAATGTGAGTAATAACGGTTTTATCTTCATTAGCCTGAAATCTTCTTACAGCTTTAAAGGATGTAATGATTTCTTTGTCTGGAGAATACATAGTCCATATACCGTGCCAAGAAATACCTTCACTCGTGATATGTCCAAATAAATTTTCCCAGTTTTTTTCTTGTAAATTCATAATTTTTCAGACAGACGCATTAACAAAAGCATAAAAACTGTACGTGAAAGTTAAGCTGCGAGAGCTTTCCTTCTACATTGTTGATGGGTGTCAGGAACATCAACTTATGCACTTTTGACAGATTAAAGAGTGCCTAGGCAGTAATATTAAATATTTCCAGAGTGAAACTTGTAAAACTAGATGCGTCATATTTGCGAATGCCGCGTTGTAATAAATCAGGATTCACCAGCCAATCAATTGTTGTAACAAACTCTTTTCCAGTTTCTATTTGGTGAGGGCAAGCGATAGAAATACCGTTTAATAAATGTAAAATTTGGTAATCATCACTTAAATTTTCTAGTTTATTAAATGAGGTTGCTACGGGGGATGATACTATCCAATCAGGTGTTATTGTTTTAGCTGTTCCTTCCCAGCTACCGCTTAACTCTTTTGTAGTATGACTAATCGCCGATGCGAAAGTTGATAAATGTTCGCTAATGACTATAATATTTTCTAAACTGGCGCGATCGCCATAGGTAATAGCGACACTGACACGCCTATCTTTATACCTGAAACCTGTCTCAAAACCAAAATTTGAGCCTGATTCTACTTTTGTAGATCCCCAAGAAAAGCTGTTGTCTAAAAATAAGGCTCTGGTAATCGGTTTTTTATAGGGTCCAAAAGTTTTCGTTTCTTTTGTGCCATCTGCGTAAAGATAGTGGTTTTGGTGATTTATTTCACTTTTATCTTCACTAATGTGAAAACTTCTGACACATTGAAAAGATTCAATTACTTGTCCATTAGGAGTATATCTAGTCCAAATACCATGCCAGTCGCTGTTGGCATGATATTGACAGAAATTATTCCAATTTTGTAGTTGTGGTATTGTATCCGTACTTATATTATCCATTATCGTTTTACATTCTTTTACATTATTTATGGGTGTCAGGAACATCAAATTATGCACTTTTTAATCTGTAAAAAGTGCGTCAGCCCTAATTTTAGGTACTCAATGTTTTAATAAATATATTTATTATTCAGTGTCAATTAAAACTGTCACAGCTGCCACAGCTATCAACATTTCGTCATTTTTATCGTTGAGTGAGGGAATTGCCCGTCCTTGCACAACCATACCCCCAGACTCCACGGTGAGAGTTTTGCGACCAAAGGGCAGTACAGCTAGTACTTCTTCTTCTCGCACTTGTTCGGGGTAAGGGACTGCTACTTGTACTTCCACAATCATTTCATCTGGATCGCTCAAACCAGCGATTTCCCAAACACCAGGTAAAGCATTGTGAGCGATCGCATTTCTCACGGCTCTCGCAGCTGCTACTGTCGGTTCTTGCCCATGCTGATCTATCCCCATTGCCATCTCAATAATCAAGCGTTTACGTACCACAGTTACCTCAAATTATTCAAAATTTAATAGCGATCGCCTGTTCAATTTATACAAATTGAAACTCGGAATTTTTCATTTTTCAAAGCTTTCAAGCCAATTACCAAAATCAACTTATGCAGTTTTGAAATAGAAAATGAACATAATACTTTAATAATCTTATTAAATATTGGTGACATTCTTTGCTTAAACTAGCCAAAACTTCTTCAGAACAAAGCGAAATTTTGAATTTTTAATTTGCATGAAGGGAATATTGGTGGCAAATGTTACTATAACTGCGATCATGAGCATAAATCGCCGACAATTTATCACAACCTTTGGGTTAGCTGCCTTAGCTACCCAGATGCAACCGCTTATAGCCCAAGGTAAGCGATCGCCAAATACCATCATTAAACCACCGCGCCTGCAAGTGGGCGATACGGTAGGATTGATTAGCCCTGCGGGTATCGTTGAGCTTAAAGATGTCGAAGAAGCAAAGCAAGCGATAAATTCACAGTTAGGGCTAAAAGTCAAGTTAGGAGAGCATATTTTAGACCGTTATGGCTATTTGGCAGGAAAAGATAGCGATCGCGCTTTTGATGTCAACGCCATGTTTGCAGATAAGTCTGTCAAAGCAATTATTGCCATGCGCGGTGGCTGGGGTTGTAATCGCATATTACCTCTACTCGACTACATCAGCATCGGCTCTAATCCGAAAATCCTGATGGGGTACAGTGATATTACATCGCTGTTGTTAGCAATTAACGCCCGTAGTAAAATTGTGACATTTCACGGTCCTGTTGCTACATCTAGCTGGAACGAGTTTGCGCTTTTATACGTCAAGCGCATCCTATTTAACGGTGAAGCTGTGACAATGAAAAATTTGAATACTGATGAAGGAAAAGTTCAGGCGATAGTTCCGGGAAAGGCTAGAGGTAAACTAGTTGGTGGTAACTTCTCAGTACTATCAGCAATGGTTGGGTCGCCTTATTTACCTTCTTGGAACAAAAGTATTTTATTTTTAGAAGAAGTAGGTGAAGATGTTTATCGTGTAGATCGAATGCTAACTCAATTAAAAAACGCGGGAATTCTTAACCAAATAGCTGGCTTTGTCTTTGGGCAATGCACTAATTGTAATCTAGGGGATGAACCTTCATTTACTTTAATGCAAGTATTGCAACAGCATATAGTTCCTTTAGGTATTCCTGCTTGGTACGGTTCAATGATTGGTCATATTAAGAATAAATTTACCTTACCAGTAGGCACAGAAGTTGAAATAGATGCCAATGCTGGGACAATAAAAATGTTAGAGTCTGCTGTCACATAGGAATATAAAAATCAAAAAGTTTTATTGGCGATTAGTTATTAAAAATAACCCTCTTACCTAATTCCCAGTCCCCCACTATTTGCATTTTTCATTTCCAGTGCTGACAGCTTAATCAATCAAAACAAATGCGGATAAACTATATTTCCAACCATCCTATTCATCAAATACCATTCATTACCGCCGCGTCCAGTGGTGTCGGGATGGTTGATAAAGTTCTGCCCATTTTACCAGCACAAGTTGACTCATTACCACCTGGTTTAGAAGCAATAATTGCCACTAGCGATTTACAAGGTAGAGATCCAAATAATCAACGCCTTCTTGGTTATGTTGTTGCCGAAGAACTAGAAATTTTAGCTGAACAGGGAAAAATTCCACCGCCAAAAACAACAGGAATTATTTTAGCAGGCGACTTTTACGCCAAGATAGATAAGCGCGGTGGTGTAGGTGATGTGCGTGAAGTTTGGCAAGCTTTCAGTCGTCGTTTTCGTTGGGTAGTCGGAGTCGGAGGAAATCACGACAGTTTCGGCAAAAGCCCAGAAAACATAATGGAATTTCAAAACGAGCAAGGCATACACTACTTAGATGGTAATATTACTTCTGTAGATGAAATTCGCATCGCAGGTATTTCCGGCATTATTGGCAAGAGCAATAAACCTTTTCGACGTTTAGAAAAAGATTTTATAAAAGCCATCAAAGATATCGTCACAGAATTGCCAAATATTTTAATTCTCCATGAAGGACCCAATGATGCAGAAGCGAAACTTATGGGAAACGAATCCATACGTGCCGAATTAGCAACAGCAAGTGATTTACTAGTAATTTGCGGTCATTCTCATTGGAAAGTGCCCATGACTACCTTGCCCAAAAGAGTACAAGTTTTAAACGTAGACACTCGCGCAGTAGTCCTCAGAGTTAATTAATAAAACTCCTAAACTCTAACTTTATCCTCTTTCTCTGCGCCTCTGCGCCTCTGCGTGAGACAAATCTAACCCTGATTCCTAAAATCAATCATCGTCTGCAAATAAGCATCTGGCAAGCCAGTATCAAAACACTTTCCTTTAACAACATAACCTGACATTCTCTCTTTCTGCCGCAACTTATCTAAACAAGTTGTTAACTGAAACTCACCCTTTAACCGCACATTATTTTTAATATCTTCCGCCAAACAATCAAAGATTGTCGGTGTGAGTGCATACAAACCAAATATACATAAAAAGTCATCATCTGCCATCCCTTCCACATGCAGATGCTGACGTGCATATTCGATACTGGGTTTTTCAGATACTTGTGTAACTGAAAGTATCGTATTTTCTTCTTGCCAAACACCTGTAACACAGCCAAGTTTATGCAATAATTCTGCTGGCATTGTCGTCAATCCTACAACATTATGATTGACTTGCTCGTAAACATCTAAAACTTGACGCGCACAAGATTTGCCAATATCAGATGCATAAATGTGGTCGCCTAACATCAACAAAAACGGCTCATCTTTAACCCATTCTTTTGCAGAATATACTGCGTGACCATATCCTTCTTGTTTATCTTGGATTAAAATAGTAATCCTATCACCTAAATCTACCAAATATTTGCTGTATTCCTGATTTTGGGGTGAAAGCTTTTCAAAAAGCTCTACTTTGGGTGGTCTTTTAAATAAAGTTTTAAAAGTTTTCTTATCCTCTGGCTGGACCACAATTGCAACTTCTTCAATACCAGCATTAATCGCTTCTTCAATAATCGCTAAAATGACAGGTTTTGCCCTACCATCTTTATCAATAATCGGGAAAAGTTCTTTTTTAACAACTTTGGTAGCCGGAAATAAGCGAGTTCCGAAACCGGCTGCGGGAATCACAGCTTTTCTAACTTTATTTTTTTGCATAAATAGTCAGTGGCAAACATTGCATTTGAGGAAAGTTACACTTAATTATTTCCATAACTTTTTGTTGACTTTCCTTATTTTTGACAATAAATTGTGCAGTCCCATCGCCTTGTGAACCAACGCCCTTACCACCAAAAATGTAAGGTTGAATTGCTTGATAATTAAGAAGTTGGTGCAAAACAATAGCCGTTAACTGTTCGGGGCAAGCGGGTATAAGATGCTTGTCAAATTCGGCTTGTGCTTGTTTCATCAAAAGACCAATTTGTTCAGCATCGCCTTTTTGCAAAGCATCAATTGCCGCTTGGGTAATTTTATAACTAATTTCACCCAGATATTTTTGCACATTCGCGCTTACTTCGGTCGTGGCGAAGGGATAACACTCATTCAGCTTGCTAAGAATTTCTTGGGTATTTTTAGCTGCACCGAGGTCTACGATGACGAAAAATAGATCCTGGGGAGTATTAAGCTCGATGATATCAGTATCAGTGCCATCAAATGTCATGCTAATTGGGCGATCGCCATAAGCACAAGCCTGATCCATTCGTCCACAACGCGAAGGGGTGGTAATTTCCCCCAGATAAGCAAACTCCATCTCACCCCGCTGCGTCATTTTTAAGTCATACACTTGATTAAACGCCCTCGCCACCAATACGCAAATCGCCGCACTTGAAGATAATCCTTTTTGAATCGGCAAATCGCTTAGATAATTGTCAATTTCTACTCCACCCACATGAAAGTGTGTGAGAAGTTGGTAGGCAACGCCAGCAGTATAACTGAAAAAACCGCCCTTTTTCGCTTCAGTTAGCAAAGCCTGCTTGGACATTGGCATTAGCGTTTTATCAGTAGGTGTGCGTAGCACTAGCGAATCTGGGTGAGGCTTCACTTCGGCATAAAGCCCTTGATTCGTGCCTACAAGCAGCGTGTAGCCGACTTTCAGTTGAGGATTGATACGGCGATAACCTCCAGCCCAATCACTGTGTTCGCCAAATAAACACAAGCGTCCCGGAACAAAAATTTTCATAACTTTTCACTCTGGAATATGCAAAATATTATGTGTAGTGTATGTAGTGCATTCATTGACAAGCAATTATGAATCAGTATCGCTTTCAAAGGTCATTTGCTGAAGATGCAATAAGCGATCGCCTTTTTAACTTATTGGAAATTGTCTTCCCGGAAATCCAAATTAGCGACGCAGCGCAAGTTGGCAGGGTGCTTGGTGCATCGTGGGAATCTGCTTCTACTCCATTTATGCGCTTGCATGATGACGTAGCGATTAGCCATGTGGGAGTGTTAGAAATCCCGATGCAACTGATGGGAGAAAGTATCATCGCTGGGGGAATCCACGGAGTCTGTACCCACCCTGAATTTCGCAGGCGCGGTTATTACCGTGAAATTATGGAAGAAGTGCTTGATTATTGTAACACTCGTTACGATACGCTTGTCCTCACAACAGCACAACCAGAGTTATATCAACCTTTTGGCTTTCGCGTTGTCGGAGAACACATTTTCATCGCCAAATGTAACTCACTAGGTAGCACGGATGGATTTAGATTAATTAATACTTCTGATACTAGTGATGTGAAATTGCTACACCGACTGTTGGAAACACGCGAACCTGTCTCCAACATCCTAGGCATAGTCAAAGAGAAGGCTGTATTCTTCGTCAATGAAGGAAGAAACCCTCTATACTATGCCGAAGACTTGGATGTCATCATTTGTATGGAAATAAAAGATACACAACTTCACCTTTTCGATGTGGTTGGCACGAGAATTTGTACTTTAGCTGAGATTCTCGAAAGAATTAACATACGCATTCAGGAAGTTGCGATCTACTTCAGCCCAGATCGCCTAAATGCCGATGTGCAAGCATTATCTCACATCCTCGATGGAGATTCTCTGCTGATGGTTCGCGGCAACTTTGCGGCAGAGGGTGAGAAATTCATGCTACCGCGTTCTGCACGTTGTTGATGATTCTCGATGTGCGATCGCCTACCACTGCTAAAAATTCTTAGTGTATTTTTATACAAAATAATCAAACTCTTTATAGTTCTGCTTCGTCTTGTTTATCACCTTGAATGATAAGTCATGTGAGATAAACAAGTGTCAGTTAAGAAACTGTCACTCACCAGATTCCCCGTTTAATAGCAGAAGAGATATTCTTAATAGTGCAAGGAGTGATACCACTTCATAATATGTTTGCTACAGGTTATCTTCGCAGTACTCCTGAATTAGGGGTTATTGCTGGTTCCAAATGTTGCATCAAACAAGTGGGTTGGTATACAGTTATACGAGAAAGCGCTTGAGTGAGCAAAACCTCAAGCGCTTGTTCGTGTTTGTATAAAATAATTAAAGCTCGGTTTCCTAAATCAATGCCTTCGCTCCTATCCAACACCCTAGAAGGGTGCGACTATACAAACAAAGCCAGACGAGCGCAGGCTATAAATATTTCAGCCCACGCAGGTAAGCTTTGTTTGTTTAGCTACAGGGTTATAGCCTGTGGGAATTTCAGAAACCCAGCTTCTAGGTCTTTAAACTTACCCGATAACGAAGTTTACCAACTTACCAGGCACCACAATCACCTTTTTAATTTCTTTACCCTCAATGTAACGCTGGGCAATTTCCGATTCACGGGCGTATTTTTCCAAAGCCGCTTTATCAGCTTGCGCGGGCACTTGAATCGATCCGCGAGTTTTGCCCATAACTTGAATCACCAAAGTGATTTCATCAGCTACCAAAGCAGCAGGGTCAAATTTTAGCCAAGGTTGAGTGTGAATTGAATTACTGTTGCCCAACAAATGCCACAATTCCTCAGTAATGTGTGGTGCAAAAGGTGCCAGCAACATTACCAAAGTTTGAATACCTTCGGCATAAATTGGTGAATCTTTGCAGCTAGCATCAGCTAAAGCATTACTCAACTTCATCAATTCGGAAATAGCAGTATTAAATTGATAATCCCCCTCCAAATCTTCCGTCACTTCCTTAATAGCAGTATGAATTGCCCGTCGCAACTCCTTCTCTGCTTTACTTACTTCCCCCGTAGTAACGCGATTTCTCGCGTCTTTATTATTAACAGATGTCACTAAACGCCAAACTCGATTCAAAAACCGAAATTGACCTTCAACATCAGCATCTTCCCATTCCAAATCTTTTTCTGGGGGAGCTTTAAACAAGATAAACATGCGTGCAGTATCCGCACCATACTTCGCCAAAACTTCCTCAGGATCGATGCCATTGTATTTCGACTTAGACATCTTTTCATAAAAGATTTGCAGCGTTTCCCCCGTTTCTGGATCTCTCGGATTTGCGGGGTCAACTTGTGCCGATGGGATATACTTGCCAGTGACAGGATTTTTGTAAGTTAAACCCTGCACCATACCTTGAGTCAACAGACGTTGGAAGGGTTCGTCGAAATTCAACAAACCGCGATCGCGCAATACTTTAGTAAAGAACCGCGAATATAACAAGTGCAAAATCGCGTGTTCAATTCCACCCACATATTGATCCACCGACATCCAGTCATTCGTCTTCGCTGAATCAAAAACCTGCTGTTCATTCTTCGCATCAGGATAGCGCAAGAAGTACCACGAGGAATCAATAAAAGTATCCATCGTGTCAGTTTCCCGCTTTGCCGGCGTGCCACAAGTGGGACAAGGCACATTTACCCAACTTTCTAACTGCGCTAATGGCGAACCACCGCGCCCACTAAATTCTACATCTTCCGGCAACTGCACTGGTAAATCTTTATCAGGGACAGGCACAGTCCCACAGTTGGGACAGTAAATTACTGGTATCGGTGCGCCCCAGTACCGCTGCCGAGAAATCAACCAATCCCGCAAGCGATATTGTACCCGCGCTTTGCCAAAATTTTGTTTTTGGGCATATTCCACGATCGCTTGCTTGCCTTCACCAGATGCCATCCCATCAAAAGAACCAGAATTAATCATAATTCCCGGTTCTGTATATGCTTGTGACGTTTGTTGTTCGCCATCTTGTGGTTTAATCACCACCTTGATGGGTAAATTCTGTTCTTTGGCAAACTTGAAATCTCGGACATCGTGCGCGGGTACACCCATCACTGCCCCAGTACCATATTCATACAGTACATAATCGGCAATCCAAATCGGAATTTCTTCGCCGGTAAAGGGGTTAATTGCCTTACCACCAGTGGGGATACCCCGCTTCGGCTTATCTTCCGCAGTGCGTTCCAACTCGCTTTGGTTGGTAACTTCTTGGACAAATGCATCCACCGCTGCTTGCTGTTCTGGGGTTGTAACTTGCTTGGTTAAAGGATGTTCTGGCGCTAACACTACGTAAGTAACGCCATAAATCGTATCTGGACGGGTGGTGTATACGCCGATTTTTTCATCCATCCCGACGATGGGAAATTCCAAGTACGCACCTGTGGATTTACCAATCCAGTTTGCCTGCATCAACTTGACGCGATCAGGCCAACCTGGTAATTTATCTAAGTCATTTAATAATTCTTCGGCGTAGTCGGTAATCTTCAAAAACCATTGCCGCAACAATTTGCGTTCGACTTTGGCACCGCTACGCCAAGAACGTCCTTCGCTATCAACTTGCTCGTTTGCCAGTACAGTTTGGTCAATCGGGTCCCAGTTAACAGCAGCTTCTTTTTGGTAAGCTAACCCCGCTTGTAAAAACTGCAAGAAAATCCACTGCGTCCACTTATAATAATCAGGGGAACATGTAGCTACTTCGCGTTCCCAGTCGATTGACAAACCCAGACGCTGCAATTGCTGCCGCATCTGAGCGATATTTTGATACGTCCACTTTGTCGGTGGAACACCTCTATCAATGGCGGCGTTTTCTGCTGGCAAGCCGAATGCATCCCATCCCATCGGATGCAGTACCCGATAACCTTGCATTCGTTTGAGGCGGGCAATCACATCGGTAATGGTATAATTACGGACGTGACCCATGTGCAAGCTGCCCGATGGATAGGGGAACATGGATAAGGCGTAGAATTTTGGCTTGTCGCTGTTTGTAGGTGTTTTGTCTAAGCCTAATTCAGTCCATGTTTTTTGCCATTTTTCCTCAATTTCTGCTGGGCTATATCGGAACTCCACAATGAAAACTCCTTCTATATATTGCGATCGCTTCTGTTTCGCTATTGTGGCATACTCTAGAGTTACGCTGACGGCTTAAAAGCGCTCCATAAAAATAAAGCCTTTTCTGGTATGTGTCAAAGAGTGCTGGTGGAGTACTGAATATCTGATGCCTCTGGTACAAGCCTATGTAACCGCAAAACGCTACGCTAGAGGCTAAAGCAAATATATAAAATTATGAAATCGGAAGAAATAGCGGTAACGCTGACAGAGTTATTTGGTGAAGCAGCTGTTCAAGCGATCGCACCAGGATCTTGGCAAGTAGAAACCTCTGGTTTTCGGCTATTGGTGCTACTTAGCGAAGATAATACATGGGTGCGAGTTTTGCTGCCAATTGTGCCAGTACAAGAAGCTCAACCCTTGTTAGAACAGTTGCTAGAAGCGAATTTTGATGACACTCAAGAAGTACGCTATGCCGTGTATGAAGGGGTAGTGTGGGGAGTATTTCAGCACAATAGTAACACTTTGGTAAGTGCGGATTTGGAGAGTGCGATCGCCCGACTAGCATCTTTACATCAAGCTGGTTTAGATGATGTCTTCACTCGGCTAATTGAAAATCGCATTCGACAAATTATCTTAGCTGCAAAACAGCAAGGACAATCCCAGCAAGCTACCATGCAAAATTTAGAACGATTTTACGCTGAAGGATTGTTAGGTGAAATAGAACAAACTCCAGAAGCACAAGCAGAAGTTATCGCTGCTTGGCAACGTCAGTTAGAAAATCTATGGGATCAAGTAGAACCATAAACAATTCACGCATTCGCTTATTCAGAGTTTTCCTAACTGGTGGCAAGCATTTTTAATGTGCAACAGATGATTCATTATGGATATTGTTCAAATCCTCAAAGAAGACTATCAAAGATTTCCCGTAAATCAAACTTACAGCATCTACGCTGAAGATGTTTATTTTCAAGATCCGCTTAACAAATTTCGTGGTGTCAAGCTGTACAAACTGATGATTAAATTCATCGAGACTTTCTTTTTAAATCCGAAAATGGATTTACATGACATTCAAAAAGAGGGAGACACAATTAAAACTAAGTGGACACTCAATTGGAATACACCTCTACCGTGGAAACCACACATCTCTATCCCTGGCTGGAGTGAGTTACGCCTCAACTCTGATAGTCTGATTATTTCTCACATCGATTATTGGAATTGTTCGCGTCTAGACGTGCTAAAGCAGCATTTATTTCCTTTAAAAAGTCGATAATGTAAATAAATGTAAAAAATCCTCAGCTAGGACAGATCATCCATGCGTGTAATTTTGATGACAGGCAAAGGTGGCGTAGGCAAAACCTCCGTAGCGGCAGCTACTGGACTGCGTTGTGCGGAACTAGGCTATCGCACACTTGTTTTGAGTACAGATCCGGCACACTCCTTAGCAGACAGTTTTGATTTAGAACTAGGACATGCAGCGCGAGAAATTCGCCCAAATTTGTGGGGTGCAGAACTTGATGCGCTGTTAGAACTAGAGTCAAACTGGGGTGCCGTCAAACGCTATATAACCCAAGTTTTGCAAGCGCGGGGTTTGGACGGGGTACAAGCGGAAGAATTAGCAATTTTACCAGGCATGGATGAGATTTTTGGCTTGGTAAGAATGAAACGCCACTACGACGAAGGCGAGTATGATGTTTTGATTATCGACTCAGCCCCGACTGGTACAGCATTACGTCTGTTGAGTTTACCAGAAATCAGTGGCTGGTATATGCGGCGATTTTATAAACCGTTTCAAAACATCTCTGTAGCACTTAGACCTTTAGTTGAACCTTTTTTTAGACCGATCGCGGGTTTTTCTTTGCCAGATAAAGAGGTGATGGATGCACCTTATGAATTTTATGAGCAAATTGAAGCTCTAGAAAAAGTATTAACTGATAATACTCAAACTTCAGTGCGGCTAATCACTAATCCAGAAAAAATGGTGATTAAAGAGTCTCTCCGCGCTCATGCTTATTTGAGTTTGTATAATGTGGCAACGGATTTAATTATAGCTAATCGCATCATTCCCGACGAAGTACAAGATCCATTTTTCCAACGTTGGAAAGAAAATCAGCAGCAATATCGCCAAGAAATTCATGACAACTTTCTTCCTCTGCCTGTGAAAGAAGCACCGCTTTTTTCTGAAGAACTTTGCGGTTTAGCAGCGTTAGAAAGGTTGAAGGAAACGCTCTACAAAGATGAAGACCCGACTCAAGTTTATTACAAAGAAACGACAATCCGAATAGTGCAAGATCATAACCAATACAGTTTGGAACTTTATTTACCTGGGATTCCCAAAAACCAAGTGCAGCTTAGTAAAAGTGGAGACGAATTAAACATCACAATAGGCAATCATCGCCGTAATTTAGTATTACCCCAAGCTTTGGCAGCATTGCAACCATCTGGCGCCAAGATGGAGGATGATTATTTGAAAATTCGCTTTGCTGAGGCTGTGAAAATTAGTTAAAGTTAGAAGTTTTAGAGACGCGATGTTCCTCGCGTCTATAGAGGAATTAAGAGTTACGTAAATAGAGAAAAAAATCCTAGTCCCTAATCCCCAGTCCGTAATCCCCAGTCCCTAATCCATTTAACTCCTCAGTTGCACCGGCATTGCTAAATAAGTCATCTTTAAACCACTTAATGGTGTAAAAATCACTGGAGTTAGATTTCCATTTAGCTGCATTTGAATTTCTGGAGATGGCAAGGCTTTTAAGCCTTCCATTAAATATTTGATATTAAAGGCAATATCTATATTTTCCCCTGATATCTGCGCCGGCATCGATTCTCTACCGCTACCGACATCTTGAGATTCTACAGATAAGGTAATTTCTCCTGCGTCAGCGTCCATGCTAATTTTCACAATATTATTTTTTTGATCGGCTAAGACAGCAATGCGCTCTAAGGTACTAACTAATTGTCGTCGTTCTAGCGTTAATGTTCGCTCAAATTGGCGAGGGATAAGTAGTCGATAAGCGGGATATTGTCCTTCTAAAATTCGGCTTGTTAAGCGTTGATTTTGCCATTGAAATACAATTTGACCTTGATCGAAGTATAAGGCTACAGTTTCTTCTTCGGAGGAACTATGAGCCAACATCCGCTCTAGTTCGCGCATGGCTCTGTTTGGTACTGTCACCTCTAGTTGATTTTCAGCACTAGCAACAGCACTTTCGTTGAGCGTTTCTACAACTGCTAAACGATGTCCATCTGTCGCTGCAAATTCCAGCGCGTCTTGTTTGAGTGTTAAATGCACTCCGGTAAGCACTTGCTTAGTTTCATCGCTACTGGTTGCAAATAAACAACCGCGCAATCCTTCAATTAATGCAGCAGCGGTAAGATGAATTGCTTCGATATTTTCGATTACGGGTAGTTCGGGATACTCTTCCGCTCCCATTGCTCTTAACTGATAACGCCCACTTTTGGGTGTGAGTGTAACAATTATACCTTCGCCGCCTGGGGTTTCGGCAACACTTGCGGATTCATCTTCTAAGGTGATTTCTCCTTCGGGAAGACGAGAGGTAATATCTACGAGTAGTTTAGCAGGAAGTGCGATCGCTCCGGATTGGATAACGTCAGCGCTAAAGCTGGTGCGGATACCTAAGCTCAGATCAAAGGCTGTTAAACTTACAGAGTTAGTTTGAGCATCCGCTTGCAGTAACACGTTAGCAAGTACCGGATGAGTTGGACGTGATGGGACTGCACGACTAACAATTGAGAGGTTGGTACTGAGGTCGCTTTGGGAGCAAACTAATTTCATGGTCAGGTCTAGCTGGTGAAGAAATATGCTAGCACCATTGTTGCGAACAATGTCACTCACTATATAGCTAATCACAGGTTTGGGGAAAGTGAGCGATGCGGCTGTTCCTGAACCTAGTTTTACTTTTGGATTAATAGCTTTTGGCGCTTTAGGTGCAGGTTTGACCCTAAAACGCAAATTCAACATAATTAGTTAAGATTTTAGGTTTTCACCTACCAATCAAGTCTCTTCAATCAGGGGACAAATTGTATCTTCTGGCTTGATTGGTAAACTTTCCCATCCTGATAGTACTCCTTTTAATTCGCCTCGCAGGGTTAACAATTGTTCTATCTGACGGTCAATCTCTAATATTTTATCTTCCAGCTTTTCTTCAATGCGATCGCACGCTGATTTGCCACCATCATAAACTGCCAAGACTTCGCCAATCTCTTCCAGACTCAGTCCCAACTTTTGAGCGCGTTTAATAAATGACAACCGCGTCAGTACATCTGCGGAAAATTGTCGAAAGTTTCCCTCGGTTCGTCCAGATGACTTAAGTAGACCGAGACTTTCATAATAGCGAATTGTTCTAATGGGGACTTTGCTTTTGGCTGTTACCTGACCAATTAACAGCACTTGATTATCTTTAGTTAACACGGTAGATTTCTCAACTTATCACTCTACAGATAGATAAAAATCAAGCTAAAGTATACCTCTTCACATCTTGCACTAGCCCAACCTAAAGAGGGCTTGTCATTACCAACATATTTCAAAACCCTCGCTCTTGTCTGTATCCCACCTCAGAATAAATTCTAAGGCTAATAGCACAAGTCTACTAAATTAGACTCAAATAATTTCACAATTTACGCAAAACACCCCCACTAACCGGGTTTTTGTTCAAGTCTTTCTGGCTGAAATGACATATTGACGTTGAAAAACAAAGGTGATGCCTAAATTGTGGAATTTATTAGCCGTGTTGAGACGACTTGGGTTATAAGAAAAGGGATTTGAATCCCAAATGGGCTATCGGTTTGACGATAATTTGACTATTAACCAACATTTTAGTGAGGACAAGCCCTTATAGGGTAGTAGTAGTCTATCAAATTCATTTTGACGGTTACAGAGACGCGATAAATCGCCGTCTCTACAGAAAATGTATCCGTCAATTGGTCTTTGATACACTAGTAGGTGCTATCCAAAATTATGCATCGAATCGCTTGACTCTCCACCTAACTAGAGATTTTACAATAGTTTTAGTAAAGCTGATATTCGTAGGGTACTTTAATGTAGTTTAACGTACCGAAATAATCTAAATCATGATACATGCGTAAATGCCTTTATATCCTACGAATCAGGCATTTTAAATTGTTGAATATGGATACCCTCACACTGAAACTCAGAGGCATGAGTTGTGCTTCTTGCGCCAAAAGAATCGAAAAAACGATTCTCTCGATTACAGGTGTAAGTGAATGTAGCGTCAACTTTGGTGCAGAACAAGCTTTAGTTAAATATCATCCCCGCAAAACTAATTTAAAGCAAATTCAATCAGCTGTAGAGGAGGCAGGATACTCGGCTTATTCTCTACAAGATGAAGGCATGATGACTGGGGAAGATGATGCCCAAAAAGCTGTTCGTCTTGCCGAATTACGCAACTTGAAAATTAAGCTAGCAGTAGCAGCAGTAATTAGTATTTTACTAGTTGTCGGTTCGCTGCCAATGATGATTGGCTTACATTTACCTTTCATTCCTACATGGTTACATAATCCTTGGCTGCAATTGATTTTAACTACACCTGTACAGTTTTGGTGTGGTTACAAATTCTATATAAATAGCTGGAAAGCTTTGAAAAGCGGTTCTGCGACAATGGACACGCTAATTGTTCTGGGTACAAGTGCAGCTTATTTCTATTCGTTGTTTGCTACTATTTTTCCTGCCTTTTTTGTGAATCAAGGCTTGATGCCAGAGGTTTACTATGAAACAGCAGCGGTAGTTATTACCTTAATATCTTTAGGAAAGTTGTTGGAAAGTCGCGCTAGGGGGCAAACTTCCGAGGCAATTCGCCAACTTATCGGCTTGCAAGCTAGAGATGCGAGAGTAATTCGCGACGGAAAGGAAATTGATATTCCTATTCAAGAAGTGAGAATTGATGATGTCATTTTGGTGCGTCCGGGCGAAAAAATTCCGGTTGATGGCGAAGTGATTGAAGGCAATTCTACGGTTGATGAATCGATGGTGACTGGTGAAAGTGTGCCTAATAAAAAACTACCAGGTGATGAGGTAATTGGAGCGACGATTAATAAAACAGGTAGCTTTAAATTCCGAGCAACACGAATCGGTAAAGATACGTTTTTAGCGCAAATTGTTCAACTGGTACAACAAGCGCAAGGAAGCAGCGCACCAATTCAAAGATTAGCAGATCAGGTGACTGGGTGGTTTGTACCAGCAGTGATTATTATTGCTGTTGTTACTTTCATTATTTGGTTTAGTGTCACACGTAATCTGAGTTTATCTTTAATTACCACCGTTGGTGTGTTGATTATCGCTTGTCCTTGTGCTTTGGGTTTAGCTACACCTACTTCTGTGATGGTGGGAACTGGTAAAGGTGCAGAAAATGGTATCTTAATTAAGGATGCAACCAGCTTAGAAATGGCGCACAAAATTCAAACGATTGTGCTGGATAAAACTGGGACTTTGACTCAGGGAAAACCGACTGTTACCGACTTTGTAACTGTTAATGGCACTGCGAATAACAATGAAATGAAGCTTTTGCAGTTAGTCGCAGCGGTGGAACGTAATTCTGAGCATCCTTTGGCTGAAGCTATTGTAAATTATGCGCGATCGCAACAAGTCAATTTCCCCGAAGCCGACAATTTTCAAGCTTTTGCTGGTAGCGGTGTGCAAGGCTTTGTCGGAAATCAGCTAGTACAAATCGGTACACAACGGTGGTTGGAAGAATCTGGGAACCTAACCCACGCCAGGTGCTTCAAGTCGGCAAAGCCGCCCAACGCACTGGCTCCCCAACCCCCTTCCCTGCGAGGGAAGGGGGAGAGGTTAGAAGATTACCAAGCAGTCTGGGAAGCGGCTGGTAAAACAGTGGTCTGGATTGCTGTTGATGGCAAAATACAAGGGTTGATGGGCATTGCTGATGCCTTAAAATCTTCATCTGTAGATGCGGTGAAAGCACTACAAAACATGGGTTTAGAAGTGGTGATGCTTACCGGAGATAATCGACAAACAGCGGAAGCGATCGCTTCTCAAGTTAATATCAATAACATTTTTGCGGAAGTTCGACCAGACCAGAAAGCAGCGGTGATTAAATCGTTGCAAAAAGAGAGAGGGACAAGGAAAAATCTCAATCCCCACTCTCTTGTCGCGATGGTGGGTGATGGTATCAATGATGCGCCGGCGCTAGCACAAGCTGATGTGGGGTTTGCGATTGGGACGGGAACAGATATAGCGATCGCTGCTAGTGACATTACTTTAATTTCCGGAGATTTGCAAGGCATTGTCACGGCGATTAAACTGAGTCACGCTACTATCGGCAACATCCGGCAAAATCTCTTCTTTGCTTTTATCTATAATGTTGCGGGTATTCCTATCGCTGCCGGGGTTTTCTATCCTATCTTTGGATGGTTACTTAACCCAATGATTGCCGGGGGTGCAATGGCGTTTAGTTCTGTGTTTGTGGTGACTAACGCTTTACGCTTGCGGAATTTTCGTAATTAGCAAAAAAGGCCCCCAGCTACGAGTGGTCAGATTCTGATTTTGTAACGAGGTGGGGGATATACGCATATAAAAGATGCCCGACTTGTTTAACAAGTCGGGCATCTGACCTGACAAGCGATCGCAAATCAAATTTGACAATAAGAGTGCAATGCTAATGCAGAGCGATGTTATGCCAATGCAGAGCGATGTTATGTTAATGCAGAGCGATGTTATGTTAATGCAGAGCGATGTTATGCCAATGCAGAGCGATGCAATGTTAATGCAGAGCGATGCAATGTTAATGCAGAGCGATGTTATGCCAATGCAGAGCGATGTTATGTTAATGCAGAGCGATGTTATGTTAATGCAGAGCGATGTTATGTTAATGCAGAGCGATGTTATGTTAATGCAGACCACAAGACATCTGTTAGAAAAGATTTAGAGACCACAAATTTACACACAGACCAACTCCCTTTGCCCCCAACCCCCCTTCCCTACAAGGGAAGGGGGGTTTTAAAGCCTCTCTCCGTTTCGGGGAGAGGTTTGGAGAGGGGTCTTTTTTCTTTTCTGGAGATGTCTACAGATGAGTTTCTGACACAGAACTTTATAATCACATCAAACAAATGATTACAGTTCATATAATGGAACGACAAAATTTGTTTTGATGAAGCAATGAAAAGCCAATTGGTTCACACGGAGGATTTATCACCAGAAGATAAAGAAGCTATGTACTCGCTACTTAGCATCCATTTTGAAGGTGTAAAGCGAGATATTTTTGAGGCAGACTTAAGTCAGAAAAATTGGGTAATTCTGCTCAAAGATGAGAAAACAAATCGGCTGCAAGGTTTTTCCACTCTGTTGATGTATAACACTGAGTTTGAAGGGGAAAAACTAAGTGTAGTCTATTCTGGGGACACCATCATGGACCCTAGCGGGTGGTCGAGTTCGGCACTTTCTCGCTGTTGGATAACCTCTGTAAACCAGCTTCGCCGTGATTATGCTCAGGGTAGACTATATTGGCTGCTAATTTCTGGGGGATATCGTACCTATCGTTTTCTGGCGATTTTTTGGCGGGAGTTTTATCCGCGATATGATGCAGTTACACCAGTTTATATTTCCTCGTTGATCGAATTTCTTGCAGGCGATCGCTTTGGCGAATATTATGACGCAAAAGCGGGAGTTGTCCGCTTTCCTCATCCCCATGTGCTACGAGACTGTCTGCGGGGAATTCCTCAAGAAAGACTGCAAGATCCTCACATCCGCTTTTTTGAGCAACTTAACCCCGATCATCTCCAAGGTGCCGAACTTGTCTGCTTGACAGAAATTTGTGAAGAAAACCTGACTTCAGCAGGGAGACGAATGTGGTTTGCTAATTCCCCTGTTGACCAGCAGCAAAGGTTTCCAGCAGAATGGGGGATAGAAAAAAATACTCACAAAGCAAAACCTGCAATCGCAACATTTTGAGGACTATTAAATTGGGAATTATATAATCAGCTGCTTCACCAGAAGTGAAAACCTCAACATGAACGTCAACTCGCAGATTTTTATCGCAAAGAACCAAAAAAAGACTTTCAATAACCCACAGCGTTTTATCGAGGGGTGGTATTGGGTATTACCCTCACGCAATTTGAGGAAGGGTGAGGTAAAAGCTGTCACTGTTCTCGGTAGAGAACTAGCTATTTACCGAGGTCAAGATAAAAGAGTAATCACCTTTGACGCCTACTGTCCCCATATGGGTGCTCATTTAGCGGAAGGCAAAGTTGAGGGTAATGAATTGCGCTGTTTTTTCCACAACTGGAAGTTTGATGCTGATGGTATTTGTGTTGAGATCCCGTGTTTGGAAGAACCGCTGCCGATGAAGTTGAAATCTTGGCATACGGCTGAGAAATACGGGATGATTTGGGTTTGGACTGGGGAAACTCCGCACCAACCGTTACCCTTTGTCCCGGAGTTGGAAGACGAAGAATGTTACAGCGCTTTAGGTTCTCGCTTCATTAAAAATTGTCATCCTAACGTGGTGATGATTAATGCAATTGATGCTCAACACTTCAATACAGTTCACAATTTGCCATTAGAAATTGTCTTTGAGAAAGACGAACTGAATGAGAATGCGATCGCCTTCAGCAACACTACACGCGGTGGTGAGGATTCGTTTTTTATCAAGTTAATTCGTCCTTTCTACAAAAACGCCGTCACCTACAGCATGTGTTATTGGTACGGTAGCACGGGTACAGTTACAGTTGGACCCGACTTTTTGCATTTCCACATCATGTTTACCCTGCGTATGACGGAAGGAGGAAAAGCCGAAGGTCAAACTTTGTTAATTACGAAAAAACGTAAAGGTATTTTCGGTTGGTTATTTAACAGAGTTGTGCTATCACTTACCAAGATGGTGGGTAACTACTTTGCTAAAGGTGATACCAAGATTTTCCAAACAATTAAGTTTGAGATGAGAACCCCGATCAAGGCAGATCAATCCATTATGCAGTTTATCAATCATGTGGAAAGACAGAAAGCCCTTTCTTGGGAAACTTGGCTAGATGCGCGATCGCGTGACATAGAAATCAGCGATCGCTCAAAATGGCGAGATGAAATGACTAGTGATTAATAATTATTGCGCTCATTTATAGTTCGTAGTGAGGGCTGAAGCCCTCATAACTTCTGTTTTAAAGGCTGAAGCCCTTACTACAAATTAATGAATATTCAACACAAAACCGCTGGATTCGACTTACCCCACCTACAACAACAAGACAAACTTCATCGCTTATTGTGCTCAGTTCTTTTGAAGAGAGGAAGAGATGGGGAAAATAAAGAGACAAACTCCCTCTGCCCCCTGCTCCCTGCCCCCTGCCCTTACTGGGACGCCACCCACTTCAACCTACATAATGTAGAAATTTTTACCGATGCAGCTGCGGATGAACAAGCTGAAATTTTACAACTTTGTAGCTGCGGACTGCTAGAAGAATCCTACTTTATCGAAAAAGCGGGTATGGGTTACATGGCAAAAATGGTGCTGCTGGCAGAAACCACAGGAGAAAGGATGCTTTATGCTCTTTTTTGTGGTGATGAAGCTAGCCACTTTGACCAAATTTGCCGTTTTTTATCAACTCCAGAACCTGTAGCGAATAACCTTTTCTTACGCTTTTTAGAAGATTTGATAGAAAGTCAAGATAAAACCGTCCTGCTGTTCGTCCTACAGGTGGTGCTTGAAGGTTGGGGTTTAAGCCATTACCGCAGTCTCGCTAAAGACTGTATAAATGCGGATTTGAGTTTGATGTTACATTCGTTTTTGCAAGATGAAAGTCGTCACCACGCTACCGGGGTAACGCTATTTGACCGAATAGATGTGACGCCATCAAGCCAAAATACGATAATCGAGACACTTGCATCATTTTTGCAGATGGTGCAGGTGGGACCTCAAAGCGTCGTAGCTGCAATTGAGAAAGTCAAAGGTGATTTATCGCGGCAACAGAAAGTAAAGATTTTTGCCGAACTGGATACAGAAACTCACAGTGGTAGTCGTTTGAAATTGTTGCGATCGCTTATGAGTCACCCCAATGCAGAAATTATACTTCAACAACTCGACCAGCGAGGATCATTTCACCCTTTACCACCGGAAAAATGTGTATAAAAGCTCGTAATAAGCGCTAAAGCGCTTAATACATTATTTAACATGAACACAACATTTAACGAACCCAAACAAAACACACTATTAGAAAATTCCAAAGTCTACCGCAAACTACAAATTAACCACACACGCAACAAACAACAAGACCACACGCAACTGCTTGACGAAGCAGCTGCCGCATTTAAATATGAAGATTGCAAAGATGTTTATTGGAACCCAGAGGAATTTTCTTTACTTTACGGTACACCTGTATGGTCACAAGCAAGCCAAAGTCAAAAAGTTATCCTAAATCAACTTTATTGGGTAGCTTATTATTCCCAAATTATCTCCGCCGAAATTGCGACAATCTTCTTTAATCAAACTAGCGCTGCCGGACTTTATGCCCAAGAAGATTTTCGTTTAGTTTGTGACATGCTCGACTTGGAATCTGCACAAGAACGCGCTCATATAAACGCTTTTCAAACAGTTTCCAATCAAGTAGAAGCCGCATTATTTGGCAAGCGCATCTTCTCCTATACAATGCGGGGACCATTTAGCGAAACGATGGTTTTCGCTGACACCAACACCTTAAAAAGTTGGTGGAAAAAGCTGCAATTACAAACCTTTGGACTTTTATCATCAGATAATACCTTCTTAGCTTGCCAATATTTCACCGTGCGCGGTGTGCGAACACTCAACGGTAAGTTAGTACAGCACAAATTAAGCAATTATTATCAAAAACATCCCGAGCCAGAAAACGCCCCCATCCCTGCGAAGATATCTTACTATCACTTCATGGATGAAAGCTTTCATTTTAATAGTTCGACAATTATCTCCCATGATGTGATTGAGTGTTTAAAACCACCTACAGCATTTGAGAAGTTAGTAGCTAACTTGGGTTTGCGTGGTTGTCAAAAAGACCATTATCACTTTAGTGCAGCTATCAACGGGATTTTTTGGTACGATCCGGCATTGTATTCAGCGATTTATCAAGTCTTGCGATCGCCTGTTTTTAGTATGAGCGATATTGACGCAAAAGAAATGATGCGTCTTAGCTTCACCCAAGAATCAGAAGGTCTACATCGCAGCTATCAAACTCACACCGAAGCGATGGAATCTTATAAAGTTTACCTCGATAAACTCAACTACGTTTGGCAAAGTAATAAACAAATGTCTGTTATGGCATCAAATTCTATTCCTAAATATTTAGAAACGCAAAGAAAAGCCTTCTCATCCTCGTTTTATGAATAAATTTTAATTCGTACTTAGCGCTTCAGCCCTAAAGCCTTAACTACAAAGTATTTTCAGATTAATTATTTACTTCTTCTATAATGAATCAGTTTCAAAATCAAAACACACAAGCAATTGTGAAGATGAAAATCTTTAACAATTGGGACATCGTTACTAAAGGCTGGTATATTGCTTGTCCAAGTAAAGAAATACCAAAAGGTAAAGCGAAGTCTTTCAATATTTGCGGACAAAGAACCATTATCTTTCGCGGAGAAGATGCAAAGATTCGCGCATTAGATGCTTATTGTCCACATTTAGGAACTGATTTAGGAATTGGACAAGTTGATGGTAATTTCATTCGCTGTTTTTTTCATCACTGGGCATTTGATGGTGAGGGAAACTGTCAGGATATTCCTTGTCAATCAACAATTCCCGACAAAGCCAAGCTGCAATCTTACACTAAAGATGAAAAATATAATTTTATTTGGGTTTATCCAGATAAAGAAGCACCAAATAAAGTAGTTGAATTTGATGAACTTAAAGATAAACCTCTGGTGACAATACACGACAAAGCCTTTGACAGAAGCTGTCATCACCACATTTGCATGATGAATGGCATTGATGCTCAACATCTGCAAACTGTACATAAATTAAATATTAAAATGGATTTATCTTTACAACAAGATGAATCCGGTACAATTGTTGATTTTACACTAAACGGTGAATTTCCTCAAACGACAGCAAGAGAGCGAATAGCGCGAAAAATTCTCGGCGAACATTATGAATATACAATGAGATATGCTGATGGCTGTATCGGACTTTTAACTATTATGAAAAAAGTCCGTCTTGTCCCAGCATTACATATGATTTACGCTTACACCCCTGTAGAAACAGGCAGAACGCGCATTCAACCTATTTATGTTGCAAAAGAAAGAAAAGGTATTTTTGGTTGGATTATTACCCGAAAATTACTTTTGCTCACCAAACTAGCCTATTATTTATTACGTGGTGAAGATGGCATGATTTATGACAATATTCGCTCCAATCCGAATGCAATTATTAGCATTGACAAACCGTTAGTTGAATATATGCGTTATGTAAATAAACTTGAACCTTCTGTCTGGTCGAAAAATAAGTTTTGAACTATAATATTTTTTCACGCAGAGTCGCAGAGACGCAGAGAAAGAAATTAAAATTATAAGAAGTTTCATAGATAAAACAATTTGCGTTCATCTGTGTTAATCTGCGGTTTGATTTCCCATGAATAAACATATTATCTGTTTTCCCGAAAGCAATTATCAACCAATTAGTTTAGAAAAAGATCAAAAACTTTCCGAACATCTGACAGTACAAAACTCTCCTGTTTTATTTGGCTGTCGAACTGGGATTTGTGGAACTTGTCTAGTAGTTGTACAAGGTGATATTCCCCCTCCTAGCGAAGAAGAAAAAGAAATTTTAGAGATATTTGCACCGGTAAATCAACAAGCAAGACTTGCTTGTCAGATAGATTTAACAAACGACATAGAAATAAAAGTTTATGCGGGGGAAAAGTGAGATTTGAGGATTTTTGGTATGTTGTTTGTGAAAGCAAGCAATTAAAATCTAAGACAGTGTTGCAACGTACAGTTTTAGATGAATGGCTGGTAGTGTTTCGTGGTGATGATGGTAAAGCAGTTGTATTGCGCGATCGCTGTATGCACAGAAACAGCCGTCTGTCTCATGGTAAAATCTGTGCAGGCAAAATCCAGTGTCCTTACCACGGTTGGGTTTACGACAAAACCGGCAAAGTTGTAGCTGTACCTGCTGAAGGTGAAAATTTCCAACTTACCGATGCTCGTCGCGTGTTATCTTATAACACAAAAGAGCAAGATGGATATGTTTACGTGCGATTAGCGCAAAATCCAAGTCAAGAATTTGCGCCTTTCAAAATGCCTTGCTACCAACAACCAGGATGGCAAACAGTACGCGTCATTAACCGCTTTCGCAACAACGTCACCAACTGTGCGGAAAACTTCATCGACATTCCCCACACCGCATCAGTTCATCCCGGAGTATTCCGCACACCTCGCGCTTCACAGCTAGAAATGAGAGTGCAAAGACGCAACGGTTCAGTATTCGCATCCTACCGTAACGAAACAACAAATCTCGGTTGGTTTACACACTTCCTCAACTCTCAAGGTTATGAAATTCGCCATATCGACAGCTTTCACATGCCGAATATCACCAGCGTTGAGTATGATATGGGAACGCACAGAAAACTTTTCATCACCAGCCAATCGATTCCCGAAGCTGCGGACTCAACTTTAGTTTACACTGACGTAACCTTCAACTACGGCATTTGGAACAAGTTAGCGCAACCTTTTGTCAGATGGACTGCTCAATATATTATCCGTCAAGATGTCGAAGCTTTAAACATGCAGTGGCAAGTAATTGAAAAATACGGCTGCAATTTTGCCAACACCCCCGCAGATACCATCCACGTCTTTGTCGAATCTATCCGCAACAAAATTGCTCAAGGGGAAGATCCAAGAAACTTACCAGAAAAATCTGTAGAAATCAAATTTTGGGTGTGAACTACACTCATAAAAAGAAGTGGCAAAATAAAGCCACTTCGTAATTCCCAGGTAGAACCTGAGAAATATTATAAATAAAATTTAAATTTCAAATGGTGTAAAGTAACACTGTTTTTTAAAATGTTAGTTTTTTTTGCTTTCGTGATTTTGCTGACGCTGACTGTAGCTAATGACAACAAACTGGCTTTATTTCGCTTAAAGAAGCGTGAAGACTGGCTTCTGGATGGAATTGGTCTATTTTTTCAGGGAATTTTGATTCCCATCCTGCAAATAACTGTTATTTATCAACTTTATCAGCATTTGCTTCCAAGCGTTGAGGGTTCTTTAAATTTGCACCCTATCGTTGCATTTTGCTTCAGCTTCGTGTTTGTCGATTATCTTTACTACTGGAATCATCGCTTATTTCATACCCGTTGGCTGTGGTATATGCATCAAGTACATCACACAGTCACGGAAATGGATGTTTTGGGAACTTCTCGCAATACTTTGTGGACAAGCTTTCTAATTATTTATTTGTGGGTTCATGCTTTATTTATCTACCTGCTGCAAGATTCTAGCTGGTATGTCGCGGGTGTCAGCTTGAGTTCGGCTTTAGACTTGTGGAGACATAGTATTTTTAGACCCAAACGAACATCGTTAATTTTCCGCTGTTTATCACCTTGGCTCATCCTACCCCAGGATCATGCTTGGCATCACGCCAGCAGCGGTATTGCTGGAAATTACGGAGCAAATTTCAAGGTTTGGGATAAAATGCACGGGACTTATTTTGAATGCGACAAAATACCAGATTCTTTAGGTATCGATAGGAAATTAACTTTATCCCAAAAGCTATTTTTGCCCTTTTAATTTGAAAATAAATATAAGTCAAATGAATCCAGAAGTCATCGATAAATCAACGCTATCTATAGACAAAGTAGAAAAGTCTACACAAAATTCCCTGACTTTTTTCAGCCTTATACTTTCCTTTTTCCCCGCCTTAATCATCGTGACGGCTTTGATATCTTTCCTGGGTATTTGCATTTACCCTGGAGTTTTCAGTGTAGCGGCGCTTTTCTTTTCTTTATATGGATTTCCCTTACTAATATATCGCATACACGAGTATTTTTACCCGCTGAAAGAAGGAATTAGCTATTTACAAGGTAAAAATTATTCGCCTTGGTGGGGAAGTCACCAAATACAAGTAATATATATTGCCTTTCCCACATTAGAAACACTGTTGCGGCTTATTCCTGGTGCATTCTCTTTTTGGTTGCGTTTGTGGGGGGCTAAGGTAGGAAAAAATGTTTATTGGACACCACAGTTAGAAATAAGCGATCGCTCGTTAATTGAAATTGGCGATAATGTAGTATTCGGTAACGGTGTCGGCATTTATTCCCACATCATCAAACCGAAAAAACAAGACTTACTGCTATATGTTAAAAAGGTTAAAATCGGCAACAATGTCTTTTTAGGAGCTTGGAATCACATAGCACCAGGAGTTTCAATTACAGATGGAACCTACGTTCCTGTTTTCACTCATATTTATCCAAACAAAAAATTTATTCAAGAGTCAAAAGTCAACAGCGAAAACTCAGAAACTTAATTTTAAACTCTTTCTCTGCGTCTTTGCGCCTCTGCGTGAGGTTTTATCCATAAATGCCCCTTATTATAAAATTATTCGGAAAGCTTCTCACCCCTGCTGCTAGTCGGTTCCATCATGCTCTAAAAAATCCCCAAGCTTCACAGCAAGCAATACAAAAGGAGATTTTTGAACGTTTTGTTAAAAGTGAATATCGTAAATCTTTAAATATCAAATCTATTGCTGATTGGCATCAGATACCTATCGTTACATACCACGATATTGAAAAGTTGATTGTGCAACAAAAGGAAACTAAAAACCATATCCTAATCTCTGAATCAATCCTTTTTTATGAAAAAACTTCTGGAAGTCGTGGTGCTGCAAAGTTAATTCCTTACACCAAATCTTTGCTCAGTTCTTTTAATCAAATGTTCTGCGTTTGGGCGCATGATTTAATTGTACATAGTGCAAATTTTTCAACAGGAAAAATATACTTTTGCATTTCGCCACAGTTGGGAGAAAAAGCAGATGAAATCGGATTAAACAATGATTCAGAATATTTAGATGGATGCTTAAGGTGGTTTCTCAGTCCTTTTTTAATTTCACCTAGCGGACTAAATCGCCTTGGTAATGCGGAAGAGTTTAAAAATAAACTTTCTCAAACACTTTTGCTCGAAGAAAATTTAGAAATCATCTCTATTTGGAGTCCGAGTTTTATCAAAGTTATCCTCGATTATATTCAAAGTAATCGTACACGACTTTTATTAGAAATTGGCGATCGCCTTTCACCTCAACGACGCCAAATGCTTCTCAACACAGACATCCCCTGGACGTTACTTTGGCCAGAACTCAAACTTATCTCTTGTTGGGATAGCGCTAACGCTGCTGATGGTGCGGGATTTTTGCGTTCTTTGTTTCCCAACGTCTTAGTACAGGGTAAAGGACTCCTCGCTACCGAAGCACCGCTAACTATCCCTTTAATTGAAGCGCGGGGATGCCTCCCAATGCTGAATGAGGTGTTCTTTGAGTTTGAGGATGAAGCCGGGAAAATTTACCGCCTGCATGAATTGGAAAAAGACGGCGTATATGAGATAATTCTTTCTCAGAAAGGTGGATTATATCGTTATCGAATAGGCGATCGCATTCGCGTTACCCATTTCTATTTAAATACACCTTGTTTGGAATTTCTCGGACGTACACAAGAAATCAGCGATTTAGTTGGCGAGAAACTACATTCTGAGTTTGTTCGTCAACTTCTTGATTCTTTGCCCTTACAAGGAACATCCTTTAAAAGTTTAGTACCTGTCAAGCAGCCGCAACATTACATTTTGTTACTCGACCAAACGAATGTAAATCCTCAAGAACTCGCTCAACAATTAGATGATGCATTGCAACAGTCTCCTCAATATCGCCACGCAAGGCTTCTAAATCAACTTCAACCCGTGCGAGTATTGGTATCTTCACGCATCCCGGAAATTATCGCTTTATATAAAACGCGATCGGGCAAAAAGTGGGGTGACTTAAAACACGATATTCTTTCAACCACACCCATTGAATCAGAACTACTCGCTGAAATTGAGTTAATTCGTAGTAAGCACTTCAGTGCTTAAAAAGGCTTCAAACGCCTACTACAAATTTTAAATCTAAAAATCAAAAAATAGAACTAATTATTTTTCCTGAAAAAGCTCTCTTGACCTGTAACAGTTAATCGGATAACCTAATCGTTCAGTAAGAGATTTCCTGAGAACTTATGAATAGAAAATTAATACTTACTTTGCTTTCCAGCCCGACTATTTTTGCATCTATGATGTCTATAGTAGGAGTAGTTAACCCGGCACATGCGGCACAGCCAGTTCTCCGTATGAAAGACGGTCAAGCTTGTGTACGTCATCCACATGCTGGGTACACCAACTTTGTTTGTACGCGGGTTTCACAGACAACACCCCCACCGAAAGTGAGTTCAGTACAGCAATCTGATAAAAATGTTGCCATCTTGGACTTTTCTGAAGAAGAAAGTAGTGAGGCGATCGTTTTATTTGGTTGCGACTGCCCATATTGTGTAAATGTTCTACGTAGTCTCAAAGGTGGGCAACCTTTAGTGTATTAGGGAATAGGGCATGGGGCATGGGGGAGGCAGTGCGGTGAGGCAGCCCCCGTCTTGGCGGTTCCCGTCGATGGGGGACTGCCGAACCCGTAAGGGTCTTGGGGAAACCCCAAGAGGAGCATCTGCCGTCATGGGGCATGGAAAGAATCTTTCATACAAAGAAAGCTAAATTTCACAGGATGCAAATAACCTTTTATTCATTGCCCATTGCCCATTGCCCAATGCCCCAGATTATTCAACCTCCTCATTAACCGGGAACCTGTCAATTAGCTGCATTGCGCGAGAAGCATTGCGGCGCAACGATTCCGGCAGATGGGGGACGTGGGGTATCTGCGATAATAAATCTAAAGTGCGGCGCAGCAACCTGACTACATCACCTTCATCTAAAGTGGTATGTTCGCACAGTTCTGTCCACGCCATACCCAGCGCCCATTGTTCGATTATGGCAATTAACTCAAATTCCAACCACATAGGCAGCGCCACACTGTAGCGACGTTGCAATTGGAACATTTGACGGCGAATTCCCCGCAATTTTCCTAGTGCTTCTACTACTTCATTACTCAACTCGAAGTGTACCTTACTATCTGGACGCGGAGTTTCTGTCACCAAAGCCGCAGCCGCAGCTGCTAGATGGTGCGGATCTAAATTATCCAATTCTCCACTAGCGAGGGCTAAACCCAGCCACAATTCATTTTCTCCGCGCATAGCGGCGGCGATTTGCCCTAATTGAGTTGGGACTAAGTTAACCAATGCGTTAAAATGCTGCAAAATTTCGATTAAGTTGACAAATTCTTCCCAATGACGTTGGGATTGTTGCTCAACTTGTTGCTGCATCAGTTGAATTTCGGCTTCGAGTTCGACGCAACGGGCTTTGCGTTTAAAAATTGCTGGGAGATTGCCGGCTTGATGCAAAGGATGAGCTTCTATTTGCTCTTGCACAGCTGCTGTGCGGCTAAGTTGTTCAGCTACTTCTGGAGGTAATTGCACAAACTCGCTCGCATCGGGAATAAGGTGCGCGATCGCTGCTGTTTGTTCATTACCTCGGCGTGATTGTCCTGGTTTTAAGGGCATTTCCGGCGGTGGTAACAAATCAGCCTCAACTTCAACTCGCGGTAGTTCCGCATACAAATCCACGACATCCCCAGTCGTCGCCACATACCAGCGGTTATCTCGCCCCAAGCATACCAAGTAAGGCGCTTGACCAGAGCCGGGGGTTTTACCCACCAACACCGCTGTTACAGGTGTAGACACGGGAATATTTTTCCCCTTTAAACCTAAAAGCGTCCCCGACACTGCAAAGTTCAACATCATGCCCAATTCTTCTTGTCTATCTGACTGAGCCTGTTCTTGCAGAGTTTTCAAAATTTGCCGTTCTACTTTTAAGCGCTGGCGCAATTTCTCATAAACAGCAATTTCTTTTTCATCTACTGCGGCTATTTGCGCCTGAAGTTGTGCCAATTCTGCTTGCAGTTCGGCAATCTCCTGATAATCTGGTCTTAAATGCAACGTCGCCATGTACTGCCCAAAACTGCGCTCAATTAATTCCTTGGTTTGTTCCAAGGTGTGAGTTTGCAGTAAGTTCAGTACCATCCCGTAACTTGGCGTAAACTGGCTCACCAAAGGATCGGCTTTAGATGTTGCCAGATATGCCGCTTCTTTGGCTCCTTCAAACGGAGTTTGCAACGTCACCACATAACCTTGCTTGTCCATCCCCCGACGACCAGCTCTTCCTGCCATTTGCAGAAATTCGGAAGCGTTTAACAAACGGTGTCCGGTGTCGGTACGTTTGGAAAGGGTGGAAATCACTGTGGTTCTGGCTGGCATGTTAATTCCTGCTGCCAATGTCTCGGTAGCAAAGACAACCTTAATCAGTCCTTGCTGAAAAAGTTCTTCTACCAAGACTTTCCATGCTGGTAAAATTCCCGCATGGTGTGCCGCAATTCCTCTATACAAAGGTGCAATTTGTCCAGAACGTCCGGCTTCGGGATTGCGAGTTAAAAAATCGTCAATTTGCCGCCGCAACACTTGGGACTCGTCATTATTCACCAGCCACAAATCACCGACCTCAGCCACGGCTTTATCACATCCCCGCCGGCTGAAGATAAAGTAAATCGCGGGTAGCATATCCCTTTGCTGTAGCTGGCTTAGGGTGTAATCTATGCTGGGAGCTTCTGGTCTACCACCTCTACCTCTATCTGCCGATCCTCTTTTCCCTTTCTTAACCAAGCGGGGGTTAATTTTATTTTTGCTTTCGTTCAATAAGGGAAACAGCCCCTTGGGATTGCCAAAGCTAAATTCTAAGGGAACTGGGCGAAAATCAGAGTAAATCAGGTCAGTTGGACCATGAACTTGATTTAACCAGTCGGTGAGTTGGTCGCTATTAGCAACTGTGGCGGAAAGAGCTACCAGTTGAACTTCACGGGGGCAATAAATAATCGATTCTTCCCAAACTGTGCCCCGTTGACGGTCGTTCATATAGTGGCACTCATCCAGCACCACCACCTCAACGTCTACGAGTGAGGTGCCGACTTGCCCGATGGGTGTGCCATAGAGCATATTTCGGAAAATTTCTGTAGTCATGACTACAATTGGCGCATCTCTGTTGACAGAGGTATCGCCAGTTAACAGCCCGACGAGATCGGAACCGAATTTTTCCCTAAAATCACGTAACTTTTGATTTGACAACGCCTTTAGAGGCGTGGTGTAAAATACACGTTTACCCCGCGACAAAGCGCGATAAATGGCGTATTCCCCGATTAATGTTTTGCCGCTGCCGGTGGGCGCACAGACAACAACGGAGCTTCCAGCGTTCAGCGAGGCGATCGCATCCTTCTGAAATTGATCCAACTCAAAGGGAAATATCGTATGAGGGTCAAGTTGTGGAGACAGCGCAGGATAATTCACGTATGGGACATTTGCAACCAGTCTGTTTACTATATTAACGGCTATTTTGTCAACTTTGTTAAGTTGGAGCCTTCTTGCTTGTTGGTTGATAGTTGATAGTTTTTAGTTTATCTATTAACTTTTAACTCCTAACCACTATTTACTCCCTCATTTCCCCAATTCTTGCGATCGCGCAGTGGCTGCTTTGACTGCTTCAATTAAGGCTGAACGAAAACCAGCTTTTTCTAGTTGAGCAATACCGGCGATTGTTGTGCCACCAGGACTGGTAACGCGGTCTTTTAGTTCTGCTGGATGTAATTTGCTTTCATGCAACAGTGTCGCGGTTCCCAGTACGGTAGAGAGAGCTAATTGATAGGCGATCGCTCTGGGTAAACCTGCGGCTACTCCACCATCAGCTAATGCTTCTACCATCAACGCCACATAACCCGGACCACTACCAGAAAGTCCTGTTACTGCGTCGATCAGGTTTTCGGGAACTTCTACAACTTCCCCAACTGCGGCAAACAGTTCATGTGCTTTTTTATAATGGTTCGCATGTGTATATGCACCTAAACAAATCGCGGTAATTCCGGCTCCCACAGTTGCTGGAGTATTGGGCATTGCCCTAATTACGGGTAGCTGGGGAAATGCTCCTTCTAGCTGACTTAAAGGCACACCTGCCAAGATAGAAATTACCAGGGGCGAGGAATTTGTACCGATGACATCTGCTAATTCTTGAGCGATCGCGCTCAACACCTGCGGCTTCACTGCTAAAAATACAACTTCTGTTGCCGAAGTGAAAACCAGGCGATTATCTGGCGTGACCGTTACAGCATATTGCTGCTCTAAATAGCTCTGACGTGAAGCTTGGGGTTCGCTTACTATGACTTCTGAAGGTTGGTAAATGCCTCGATCAATAAGGCGGGATAACAGTGCTTCTCCCATTACCCCACCACCAATTAAGCCAAATTTTATAGTCATTCGTTAATAGTCAAGAGTCAATAATCAAATAAAATACCAAGAGTCAATAGTCAAAAACTATAAACTCTGAACTTTTGACTGCTGACTTTGGACTAACTTTATTGTGCCACCCGATTGGCTTCGTTTCCCCAAGTGGGAGTTGCTCCTGGGGTACGTGCCGGACGAGCTGGGGGCTGCGGTACTTCGTGAAGTACACCACCATGAGTACTAACTTGTACGCAGCTTGGCGTAAACAAAAATATACTTTCACCGATGCGTTCTTGATGTCCATCGAGTGCGTAAGTTCCACCTGCCACAAAATCTACTGCGCGTTGTGCTTGATCCGGATCCATGATTGTCAAATTTAGCACTATGGACTTCCGTTCTCGCAATGCTTGAATTGCTTGGGGCATTTCCTCAAAGGTGCGTGGTTCTAGCACTAATACTTCAGAAATTCCATTTATTGCTCCTGGCATACCAATAACATTACTCATAGCCTTTGATCCTGTTGCTACATCAGTTTCCATTGTAGGCATGGGTTCACGCCAACGTCGATTTTGCGCGGCAGTCTCTTGAGGTGCTGCTGCGGCGGCGTTCTGTTCTTGATATATATTTTGATAGCTTTGTGTATCTGGTTCTTCGTCGTAGTACTCGTATTCTACTTGCTCATTCAGACCAACGAAGTCTCTGAGTTTGGAAAATATATTGTTCATTGTTTACGCTCCAAGAATTAACCACCTTTACTGATGTGACAAAAGTTGATTCACTCAACTTTCATCGCTACAAAAAGCTGACAGGTATGCAATCTTATAGCTCTTTGTAGCATCTCTTACAGACTTTGGTCAGAAATTGAGTTACACAAATCTGAAGTATAAAGCATGATTGATAAAAAATAAATGTTTCATTTGGTACAAACTTCGTCCTTTGTGCGCGGCAAAGAAGCGAGATTTTTCCTTAATTCAAGCCCCATACGTTTATGAATGAGGTATTTTATCGTTCATACTTAAGCCTTCAGTTGACCTAGGCTTATTTGCAATAATGAGTCCGAATTATATACTAATAGTTGTCCGTAAAAAACTTTTTGTTACCCATATTTTAATTTTTCTTTGCTTTTGTTCATACTATATCTTTTGTCACCTACACAAACGAGCTGGTTAAGAAATTATCCTGTATTTACCAGTACTGCTGATCAAAAAGAGTGAACGAATATCTTACACAGAGCGATCGCCAAACAAGATCGTTCCCAATCTTACCATCGTTGCACCCGCCTCCACTGCGAGTTTATAGTCGCCAGACATACCCATCGAAAGATGCTGCATTTTTATGTTTGACCAGTTTTGCCCCTCGATTTCTTCAGCTATTTCCCGGGTACGATTAAATACAGACTTTATTTTTGCATCATCCAATCCAGCAGGAGGGATTGTCATCAAACCCTGAATTGTCAAATTGTTGCATTCATTTAAAGCTGGTAAATCGGTTAATAGTTCTGGCGGACTCCAACCAGCTTTGTTGGGATCAAGAAGAATTTTTACCTGTAGACAAACTTGGGGACTCACTCCTAACTGTTGCGCCAATTCATTTAGGCGCTGCGCCAGTTGTAAATTATCTACAGAGTGAATCCAGGTGAATTGGGAAAGCGCTTTTTTGGCTTTATTGCTTTGCAAACGTCCAATAAAGTGCCAGGTAATATCTGTTAAGTCTTGTAATTCAACTTGTTTGGTGGCAGCTTCTTGAATACGACTCTCAGCGAAATCTCTTACACCTGCGGCATAGGCAGAACGCATTACCTCGGTAGAAACTTGCTTGGTGACAGCAATCAACCGAACTGAATTAGGAAGTGAGGAGCGAATTGTGGTAATGCGTTCGTTAATGGAACTACTCATTGGAAGGTGCGTTGGAAAACACCCTGAAGCTGTTCGTACTCCTGAGAGTGTCCAGCGCGCCGGAGGGTTCGCAAGCGATTTTCCAGCATCATTCGGGCTTCGGTACGTCCTATAGACTGGAATTTAATTCCTTTACCGTCTGTTCCCACCAAAAAAAATAAGCGTTGGGCGTACAGTGTAGTAAACATCTCTTGGTTCTCATCAACCATACAGATTCTGTAGAGCAAACCCCAAGTTGGATGATTTATGTAAGTTTCCGAGTTTTCTGAGTTCATTTAATAGTGAAGGTATAAGTACATATATCTTCTCGCCATGAAATACAAACATCCAGACGATAATACCTTTATCTGGACAGAATATTTGCTCAAAATGCGAGCATACAACCAACTTTTGATGTCGATTCGCGGTTATTAAGACATTGATATAGTTCCTAATGGGCTTTGGGAGAATAAAAGTAGCGATCGCCTTGCAGCACTGCGGTACGAAAGAACGCATAATTATTGCTATGGCTACACTCAATTGCCATTCAGAACAAGGCACATAACAGTCCTACCCTCTTCCCATGCTGCCATAATTACTGCCGCTTTGGGGACTGCAAAATTGCCAAGAATGTACCTGAGACTTCGCAGTGGCTCCTTAAGTCGCAAAGTCTGCCGGACAGAGGTACGTTGCTTTTCGAGCGAATGCGGGAAACCCTTTCCACCGGGGTGGCTCCCGAATTGGAGCATAGCCGCATAGAAAGAGCAAAAGTTAAATAAATTGATTTTTATTTTCTCTTTAGCCTTTATCCTTTCCCCAGAAGAGCGATCGCATTTGCAAATTTTAATGTTTAGTATAGCCGATGCTGTGAAATCTTCCAAAGCCTTGACAGCACCTTACTTCAATATGTAATGTCTACCTAGCTGCTTGATGGCAAGGGGCAAGGGGCAATGAGAATTGAGTAAAACCTTATTTGCATCCCCTGAGCATTTATGCATGTTTCTATGATAAATTCTTTCTATCCCCGATGCGAGCGTGCCCTAAAATCATTTTTGCATTTTCAAAGCCTGAAGTTGTGCCTGAGCTTTGTGCAGAGATTCATACCATTCTCTCTCAGGATTGCTATCGGCGACAATTCCCGCACCAACTTGCCAGCAAACGGTGTTGAGGGATGAGGGGGATGGGGGACACAAGGGAGAAATTCCTTCTTTTCCTCCAAGTTTTGTTGTCTCTTCCAACTTTTGCTGTAATTCATCCAATCCACTCGGATGACTGGCAGCTAGCCAAAGAATTTGTTGAGCATGATCCAAAATAGCAAAACACTCTGTTTCATACCAAAAAGCTACAGGAAACGGTAGGGGATCAATTTTATTACGGGGTAATTCTTCAATTTCCCAAGCAATATCGTAGCCTAGCCATCCTAATACTAAGTTGCATTCCGTTGTAGTAGGAAAGGAGTTGGTAAGATTGCTTCCTTCCGCTTTGCTCCAGTCGCAATGACAGAATACTATTTTTGACCGCAACTTGGTATAACCAACTGCCGGTGAAGGGGAGGGGGGAGAAATTCTTCCAAAAAGTCCTCCTTGTCCCTATCTCCCGTAAGCAATTTTTCTAAAAACGGGAGAACTTTGCCTAGTGGTGGCGTCCACATTTGGGGTTGCCCGTTGACTATGCGAGGAGCGCCTGCACAGATAGAATAGCGAGTTAGTTGAGTGCGATCGCTTTTATTTGGGTAAGGGCTTTCAAGTAAAGTAGCTATTGAGCGCAAATCGGTGGACTGAAATAAAGTGGCGAAAACAAGAGAACGGTGCGATTTTCTAGCTTGAGCGATCGCCAATAGCAAGGCTTGATCATACCGTTTAAGAAACCTCACTTCCTACAGCTAGCCGCACTGCCCAAAATAAAATTAAGGTTGCAATCGCTACCCAATCACGTCTTTTCAACCGTAATTCGTGCCATTGTACGCGATGTTCGTTAGGACTGGTAAAACCGCGCACCATCATTGCACTAGCCATTTGTTCTGCCCGTAGTAGCAAATTTTCTAATAGTCTTTCTGCTACCAACATCCAAACTTTAATGCTTCCTTTCAATCCTAGCTTTTTCCAATTTATTGCTCTTGTCATCACAGAGCGAATTAAATTTTGCACTTCTTCTAGAACTAGGGGAATAAACCGCAAGGACAAAGTTAAAGTCAGAGTCAACTCGGTCACAGGTACTTTCAACCGTCGTAGGGGTTGCATTAAGTTTTCTATAGCAGCGGTGATTTCTTCGGGTGCGGTTGTCAGCAGATACAAGTTGGTGCTGTAAATTAAAGTAAACAACATGGCACTCAAGCTGATAGCCAAATCTAAAGAGCGGCGAGTTACTTTTACGGCTCCAGCTTCAAAAAGTACGTAAGTATATTCTTTGCTGTTCTTAACTTGTTTTTTTGAGCTTTGTGCTTGTCCTGAGTCTACTTTTTTTAACTGTGAACTCTCGGCGGGGGGAAGGCGCTGTTGATAATTTATACCCAGTCCATCCGGACTGATAGCGGCAATTAAAAATACAAGAAATGAGACTGTCAACAACCAACCCATTTGCTGTTGCCATACTCGCACAGGAATTCTGGCTATGAGGGTAGCGAGAATTAAAATTAGTACTAGTAATATCCGCCACTCGTTTCTAGCGTATATGTAGGTAGTTAAAAAGCTCATCAACCAGAAAAACTTGACACGCGGATCGAGTTTATGCAGCCAAGTTATCGGTTGTTCTAGGTAAAGACCAAGTGGAAGCGATCGCAGTAAATCCATTATGAAGTTAGGAGAGACGCGATTAATCGCGTCTGTACAGAGTTAGGAGTTGCTTTCTTAAAATACTGCACAATTTATAACTCATAACTCATAACTTCATTTCACGCGAGTTGCTCTATTGACATTACCACTTTCCATGTCACGCACTTTCTTACTCCGCCACAGCAAACGAATCGGTGTGCCTTTAAATCCTAATTGTTGCCGGAATTGTCGCTCAATGTAACGGCGATAGTTTTCATTGAAGCGTTTTGCTTCGTTGACAAACAGGGCTATTGTTGGCGGTTGGCTGGTAACTTGCGTACCATAATAAATCTTACCTTGGCGTCCGCCGCGTGAAGCTGGGGGCGAATGCCAGCTAACTGCTTCTTCCAAGACTTCGTTAATTACGGATGTGCTGACGCGACGTTTATGCGATTCGGCTGCGGTGTTCACCAATTCTAAAATCTTTTCTACGCGCTGTCCGGTGACGGCACTGACAAAAATTGTTTCTGCCCAATCGGTGAAATGCAGGTTTTGTTGTAAAACTTTTTCGTAATCGTAGATGGTGTAAGAGTCTTTTTCGACAACATCCCACTTATTAACGACAATAATACAAGCTCGACCTTCTTCGATAATTCGCCCAGCTAATTTTTGGTCTTGCTCGGTGACACCATCTACGGCATCTAATACCAATAAAACCACATCGGCGCGGCGAATCGCTTTAAAAGCGCGGTTGATGCTGAAGAATTCGGTTCCGTATTCAATGTGTTTCTTTTTTCTGATTCCGGCGGTATCAATTAAGCGGTAGGTTTGTCCCTCTCGTTCAACGACGGTATCAATTGCATCGCGAGTTGTGCCTGAAATCGGGCTGACAATCGCTCTTTCTTGACCGACGAAAGCATTCAATAAGCTGGATTTGCCTACATTTGGGCGACCGATAATTGCTACATTGATTTCATTATTTTCTGGTATATTTTCGACAATTGGTAGGTGGTTAATTAACTCGTCGAGTAATTCACCTGTACCGTTACCATGAATACCAGATACGGGGAAGGGTTCACCTAATCCCAATTGCCAAAATTCCGAAGCTTGAACTAAACCTTGTTCTGGGGATTCACATTTATTTACGGCAACCAAAACGGGTACACTTTGGTGACGTAACCACTCAGCAATTTCCTCATCAGCCGATGTTAATCCACCTTGACCATCAACAACAAAGATAGCGGCACTTGCTTCTGAGAGTGCCAAAGTTGCTTGTTGGAGAATCAGTGGTAAAAATTCCGTTTGATCGTTAAATACTAAACCACCAGTATCGACTACGAGATATTCGCGATCGCCCCAGTAAGCTGGTAAGTAAGTGCGATCGCGTGTCACTCCTGGTTCATCGTGAACAATCGCTGACTGTTGTCCAGCAAGGCGATTCACCAGGGTGGATTTGCCCACATTCGGGCGTCCAATAATTGCAACAATAGGTAACTTCATATATAGATGCAGAATACTGTAAACCCCTATTGTAGCAAATTAGGGTGCAGTTTAGTTAGCTCATATAGGCGATCGCACGACAAGAATTGAACAAAAGCGCGATCGTCTAAAAGCGAAGTATTTTTAAAGTTTTGCATTCAGTAGATTCCCCTCATTACCAGCGGAGAGTTCTTGGTTTTTTTGTTATTTTCTCCCATGACAGTTGTACTGAATAGCCAATAACCTAGATTACAAAGCCCTGGCGAATATAATTCGCGGCTACACAAACAAAACCCGCCTACGCGGGTTTGAGGAAAATGAGAGCAAATTTTACGCAATTGTATCTACATTCTGTTTGGGCAACCTGGGATAGATTACCTTTGATTACATCTGATATTCAAAAGCCTATTTATGCAGCAATCATTCGGCAGTGCGAACAGTTGGGATGCACACTAATTGCTGTTGGTGGAATTGAAGACCATGTGCATTTGTTGACAGGTTTACCACCTACATTAAGCGTATCTGACTTTATCAAAAATATTAAAGGTAGCTCTTCCCATTTTGTAACCCACGAAATAAAACCAGGTGATTTTTTTAAGTGGCAAGGCAGTTACGGAGCTTTTACCGTTAGCCACGATGGTATAGACGAGGTGGCTGAATACATCAGAAATCAAGCTATTCATCATCAACAAAAATTAACAATTCCTAAATGGGAATTGAAACATAGCTAATTGTTGAAACCCGCGCAGGCGGGTTTTGTTTGTGTAGTAGCGAATTATATTCGCCAGGGCTTTGTAATTTAAAGTTGTTAGACGAAGTATTCAGAATACTTAAATGTGTCAGTTAATTGGTAATTAATGGTTAATATCGCTTTTTTGGCGAAATTCACACATTGCAGCATGTAGTTATATCGGAAATACTGAGGAAATTTTACGTATATGCAGAACGAAGAAACAATCTGGATCGTCACTGATGATATTCCTCAAATAGAAATTCGAGAGAGTGTAAGAGGTGGGGTTACTAGAGGAGGGGACTGGGACGAAGATGTTAAAATAGATAGCGGTAGCAGAGGGGTAGCAGATGCGGTTAAGGTTAGCGCGGAAAAATTAGAGCAAGAAATGACGCGCTTTTTGCAAGTTTTGGGAAAGGTGTTTAGCCACGCTGAAGCGCAAGCTAAAGTAAACTCTAAAATGCAATTGGAGGAAATTGAGTTATCAGTAGAAATCAGCGGTGAAGGAGAAGTTAAGTTATTAGGAAGCGGTGCAAAAGCGGGAGGTAAAAGCGCAATTAAACTAACTTTTAAGCGTAAAGAATCAAGTTGATGCTTTTAGTGATTTTATAGCTTGTTTGTAAATTCGTCGGGTGCGTTAACGTAATGTAACGCACCATATTAACGAGGAACCAGATAAAATAAATTAAGTATATACTGATACAATATAATGAATATTTTCTGGCTGAAATTTTATATATAAAATAGATATCTCCCATGAACAGTGGAATTCCCGTTAAAAAAATCTTGGTTTTGTCAGCAAATCCGAAGGGTACAAAACCACTGCGTCTGGGTGAGGAGATACGTGAAATCAAGGATGGGTTACGACGAGCAAGAGAACGCGAACGATTTATCATAGAGTCTGCGGAAGCATTACGCTATAGAGATATTCGCCAAGCGATTCTATATTATGAGCCACATATTGTCCACTTTTCTGGACATGGTTTAGAAGAGGGTCTAGTTTTTGAGGATGATACAGGACGAGAGAAGCTAGTAGAACCACAGGCATTAGCTGGATTATTTGAGTTGTTCGCGGATCAGGTGGAGTGTGTATTGCTCAATGCTTGCTATTCTGAACATCAAGGTAAAGCGATCGCTCAACATATAGATTACGTTATTGGCATGAGTCAGGCGATCGGTGATAAAGCCGCGATTGAATTTGCTGTTGGTTTTTACGATGCTCTGCTCGCTGGAAAAACTGTTGAAATTGCCTATAAATTTGGTCGTAATGCTATCCAGATGGCAAGTATTCCAGAGCATCTGACTCCTCAACTTTTGAGGAAAAAGCAGTTAAGTTTACAAGTTTCTCCACTACCCCAAACAGAACAAGAAGAAAAACTTCCACAACAACAGGAATCTACTTGCACAATCTCAACAAAATCAAAACAAGAAACTGAAGAACTCCCCTCTGAGAAAAAAGTAGACTACACACATCTGCGGGATTTGTTAAAAGCGGGGGATTGGAAAAAAGCGGATGAAGAAACTCATCTTGTCATGCTCAAGGCATCTAGTAGACAAGAAGAAGGCTGGCTGAATGTAAAATCCATGAAGAACTTTCCCTGTACTGACCTCCAGACCATTGACAAACTCTGGATAAAATATACCACTGGGCGCTTAAACTATCGCAAAACTTGGCGATCACGTCTACTCGATTGCAGGTTAGAGGAGTGCGATCGCTTAAGAAGGAATATTTTTTGGCTGAAATTTTATCTATAAAATAGATATCTCTGATCAACAGTGGAATAAGCGATCGCAAAGCTTGGCGATTGCGTCTACTAAATTGCAGGTTACAGGAGTGCGATCGCTTATCAACAGTCGCTTTGCGACCAACTCAACCTCCTTCTTTTATAGGTGTACCCCGTATAGAAAAATCATCACTTAATCTCCTAACGTCTGAACGGGGAATAGACTACACGCGGTTGCTAAATTTATTAAAACTTGGAAAATGGAAAGAAGCCGATCAACAGACTTTCACTGTTATGTTTAAAGCTGCTGGCAGAGAAAAAGAAGGTTGCCTTGATTACACATCTATCGAAAACTTTCCCTGCATTGATTTACGTACAATTGATCAACTTTGGGTAGAATACAGCAATGGGCGCTTTGGCTTTACTGTGAAAAAGAGCATTTGGGAAAGAGTCGGTAAAGACTACGAATGCTTTGGTAATGCTATTGGTTGGCGTCAAGAAAAGAAAAATGTAGAATGGCTGAATTACAATGAGCTTACCTTGAATACAAGCGCTCCTATAGGACATCTTGCAGCAGCAATTGCACCTCCCATTGGGGTTAACGGGGTGTGAGTTATATGGTGTAAAAGGCAGGCGTTGTTCTCTTTTCTTATGTCCAAATTTGTAAGATGTAACCTATAAAGTTTTCGTGAGATTGCAAAGTAACGAATTACTAAATTTTTGCAGATAAAGTGCGGATGATTGAGAGAATGAGCGCTATTGGATTTGATATTTTGGACAAAATCAGAGATGAAAAGTTTAGGAGGAATGGAAGCCACTAAATGAATATGGTTTTCCACGCCACCAATTGCATGGATAATGCTACCCAGTTCATCGGATTTGCCAATAATATAACCATAAAGTTGGGTTTCGCGATCGCAAGTAATTAACGGCTGACGTTCTGTAACCGTTCAGGGGGTGCAAAAACGATACAAAACAGAACGACATTGAATCAAACGATGAAGTAATAAAATTAAGCAGCTTTTAAAAGGGAGCATCCCAGTTTTTATTATGCCAAAAAAGGTAAATAAAGCATGAGAAGTCTATCAGATTATTTATCGCTATAATCTAGTTTCAATATCTCCCTTGTTTCTTCTAATTCGAGTCTCAGCCTTTTTTTACAACTTTTTCAACCCGTCGAACTTGCATTAAAGTAGAGAGGTACTTATGACTCAATTACTTACCATTGCTATTCCGACTTACAACCGTGCAAATTTACTCGACCAACAACTGGCATGGTTAGCTTCGTCAATTAAAGGTTTTGAATCTGTGTGTGAAATTGTTATTTCTGACAATTGTTCAACCGATGATACGTCAAAGGTTGTCGAAAAATGGCAATCTGCTTTTCATCAAACAAGATTTGAATATAAGAAAAATCAAGAAAATATCGGTGCAGTGAGAAACATCGCTTCTTGTATTCAATTCGCTAAAAGCAAATTCGTTTGGACAATTAGTGATGATGACAAAATTTTTGATAACTCCATAGCATACATAGTTAAGTCTTTAACCGAAGAGCCAGATTTAGGATTAATCATTCTAAACTTCTCCAAAAGTGATGCGAAAACAGGTCAAATTTTGGAACAGCGTTGCTTTGATATTGAGACGGATTTAATGAGTTCAAACGGTAAAGAAGTGTTTGAAATTTGTGTAGAAAAAAGTACTGGAGGGGTAGGCTTGACAACAGCTTTAGTATACAAAACAGATTTGGCGAAATCTGCTATAGCAAGTTGGAATTATGGTTTAAATAACTTGGCAGTTCAAATATATTGGACTGCTTTTTGTGCTTCCAAAGCTAGTGCTTTAGTTACTAAAGATAATTATTTGGAATGTGTTGCAGGCACTCATTATTTTATGCAAAAGCCCAAGCTTCTAGTCACATTAGAATATGCAGATATACCTGAAGTGATGCTCAAACTTAGGGAAATAGGATTTTCTAATAGTTTTAGTCGGAAAATGCTTGTCACGTGCTTTGCCAAGTTTAATTGGAGAGTCTTTGTGGGAGCCTTAAGAAGATGGCCTGTTGTAGCCGTTCAAGCAATGAGTCGTTACCTAAGTTATGTGTACTTATCTACCGTCAGATCTTCCAGGGCAAACGTATCTTAATTTAACGTGGCGGCAAATGATGCTTGATAGAGTGAATAAATTAAAGTCTTTTAATAACTCACATATCCACTTGAAGCAATAGCAAGTGGGTGTGAAGATTCTGAGCAAAAATTTAAGTCTGATTACCAATAAATACTCAAGATAAAATAGTCCTAACTGTAGTGTTAGCACATAAGCATAGTCAATTATGGTCGGAATAAGCCAGCAAGGCTGGCTTATTCCGACCCTCTACCGTGCATGATTATCATCTTGGAATTCATTCCTAGGCGGGTAGACTCAACCAAATGCGAAACCACCCAAAAATCAAATTAATTCTGCCTCTTCAAAAATCTGCCTGACTGTTAATTCCAAACCAGGAAGAAGCGCATCAACAATCGGCGTAGTATCTGTATAAACTTGACTTGAGTCAGCCGAGAAAAACACTTTAATATTTATCGCTTCCGGATCTACAATCCAAACTCGTGACACTCCAGCCGCAAAATAATCTTTTGCTTTGTCTTCAAATTCCTTCAATGTTTGGTCTGGAGAGATAATTTCAATTACCAATTCTGGAATTGCTGGACAAGCTTCATTACGTTTCCAGCTTTTGGGCAATCGTTCATAAGAAATATACGTCACATCGGGTAAAGGTGCCCAATCTTTACCCTGACGATTTAATAGAATTGCCCATTCTGAACCGACTCTACCTTTACCTTTGCACCAAGTATGTATAAGGATTAATAAAGCTCTTTGCAAAGTTGAATGAAAATATTTTGGTGACACTTTTGCTACTGCATAACCATCAACAAACTCATAGTTTACATCACCTTCAGGAAGCACCAGAAATTCTTCTAAAGTAAGTTGTTTTTCTCTGCTTACCTTAACCATGATATGCATCCTCCTAAGTGCAAAATTGCACAAAATCGTCACGAATTAAATAAACTAAAAACTCTGCGTTCCTTTGCGTTTCAAAACGCTACAATTTTACGCAAAGTTGTACTTTAAGTTGTTCCAGCCGAATTCAAACTTTCTTCCGCTTCTACTTGCACCTTCTGCCCGATTTTTGGTTCAGTACCAGCAAACAAACGCTCAAGATTAGCGCGGTGGCGCAAAATTACATACAACCCACCAGCTACACCAAACAAAATGTATGGTAAAGGTTGATGCAAAAGTGTCATGAAAATTGGAACAGCTACAGCACCGACAATCGAACTCAAAGACACAATCCGCGATATTGCAATTACAACCGCAAACACCCCCGCTGTAGCCAAACCTATTTGCCAATTCATCGCCAATAAAATACCCAAACTGATAGCAACTGACTTACCACCAGTAAAGCCTAAGAAAATTGATTTACTGTGTCCTAATATCGCTGCTAACCCAACTAAAATGACTATCCACGGTTGCCATAAGTTCGCATCTACCGTTGGGGGGATAAAGTTTTGTAAAGGGGCATAATTGAATAGTAGGTAAGCGAGAGCGATCGCTAATACTCCCTTTAAAGCATCAATCACTAAAACGATCGCTCCTGGGACTTTACCCAAAGTTCTTAACACATTAGTTGCCCCAGTTGAACCAGAACCAACTGCGCGAATATCAATACCTTTCAACTGCTTGACTGCGATGTAACCCGTGGGAAACGAACCCAGCAGGTAAGCTACAATCACAATCGCTCCGCACAAAGTCAACCAAATAGCCATATAAATTCAAAATTCAAAATTCAAAATTCAAAATGAGGAGGAGTTTAGTTCTCAAAAACAACTTTAAACTCCTAACTCCTAATTCCTAACTCTTAATAGTCATCATCAACATTTCGCATCATTTTCGGGTCAGGTGCAAATGCTAACCAAAGAGGAAATTGTAGCAGTCCTAAACTGATTTGCTCCTCAGAATCGTCAATTATGATTAAGGGTAGTTGATTTGCTTTCGTCAAGCGTTCGGCTTTTTGCGCCAGGGCTTCAGGTGTCTCAAACAATACCACGCCTCTATCGGGTCCAAAATCTGGGCGACCGATTCCTAGGCAGTCTTGCAAGCCGCGCCGCCAATCGCCTAAGCGCTCTGGTGTATTTGCTAATACTAAAGTGCGAATGCGATCGCCATGCAATTTATGTAATATCGAAATCACCGCCGAGGAAATCAAAATATTTTGCAAGCGGCTACCCATCGTCCGCAAAGCACCGCGTCCTCCTTGGCTGAAAAACCAGTTAGAAACTCGTTCGGCGTGTACCGGCTCAAAAGTGCGGCGCAATTGCCAAGCAGGTCCATAATAATCTGGTTTGGTACGGTATTGGTCAATTAGGCGGCGAATTTGCTTTGTGGTATCTTGAAACTGCTGTTGGGCAAATTGAGGCGTTCCTGGCTGAACATCTACTGGTTTAGCTTCTTTTACAGCTACTTTTTCTCGTTCTCTAACAGTCGGCATTAATTGCAACTGCTCTGCTGCTGATGCCAAATCCTGTAAACTACCAGTGAGATAGTCTTTAAAACCCTGTACGCGGATTGCCAAGTCTTGAGAAGCACCTGCAAAAGTAGTTCGCATCTCGTTACGGATGCGTTCTTGACGCCTTTCCAACTGTTCTACAGAAATTTGCAGTGTTTGTTTGCGTTGTTCTAATTGCGTCAAAGCTTCTTGCACTACTTTCCCCATAGTTACTTGGGTATCACTCACCTGTGCTTGAAGCGTTTTGTAAAAAACTTGCAAGTTAGCTATTTCTTCTTTGAGCGCTTGTTCAGTACGTTGCAACTCTGCTATTCGTTGCGCTGTTTCCTCTATAAGGGAATTATTTTTTGATGCTTCTATTTCTGACTCTAGCGCGGTAGTTTGGGCTTCTAATCCTAATACCTCAGCAGATGCTTGTGTTGTTGACTCAACAGTAAGATTTTGTGCTTGTGGATCTTTAGATGGCTGCAAATAAGTTGAGTTTTCTTGTGTTTGGGATATGTAACTTTGTGCTTTTTCACCCAGCGACTCAACAGGTGAGTTTTGTGGATGTTCAACTACAGGACTTTGTTCTTGTTTTTCCATTAATGACTCATTAATAGGTTTTGGAGTTTGAGATTCCTCAGGGTTCATAAAAAATAGTGCAATATATAACTTTGGTGAAATATTACAATTCACTTGCGATCGCGCGTCAGGAGTCACGAGTCAGAAGTCAGGAGTCAGAAGTCAGAAGTCAGGAGTTCAAATATTAACTTTTTCACTACGAACTGTGGACTGTGGACTTGTTGACTACCGACTCTTGACTTTTTCACAATCAACTATGGAATGTGGACTCTTGACTTTAAGTGCGTGGACAACGTTCTTCCAGACAAGCTTTCAGGGTGTTGGGGTCAAATATAATCGGCAAAAAGTGAATACTTTTGACTTCTTTAAAGTAAAACAATATAGGAACCCCATTCCAGAAGATACGCCAATTTTGCCATTCCTGGTAAGGAAAACGGCGAATTAGTTTTTCACCTCTGTAAATATCTAAGTCTGTGGCGGTAAATTGTAGACGCAGGGTTACTGCTTGAAACATGAGAAACAAGCCAAACAGGGCGATCGCACCTCCGGCTATCGGTTGCACCAAAATCAGTGGAATGGCAGCAATAACCAACACTACAGGTATATTGTAACTAGGCTTTAATTCTACGGTTGATGCCGCGTTAGGAGCATAGGTTCTGGTCACAGTTTCAAATCCTGCGTTCATTTAGTAGACATTATTCATATTCTAGAAGTTAGGGGGTTAAGAGGCGCAAAGTTATAATCTTAACTCCTCACTTTGCCCCTTATAACTGTTTGTGGCGCAGCGACTAGAACCCTTACACTAATCCGTTACCAGCTCCTTGAAACATTAACCAAGAAAGAAAGAAGTTGATCACAAATATCATCAACAGAGCGGTAACAACCGCAGTTGTGGTTGATTGTCCCACACCTTTGGCTCCTCCGCTTGTGGTCATCCCCCAGCTGCAACCAATGACAGCGATTAAAACTCCAAAGCAAACCGCTTTAATCAAGGCGCTACAAATATCCCAAATGCCGAGAAAGTTACGGGCTGAATCTAAAAATGCCGTTTCCGAGAGGTTGTATATATTCGTAACAACTATCAATCCTCCCAACATCCCTGTTACTAAAGACAGGAGAGTTAAAATTGGCAGCATCAAGCCGCAAGCAATTACGCGGGGAATAACTAGATAATCAATCGGATCGGTTTTTAACATTAGTAGGGCATCGATTTGTTCTGTGACGCGCATTGTGCCGATTTCCGCTGCAAATGCCGAACCGACTCGTCCCGCCAAAATCACTGCTGTCAGCACCGGTGAGAGTTCTCTTGTTAAGGCGATCGCCAACACTCCGCCGACTACGTTTCCTGCCCCAAAGTTGATAAATTCCCGCGCTACCTGGATGGTAAACACCGCACCTACAAAAACAGCCGTCAATAAAGCAATCAAGAGCGAATCGGGTCCAACTGCTGCCATTTGCTCTAAGGTGTTGCGCCGATGGATTTTGCCCTTAATTAGGTGAACTAATACTTGTCCACCTAAAAGAATTGCCGCCAGCATTCGCTGACTCCATATTCCTAAGCTGGATTTGGATGTAGTCTTGCTCAAAGTTTACAAGTTAACTCGGTAACTGCCTTAAGAATAGCGAAAGTCAGTTATTTATTGTTAGTAGTTGGGCATGGCGCATTGGGAATTGGGCATTGGGCAATTTGAGGAGGGGGAAAGGCAAAGGGGTAAACGGTAAAAAAGAAGAAATATTTCTTCCCCTGCTTCCCCTGCTTCCCCTGCTCCCCCTGCTTCCCCTGCTCCCCTGCTCCATCCGCGCAGAATATTAACTTAGCTTAAAGCTCCTCTCAGAATATTAAGCGTGTCTGAGGTTGCTTAGTAGTCCCTTAAGTGTGGCAATCTTAGATGGAAAGCTTTAGTTGTCGAGGGTTTTAAGAATTTTCGGCATTATCGATGCTCTTAGCACCTAGTAAAAGTGGCAAATAACTATTTTAATGAAAACTTAAGATTTTTGACATATTCTCTTTGGCAGGGCGATCGCACTTATTGTAGAAAGTGACATACAGGTATATGGCTTTTACCAATTCACTCACGGAGCCTGTCCGAAGATGACTATTTTTACTAACTTTCTCCGCTCGCTGCTGCTGACGATTATTTTTAGTTTTGTCGCTCCTTTGTTTTTAGTCGGCATTTGTTTGTTTTCTCTATCCCTCATCGGTCACTTTCCAGGCATACAAGATATCAGTAGTGCGATCGCCACTCATATTATCCGTTTTCTTGCAACCTTTGGCAGTGGCACTCCCTTACGGGGAATATTTGTAATTTGTTTAACTTGTAGTTTCGTTGGTGGGCTATTTGACACTTATGTTTATTATAAGTATCAAATACTACGAAGTGATTCTTAAGTGCGGCAAACAAGAGTTTACAAAGCTCATGAATTGCAACGTCTTCTAAAAAATAGATAAAATAAAACTTAAAAAAGGTGCTAATCCTTATCTAGAAAGGGATTGGTAAAACTTAATTATTATTGAAATATTAATTTAAAAGTTATCACTTACCCAAAACGCTGTCATAAAGGCTGAGTAGGCTTGATGACACGCCCTAAGAGATAAGATAATAAGTAAAGATACGCATAAATCACAAAAATTCAATTAAAATGCCGATAGCACTGCGGCTTGCTCGTTGTTATTCATATAGATTCATCAAGTCAGATGAGCGCTGGGCATTTTATATTAAGTTTATAACGAGGTTTTTGACTGCTCATGGTATGGCCTTTTAAGCCCAAGTTTCGTAAACAAATTGCTCGGATTGAAATTACCGGAGCGATCGCCAGTGCTACTCGCAAGCGTGTTTTAGAAGCCCTAAAAACTGTAGAGGAACGCAAGTTTCCCGCATTGCTGCTACGCATTGACAGTCCTGGTGGTACAGTAGGAGATTCCCAAGAAATTTACAGCGCCTTGAAGCGTTTGCGTGAAAAAATCAAAATTGTCGCTAGTTTTGGTAATATTTCCGCTTCTGGCGGTGTGTATATCGGTGTAGGAGCCGAACATATCGTTGCTAACCCTGGTACAATTACGGGTAGTATCGGTGTAATTTTGCGTGGTAATAACATAGAACGCTTGCTAGAAAAAATCGGTGTTTCCTTTAAGGTCATCAAGTCCGGTCCTTACAAAGACATTTTGTCATTCGACCGGCAACTGACTGAACCAGAACAAAACATCCTGCAAGAATTAATCGACACAAGTTACCAACAGTTTGTGCAAACAGTAGCCGAAGGACGGAATTTAGCCGAAGAAACTGTAAGAAGTTTCGCCGATGGTCGGATTTTTACCGGACAGCAAGCTTTAGAGTTGGGTGTTGTAGACCGACTGGGAACAGAAGAAGATGCGCGACGTTGGACAGCTGAACTAGTTGGTCTTGACCCGGAAAAAACACTCACTTACACCTTAGAAGAACCTAAACCGTTCTTGAGTCGTTTGCTACCAGGCAGCGCTCAGGTTTCGTCAGGACTTAGGGCTAGGATTGATTGGATGGAATTTGAAATGTCCACCAGCGGTCAGCCTTTATGGTTGTATCGACCATAAATGGTCAAAAGTTAAAAGGAGCCAGTGCGTTGGTGTTCGCGTAGCGTCTCTATCAGGGAGAGGCAGCGCCGTCTTCTCCCTCATAGAGACGCGCTTCGGCAAGGGGAGCCACTGCGCTATACGCGGGTTTACCGGCAGTCGCGCATGTGGCGTGGTTTCCCCCATGAGCGACTGCTGAAAGGGTTGCCCGACTTGTTCGCGCAGCGTCTTTGCATCTGAGAAGCAACTGGCGTTCAAAATTAAAAGGTCTAATAACTCTTGACTGTTGACTAATGACTAATGAAGGAGGATATTGGCGTGGAGTGGCGAATGAGGGCTATTCGCGGAGCAACAACTGTTGCCGAAAATACCGTTGAGGCGATGCGTGAAGCTGTTATAGAACTGTTAGATGAACTGGAGAAACGGAATCACCTACATCCAACAGACATGATTAGTGTTACTTTCTCAGTGACACAGGATTTAGATGCTATTTTTCCGGCGGCGATCGCACGATCTCGTCCTTGTTGGGATAATGTGGCAATGGTAGATGTGCAGCAAATGCACGTTGAGGGTAGTTTGGAACGTTGCGTCCGTTTTCTAGTTCACGCCTACCTCCCACCCTCCGAGCCAATTCACCATGTCTATTTGCGTCACGCTGCTAACTTGCGCCCTGATTGGAGTTAGTCCCAACTTTTATAATTGACTATAAAGTTTTATTAAGTAAACGCTCCTAAACGTAGTAAGCGGCTCTAGCCCTTAAAATCTTTACTACGAACAGGGATAAACCCAGCTTCCTCGATCGCCTTTTGTCCTTGGTCAGTCAGCAAAAGTCTAGTATAAGCCTCCCCAACTTTTTCTTCTCGACCGTTGTTTTGCTTAATAATCACAAACAATTTGCTAGTAATTGGATAACTACCGTTTTTGATAACTTCGGTGTTAACTTGATTGCGCTGTTGCGGACACTGATTTGAAGGTGTCAGCGGTTCACGATAAGGAGAAATTAGCTGCGTAGACACCCGACCGAGGGGTAAAGCCTTTACCGTACACTGAGGTATTACTCCTCGCGCCGAACCGTAATATATAGCACCAGGAGTTTTACTGACTCGGCGTAGTGCTTCGGTGGTAGAATAGACATACTGAACATTAGAACCAAGCGCCTGTTTTAATGGCTTTTCAGAAAATAATAGTGTATCTGCGTTATCTGGCTGCTGCGACAAAGGGATAATCGCCAAGTCTGGTCCATCTACTTGCTTCCAGTTAGTAATTTGCCCTAAATAAATTTGCTTTAACTGCTCAACGGTTAAGCCTGGTATTTTAAGTGCTTGGTTGACTGCTACTGCTACTCCATCAGTGCCAATTTCGTGTTGCTCAAGTGTAAAGCCTCGCTGTTTAGCGATCGCATACTCTTCGGCTGTCAGGGGACGGGAAGATTCAGCAAAATCTAATTTCCCATCAAGCAACATCTTAATACCTGCTCCGGAACCAGGGCTACCATTAGGAGGGTCTACATATTGCAGTTGTAGTTCCGGACGATTGTTCTGAATATAAGAATCTACTAGTTGTCGAATTGGTGCCCAAGTCGTACTTCCACCGTATTTAAATGCTCCAATTGGCACATCACTAACAGTTTGAAACGTTGAAGTCGCAGAATTAGAGGCAGTGTTTGCATCTTGACCAGAGTTCGTAAAAGTACCATTGTTGACCCACAAGCGCGGTCTTAGCCACAACCACAGTCCCCCAATTATTACAATTGTAAGTAGCTCGCCAAATATCAGACCTCTGATCATTTGTTGGGCATCTTTGCTTAGTGGGAGACTTTTTTTGCTAGCATTTTTCATTTTTTTCTTCCTGTAATTTAGTTGGTCATAAACAGGATTCAATGAGTACTTAATATCAGTTTCCGGTTCACTGCTCAATTTACCTACTTTCCCAACCTCTCACAAAAGCTAGATATACTTTTTATGAAGTTTAAATACAACTGTAGGTAATTTACGTAAGGCTTCTTAGATAAAAACTATATATTAATTTTATAGATAATTTTATTTAAGTAAAATTACTTAATACAACCGTTAGGTAGATCGTAACATGTTAAGCCAGTTACTAAAACAACGTTACCAGGTTGTTCAAGTTTTAAGTCAAGGTATATTTTGTCGAACTTACATGGCTCAAGACACTCATCTGCCTGAGCATCCTACCTGCATTGTTAAACATTTCTTACCTAGCAGTGAATGTCTCATCCCAGAGGAAATTCGCAGAAGGATATTTAATAGAGAAGTAGAGGCTCTAAAAAAACTGAATAATTATGAGTTGGTTCCTCATTTTTTGACTCATTTTGAAGATAATCAGGAGTTCTACCTAGTCCAAGAATTTATTGAAGGGCATCCCTTAAATGCAGAGTTTCTACCTGGTAAACGTTGGTCTGAAAAAAAAGTTTTTCAACTACTGCAAGAGATTTTAGATATCATGAATTTTATTCACAGCCAGGGAATGATTCATCGAGATATAAAGCCAAGTAATATTATTAGAAGAAAACACGATAATAGATTAATTTTGATTGATTTTGGTGCTGTTAAACCAATATGGAATCAATTGATTAAGGGTCAAGAAAACTTCATCCCTATTGAATATTCTACAATCGCGATCGGCACTCCGGGCTACATGCCGCAGGAGCAACAGCGAGGTAAACCACGCCCCAATAGCGATATCTATGCTTTAGGCATAATTGCCATCCAAGCTCTAACAGGGGTACATCCAACACAATTACCAGAAGACCGTAATACAGGTGAGCTAATTTGGGAACACCTAACTCAGGTTAATCCTCAGCTAGCCTCGGTACTCAATAATATGGTGCATTATCACTTTAAAGATAGATACAAGTCGGCAAAAGAAGTATTAGAGGCACTTCTGCCATTGAGAAATTTATACGTGCCACTAGAGCATACAGATGCAACTTTATTATTAGAAAACTTTGTATTTGAACCTCAAACACCTTTATCCACAGATAACACTAACGAAGTTTTGGAATCGGAGGTATCAGCACCACTTTTAAAGAATTATACAAATGATACGACTATTTCTATTTTTACTAATAAATCTGCTTTAATGATGGGCTTATTAATTGGCGCGGTTTCTGGTTTAATTCTGATGTTTGTAAGTTATTGGTCTTTGCAGATAATTGCTCCTGCTAAAGTCGAAAATTCCCAGCCTAAACCATCAGGGCTTTATCGTTAACCTTGGCGAATTCTATGTTAGGTTACGCTTACCTGCGTGGGCGATCTTAGACGCATCTTCATATAAAAACGATATAAGATGTGAATATACTTGCTTTTGTTGGCTTTGTGATTGATTTTGGTTTAATTGTGTACTATCTCTGTGAATCAAAAACGCGACAATCGCAACTACAAATAAGTTAATAACTAAAAGCCCTACGGCACTCCACATCCAAATTTTCATTTTTTATTACCAATGCTTTCTTAAAGAGCGTGAACTACTACGCCAACCTATAAAAAGAAGAGAAGCAAAGTATTTACCTATGGGTGTTTTAGAGATAGTGACAGTCTTCCCTTTTTCCTCAAGGTGGTGGTGAAGATTAAATTTGATTTTCCCAACTGACTAAATAATCTATTAACCAGTTTGAAGTTTTAAAACAACTGAATAAACTGCTTACTCTTCTTATATTTTAACCGGGGATGTTTCGTAGAGACGTTCGATGCTCGAACGTCTCTAGGCTATTATTCTACTTTTTTGTGATGAAAGCGAATTCCTAAAAAGATGTCGTAAACGAACTCGAAAAAGTCTTTCTTTTGTAACAGTCCGGAAGTTTGATGACAGCCTTTTTCATCTAAAAGGGGTTTCATCACATAATATGTGGGCTGGTAATTATACCAGGGAATAGAGGGCCACAAATGATGAATTAGGTGATAATTCTGCCCCATAATTAAAAGATTGAGAATTCGGTTAGGGTAAACTCTGGCATTTTTCCAGCGATCGCGTTCTTCATGAGGACGATGCGGCAGATAATCAAAAAATAATCCCAGTGTTAAACCAATTACCGCTGAAGGTATAAACCAAAAGTTGAGAATATAACCCAAAAAGTGGTACTGAACTGAGATATAGAAAATTCCCGCCACAAACAACCGACTGAGAAACCACTCCAGAAGCTCATTTTTGCGCCACAGTTGCCGCTGAAAGAAAAATACCTCATGGTATAAAAAGCGGACTGGAAGCAACCACAGCGGTCCCCCGGTAGAGACATAATGGTCTGGGTCGTTTTCTGGATCGTTCACATGAGCATGATGCTGCAAATGTACCCGCGTAAACACAGGAAAAGCAAAAACGAGCATCAATGCACTGACATGTCCCAAAATGGCATTAACTACCCGGTTCCGATGAGCAGATTGATGACAAGCATCGTGAATTACAGTGCCGGCTATGTGCAAAGCGATCGTATTCACAGTAAAGCATACCCAGTGCTGCCATTCCCACACCCAGTAACCGAAGTTAGATAAAACAAGCATCGTCACTGCCGTTAAAAACATTAGCAGCGTGGGATTAAAATCACCCGGAGGCGCTAAAAATTCCTTCGGTGGGACTGTCAGTGGCTTTTGTGCCTCCGACGTTACCATTTTTAACTCCTTGTTAATCAAATTTTGTAGTTACTACCATACAAACTCATTAATAATAAAGTTTTGTGTAGCAAGATTTATCCCCATTTTAGGATATCTGTAGCTGAATAACGATATGATTCTGTGACGAACCCTAAAGGGGGATAAGGAGACTTGGCGACAAGGGGGACAAGGGGACAAGGGGGACAAGGAAAATTCAAAATTTAATACTCTCTCCCTCATCTCCCTCATCCCCCATCTTCTCTAACTGCTTGGATATAGCAGCGACTGAAATATAGATCAAGTTAACTTAGTATGACTCCCAGGATAGATCGCTAGATTCAGCCCTTATGCAACTAAGAGATTCTCTACGCCGGACAAAAATTGTCGCTACGATTGGTCCTGCTACCAGCAGCCCAGAAATGCTCAAAGCTATTATTGAAGCTGGCGCAACGACGCTGCGGCTAAACTTTTCCCACGGTACTCATGCCGATCATCAACGTAGTATTCGGTTAATTCGGCAAACTGCCTTTGAGCTAAATCAGCCTGTGGGTATTCTCCAAGACTTGCAAGGACCAAAAATTCGTTTGGGTAAGTTTGAGAATGGGTCTATAGTTGTGGCAAAAGGCGATCGCTTTACTTTGACAAATCGCCCGGTAATTGGCACACAAGATATAAGCTGCGTCACTTACGATTATTTAGCGGAGGAAGTCCCTGTTGGCGCAAAAATCCTTCTTGACGATGGACGAGTGGAAATGGTCGTGGAGGAAATTAATCGCGAAAAAGGCGATTTGCATTGTCGCATCACCGTGGCTGGAAAACTTTCTAACAACAAGGGCGTAAACTTTCCCGGAGTTTACCTTTCAATTAAGGCGATGACTGACAAAGACCGCGAGGATCTGATGTTCGGTCTAGACCAAGGTGTAGACTGGATAGCACTTTCCTTTGTCCGCAACCCGCAGGACATGATAGAAATTAAAGAGCTAATTTCTAGCACGGGTAAGCAAGTGCCAGTAATTGCCAAAATTGAAAAGCACGAAGCGATCGAACAAATGGAAGCAGTTCTGGCTTTGTGTGATGGTGTAATGGTCGCTAGAGGCGACTTGGGCGTAGAATTACCCGCAGAAGATGTCCCCATACTCCAAAAGCGGCTGATTGCGACGGCAAATCGCATGGGAATTCCCATCATCACCGCTACCCAGATGTTAGACAGTATGGTGAACAATCCCCGTCCGACTCGCGCCGAGGTGTCGGATGTGGCAAACGCGATTTTAGATGGCACCGATGCGGTGATGCTTTCTAATGAAACTGCGGTGGGCGAATACGCAGTCGAAGCTGTAGCAACAATGGCACGAATTGCCGAACGCATTGAGCAAGAACAAGCGCGAGAATCAAGTAATCGTCTCTCTAGAGATACCAGGCGATCGATTCCTGATGCCATCAGTCAAGCGGTGGGGCAAATTGCCGAGCAACTCGAAGCGGCAGCAATTATGACTTTAACGCAAACCGGCGCAACAGCTCGTAATGTCTCCAAATTCCGTCCGCAAACACCGATTTTGGCTGTAACTCCTCACGTTAATGTGGCACGGCAATTACAGATGGTGTGGGGAGTAAAACCGCTTTTGGTGCTAGAATTGCCCTCCGCCGGTCAGACTTTTCAAGCTGCGATCAATGTTGCTCAAGAAAATCAGCTTTTGTTTGAGGGGGATTTGGTGGTAATGAGCGCCGGGACTCTCCAAGGGATTTCTGGCTCAACGGATTTGATTAAGGTTGAAGTCGTGACGGCGATATTAGGTCAAGGAATTGGACTCGGACAAGGTTCCGTCAGCGGTCGCGCACGAGTGGGTAATAGTGGATTGGATGTGAGTAACTTTAATCACGGAGATATTTTGGTTGCCCCCCGCACAAGTGCAGATTTTGTTGAGGCGATTCGCAAAGCTGCCGGGATTATTACTGAAGAGGAAAGTCTCACAAGTCACGCTGCGGTGATTGGCTTGCGTCTCGGCGTGCCAGTGATTGTTGGGGTGAAAAAGGCAACGCAAGTAATTCGCGATGGGGCAATTTTGACAATGGATATGCAACGGGGTTTAATTTACTCTGGGGCAGTGAGAACGCCTTAAGACTAGGGACTGGGGGCTAGGGACTAGGGACTGGGGACAAGGGGACAAGGGGACAAGGGGGAGCAGGAGAAAGGAATTTTTCCCCCATGCCCAATGCCCCATTCCCCATTCCCTTAAATATATTTTTTGAGGACTTCGACAGTGGCAAGTCCGGTTTTTTCCCAATTGAATTGATTTGCCCTGGTGATGCTTTGGGTAGAAAGGCGATCGCGTAATTGTTTATTAGTAGCAATTGTTTGCATTGCCTCTGTAATTTCGCTGGTGTTGTAGGGATTAATCAAAATCGCTGCATCGCCGGCGACTTCTGGTAATGAGGAGATATTCGAGGTGATGACGGGAGTACCGCAAGCCATTGCTTCTAAGACTGGGAAACCAAAACCTTCCCAAAGACTGGGAAAGACGAGGGCGATCGCGTTACTAATTATTTTCGGCAATTCGCTGTAAGAGACGTAATCGAGGAATTTAATGCGATCGCTTATGCCTAGTTCTTCTGCAAGCGATCGCAAAGCTGGAGTATAACGTGCATCGGTTGATCCGGCTAACCATAGTTCGTAGTCCTTACAATTAGGAATTGCAGCAAAAGCAGCAATTAGTCTATGCAGGTTCTTATAAGGGTCGTGGCGTCCAATATAAAGATAGTAGAAGCGATCGTCTCCCCCTCTCCCAAACAAAGGGCGAAAATGATTACCATCATGCGCTAAAGGAATAGGCGTAATTTTCCTCGCGGTAATTTTACAGAACTTAATAATGTCGTTTGCTGTAGCCTGGGAATTGCAGATAACGTGTTGTGCTTGGGCAACGATTTGGGGAATATAGTAGCGATAATAAGGCAACAAAGGTGAAAAGCGTTTGGGAAAGCGCAACGGGATAAAGTCGTGAACCATCACAACAAATCGACAGTGAGAAAATAAAGGTGCTTCCGGCAGAGGAGAAAATAAAAGTTGTGATTTCAGCTTTTTAGAAATTTGTGGCAGTTGAAATTGTGTCCAAAGTAAGCGATTTAAATGCCCTTTTGTGCCTTGAGCCGGAGTCAGATTATCTGGGACTGGATAGCAATTAAATTCCGGGTAATTTTGTGCCGTTAATAATGTTGGGTTAAGAGCTTTTAAATAGGGAAAAAGATTTGTGGCATAGTTACTTATGCCTGTCGGTTTAGAAAAAATAATCGATAAATTAACTAATATATTGCTCATTTATTCAAACTTAACTCGCTCATAAATCTGACGGTGAGGAATTTTACAATTGGCTGAAACTAAGTTCAAAATTCCATCTTCAACATCAGATTCGGTGAGAAGCCAGTTTTCCTCTGGAGTTTTGCTAAACTGCTCAATATGTATTTGATATTGGTCTATCAAAATATATTCTTGAAATTCGCTAATGTAACGGGAGAAAGTGAATTTATCACCTCTATCGCGGCTACTTGTAGATTTGGATAGAACCTCAAAGATAATACAAGGATTAACTACAGTATCGGTGCGTCGTTCTTCAAAAACGGGTTCATCTTTGATAATTAAAATATCTGGGTAAGTGTATTCGCCATAGCGAGGAATCCACAAGCGTAAATCATTTGCGTAAACGCCATAATCTTCTTCGCGCAGAACAAGGCTCAGAGCAATTACTAAATTTACAATAATTTGGTTATGGTTAATCGAGCCTCCTGTTATAGGGGCAACTTCTCCATTGCGGTATTCGTTCCGGTACTCACTACTTTCCTCCAGTGCAAAGTACTCCTCAATAGAGTAGTGAGGGGGTGCGGTTTTTACAACCATAGCGATCGCCTGTAACTTAATAACTGAGTAAGATAATTTTAGCCTAGCATTTTTAAGAGAAATGTCAGTAAGTGTAGATTATTACCTAAGCTAAATTAACACGCATTAACTGTAAGTTTGAATGCGATGTTAACTCTTAAAAAATAAATCACGTCAGTTCGATGTGACAGTCATCTCCTATCATAAACCGCAGGGCTTTGGGGCGACGAGGTGCAATTGTTAACTGTGCGCGTTGCCCAATTACACTATCAATAATACGTTGATGAATACCGACTATTTTCGCATTTTCTAAAACAACGCTATGTTCTAAATCGGTATCGATTAAGGTTACATTATCGGCGATGCTACTATAAGGACCGATAAAGCAGTTTTCTAAATGACAATCGCTACCAATCACTACGGGACCGCGAATTGTGCAATTAATTATTCTAGACCTTTCACCGATTTGCACTCGTCCAATAACCTGACTTTGAGAGTCTACTATACCTAAAATTGATTTTTTCAGATAGGTGTCAAGAATCAGTCGATTAGCTTCTAACAAGTCATCTTTTTTCCCAGTGTCTAACCACCAGCCTTCAAGTTGACAAGCCATAACTTGCCTTTGTCGATCAATTAAGCATTGAATAGCGTCGGTGATTTCTAGTTCACCTCTGGTGGAGGGTTGGATGTTAGCGATCGCCTCATGAATGATATGAGAAAAGAAATAAACTCCCACCAATGCCAAATTTGAAGGGGGAATTTTCGGTTTCTCAATCAATTGCAACACTCGCCCTGTGTCATCTACCTTTGCCACCCCAAAGGCGCTAGGATTGGCAACTGGACGCAGGAGAATCAACGCATCTTGGGGTTGTTGGATAAATTTCTGCAAAAAGTAACTCAAATCGCCTTGTTGAATTACGTTGTCGCCCAAGTACATGACAAACGGCGAATCTCCCAAGAAAGGACGGGCGACTTGCACTGCATGAGCAAGTCCTGCTGGCTTATCTTGTAAGATGTACGTGATGTTAGCCCCGAAACGTTCTCCATTTCCTGTTTTTGCCTGAACTTCTGCCCCCGTTTCCGGGCTGATGATGATGCCAATATCAGTAATACCGGCAGTAACCATTTCTTCAATGCCGTACCACAAAATTGGTTTATTGGCAACTGGGACGAGTTGTTTTGCACCAGTGTAGGTGAGGGGGCGCAGGCGTGTACCTTTACCACCAGAGAGAATTAGTGCTTTCATAAGGGTTAGGAGTTGTAGAGACGCGATATATCGCGTCTGTTAGTGGTTTTTGTTCAACCAACAACTATTAACTATCAACTATCAACCAACAACTATCAACTAACAACTAACTCCTTTAACATTTTCCGAAGTCTTTGTCGCCAATGGGGGGGATAAGTTCCGAGGATTGCGGATATTTTCTCACAAGCAAGGACGGAATAGGCGGGGCGACGAGCTGGTGTGGGATATTCGGGAGTGGTGATGGGGACAACTCGTTGGATTTTCAGGGGGAAGCCTAGTTGTTGTGCTTCTTCAAAGATAGCAACGGCGAAGTCGTACCAGCTAGCAACACCGCTGTTTGTGTAGTGATAGATCCCGGCAATTTTGGTGGTAATTCTATTTTGAATTAGAGAGGCGATCGCACCCGCTATATCTTTCGCCCAAGTAGGGCTACCAATTTGATCGGCAACAACGCGGATTTCTTCTTTTTCTGCACCCAATCGCAGCATAGTTTTGACAAAGTTGCTTTTGCCATATGTTCCATACACCCAAGCAGTGCGAAGAATCAGGTAATCGTTGCAAGTATGGCGAATCGCTTCTTCTCCTGCAAGCTTAGTTTTACCGTAAACACTTAGAGGATTAGTTGCGCTACTTTCTTGGTAGGGGCTGCAAGATGAGCCATCAAAGACGTAATCGGTGGAAATATGAATTAAAAAAGCTCCTAGTTTTTGGCTTTCTTCGGCGAGAATCAGAGGTGCTGTTGCATTGATAATTTTTGCTAGTTCTGGTTCGCTTTCGGCTTTGTCAACAGCGGTGTAAGCAGCAGCGTTGATGATGATTTGTGGTTGGTTTAAAGCAATGAAGCTGCGGAGAATATCCGGCTGGGTAAGGTCTACCGTGGGGCGTGCAACTGTAATGATATTACCGTCAGGGGTGAGAATTGTTTCTAGTTCTTTGCCCAGTTGACCATTATTGCCGATCAGCAAAATTGATTGACTCATTTTATTAGCTATAAATCTGGCGGTTGGGTCAAAACCCCATCAAAAGCCTAATGCTAACCATACCATTAGGCACAACTTTTTTAGAGTTTAGTCCTACAAAATCTTAATCAAGAAAGTCCATTTTGATAGCTTTGAAGACTTATCTTTTTATACCGCCAGATAAAATAAACTCATAAAATATACTTATTCAAAACTACACATTAAATCAGTATTTGCTACTCGTGATTTTTTTGGGGATCGCTTACTTAGTCTAATTTTTGGGAAATTTTAGACTTTTAGATGATTTTAGGCGATTGTGCAATCATTAATCCCTGGCTTACGAATTTCTCTCTTATGACAGATACAAGTTTTGGTGTAGTTACTCTGATACAATGCCTACGTGTGTTCCCAGAAAAATTAAGTGTGCTTATAACCCTAAAACTTTTTCATTTTTGGGTTAGAAGTCCTATGGCATAGGGAATACTAACTCCAACAAAAAAGTAGACACTAATAAGTCAAACTTACCTATGCCCGTAAATTTATTCGACGCGAATTTTTATCGCGCCGCAAATTCTGATTTGCTCGGTTTGAATGATGCACAAGCATTATCACATTTTCAGAAATACGGTTTAGACCAAGGTCTTCGTTTTTCTCCAATTGTGGATCTAAACTTCTATCGTGCAAGCAATAGTGACTTGACTAGCTTCAGTAACAAAGAAGCATTTGAGCATCTAGAAAAATACGGTGTGGCTGAAGGACGCAGATTTTCACCGTTATTAGATATCAATTTTTATGTTGCTGATAACCCTGATGTAGCTCAAGCTTATGGAGGAAGCAAAGAGGGTGCATTTAATCACTTTGAAACTTATGGACTGAATGAAGGACGCAAGTTTTCACTTACGTTTGATGTCAATTACTATCGAAGTGCTAATTCTGACTTAGCTGCAACAACGCTAAGTAACAAAGAACTTTTAGAGCATTTTGCACTTTTTGGAGAAAATGAGGGGCGCTTATCAGCCGAGACTTTCAATGCAAATTTTTATCTATCTAATAATTCTGATTTAGCAAATTTTAGCTACTATCAAGCATTGGAACACTTTGTTTCTTATGGCTTGCGCGAGGGTCGTAATGCTAGCGACTATATCAAGAGCGATCGCGCCGATAATACTATGAATGAGGCTCACAACATAGCTTTAGACTCTAAGGAGGTAATATGGCCAGATTCTGTTGGTAATGCTGACAACAATGACTTTTATAGCTTCAACTTAAGTCAAACCAGCGACTTCCAAATAGTAGTGAATGGTCTGGTGAATAATGCAGATGTCGAGTTACTCAATAGCAATGGAGAAGCAATAAGTCGTGGAAGTAATGCTGGTAATGCCAATGAATTGTTGAATGTCAGCAATTTACAGGCTGGTAATTACTACATCCGGGTTTACCAAGGAGCCGACTCAGGCGATACTAATTACAATTTGAGCCTGTCTGCTACACCTGCAATTGTTTCTACACCCGTCACACCTACACCCGTGACACCTGCAATTACATCTACCTCTATTACAGTTGAGTCTCCCAAGGAGCCATCATCTGGCAATTCTTTTATAAATCGCGTTTTGGAGTTGACGAATGCTCAACGTTTGCAAGCTGGTGCGGTTCCATTAACGTTGAATAGTAAGTTGAATAATTCTGCTCAAGCGCATAGTGAAGACATGGCGCTTCATGACTTTTTTGGTCATAAGGGTTCAAACAATTCTTCAATGGGCGATCGCGCTAAAGCGTCGGGCTATAAATTTTCTCGACTTGGGGAAAACATTGCCGCAGGCTACGCTACACCTGAAGATGTTGTTCAAGGATGGATGAACAGTCCAGGACATCGCGCTAACATTCTTAATCCCAGTTATCGAGAAATGGGCATTGGTTACTATTACCTGGCAAATGATACGGGTAATGTCAATCAAAACTACTACTGGACGCAAGATTTCGGTGTAATTTCTACTTGATATAGTAATAATTCAAAGACTCATATCCCCGACAACTCTTGCGAAGTCGGGGATCTTGTTTCTCGCAATCAATCATGGCGATCGCCTTATTCGCTACTATGGAAACAAATCGGCATGATTAGATACTTTTCCGGCTTGGTGTTTTACCGCTCTATCGGTATTTTATGTTTTGGGTGTAAGTAGCTCTAGGGTGGGAAAATAAGTTTGATAACGATTTACATCTCTAGTTAAAAGAATCATATCTGCTATGACAGCATGAGCGCCAATATAAAAATCAGGTAGAGTAGAGCGTTTATTTCCACCTCTTTGACGATATTGCCAAAAAGATTTTCCTGCTAAGAATGCTGCTTCCCAAGGTAAATCTAAACGGCGGAAAAAGCTAATAGGTAACGCTGCTTCTAGTTCTTCAATTCTTTCAAAGCCAATTGATACTTCGGCGTAGATAATTGGATTGATGTTGAGTGTAGTTTGGTCGGCACATTCAGAAAGTTTGTTAGCAGACCATTCAAACCAATTTACATTTTCTGTAACAATGTCCAGGATAACGTTACTGTCAACTAATACATCTTTCATGCATCTTGTCTAGTAAGTAGCATAATTTCTTCTGTAGTCATTTTGACAGTTGCTTTACCTCGCATAGTGGCAATTAACTTTTTACCAGGGTTAGCTTCTATCGCTACTTTTTTTAGGTACAAAGCGTCTCCGACAACCTCAAACTCTACGTCTGTGTTTGGAAGAAAACCTAGTTTTTCTCGGATTTCTACAGGAATAGTAACCTGTCCCTTGGATGTAATTTTCATGGTTAAAGGTAGAAGTAAGAATATTCTTACTTCTATTCTTACACGAAGGTATGGAAATTTTATGGGAACAAATCGGCATCTTTGAACGCTTTCCCAGCTTGGTCTTTAGCAGATAGAATTGGTGGTGCTGTGAGATGCCAATCTATGGCTAAATCTGGATCGTTCCAGAGAATACAGCGATCGCCTTGGGGATTATAATACTCTGTAGTTTTGTAAAGCACTTCCGCAACCTCAGAAAGCACCAAGAAACCGTGGGCAAAGCCTGGTGGTATCCAAAGTTGAAGTTTATTTTCAGCGCTAAGTTCATAACCCACCCATTGACCGAAAGTAGGAGAACTTTTTCTAATATCTACAGCTACGTCAAAGATACTACCAACAACAGCGCGGACTAATTTACCTTGTGGTTGTATGATTTGGTAATGTAAGCCGCGTAAAACGTTTTGCTTAGATAACGAGTGATTATCTTGGACAAAGTTTAAGTTTATACCTGTTTTATCTGTAAATTTTTGGTGATTATAGGATTCAAAAAAAAAGCCGCGATTATCTGCAAAGACTTGGGGTTGTATTTGCATAACTTCAGAAATTTTGGTAGGCACAATGTTCATGAATTTTGGTGTGCCGTCATCCTTTTGTCAGAATTTAACTTTTATATCTTACAGGTACTGCATGAAACGTAGATAGAGGCTTTTACTACTTTTCTTAACTTCTCTTAACTGAGGTTGGATGATAGAGCGATCGCTTATCCACAAATCAGTTAATATTATCCATTGGCTTTACGTAAATTTACATGATTAATTATGTAATCAGACTTTTGTAAGCCTGTAAAGTTTCTTTAGCCGTTCTTTCCCAAGTAAACAATTTTGCTTGTTCTTTTCCTTTTTTAATTAACTGCTGACGCAACTGAGAATCACTAATTACTTTTAAAATGGCTTCTGCAAGTTGTATTGGCTCATTCGGGTTAATTAATAAAGCCGCATCTCCCGCAACCTCTGGAATTGAAGAAGTTTGAGAACTAACAACAGGAGCGCCAAGCGTCATTGCTTCTAATACAGGCAAACCGAAGCCTTCATAATGAGAAGGATAAACAAAAACATCGGCTTTTGAGTAAAATAAAGCAACTAATTCATCAGATAAATAATCAAGATGAAGAATTTCGTTTTTCCAGGGTGAATTATCAATTGCAGTGAATATTTGTTCGTAATTCCATCCTTTCTTGCCAATCAATATTAATTTATGTTCAATTTTATATTTTTTCTTTAAGTAATTAAATGCGGAAATTATTGCTGTGATATTTTTTCTCGGTTCTATAGTACTGACAAAAACTAAATAGGGTTGAGAAAAATCATAGTTTACTTGTTTTTTTAATTCAGGAATATTTTCATTACATAAATAGTTAGGATGATAACGACTAGCTAAAGACGTAATATAGATTTTTTCTGGTTTTACGTTTAAATATTCAACGATGTCTTTTTTCGAGCTTTCTGAAATCGTTATAACTAAATCTGTCCACTGCAAGCAATGCTTGACTCGCTCTCTATATGTTTGGACAACAGAATCTATATAATGAGGATATTTAATAAAGGTTAGGTCATAAATATTCATTACCTTTAGGCAATTATTGCATGGATAAACTGAGAAATTAGTACCATGTAATATATCTGGATAACCAAAATATTTTTCAAAGTAAGATAAACTAGGTTTGAATGCGATCGCTAATAATAAATCTGAAATTCTCACAGGTATGGGCAACATATGCCGATGAGAATACTCTTGCAGGCACTCAGGAAAACTTAAGTTACCTCGTAGCCACTTTTTTACACCTGGTTGATAGACTATTCCTAATTGAAAGTTTTCTTTTTCTTGTAACGCATCAAGTGCGCTAATTAAATTAGCAACATAAAAGCCAACCCCACTCGGTCTTGGAGCTACTGGGGTGGCATCAATGACAACTTTTAGCATAAAGAGTGTTTACGATCCGCCGTTGCTCAATTTTTTCAGGTCATAATCAACCATTAACTCCACCATTTCCTCAAAGGAGTGCTGAGGTTGCCAGCCTAGCTGAGTTTTAATTTTATCAATGCAACCTACCAACTGCACGGATTCATCAGGGCGGTAAAATGCAGGGTCAACTGATACATAATCTTGCCAATTTAGACCAACGCAACTGAAAGCACACTGGACTAATTCTTTGACAGAGCGGGTTTCACCACTAGCAATAATATAATCATCGGGTGAAGATTGCTGCAACATCATCCACATAGCATAAACAGCATCTTTCGCATAGCACCAGTCACGACGAGCATCTAGGTTGCCTAATTTTAATTCGGTTGCTAAACCAAGTTTTATTTGAGCCGCTGCTTGTGTAATTTTGCGAAACACGAATTCTGTACCGCGTCGCGGGGATTCGTGAGTGTAGGTGATGCCGCAACAAGCATATAAATTGTATTGTTGTCGATAGTTGATAGTCATCCAGTGCGCGTAAGCTTTGGCGACACCGTAGGGGTTGCGGGGACGGAAGGCGGTGCGCTCGGTTTGTGGGGATTCGTCGGGTTGACCAAAGACTTCGCTGCTGGAGGCTTGGTAAAATTTGGCATCCGGTTTGCAGCGGCGGATGGATTCTAGGAGACGGGAGACGCCGAGGGCTGTATATTCAGCGGTGAGGGCTGGTTGTGTCCAGGAGATGGGTACGTAGCTTTGAGAAGCGAGGTTATAGATTTCGTCAGGTTGGGTTTCGGTGATCACATCCATTAGGGAAGATTGATCTAAAAGGTCACCGGATACTATTTGGATGTTACTTGAAAGGTGGGTAATGCGCTCTAAGTTGCTGGTGCTGGAACGGCGGACTAAGCCGAAGACTTGGTAGCCTTTGGATATGAGTAGTTCGGCGAGATAAGAGCCGTCTTGCCCAGTTAATCCGGTGATTAGTGCTTTTTTGGTCATGTGCTAGAAAATTATCAAGATTGCGGAGCTATTAGTTCTAAGGTAGAAAAATAAGTGCGGTAGCGATTAAGATCTATGGTCAAAAGTATCATGTCCGCGTTAGGTATCAGTCCTAATTTTTCTCGTATTTCTACGAAAATAGTCACTTGCCCTTTGGATGTAATTGTCATGTTTTGGATGTCAAGTAATAAAATTATGACTTTTAGTATTACATCTTTGATGAGTTAGAACAGATGCATCTGACTATTTCAATAAACTTAAATACTTATCTTCTATCTTCGACCACACATAATTTGTTTCAACAAACTTTTTTCCCTGTAACCCCAGTTTATTCCTCACTTGCTCATCCATCTTTTCTATAGCCACCTGAAATTCATCTTCACTTGTATACCAAACTCCACCTTGCGCTCTGCGACATTGCCCCACTAAAACATCACATCTGCCGTTGACTAAGACAGGCTTACCCACAGCCCAAGCTTCCAACAACACCATAGAAAGACTTTCATACGGTGAGGGCATTACCAACAAATCACAAGCTCCCAAAGCATCCCACTTACTTTGCTCATCGACAAAACCCAGCGGTATAATATCTGGGCAATTAGGAATCGGCATTGTTGACTTACCTAACAAAACCAGTTTGATATTATTAAATTTTTGGTTTCGCAAATTTATAAAGTAATCAAATAGTTCTTGGCAGCCTTTAGATGGATCGATTCTGCCAATATAAAGCAAAAATGGTTCTTTTAGATTGTACTTATGTCGAAAATCTTCAGCACTGTAGGTTGAAGGTGGTTCTACTGCTACACCTGCTATTGGTCCTTGGAGATTGATTTCAGGGAAACGCGACTTCAGAAAATCTTGTTCTTCAATGGTATTAAAAATAAAACCGCGTGGTAGCTCGAATAATTTATCCCACATACTCAAATAAATTGTCCATTCATTATGAGCTAAGGGGGCTAAATAGGCTTTTTCTGCTACTAACGGTAAAATAAAGTAGGTCGTGGCATATAAGTAAGTAAAGAAAATAAATGCATCGTATTCTTGCTTGTGCTCTTGAACATAGCTAATTAGGTCAGGCGAATTAGGTCCCTGCGCCTGCATCCATGCTTCCTGTTCCTCGATAGGCGCTTCTTTGATACGTGATGAAATTTGGTTAGATAAATGATTAAAATTGACAATATGACGCTGTGGCTTTACTAGAAAACGCCGCACTTTGACACCTGATATATCTATGACTCCAGGTGCATAATGATTTTGCCAAGTTACATAGTCTAAAGCACAAGTTGTTAGTATTTCTGTATTCCAATAACTCGACATTTGCTGGGCAACTTTGAGGCAATGAACTTCAGCTCCACCATTTACCTCGATTCCACAACGCTGGACGATGAAAGCTACTCGCATAAAATCAACCTTAATTAACCCAAGTTGCTAGTTCAGAAATGAAGCGATAGGGTTTACGCTTCGCATGTGCGAGAGTATCGCAAACTCTATATATTCTCCATCTGTGAAATTATATTATTTAGCTGCTCAAAGACTATGGTACTCAAAAAAAAGTTTCGTCTTTTCCGCTGTGCTTTGATAACTTTTGCGCGTAAATCTTCATCTCGCACTAACATTTTTCCTGCTGCTGCTACTTTAGCCAAATCGTCCTTACTAGTAAACATTAATCCGGCTTCACCCAATGTTTCTGGTATCGCAGTACTTTTGTAAGCCAAAATCGGAATATCAAACCACATCGCTTCGATTAATGGCACGCAAAAACCCTCATGTTCGCTCATTGACCACAGTAAATGTGCAGTTTGATAGAAAGCTAAAAGTTGAGCATCGTTGACTTTGCCTGGAAGCATGACATTATCTGTCAAACCTAATCTTTGAATCAAGTTCATCAGACAACTAAGGTAGGGGTCGTTGATGTCACCAGAACCAACTAAAATTAGCCGTGCTTCTCGCTCCATTCTTAAATAATGAGCAAAAGCTTCTACCAAATGGTCTTGGCGTTTATTTGGTGCGAGACGACCTACAAACAGCAAATTTGCTCTACCATCTTGTAGCTTTTCCATGAGTTCGGGATCTGGAGAGATATCCCACTTACTGGGGTCTATGGCAATAGGCAATACTCCTGGATTGGGGAAGCCACAGGCAGCAAGTTCAGAAGCATTATAAGCTGAATCCCCGACTGATACTGGAAAGTGCGATGCCAGGTCTTTAAGGTCGAGCCGACCTTGTTCGAGAATTTTAGCAAATTCTGGTCGATAAGGCGCGAAAAACTCTGCTGGTGTAATATTGTGATAAATAAGACATTTATTAGCAGGATGCGCGATCGCATAATTTGTCAGTTCTGACCCAATGGAGTGATGGTAGATTAATCCGGCTTGACGGTTGATACATTTTGGCTGAAATACTGTTACTTGATTAGCAAGTTGCTCATCCACATACTTAACAAAAATATCTGACTTGTATCCGCAGCTGCGTAAATAATCTCTAATTGCTAGTGCATGATTGGAGATAGCATCACCATAGGCAAGATTGGGTAGTAGTTGATGGATTTCCTTCAGCTTTCTTGAGTAAGATTTCGCTTTTACTATGGCTGCTTTTGGAGTTAATTCAAGTGCAGTTTCATAGTGTTGAATAACTTTATCCCATACGGCATTTTCATTTGCATAAACTTGACCGTTCACTCCATACTCTACTAACTGTTCTTCTGATATTTTGTCAATTTCAGCCAATAACTCTGCCCATTCAATTTCTGTATCTGCTAACCAACCTCCTTTAGCAGACTCAACAGCCATTGCAGTAGCTAAACATCTCCGATGAGCAGCAGTAGGTTTACTGTAGAACCAAGCTTCCATGATGACGCGGGAATAACTTTCGTTCTGGCTGGGTTGAAATAATGCTAAACAATTGGCTAATAATGCCTCTTTCTCCCTTTCTACAACCAAACCCAAATCAACTAAACCCGTTACTGAGTTTAGGAAAGATGGATTTCCAGTACCAGCAAACACTAATTTCAAATTTGACCTTGGGTTTTTTTGCTTAAAAGCGGCATAAGCTCTAACTAATAAATCTGTATTTTTAGTTGTATCTCGGCGACCTAAACAAAGAATATACCGTTCCTGTTTTATTTGGAAGTTTTTAATTTGAATAATTCTTGTCTTCTGAGTACCAGCCTCTATTCCAGCACCTGCGACAAAACTTTTAGTAATAATCCCTGGACCATATAACTGTCTTGCTAGTTGAGCTTCCCCCTCACTGATAAATAACAATCCTTTCGTTAAATGAATAATATTAGCTATTTGTGGCAAGTAAGCATAAACTTCATCATGTAAGCAAGGTTGTAAAAAAGCACGATTGGCTACAATTGGCAAACCATTCAAAATTAAACCGTAGAGGTAGGGAATAAATAAAAATGCTTGATAGTTTTGCTGATATTTTTTGAGATAATTTAATAAATCTTTAGAATTAATATTTTCAGAACAAAATTTTGCTGCATCATTTTCGCTAACTGGATTTACTCCTGGTTTTAGGAGTGAATGGTGCAGGTTCAGCATTATCGAATTGATGCGGTCAAAGCTAGCATGATCGCGTTTATCAACTGCAAATCGGCGAATATGTAAACCTTGTTCTTGAGTCACTCCTGCTTTTAAATGGTTGGTAGCCCAATCATCCTGAAACGAACGACAACAGGTTGTCAATACTTCAACCTGATGTCCTCGTTGTGCAAGGCGTGTCGCAATTTGCCAAGCTTGTTGCTCTGCTCCTCCTTTTAAATCCTTACCAAACCAAGGGGTAACTATAGCTAATGGTTTCATAGCTTCTTGTAACCTATTACTGCATAATCTTGATAATTCATTCTTTTATCTTTAAACATACGAGCCGACTTGGGGATTAGAGAAGAATAAATTATTTTGACTGATTTAAATCCATGCCATTCTAATAAAAACTTTAGAAGTTCTGGTGGTAGAGGTTTAACATGTGTAGAATCTTGATAAAAGTTTGATAAGCCATATAAACTGTGAGGATTGACTGTTTCTATAATAATTACTCCATCAACCACAATTTTTTCAAACGAAAGACTTAAAAAAATGTTAATGTATTCAATATTTAAATGCTCCACTACCTGTAGCGCAGATATACCTGAAAACTTTTCGTCAGTCTTTTCTAAATAATCTACTATATCTGATTCATAGGCATTAAATCCACTATTTTTTAATGTACATATTTCCAATTTATTTAAATCAATTCCTACGCATTTTATCTCATGGGCTGTAAGATTTTGAAGAAACTCACCTCTACCACATCCTGCATCTAAAAAATGATATGATTCTTTAATATTTCTATTAATAAAATTTAGATAAAATTTCTGCTTTTCTTTGACAACTTCTGAGTTATAAAATACATTTTCAAAAAGATAGTAAAATAAATCTTTTTTATCGTGCTGATAATGCTCTTCTATTGGTATCTTAGACAAAGCAATCGCTGAATTAATGTAAGATTCTTCAGTAACTTCAAGAATTTCTGGTAGGCTTTGTGTCACTTTAGTGCCTAACAGTTCATCCACTGCATTTAAGCGTTTATCTATCCCTTGGACTTGACTATTCACATCATCCAGATGTTCTTGTATACTCGTCATCCAGCTACTTATCCAAGTATCAATGGTATTAAAGTTGTCGTCCATTGTTTGGGCGCGGCTATCTACATCACTCAAGCGCTCATTTATTGCTTGGGCGCGGCTATCTACATCACTCAAGCACTCATTTATTGCTTGGGCGCGGCTATCTACATCACTCAAGCGCTCATCCATCTGCGCTCTTAAAGTTGTTACTTCTTCTATTAGCTGACGATTAAGCGCTACAGATTGCCTCAAAGACTGAAGCAAATTCAAATTTACTTCTCTTTGGTCTTTAAATAAAAAATTAATTATTTTTAGAGCTAATTTTTGGAGTTTTTTGGTTAAATTAAAAGGAAAACGATTGAGTTTATCAGGCCATTTGGTGCGAATATAAGCTCTAGATTCGGCATTTTTAAGCAAAGCTTCAATATGACTAATCGTAGTCGTCATTTTAGCTTTTTCGGCATTGGAGGTAATACCCGTTGACTGAGACTGACCGTGACGATTAGCCACCTCTTCTCGAATCTTGTTCATTAATTCATCGACGTTAATTTCTGGATTATTTGCTTCAATCATATTTTTTCTCTTTGCTGTGGCAGCACATAATATTTTGGCTTACTAATATTGATACTTGATTTTAGGTCTACTATTCCATCGCAGAAAATACTATTGTGTACCTCAAAAACAACTAGCTCATCAATCCAGTCATAACTTAGACCTTCTTCAGAATGTATACCCACTGTCACTGTATAAATTCCCTTATTGAGGTAACAAGGAACTTTAAAAAAAACTTTTAATTGCTCACCTCCTTGTAGTTCTGGTAACTTGATGTCCATTATTAGACTGTTGGTTCCATATATGACTAATCCCATTAAATTTCTAATGGAGATACCCACAACTAATTCTGAAAGTTCTGCTTGTGCTTCTACTAAAACACCAATCTGGAAATCTGCACCTGTCTCTACCTTGGTTATTTCTTTTTCATCTAAATCGCAAAGTTTTACCTTTTTAATAATAGCTAGTTTGTTTCCATGCCTGTGCAGAGAATTATCTTGATTACTATTAACAAAATCATCATGATTTTCAATAGATGTTATTTCTTCAACATCCACTTCTGTTGTATGCGAGCTTAATAAAGCAATATAGTGATTTACGACATCCTTCGGGTCACCTATTTCTAATATCGTTCCATGATTCATTAAAACTCCGCTCTTGCAGAGCATCTTGACGCTTCCAGAATCATGAGAAACAAATAAAATAGTTACACCTTGGTCTTTAAGCTGACGAATTCGCTTCATACAACGAGCTTGGAACCTAGCATCTCCTACAGACAATGCCTCATCTACTATCAAAATTTTAGGTTCTGTATTCGCAATAACTGCAAACGCCAGTCTCACGACCATGCCACTAGAATAGGTTTTAACTGGCTGCTCGATAAAATCGCCAATTTCAGCAAAAGCAGCAATCTCGTCAAACTTAGCTTCTATCTGTTCTCGACTTAAGCCTAAAATTTGCCCATTAAAAAATACATTTTGCCGCCCGGTAAACTCAGGATTAAAGCCACTACCAAGCTCTAATAGAGCCGAAACCCTACCATTAACCTGCACTTCACCCGTACTGGGTGTAAGCGTTCCGGCAATAATTTGCAGTAGCGTACTTTTGCCAGAGCCATTTTGACCAATAATCCCCATAGTTTCACCTTTGGGAACTTCTAGGTTAATATCGCGCAATGCCCAAAACTCCTGAGCATGACTCTTACCAGGTAGCAACATTTCCTTAAGTCTATCTACCGGACGAGCATACCGCTTGTAGCACTTTGAGACATTCTTTAACGAAATTGCAATTTCCTCACCCATACCACCACACACCTACTGCCAGGACATCTTCGATTCAACAACTCTTTCAAAGATAAATTATCAACTAAGCTATCGAACTTCCCAAGCTCTGTCGAATAACAGTGCGATCGCTCACGCTATGTATTCCATTATCATTAGGAGATATCAGTCCAAAAACTTGCAGGTCCGCTTCGACCATCAGCTTGACCAATTCTTCAAACGCTACTGTTGGCTGCCAACCTAACTGGCGCTTGGCTTTGCTCCAGTCTCCAATCAATAGATCAACCTCCGTCGGTCGCAAATACCGCTCATCAAACTCCACATAGTTCTCCCACTTGAGGTTGACATGGCTAAAGGCTATCTCTAAAAACTCTTGCACAGAGTGGGTTTTGCCTGTTGCTACTACGTAATCATCCGGCTGATCCTGCTGCAACATTAGCCACATCGCCTGCACATAATCCTTAGCGTACCCCCAGTCTCGCTTGGCATCTATGTTGCCCATGTATAGCTTTTTCTGCTTGCCTGCCAATATTTGTGCTACAGCCCGCGTAATCTTGCGCGTTACAAACGTCTCCCCTCGCCGTGGCGACTCGTGATTAAACAAAATCCCATTACAAGCAAATAGCCTGTATGACTCCCGATAGTTGACTGTCTGCCAGTGAGCATATACTTTCGCACAGGCATAAGGACTGCGGGGATAAAAGGGTGTCGTTTCCGACTGCGGTATCGCTTGCGCCTTACCGAACATCTCCGAAGAACCTGCTTGGTAAAAACGCACTTCATTCCCTGTGCGCTGCTGATAATCCCGAACCGCTTCCAGCAATCGCAACGTTCCCATCCCCACAGTATCCACTGTGTACTCTGGCGAGTCGAAACTCACACGTACATGGGACTGTGCTCCAAGATTGTAGACCTCAATCGGCTGCACTTGTTCAAGAATCCGCCGCAGCACCGTGCCATCAGTCAAATCGCCGTAATGTAAAAACAGTCGCGCATTCTCGCTATGCAGGTCAACATAAATATGGTCGATGCGATCGGTGTTGAAGGTCGAGGTGCGGCGAATGATGCCGTGGACTTCGTAGCCCTTTTCCAGCAGCAGTTCGCTGAGGTAGGAACCGTCCTGACCTGTAATCCCAGTAATCAGTGCCCGCTTGCGCTGAGTCATGCTCGCCTTGTCCTGTTAATTTCAGTTAAATATCTAAATTGATGCTAAAACACGCATTAAATTTAAAAGCCGTTCACCAATGTAACAAAGTTAGTTACAACACATCCGCAAAAGCTGGACGCAAACGCCTATACACCGAAAACCCGAAAATAAATATAACTATAGATATCACAGAAGCGACTCCCCACTCGCCCCAGTGGGTCACCTCTCCTACTAAAACTAAATCGCGATAAACCTCCGCGATCGCTGTCATCGGATTTAACCAAAACACCCAACTCTTAAATTGCTCCGGAATTGCCGTTGCTGGATAAACAATTGGCGTTAAATACAACCAAAGATTTAAAATAACCGTTAATGTCTGGGGAATATCGCGCAAAAAAACTGTCAGCCCTGCCGCCAAGTAACCCAATCCTGCTGTTAACAATAACTGTGTAAGCCAGACCAAAGGTAACAGTGCCAAAGTAGTATGTAATGTATGAGAAGATACTGCTACAAAAAAAATCAACGCCATTAAACCAAAAGAACTCTCAATAAACGTTGATAAAATTGGTACTAATGGTAATAGTCCTAAGGGAAAAACTACTTTTTTGACTAAGTTGGGCTGTCCTACTACCGAACCAGCAGACTGCATGAGTCCACCTGTAAAGGCAATCCAAGGCAGTAAACCTGCAAATAGCCAAAAACCAAAAGTGAAGTGATTTTCAGGCAAGCCCTTAAAATTACTAAGCTTGACCTTCAGGACAATTGAAAACACATAAGTATAAATTAAAAGCTGCGACAGCTGATTCAGTAAGGGCCAAAAATTGCCCAAAATAGAACCTTTGTACCGCGCTTCTAAATCTCGGCGTACTAAAGTTCTAAGTAAATCAAACTTTGCCCACCACTGCTCATTTACTGGCAGCCAGCGCCTTAGCTTCCCTGCCTTACGCACAACTCCTCGCATTGTTTGCAACAATTGGTGCTTCCTCGCTCACTACATACACACCTAATTTTCTTCAATGAAGCTTGTTAGCTATAAAAGTTCCAATATTGTATATTAATTAATTGCTACTAAAAAGCTTTGTAAAAATCATCTTGGTGAGAATACCATAAATTGATTGCATTGCCATATATCAGGACTCTTATTTTTGAGCAGCTAAGTCAACGTATCAGGATCAATTCCCAACAATTGCAGCAACAGCTGCAAGCGTTGCGATCGCTGTTGTTCCTCTTGCAAACCCAATTTTGCCTTTGATGGCTGCTGCGCTTCATAGTCATAAGTTAGTTGTTGGGTGTCAAACAGTAGCACTAACCAATAACTACTCCCTTTGTAGTCACAGATTCAGCTACACTGAGACTTGGTTTATTGCATTGTAAATAGGCATGGAAATCGGACAAAAGGTTAAAGTCTGTCGTTTGCGCGATCGCGTGTCTCCTCCTGTAGTCAAAAGGCTAGGACAAGTCGGTGTCATCCAAGGCTTCAGAATGACTGATGCTAGCGGTGTCGGTGTGGTGGTGAAGTTTGAAGATGATTTCGCCACTTGGTTTTTTGAAGATGAACTCAGACTCGAACAATAAAGAGAACTAAAGCGCAAACAAAAGTCCAAAGATAGAGTTCTTCGGCTCGAAACTTCGAGCCTGGAAGCCTCTGCTTTGCACTTCAAGGCAGAAGTTCAGATGATTTGCCGAGTGCTAAGTTGGAGTTGACACAATCGGCGGTAAAAAGAGAATCAACTAATGACCCAGATATTGACATTTTTGGGCAAAGGCGGCACCGCTCGTACTAAATGCGCGATCGCCGCCGCCAAATTATTGGCAAGCCAAGGAAAGCGGGTACTCCTAGCAGGATTAGCAGAACCAGAACTACCAATTCTCCTAGGTACGACTTTAGCAGCAGACCCCCAAGAAATCGCTCCTAATTTACAAGTAGTGCAGTTTCAAGCATCCGCACTCCTAGAACGCAGTTGGGAGGAAGTGAAAAAACTTGAGGCTCAATACCTTCGCACGCCCATCCTCAAAGAGGTTTTTGGTCAAGAACTGGCAGTATTGCCAGGGATGGACAGCGCCCTTGCCTTGAATGCCATTCGTCAGTACGATGAAAGCGGCAAATATGATGCCATAGTATACAATGGCACAGGCGATTCTTCCACTTTGCGGATGCTCGGTTTGCCAGAGTCTATGAGTTGGTATCTGCGGCGATTTCGGCAATTATTTGTTAACTCCGATTTAGGAAAGGCAATTTCCGAATCACCCTTTATTCAACCGCTAGTTAGTACCTTTTTTAACGTCAATTGGACGGCGGATAATTTCGCCCAACCCACCAACACCGCGAATAATTTACTAGAAAAGGGTAAAGCCGCTCTTGCAGACCCTAAGAGGATGGCGGCTTTCTTGGTAACTACACAAGATCCGATAGAAGTTGCCACTGCCCGTTATTTGTGGGGTAGCGCTCAACAAGTCGGTTTGACTGTTGGCGGTCTTATCTTAGTTAATTCCGACACACCCGCCAATTTGTCGCAGGAATTTGCCCCCCTGCCAGTTAGTATTGTTCCTGACTTAAAAGCAGGCGATTGGCAACCGCTGATGAACGCCCTACCCGACTTTGTGGCGCAAGCAGTACAAGCTCCTAAACCAATTGAAATTGATGTCCCAAGTCGTCAGGTACGCTTATTTTTGCCTGGATTCGATAAAAAACAGGTCAAACTTACCCAATTCGGTCCGGAAGTCACCGTAGAAGCCGGAGACCAACGACGCAATATTGTTCTACCTCCGGCTTTAAGTGGCAAATCTGTTGCTGGAGCCAAGTTTCAGAATAATTATTTGATAATTTCTTTTTAGGTAATGGGCTTTTTGAAGAGGGGAAAAGAGGAGCCACTGCCAAGAAAGCGGCTGTGCCGACAGTCACGCATGTGGCGTTAAAGGGAAAAGGGATAGAAATAAAGAGTTATTTAAATCACTCCTGTTTATTTTTCTTCCCCTTTCCCCCTTTCCCTTTTCCCTTTCCCCCTCCTCAACCATGCCCCATGCCCTATGCCCAATTAACCAATATGCTTTATGTCTGAATCAACTCCGATTACCCCAAATTCTAATTCTACTGAGGCAATTAATGCCGACGAAGAAGTAAAAGCTGTTGTCGAAAGCGGCTCTAAAGCTAGGCAACTCCTGGGCATGAAAGGTGCCGCAGCAGGGGAAACCTCGGTATGGAAAATCCGCTTGCAACTGATGAAGCCGATTACTTGGATTCCCTTAATTTGGGGTGTAGTTTGCGGTGCGGCTTCAAGTGGAAATTATACCTGGACGCTGGAAAATGTCTTAAAGGCGGGGCTTTGTATGTTGCTATCAGGACCTTTGATGGCAGGTTACGTACAAATCATGAACGATTATTACGATCGCGAAATCGACGCGATCAACGAACCCTACCGTCCAATTCCTTCTGGCGCAATTTCTTTACCCCAGGTAATTACACAGATTTGGGTATTACTTATTGCAGGGTTAGCGATCGCCTTTGCTTTAGATAAATGGGCTGGTAATCAATTTCCCACAATTACAACCATCGCGATTATCGGCTCTTTCATTGGCTATATCTACTCCGCACCACCTCTAAAGCTGAAACAAAACGGCTGGTTAGGTAGTTATGCCTTGGGTGCAAGTTATATCACCTTTCCTTGGTGTACAGGTCATGCTTTGTTTGGCGACCTGAATTTAACTATTGTCATTCTGACAATGTTCTACAGTTTAGCTGGATTAGGCATTGCCATTGTCAATGATTTTAAGAGTGTCGAAGGCGATCGCCAATTAGGATTACAATCATTACCCGTAATGTTTGGCGTCACCAATGCTGCTTTGATTTGTGTAGTCATGATTGATTTATTTCAAGGATTGATCGCAGCTTATCTCGTCAGCATCCATGAAAATTTATATGCGGCAATTCTCGTACTGCTAATCATCCCGCAAATCACCTTCCAGGATATGTATTTCCTGCGCGACCCAATAAACAATGACGTCAAATACCAGGCAAGCGCTCAACCATTTCTCGTTTTAGGAATGCTTGTGACCGGTATAGCACTAGGTCATCATGTCGGCATTTGATTTATACTTCCTAAGTAAGAGATAAGAGTCAGGAGTGAGAAGTAACATAACTTTAGAACTTCTCACTCTTAATTTATAGGTTTGATTGGAATTGCTCGTGTTAAAAATAGCTTATTTCCTAATTCATAGTATTCAACCGTTTGTAGTGCCGATTTGTTTTGTTACTGCTTGGACATTAATTATTATTGTAAGTTGGAGTCTTTGGACCACAGCGCGAGATAGTATCAGCATCGCCAAGCAAATGCATCAAATCCCTTGTAGTGGCTGCCAATTTTTTACCGACGATTACCGTCTCAAATGTACTGTACATCCCAGCCTTGCGAATACAGAAGAAGCGATAAATTGTATTGACTATCAGCCGAAGACAAATCCGATGCTTTATTAGGGGTTGTTGGATGTTGGTTGATAGTTGGAGCGTTGTTGGGTGTCAAAAAGCCCTCAGGCTGGAAGCCTGGGGCTATACAGACGAAGCCTGCCTTCGCAGGCTTCAAAGATTTATAGCCTGGGAAGGCAGGCTTTGTTCGTATAGCCGCACCCTTCTAGGGTGTCGGTTCCTTTTATTGGCATTATCGGCGTTGCATAATCGCGGTATGAATCATTCCGGAACTGGAACATCCCAGAATTTTAGATAGTGGAGTAATAATCGAATTGAGTATTTCAGCATTTCTACTGATTTGGAATAACATAGCGTC
>JAESFM010000036.1_pt1 | contig 94227 bp, 59 predicted proteins | sample 9266171 | NCBI WGS metagenome assembly JAESFM01 (sample SAMN14505069, study PRJNA617099) | algae metagenome | isolation source: Hassallia sp. WJT32-NPBG1 and co-occurring heterotrophs from well developed... | place: USA: Mojave Desert, Joshua Tree National Park, California | collected 2006-06-22 | reverse complement strand
AATATCTCGGTAATTTGTATCTTGGGAGACATTAATGAGAATTCTTTCAGATGCACCGTACTTGATTTCCATTTTTGGAAACAATACCTAATTTACAACTATTTGAGCCTTAACTGAACCGTATTGGGTTTTATTCGCTACGGCTTCATCAAAATCTGTACTTACAGAAACTTCCTTCCAAGCATCCAAATCCCTTTTGATATACTCCAGCCCGTAATTTATACCCTGGAGAGGATCGCTTCCCAGTGCTAATCTAACTAGTGGGCGATCGCTATCAACCACTTTAATCATTCCTAAAGCTGCTTTCTTCGGGTCTCCGGGTTCATCTAGACGACTACGTTCAATACCAGGGTAAGCGCATCTAATTTTGTAGCTAAATTGACAGATTATTTTGCACAATTATAAATTGGTGGAAATAATTTAAGTATTAAAGACGTTTAGTAGTAGCTTGTTAATAAGCAAAGCGTCTATTTTACTTAACGGATCAGTCTCATGACATCGGGTTTAAAATCTGCAAAACAAACGATTAAAAGCTCAAAAAACCTTAGTATAGCCAATGCGACTGCACTAAGAGAAAAAATGGCATTAGTGTTTAGCGAGATAGAAGACCCCCGTGTAGAAAGAACCCGTGTCCATGTCTTAACAGATATTTTAATCATGGGAATTTTGCCAGTGATTGCGGGAGGTAAGGGATGGGAAGACATGGAAAATTATGGATTGAGTAAATACGAATGGCTGGAGCAGTTTTTAGCTTTACCAGAAGGTATTCCCAGTGCAGATACATAACGACCTTGTATTTGAACGGATTAACCCAAAAGTATTTGAGCGATGCTTTCGACAGTGGGTAGAATCTATAGTTGAGGCAGTAGGAGCACAAGTAATTCCCATTGATGGTAAGACCCTCAAAGGTTCCTATGATAGAGGACAGGGTAAATCAGCAATACATCTAGTGAGCGCTTGGTCGAGTGGATATCGTCTTGTTTTAGGGCAAGTAAAGGTAGCTGACGGGGTGACAAAAAGGCTAGGATGCAGATATAATAAGCTCCATAGCCCTTAGACCCTGTTGATAATACTTGCGCTTATTGGGAACTAATTTTATTAAATCGGTGACTAAATCTTGACATTGTTCCATAAAATTAACCCAAGTCTGACCATATAAGCCGATATAAAAACTGCTATGACGTCGTTCATTACGCCCAAATTCTTTAACACGACCAACATATTTCTGTATACCCATATGCTTAATTTTCTGTCCATGAATGGTTGCACTACTATATGCGAGCGCTATCAAGACAATCAGAGAAATTAATCGTTTACCAGAGGCATTAGTATCTTCCAGATTATAACCACCACTCTTCAAATCCCGAAACATTTCTTCAATATCAAATCGCCTTTTATAGGCTCAGAGCGCTGACTCTAAAGTATCTAGATTTGTGACAAGAAACCATCCTTCTTTTGGAGCCACCCCCAAGATTTTGCGTTTCCATAAACACGCGCGACATTAAAACTGATAAAACCTTTCTCTTTTGTTACCTTAACTCCTTTGAAGAAGAAGGAAGCTCCAGGCGATAAGCCTAAATTGTTTAACTCAAACCAAACTTCATTTTTAACCTCGATAAATTTATTCTTTTTTAAACGTAAACAAAAGTATACGTTTTGCTATTTAGGCAGTTTGCTAGTTTAACAGAACAAAATTCTCGGTCTCCAAGGATGCATATTTTATAATTATTAAAAAGTGGTAATGCTTTAGTCAGTATAGATGATTGCTCATCAAAGTTGCTGCTACCTAACTTCGGTAACAATTCAAAATATATCAGAAAAGCTCTTTTCTGCCATACGACACTAATGACAAATAGATTTATGCATTCCCAAGCAGTGCGGTCAATCACTATATAAACGATTTTTTGGGATTGAAAATATGTTTCTAACCATGTTGTCACAAGAGGAAACCAAATTTTTTAAATTGTGAGGTTTGGTAATGATAAAAATCTTTGTATTTTCCTTCTTCTACTTTCAAATGTAATGGGAATTGGTAAGGCAGTAGCTAAAGCTTCTAAACTTACTTTTTTGATTGATTGCAGGAGGTTAATCAATATTTTCAGAACGAGGTATTCCGCAAGGCTAAGTTGACTTTTTAAGTGTGTTTGGTAAAATTCAGGCAACATTGTCATTAGACCTCTTGCAAAAGTCTTTTTACGGTATAATAAAGGATTTTTAAATTGCATATGCAAAGAGGCTGTATCCCATTATTAGTGCGTCTGATTAGGATAGAGTACAGATTTTTATCAACGCTCTATTTTACCACAAATCCATTTTTGCAAGAGGTCTATTAGACAGGTCTTCTTGACATAACTAGACCTATCTTTTCTTACCATAAATCCTGACGGGGCGACAAAAGAGCTAGGATGCAGCCAGAATAAGTTCCATCGCCCTAAGACCTCGTTGATAAAAGGAACGCTTATTGGGATTTAATATTATTAAATCGGTGACTAAATCTTTGTATGACTCCATAAAATTAACCCAAGTTTTACCATATAGTCCGATATAAAAACTGCTATGTCGCCTTTCAAAACGACCAGGTTCTTTAACACGACCAACATATTTTTGTACACCTTTGCGTTTAATTTATTGTCCATTAATTGTGGCAGAAGTGTAAGCGATCGCTATCAACAGGATTAGAGTAATTAACCGTTCACCAGATACATTTGTCTCCTCCAAATTATAGCCACCCTTCTTAAAATCTCTAAACATTTCTTCTATATCGAATCTTATTTTATAGGTTGCGATCGCCAATTCAAGAGTCTCTAGGTTTGTTAAAATGAACCATCCTTCTTTGGGAGCAACGCCTAATATTTTACGTTTCCACTTACAAGCAACGTTAAAGCTGAAAAAACCTTGAGTTTTTGTAACTTTTACACCTTGAAAAAATAAGGAGACTCCGGGTGATAATCCTACCTGTTTTAGTTCTAGCCAAACGCCTTCCTTTACCTCTACGAAATGATTCTTTTTGAGTCGTAAACAAAAGTATATATTTCTCTCTCTAAGCCAATTTGCCAGCTTAACAGAACAAAACTCTCTATCTCCCAATACACAGATTTTATAATTTTCAAAAAGCGGTAAGACCTTTGAGAGAATCTTTGTTTGTTCATCAAGATTACTATTACCTAACTTTGCTAGCAAGGAAAAATATATAGGAAATGCTCTCTTGTCCCAAACTAGACTAACCATGAAGAGATTTATCCGACTCCAATTTGTCCTATCTATTACCACATAAATCATTTTTTCTTTTTCAAAATATGTGGATAACCAAGTCATGACAATCGGAAACCAAACTTTTTCAATTGAAAGGTTTGGTAATGATAAAAATCTTTGTATTTTCTTTCTTCTGCTTTCAAATAAAATTGGAATAGGCAAAGAAGTAGCCAGAGTTTCTAAGCTAACTTTTTTAATGGATTGTAGGAGATTAATAAGAATTTGGAGCAACAAATATTCTGCAAGGTTTAGATTATTTTGCCAGTATGTTTGGTAAAATCTAGGCAACATTTTCAATAAGTGGGTCTTCTTGACAAAGGGAGACCTACTTTTTTTACCATAATTTGCTACACTCTTTACCTCGTAACCTTTTCAGGCTACTTTGTCACCCCGTCAGGTTCCCAATATACTGCCGCTTCACATAGTCTGTAGTACGACCTTGTTTTTTGTCTCCTGTTTCATCAATTATTAGAATCAGCGATCGCTCATTTAATACCCGCAGAATTAATTCTAATCTTCGTTTCTTTAATGATTCTATTGACCACGGTGACTCTGTTAAAAAATGATGTAGCGATTGCTGATTCTCTAACCCTACTACCTTAGCTATTTCTGGTAAAGGTTTCCTTTTTATTTCCGATATCATTCCCAAATGTAAATCTCGGAAATTTTCAAAACTTCTGAATAAGCGGAAAGATATTTCTGTAAATTGCACAATATTCATCTACAAATTTGATGCTTGGTTTGGGGCTTCTTGGCTGTGTCATCCTCCCCTCCTGGCTTTCAGTCCTTTTTTATGATTTTACTCTTCCCGGAGTGACAAAAGAAAGATACATCAACTCACCCTCGTAAATTGGCGAAGGTATTGAAATGATTATTATTCTATTTATTGTTGATTTTATTTTTTGGAAGTCCATCATTTGGAGGGACGCAAACTATTTTAGAGTACCTTCAAGCGATATTGTCATAGTCGGGTAAGGCTTCTATTTCGTATAGAATACGAGCTGCACAGCCACTTATACCGACTAAGAACAAACCAATTGAAGAGATTACATACATAAGAGCCATACCAGCACCGTTGTCAGTGCCGAATATACTGCCAAACAAGGGTTTAAGGCTACCTCCCGGCATGATAGCAGGCTCAAAAACGTAATCTGCAAGCGATCCTCCAATTAAGCTAGCTGCTGCGGAAGTGAGCAGTAGCATCATTGACTGAGTAGCAAAGACACGTCCCTGCAATCGTGGTTGCACTTTAGCTAGCCAGATAGTATCGCTATAGCTACCAAGCAATGGATAATTAAAGGATGAGCATAACTGGGCAGGAATCCAAATAACAGGTGTACGACCAAGACCAAGTATGATTTTAGCCAACGCAGTACCCATCATACTGAATAATATGCCTTTAATTCGACTCTTAGCACCACCCCATATATTAATTAGTAAAACACCTAATACGCCTCCAACTCCAACTGCTGCAAATAAACTACTTAAAACACTAGCATCATTACCAGAGCGTTCTAAAATGATGGGTTTGTAAACAGAATCACCAATATCATGGATAAACCAGCGGTAATAATCCCTACTACTTTGTGAATATCAAAGTTCATTCGTTTGGGATGACCATCCCACTTGATTTTGAACCCAGTAATTAGCTTGCGCCAACCAGGCCATAATATTAATCCTGCGACACACAAAATGAACAACAATAGCCCACTAATCCCAATGATGATTTCGCCATTTCTACCTAAGAAAAGACCATAGTGCAGTCTAAGAACAATCCTTTCAAAGCTAGAATCAGATTCATTACAACCCATTACCACACCAGTGTAAGGATGAATGAATATCCGAGTTAGTTGATAAGTTGCATCAAAAAGACCCACTTCGTAAGGCGAATCAGAAGTAGGAGGCAACCTAATTCCGTCTAATTTGAGATCGGGACGATTAGCACTCGCAGACTTGGCTGTTTTTAACACAGCATCAATGGAAACCATTTGTTCCTGAGGCACTATGGTTCCAACTTGTTGGGCAATTAGAAACTCCCCAATTTCAGGCTTGAATATTAAAAGGCTACCTGTCAAACCGACAAAAGCTATGAGTAGTCCTACAGCTAAACCAATATAGCGATGGAGAATAAAGGCTATGTCACGGAATTTACGCGAACTGTTTGGTGAATCTAAAAATTAGAATTTGATCGATACTGTTCCCAAAACTGTAAACGGTGCGCCAGGAGCAAGTAAAAAGCCTGAAGAATCATAGTAACGGGTATCTAATAGGTTTTTGAAGTTGAGACCAATTTGATAATTGTCTCGCCGATAGAAAATAGTGGCATCTGTTCTGACGAAAGAAGGAATTGTAATGGTATTTGGTAGTGTAGCTTCCCTGTCGCCGACAAAAAATACTCCCCCGCCAAAGCCTAATCCCTGCAAATTACCCTTTTGAATCTGGTAGGTTGTCCACAAACTAGCACTATTCCTTGGTGCATTCACTAATCTGTCACCAACTGGTAAGCTATTATCCTCATTCACATAGGCATCGTTATGAGAATAAGAAGCGATCACATTCCAACCAGGTAAAATCTCTCCAGCTATATCTAGTTCAATACCTCGGCTCTTGACTTCTCCAGCAGCAATAGAAAATGGAGAATCAAGATTATTCAAGTCGCTGGTCGCTACGTTAGTCTTAGTAATATCATAAGCTGCTAATGTCGCCGTCAGCTTACCATCTAAAAACTCACCTTTAACTCCTACTTCGTATTGGGTAGCAGTTTCTGGTTCTAATGGCTGACCGCCAAAAGCTATTGCAAATTCATTCGGTTTAAAAGCAGTAGTGTAACTAGCGTAAAGAGACAGATTTTTAATTGGTTGATAAACTAAACCAACCCGTGGGGAAAATTTCTCATAATAACGCTCTGTAATGTCAGTCCCTGCGCCATTGATAATATCAGGCTGGAATTCGTCTTTGAAATTGACAAAATCCAATCTTCCACCTAGCAATATCTTGAAGTTGGGTAGTAATGCCACTTGATCTTGGAAGTAAAGACCTACGCGATATGTATTACTTTCATCCTCAAATCCTTCTTCAAAGGTAGTTGGAGTTGCTGCACCATATACGGGATTCAAAATGTTTAGTGCAGGTACGTCAGAAGAAATCTGAAATGGAAAGCCAAAAACACTTCTACCTAACTCAAAACCCAATAGCAATTCATGTCCAATTGAGCCAGTATTAAATTTTCCGATTAAGTCATTTTGCCAAGAATAATTTCTAGAGTAATCACCTACTTTGTTGTATCTCCTGGCAACTGTCTGACCATCCTCATCAAAGGGGTTGGTGAAATCAACTGGCTGAAAGTTGGAACGTGCTGTGTCAACAGTTTGTACAGAAACCGCGCTGCGGAATCGCCAATCTTGACTGAACCGATGATCCAAAGCAACATTTACCCGATTGGCAAAGAGTTCATAGCGATCGCTTGGTTCGCCAAAGTTGAAACTAATTGGCAAATCAAAGGATCTTGTGATTGGTGGTAAACCTCTGTCATAGGATTGGTTGAGGTTAAGGTATTCATACTGTAAATCTAAATTTGTGCGATCACCTAACTTGACGCTTAAGCTGGGAGCAAAAGTATAAAGCTCTTTAAAAGCAAAATCTCGGAATCCACCAGAGTTTTCGTAGGCAGCAATAAAGCGATATAAAGTACTGTTATCTGGCGTGAGTGGCCCAGAAATATCTATTTCTGGTCGATAGTAACTATAGCTACCCGCAGAAAATGTTGCAGAGTAATAAGGTTGGTTAAGTGGCTGTTTAGTGATGTAATTAACAATACCTCCAGGCTCTAGTTGTCCATAGAGGACCGAAGCCGGGCCTTTGAGAACTTCTATCCTTTCTATTGTGGCAGTGTCAGTAAATCCTGTGAAATTATCTTGTCTAAAACCATTTCTGAGGTTGGCATTTGTATCAAATCCTCGAATGGTATAGGTATCAGTGCCAGCGTAATCTGTTTTTACTGTGACTCCACTGACGTTACGTAACACGTCTGCAACCCGTTGTACTTTTTGATCCTCAATCACCTGCCGAGGAATTACCTGAATAGCTTGGGGAATCTCTAGTAGAGGTGTATCGGTTTTAGTCGCAGTGCTGGCATCGGGAACACTATATCCTGAATCTTGTGAACCTGTCACAACCAATTCAATGGGTTCGTCAGCTTGAACTGTTGGTTGTTCTGGCGGTGTTTCACTAGCAGGTTGCTCTGGTTGTGGTGGTGTGGCAGAAGGTTGTTGTTCAGGTTGTGGTATAGAAGATGCAACTGGTGTAAAACTGAAAATTAAACCCTCATCCCCATCAAATAACTCAACAGTTGGTAAACTTACTTCACCGATGACTATGACTTGGATACTATTGGCATCTTGATTGGTAACGCTGACTTCTGTAATGCCTGCAAACGGCTTTTCTTGACGGAACGTATCGTTGTTAGGTAAACGTAGTTGAGCGTTAGGAATATTAGCGATATAGCTATTGCCTGAACTACGATTCAATACTTGCAGTTGATCCCCTTTGGTTGTCTCTAGAATTATCTCCACACCTTTTTCGGTTGAATTCACCTTGACTGCCGTCACTTCTATCAATTGTGCTGGTTTTGCAGAATCTGGTGTAGACGACTGTGCCAATAAAGAAGCACTTGTGTGTCGTATGTCTTTTACTTGTTCTCCAAGAGCAGCATTCCCACCCAATACACAAATAGAACTTGTTAATAACGAAATTTTCAGAATTTGACGTAGCTTCATTTCTAGCTTTACACCTAATTGAGAACTTACAGCAGTAGTTTTAGAGAGTACGATGGGGCTTGGGAGAAAATAATGATCATTATTTATGGGCTCAAGGTTATTGAGAATAATATCTATAAGTCTTTTCTCACCTTATTGACAGGATTTCTCTTTCTAAGTATATAAATTGCCAATTTTAGTAAAATAAAGTACAAATATTTATTTTAAAAACAGCAAGCATAGGCTAACGGAAGATTAGCGCCAAGGCTTTTCCCTTCAATGTTTTCCAGAATTTAACAATAGTTTTTGTAGCCACAACCTACTGAAAGCTATTACTGGTCTTCAAAATGAATAATTTTAGCTAGTGCTGATTTACAAGCATACATGACAAGAGGCAACGATCCGATAACGATAAGGCTTATATTATCTTATTGAGAATTATTTGTGAAGTAGGTGTTGAAAAATTGCAGAAAAAGTATTAAAGTAACGAAGGAAATTAAGAAAGATTTTCAATAAATTGTACTAATGATTAACTTAGTGTTTATATAACTGATGCTTATCATGAGCCTGAAGCAATGATATCGCCCGAATTTGCCAAAAAGGTATCTGTGATTCATTATTAAGGATTTTATCAGCAAAGTTTCCGTATTCAAGAAGGTTGCATCCCAATGCCAGAATCTAAAATAGGTCTGCCTGACAATTGCAAAAAAATCTCACCTGACAAATTTTCTACATTTGTAGAAATCCTGCGGTACAGAAGCAGCAAACAACCAGATACACAGGCTTTTACCTTTCTACAAGATGGTGAGGCGCAAACAGCAACGTTGGCTTACCTGGAACTAGATCGGTACAGTCGAGCGATCGCATCTCAACTGCAAACCTTAGGTTTAAGTGGAGAGCGGGCGTTACTACTTTACCCACCTGGGATAGATTACTTACCAGCCTTCTTTGGGTGTCTGTATGCCGGGGTAGTAGCAGTCCCAGCATATCCGCCTCGCAATGGGCGCAACACCCCCAGAATCTTGGCAATTTTAAAAGATGCACAAACAGCAGTAATCCTAACAACAACGGCCATATTGGCTCAGTTGAAGTCTTTGCTTGCCGATAAATTTGATATAGATAATATCCTCTGGCTAACTACCGACAACCTCACACCAGATATAGAAGAAGCTTGGCAAGAGCCTTTTATCAATACAGATACTCTGGCATTTTTGCAATACACTTCTGGTTCTACTGGCACACCCAAAGGTGTCATGCTCACTCATGGGAACCTACTACACAATGCTGAGGTAACGCGCCAATATATGGAACATTCCTCTAGTAGTAAGTTTGTTAGTTGGCTGCCTGTTTATCATGATATGGGGCTGATTGGTGGTGTACTGCAACCTTTGTATGGGGGTTTTCCTTGTATGATGATGCCGCCAGCTGCTTTTCTCCAGCGTCCCTACCGTTGGTTACAAGCAATTTCCCATTATAGAGGAACTACTAGTGGCGCTCCCAACTTTGCCTACGAACTTTGTATTGAAAAAATTACCCCTGAACAACGCTCAACTCTAGATTTAAGTAGTTGGAGTGTGGCTTTTAATGGCGCTGAACCAATTCGGCACGAGACTTTAGAAAGGTTTGCCGCCACCTTCGCTGAATGTGGGTTTCGTCCAGAAGCTTTTTACCCTTGCTATGGTATGGCAGAGGCCACTTTGATGGTATCTGGTAGCGTGAAATCTGCCTTAGTAAGTAGTCTATCTCTACAAAAGAGTGCTTTAGAGCGTAATCATGTAATTGATGTGGTTGCTAACGAAGATAACTCAATCACATTAGTTGGTTGTGGTCGAGTTGTACCACAACAGCAGATTGTCATTGCTAACTCAGAAACCTTAACTTGTTGTGATCCCGATGAAGTTGGAGAAATTTGGGTTTCTGGCCCTAGTATTGGTCATGGCTACTGGAAGCGTCTAGAGGAAACAGAGCAAACCTTTAGAGCCTACCTGCAAGATACAAAAGAAGGGCCATTTTTGCGGACTGGAGACTTAGGTTTTCTGCACAATGACGAACTTTTTATTACTGGTCGAGCTAAAGATTTAATTATCATTAGAGGACGCAACTTTTACCCACAAGATATAGAACTGACAGCAGAACGCAGTCATTCCTCATTACGTATTGGTAGTAGTGCCGCTTTTGCGGTAGAAGTGGACAATGAAGAACGGTTAGTAGTGGTGCAAGAGTTGGAGTTTCGCGCCAAACCTAATCTAGAGGAAGTTACTACTGCGATTCGTCAGGCTGTAGCTCAAGAACATGAGATACAAGTTTATGCAGTCGTTTTAATTAAAGCTGGTACTATTCCCAAGACTTCCAGTGGTAAGATTCAACGCCGTGCTTCTAAAGCAGAGTTCCTTGCAGATGGTTTGCAGGTAGTAAGTAAAAATATTTTGGATAACGGGGAGGATTTAGAAAATCAAGTTAGCAGTGTAGAGATAGCAAGCTTTGTACAAGAGCAGGATTCGCTAATATTATACTTGGAAGAATTAGTTGCTAAAGCTTTAAAAGTAGCTCCAGCCAAAGTTCAACCCAAACAAGCGCTAACAGCTTTAGGTATTGATTCATTAATAGCTTTTGACCTCAAAAATAGGATTGAGGTAGATTTTGGGGTGAGTGTATCGGTTACCGATCTTTTACAAGATGCCAGCATTGAGTACTTAGCAAAGCAAATCCTTGCTCAGGCAAAAGATAGCAACCCGAAACAACTGGAACTCAAGCCAATTCCTCGTCAAGGTGAAGTACCCTTGTGTTTAGCGCAAGAACGATTGTGGTTCTTAGATCAATTAGAGCCTGGGAACCCATTTTACAATGTACCTATTGCCGTGCATTTAACTGGCAAACTGAATGCAGCCATCTTAGAACAAAGTCTCAACGAAGTTGTGCAACGTCACGAAGCTTTGCGGACAAGCTTTTTATCTATGGAAGGTCGACCAGTCCAAGTAATTGCACCCAGCTTAAAGTTGCCATTGCCAGTTACAGAATTGCCTCGAGCAAATCAGGAAATGGCATTGCGCCTTGCCACTGACTTAGCCCAGCAACCCTTGGATTTGTCAAAAGCACCACTGCTGCGAGTTCAACTTTTGCGTTTGACACAGCAGGAGCATATATTGATTCTCTGTATGCACCACATTATTTCTGATGGTTGGTCTATTGGCATTCTGATCCGAGAACTAGCAGAGATTTACGAAGCTTTTTCTAAAGGTTTACTCTCTCCACTTCCGGAACTTGCCATTCAATATGCAGATTTTGCCTATTGGCAGAGACAATGGCTGCAAGGTGAAGTTTTTCGTACCCAACTTAATTACTGGCAGCAGCAGTTAAGTGGTAATATCCCTGTACTACAACTTCCTACTGACTGTCCCAGACCAGCCATACAAACGTTTACTGGGAAAAAGCGATTTTTTACCTTTGCTAAAAAACTGAGTGCAGCAGTCAACGAATTTAACCAGCAAGAAGGTGCTACTCAATTTATGACCCTGATAGCAGTATTCAAAACATTACTGTACTGCTATACAAAGCAACAAGATATTTTGGTGGGTTCGCCTATAGTCGGTCGTACCAGAGCAGAAACTCAAAACCTGATTGGGTTTTTTATCAATACTCTAGTTTTACGTACTGACCTTAGTGGTAATCCTAGTTTCCAAGAGTTATTACAACGGGTACGCCAAGTAGCTTTAGAAGCTTTTACTCATCCAGATGTACCCTTTGAAAAGTTAGTAGAAGAATTGCAGCCGGAGCGAAACTTGAGCTACAACCCATTGTTCCAAGTCATGTTTATTCTCCAAAATGCTCCGATCCCAGCTATAGAACTTCCAGAACTGACTCTGCATCCCCAAGAGGTTGATAGTGGCACATCTAAGTTCGATTTGAAATTTAGTATTTGGGAAAGTTCAGAAGGCTTTCAAGGCTCGTTGGAGTACAAAACAGACTTGTTCACTACCACAACTATTGCACGAATGATCAGTCATTTTGAAATAGTTTTAGGTCGTGTTGTTGAACATCCTGACATGAGAGTGGACGAACTAGAAAAAATCCTCTCACAAACCGATAGAGAAAAACAATTAATCAAAGAACAAGAACTTGAACATAGTTCTATTCAAAAACTAAAATCGATAAAACGTAAGGCAATTACTGGAATATAAAAACAAAAAACTTGTAAAAGTTACAGAATAGATGAGAAAATAAGATGAAGACCTTCTTGGAGACAGAGCGCTTAATTCTGCGTCAATTTTCAGAAGAAGATGCTGATAAATTGTTTGAACTAGACAGTGACACTGAGGTCACTCGTTTTGTACCAAATGCAGGCCAGCCAAGTAATTATACAGCCATCAAAAATGAAACTCTACCTACATATTTTGAGTACTATCAAAAATATGATGGTTATGGATGCTGGGCAGCAATTGAAAAGTCGAGCAAAGCATTTATTGGCTGGTTCCTCTTTAGACCTATAGTACATGCCCCTTTTTTCAATCCTGAATTGGCGAATCCTAATGATATTGAGTTAGGGTATAGATTGCGAAAAGCCGCTTGGGGAAAAGGTTATGCAACAGAGTGTTCTAAATCACTTATTGCTAAAGGTTTCTCTGAGTTAGGAGCACAGCGTGTTTTGGCTGTTGCTTTTGCTGCTAATTTGGCTTCTATACGAGTGATGGAAAAAGTAGGCTTAAAGCTGGATAAGAGATTGATTTATGAATATAACAATCAAGAAGTTGTTGTCTACGCTATCAATAAAGATTTGTTTCATTCTAACAAATACATTGCATTATGAAAAGTTAGTATAATGCTATTGTTACTAGCTTGTTTAATAAGTACATATCTAATTGAATTAGGAAAAAATATTAAAACACAAGATATGCGTACTATAACTATTAGGCATCTTACATAATTTTATGTTTCACGCATAAACGCAAAGAGAAGCGAGAGAAGAACGAAGTTTGCAATAAGTTAGCCTACTGACTATTAACATTGGAAGTTAAGAAGTGCGAGAGATAAATAATGCAATCCACTACATCATCACAAATAAGCCTCAACCAAATAAGAGCTAAAAGACAGCAAGGTGTTAATCTATCGCAATTAGAATTAATAAAAGCAACGCCTTTGTTGCCTGACAACTCTTTGCCTTTGCTTTTACAACCTACTATAGAGGGAATTAATTTAGCCAAATGGGCAGCAAGTAATCAAGAGTTAATTGCAAAAAATCTGTTGAAGCATGGAGGTATCCTCTTTCGCAACTTCGATATCGGAAATATGGCTGAATTTGAGCAATTTATCCAGACAGTTTCTGGAGAGTTACTAGAATATCGCGATCGCTCTTCACCTCGGAGTGCAATTCAAGGTAAAATCTACACATCAACAGATTATCCAGCTAATCAAACAATCTTTCTCCATAGTGAAAATTCCTATGCTGCCGCCTGGCCTTTAAAAATTTTCTTTTACTGTGTCACACCAGCACAGCAAGGTGGAGAAACACCCATTGCGGACACACGCAAATTATTCCAACAGATTAACCCAAAAATCCGCGATCGCTTCCTCGAAAAAGGGGTAATGTACGTCCGTAACTTTGGTGATGGTTTTGGTTTACCTTGGCAAACAGTCTTTCAAACCACCAATCCAATCGAAGTCGAAACATTTTGTCGTATTCATGGTATTGAGTTTGAGTGGAAAGAGGGAAACCGTTTAAGAACCCGCCAAGTACGACAGGCTATTACTATACATCCCAAGACTGATGAACTAGTGTGGTTTAATCACGCAGCCTTCTTTCATGTCTCAACCTTAGAACCAAACATCCGCGAAGCATTATTAGCAGAGTTCCCAGAAGAAGACCTGCCGCATAATACTTACTACGGCGATGGTTCACCAATTGAACCTGCTGTGTTAGCAGAAATTCGTGCCGCTTACCAACAAGAAACTGTAATTTTTCCTTGGCAAGCAGGGGACGTTTTAATGCTGGACAATATGCTCACAGCACACGGAAGACAGCCATTTCTAGGACAGCGAAAAGTCGTAGTGGGAATGGCAGAACAATTCAGTCATCAATATATTTAGCGGCAAGTAGGGAGAATAACAATGCTTGAGGAAATGCAGGGTTTTCGGCTCTCACCCCAGCAAAAACATCTGTGGCAATTACAAGAAACTGACAACTTCCCTTATCGTTCGCAGTGTGCGGTTTTGGTAGAGGGGAATTTACATATCAACATCTTGAAGCTAGCTTTAGAAAAAGTTGTCAATCGGCATGAAATACTCCGTACTAATTTTCATTGCTTGCCAGGAATGAGAGTCCCATTTCAAGTGATTAGAAATAACGATATTACTTGGGGTGAAAACTACAACTTGAGCAGTTGCGGTCAACAAGAACAACAAGAATTTTTATCTAGCTTATTTAAGCAGCTAGGCCAACAACCATTCGATTTTGTTCAAGGCTCGTTATTTCGTTTATCTCTAATCACTTTATCGCCATACAAATATGTTTTATTCATTAGCTTACCTGCCCTTTGTGCAGACGCTGCCACACTAAAAATATTAGTACAAGAAATCAGTCAATCTTATGCAGCTTGTCTAGATAATGAAGAGTTAGACAACGAACCATTACAATACGCAGATTTAGCTGAATGGCAAAATGAATTATTAGAGGGCGAAGATACAGAAGCTGGTAGAGACTATTGGCGAAAACAAAATATTTCGTCAATAACAGAATTAAATCTTCCTTGGGAACAAAAGACAGCCCAACAATTAGATTTTCTGCCGCAAACGCAAAGTTTTGTAATTGCTACTGAACTGTTAAAACAGCTAGAAAATCTAACTCAGCAGTATCATACTTCGGTATCTGAGTTTTTACTCGCTTGCTGGCAGATATTGCTGTGTCGTCTAAACCAACAGAAAAACTTAATTGTTGGATTGGGCGTTGAAGGACGTAAATATCAAGATTTAGAATCTGCATTAGGATTATTTGCTAAATATTTACCATTGGAGGTTCAGCTACAAGCTGAATATAGTATTCTAAACATATTGCAGCAAAATTATAGTCATCAAAACAATATATATAAATTTCAAGAATATTTTAATTGGGAACAGATTGCAGGCAATACTCCAAATAGTTTGCGCTTTTTCCCCCTATGTTTTCAATTTGAAGAACAAGCAAATAATTATGTAGTTGCTGATGTTTCATTTGCGATTGTTCAGCAATATACTTGTATTGAGCGATTTAAAATTAAACTTGGCTGCTTGCGCCAAAATCAGACAATAACCGCAGCATTTCACTACGATGCTAACTTATTTCAGCCAGAAGATATACAACGTTTAGCTGAACAATTTCAGACATTGTTAGCTAGTGTGATCGCTCATCCCAACGCAGCAATCAGTCAGCTAGATATTCTCAGTTACAAAGAGAAAAAAATACTTGAAGAGGTCAATCAGACTCAGCAAGAATATCCTCAAAATAAGTGTATTCACCAACTGTTCGAGGAACAAGCACAAAAAACACCTCATCATATTGCTGTTGTCTTTGAAAACCAGCAATTAAGCTACCGAGAATTAAACCAACGCGCCAATCAACTAGCTCACTATCTGCAAAAACAGGGAGTGGGGCCAGAGGTACTAGTGGGCTTGTGCGTAGATCGTTCCTTAGAAATGATTGTAGGACTATTAGGTATTCTCAAAGCAGGTGCAGCATATATACCCCTAGATGCAGCGTTGCCTACAAAAGCTTTAGTTTCCCGATTACAGGATTCCCATACCTCATTTCTAGTTAGTCATTCCTCATTAGCACCCAGATTTGAACAAATCACAGCCATCTACTTAGACAAAAACTGGGAAGATATTGCCTGTGAAAATGATGCCAATCCCAGCAGCAAGGTAACAATTAATAATCTAGCCTATGTGCTATTTACCTCTGGCTCTACAGGCAAAGCCAAGGGAGTAGCGGTTGAACACCAGCAACTGCTGAATTACGTCAATGCCATCATTGATAGCTTAAACCTCTCAGACTGTACAAACTTTGCACTTGTTTCCACCTTAGCGGCGGACTTGGGCAACACGGTTTTATTCCCTGCTCTTTGCACTGGCGGATGTCTGCATGTAATATCCTACGAGCGGGCAACTGACCCAACAGCATTCGCTAAATATTGCCGTAGGTATCCTATCGATTGTCTGAAGATAGTTCCTGCTCATATAAATTCTCTTTTACTATCTTCTACACCAGAGTCTATTTTGCCGCGTCAACGATTGGTTCTAGGTGGTGAGGCTGCCAGTTGGCAGCTCATTGAGCAAATCCAGCAGTATATTTCAGATTGCCAAATCTTCAATCACTATGGTCCCACAGAAGCTACTGTCGGTGTACTTACCCATCCAGTAGAAATTTGCGGCGAACTATCTTGTCAGCCTACATCTAAAACTGTTCCCATCGGTAAGCCAATTGCTAACACACAGGTCTATGTGTTGGATGAACATTTGCAACTATCTCCCATAGGAGTAAAAGGTGAATTGCACATTGGTGGTACAGGATTAGCTAGATGTTATCTGGATCAGCCCGAACTGACGGCTGTGAAATTTATTCCCAACCCCTTTAGCACAGAACCAGGAACACGGCTTTACAAAACCGGGGACTTAGGACGTTATTTACTAGATGGTACAGTTGAGTTTATCGGCCGTAGCGACCACCAAGTGAAAATTCGCGGCTTCCGTATTGAACTAGCAGAAATTGAAGTAATACTTTGTCAACATCCATCTGTGCGGGAAGCTGTGGTTGTAGCACGACAAAATCAATCAGATGATCGCCGTTTAGTTGCCTATGTGGTGTCTGATGTCGAAACAGTTTCCCAAAATGCAACCTTGGGTGATTTACGTAGTTTTTTGCAAGAAAGATTACCCGATTATATGCTGCCCTCAGCCTTTGTGATGCTGAAAGCTTTACCACTGACACCCAATGGTAAGGTAGACCGCAATTCTTTACCAGAGCCAGAGCAAGTACAACAAGAGTTAGAACAATTTGTTGCTCCTCCCAACCCAATTGAGCAGGTCTTAGCTGATATTTGGGCAGAGTGCCTTGATTTAGAGAGGGTAGGCATCCATGACAATTTTTTTGATTTGGGTGGTCACTCGTTGCTGGCTACGCAAATCATTTACAAAATGCGTGAAGCATTTCAAGTAAATTTACCTCTGCGGAGTCTATTTGATGCACCCACAGTTGCGGGAATGGCAGAACGCATCGAAAACACCAAGGATCAAACCTACTGTACGCTAGGATTGTCAATTGTTCCCAATCACCAAGGGCGTTACCAACCTTTCCCCCTCACAGATATTCAACAAGCTTACTGGATCGGTCGCAATGTGGCTTTTGAGTTGAGCAACGTTGCAACTCATTCATACAGAGAAATAGAATGTTTGGGTTTAGACATAGAAAGATTTACCAAAGCTTGGCAGAGGTTGGTTGAACGTCACGATATGCTGCGGGCAATTGTGCAACCTGATGGTCAACAGCGAATCTTGCCACAAGTACCAGCTTATGAAATCAAGGTTTTGGACTTGCGGGGAGAAAACGAGGCAATCAAAGAAACTCGATTGGCAGAAATTCGCGATCGCATGTCGCATCAAGTCCTACCTGCCGATCAGTGGCCACTCTTTGAAATTTGCGCTACTGTGCTAACTGATAACAAACTCAGGTTACACATCAGCTTTGATTTATTAATTGGTGACGCTTGGAGTTATCAAATTATTGGTCGAGAACTGGCTGAACTGATGCAAAATCCAGACAGCCTCGCCACTCCTATTGAACTTTCATTTCGGGACTATGTATTAGCTGAAGTTGCATTGCGAGATTCCCAACTTTACAGCCGCTCGTTAGAGTATTGGCAAAACCGTCTAGCTACATTCCCGCCATCTCCTGAACTACCTTTAGAAAAAAACTTAGTTGCGGTTACAAACCCTCGTTTCCAACGCCGGACAGGAAAGTTAGATCCAGAAACATGGCAGCAGTTACAGAGGAAAGCAAATCAAGCAGGTGTTACGCCTTCAGGGATTTTGCTAGCTGCTTATGCAGAAATTCTGACACTTTGGAGTAAACGCCCAAGATTTGCCATCAATTTGACGCTTTTTAATCGTCTGCCTTTGCATCCCCAAATCAATCAGGTTGTGGGAGATTTTACATCCTTAAATTTACTGGCGATCAATAATTCAGGACAAGACTCCTTTGCAGTTCGAGCTAAACGTATCCAACAACAATTATGGGATGACTTAGACCATCGTTATGTTAGCGGTGTGAGAGTTCTGCGAGAATTAGCCCAGATCCAAGAGCGGAATTTAGGGGCATTGATGCCTGTTGTTTTTACCAGTACCTTATCCCAGGACTCACAAGACTTATCTTCTCCCTTGGATTGGCTGGGAGAAACTGTTTACAGCAGCAGTCAAACACCCCAAGTTTATCTAGACCATGTAGTTTCCGAAGCCGCAGGCGCTTTAGTATTTTACTGGAATGCGGTGGAAGAACTTTTCCCAGTAGGACTTTTGGATGAGATGTTTGCCGCTTACTGCCATTTGCTAGAACGTCTGGCAAATGAAGATGAAATCTGGCAAACTCAGACAAGGCAACTGCTACCAGGGTCACAGGTAGAACAAATAGCCAGTATCAATGCTACTGAAACACCAACTTTAGAAAACTATCGAGAGCAATTTGGCCACACGCCCCTACTCCATACCTTGTTTTTTGACCAAGTGGCTTTACACAAAGATCAAGCCGCCGTTATTAGCAACGATCGCACATTGACTTATCAAGAATTATGCGATCACTCTTTACAACTAGCATATCAACTGCATCAGTTGGGAACTCGTCCCAACCAGATGATAGCAATAGTTATGGAGAAAGGATGGGAACAAATTGTTGCCACTTTAGGCATTCTTGCCTGTGGTGCTGCCTACGTACCCATCGATCCTGGTCTTCCTACACAACGCCGTTGGCATCTACTCCAAGAGGCAGAAGTTCAGGTAATTATTACCCAATCGTGGCTTGACTCTGCTTTAGAGTGGCCAGATTCTATTGCTCGCATCTGTGCAGATACGTTAGAACTTTCTGCCTGTTTGTCCCAACCCCTCTTTGATTTATCCCCAACCTCATTAGCCTACATCATCTACACATCTGGCTCCACAGGAATGCCAAAAGGGGTCATGATTGACCATCAAGGCGCTGTTAATACCATCCTCGATATTAACCAGTGTTTTCATGCCCAATCAACAGACCGAGTGATTGCCCTATCATCTCTAAGCTTTGACCTGTCTGTATATGATATCTTTGGCACCTTAGCTGCTGGCGGCACGATTATTATTCCTGATGCCGATGCCGCCCGTAACCCGGAACACTGGATAGAATTACTTGTTAAATACCAAGTTACCATCTGGAACTCCGTACCAGCTTTAATGCAGATGTTATTAGAGTATGCAGGTGGTCGAAAAGAAGTTCTGCCTGCTTCCTTACGCTTGGTGTTGCTAAGTGGAGATTGGTTGCCACTGACTTTGCCACAACAAATCTGGGCAATTTGGGAGAACGCACAAGTATTGAGTTTGGGTGGTGCTACAGAAGCTTCGATATGGTCAATTTCCTACCCAATTACATCCGTTAACCCAACTTGGAAAAGCATCCCCTACGGTCGCCCAATGGTCAACCAACGCTTTTATGTCCTCAATGAAGCACTAGAGCAATGTCCTGTATGGGTTTCTGGGCAACTGTATATTGGTGGTATTGGACTAGCTCAGGGTTATTGGAAAAATCCAGAAAAGACCAATGCCAGTTTTATCATTCATCCCCAAACACAAGAGCGATTGTATAAAACTGGAGACTTAGGGCGATATTTACCTGATGGCAATATTGAGTTTTTAGGACGCGAGGATTTCCAAGTTAAAGTCAATGGCTACCGCATTGAACTAGGTGAAATTGAAACTGTCTTACAACAATATCCAACGATTAAAGAAGTAGTAGTAAACGCCTTCGGAGAGTCAGGAAAGAATCAGCAATTGATAGCTTATATTGTTCTCGCTCATACAGAATCCTCTGGAAATATACATTCAACGTTACAAAGTTTCTTGCAGCAGAAGCTACCAGACTACATGGTGCCTGCTATATATGTACCATTAGATGCCTTACCGCTAACATGTAATGGTAAAGTAGATCGTCGTTCGTTGCCTGTACCAGAAAATCTTCGTCCTCAAATACATACAGTTGAGGCATTGCCTAAGACTGAGGTTGAGCGATTAATTGCCAACCTTTGGCAAGATTTGCTTGGGGTTCGACAAGTGAGTATTTACGATAACTTTTTTGAATTGGGTGGTAATTCTCTCACGGCCACGCAACTAGCAGCTCGCATCCGAAATAAGTTTGGTGTGGATTTACCCTTAGTGGAAGTGTTCACATCTCCCACCCTCAAACATTTGTCTGAGACTTTAGAAGCTAATCTTGGTTCTCAAGCATTTGAAAAAGCACATATTATCCCTGTGCGATCGCAGTCAAATTTCCTGCCCCTATCCTTTGCACAGCAGCGTCTTTGGTTCCTCGAACAGTTACAGCCTGGCAGTGTTATCTACAACTTATCAGCAGCAGTGCAGTTGAGTGGCAGCCTAAATGTCATCGCTTTAGCGCAAAGCGTTAATGAAATTATCAAGCGTCATGAAATATTGCGAACCACCTTTAGCAAAGTGGATGGGCAAACAGTTCAAGAAATACATGACAAATATGATTTGAAATTGCCCATCATAGATTTAACAAGAATCCAAAATTCAGCTTCCGAAACCGTCCAAAAGCTTATCCTTGAAGAGCAGCAACAACCATTCGATTTAAGTAAGGGTCCGTTATTACGAGCTAGCTTACTCAAATTGGCAGAAACCGAACATATCTTGTTGTTTACGATGCACCACATCGTTTCTGATGGTTGGTCATTGGGTGTAATTATCCAAGAAATCGTACCTTTGTATACAGCTTTTGCTACTGGAGAGGCTGCGATACTCCCGGATTTACCTATTCAGTATGCAGACTTTGCTGTGTGGCAACGACAATGGTTGCAGGGTGATGTCTTACAAACCCAACTCGATTACTGGCAGCAGCAATTAGAGAATTTGCCTGTTTTACAATTGCCTACAGACTTTCCCCGCTCGCCCCAGCGAACTTTCCAAGGAGCAAAACAAACTCTGATATTACCTAAGAGTTTATCCCAAGCTGTTAAACAATTGAGTAGTAATGCAGGGGTAACGTTGTTCATGACTCTGTTAGCTGGATTTCAGACTCTATTGCATTACTACACAAATCAGGACGATATTGTGGTGGGTACTGACGTTGCCAACCGCAATCAAGCAGAGACACAACCATTAATTGGATTTTTTGTCAATCAATTAGTGTTACGTACTGATATGGCAGGAAATCCCAGTTTTCGAGAATTGTTAGACAGAGTACGCGATCGCACTTTATCAGCCTACACACATCAAGATTTGCCCTTCGACAAATTAGTAGAAGCTCTTAATCCAGAACGCGATTTAAACCGCGCACCTCTATTTCAGGTGAAATGTATTCTCCAAAATGCACCCATGCCTCCTTTAGAACTGCCAGGGTTAAAACTCAGCCTATTAGATATGGATAAAGGGGTTGCAGAGTTTGACTTACTTTTAATACTGACAGATACAGAGCAAGGATTGATTGCTGATTTGAAATACAGCACAGATTTGTTCAAAACTGCTACTGTATCCCGATTATTGAAAAATTTGGAAATTGTACTGAACACAGTCGTTAAACAGCCAAACATTTCACTTCAAGATATTAAAGCAATTCTGGAAGAAGCAAATCAGCAACACCGTCAAGCTCAAGCACAGGAATATCAAAAGACTCTTGAGCAGAAATTTATGAAAGTGAAACGCAAATCAATTTCAGCTAAAAATCCAGCCTCAGCAGAATAAAAATCAAATCACATGAATTGTTAGGATATAGTATGCAAAACTTAGGAAGTATCAAACGCAAAGCTCTTAGTGTCTCTACAGAGAAATTAATTAAAACCGAATATTTACATTCTGATACACCTTTCCCCCTCGTAATTAAACCTGCAATTAAAGGTGTTAATCTCATTAACTGGGCATCACAAAACCGTGATTATATAGAAAAAGAATTATTAAAGCATGGTGCAATTCTTTTTCGTAATTTTAATGTCAAAAATCTGGTAGAATTTGAACAGATAATAGTCGCCATTTGTGATGAAGCTCTAGAATATCGTTATCGAGCTTCACCGCGTACACAAGTTGGCGGCAGAATTTATACTTCTACAGATTATCCAGCCGACCAAAGCATTTATCCTCACAACGAACACGCTTACTCTCCCAATTTTCCTTTGAAAATATTGTTCTTTTGCCAAACACCAGCGGAACAGGGAGGAGAGACACCGATTGGTAGAACGCGCAATATTATGCAGCGTATTCAACCGGAAATTTTAGACCAGTTTATCCACAAAAAAATTATGTATATGCGAAACTTTGGGGATGGATTTGGTTTATCTTGGCAGACAGTATTTCAAACTGATAACAAAGCTGGTGTAGAGGAATATTGCCGTAATAACAATCTGCAATTTGAATGGAAAGAAGGCGACCGTCTGAGAACAAGACAAGTAGGCGCTGCGGTTGTTAAGCATGCTCAAACTGGTGAAAAAATCTGGTTCAATCACGCTACCTTTTTTCATGTTTCAACCTTAAGTGAAAAAATTCGTACAGCATTAACATCAGGCTTTCAAGAAGAAGACCTCCCGACAAATACATATTATGGAGATGGAACTCCAATAGAACCTTCAATTTTAGAACATCTGCGCGATGCTTATCAGCAAGAAATGATTAGCTTTTCCTGGGAAGAAGGAGATGTTTTATTACTAGATAATATGCTGGCTGTACATGGTCGTAGTCCTTTTGTGGGACAGCGAAAAGTATTAGTAGGAATGGCAAAAGCAATTAATATCAAAGACGTTGAGATTTAAAAAATAGGAATTGAGAGATGTTAGCAGAAATTATGGAAGGGTTTAGACTTTCGCCACAACAAGAGCATTTATGGTCATTACAAAAAGCTGGTGATAATTCAAATTATCGCGTTCAATGTGCTACCATAATTGATGGCTGTTGCAAAAGAAGTGCTTTACAAGAAGCTTTACAGCATCTTGTAAATCAACATGAAATTCTTCGTACTAATTTTCGTTATCTGCCGGGGATGTCTATTCCTGTTCAAGTAATTAATAATCAAGAATTCGTATTAGGTGAAAGTTATAATTTAAGTGATTATATTCCTGAACAACAAGAAATCAAAATTGCAGAAATATATCAGGAAATATCTCATATTTTCTTTAATTTTGAACACGGGCGACTTTTACATACATCTCTAATAACTCTATCTTCTGAGCGTCATATTTTAATCTTAAGTTTGCCAGGGATGCTTGCTGATGCTGCGAGTCTGAAAAATTTGATAGCCGAACTCAGCCGCACCTATTCAGCTTGTTTACAAGGTCAAGATTTATCTTTAGAAGACTCGCCACCTGTACAATATGCAGATTTTGCACAATGGCAATATGAGCTATTAGAATCAACAGAAACAGAAATAGGTAGAGAGTATTGGCAAAAACAAGATTTATCTGCACGTTTTACTTGTAAAGTACCTGGCGATAATAATCAGCTTCATCAATTATCATTTGCACCTAAATTTATTACTTCTAATCTTTCTGATGAATTAACATTAGCCATTCAAGAAATCACTCGCAAACAGAATACTTCTATTGCTACATTTTTACTATCGTGTTGGCTGGTTTTAATTTGGAACTTGACCAAGCAACCAAACATTATTATTGGTACAGCATTTGATGGTCGTAAATATTCAGAACTAAAAGAAGCTCTGGGATTATTTACAAAATATTTACCAGTTCAAGGCAACTTGTCAGATAATCTCAGCTTTCTTCAAGTTTTGCAGCAGCTTGATGCAGTAATTCATCAATCATCTGAATGGCAAGAATCTTTTAGTTGGGAAGAAATTAGAGGTGCATCTAATAATCAAGATGAGTTAATTACCTTTTCTATTGGCTTTGATTTTGAGGAACAATTAACGAAAAATACTGAAAATGATATTTCATTTTATATTTACAAACAATATACTTGCCTAGAACGGTTTAAAGTTAAGCTATCTTGCCGCCTGCAAGAGCAGTCTATAATTACAGATTTACATTATGATTTCTACCAGTTCAATAGAGAAGATATTGAACGGTTATTAGAACAGTTTCATCAGTTGGTAAGCGGCGTAATTGAAAATCCAGAAACTGCGATTTGTAACTTAGAAATTTTAAGCGATCGCGCCAAACACCAACTACTTGTAGAATTTAACCAAACCCAAGCTGATTACCCCAGAGATGAATGTATTCACCAGTTAATTGAACAGCTAGCACAGCATAATCCAAAGAATATTGCTGTAGAGTTTGAGAGCGAAAAATTAACTTACAATCAACTGAATAATCGTGCTAACCAACTAGCAAATTACCTAGTGCAGATCGGCTTAAGACCAGGGACTTTGGTAGCGATATGCGTAGAGCGATCGCTCGATATGATTATTGGTATAATTGGTATTTTGAAAGCTGGCGGTGCTTATGTACCCATAGATCCTAGCTATCCTCAAGAGCGAGTCGCTTGGATTTTAGAAAATACCCAAACACCCATTTTATTAACTCAACAACCATTAATAGAAAAATTACCCGCACCCCAAGCGCGTGTCATCTGCTTAGACAGTGAATGGGAAGTAATTGCACACCAAAATCAAGAAAATCTAACTCTGCAAGTAGCACCCAGCGATTTAGCCTATATCATTTATACTTCCGGCTCTACAGGCAAACCCAAAGGAGTACAAATTACTCATCGCAATTTAGTTCACTCTACCTGCGCTCGTATTAACTATTATCAAGAACCTGTCAGCGGCTTCTTATTACTTTCATCCTTCGCTTTTGATAGTTCAGTTGCAGGTATCTTTTGGACACTCTGTTGTGGAGGAACTTTAGTTTTACCCGAAGAAGGTTTGCAAAGAGATGTAACAAAGCTAGTCGAGTTAATTCATCAACATCGTATCTCGCATCTATTAAGCCTTCCTTCCCTCTACGCGCTCATTTTGCAACAAGCCAAACCTGAACAATTAGCTTCGCTCAACACAATTATTGTGGCTGGTGAAACTTGCTCAAATGAACTGGTGAAGAGACACCAAGAATATCTCCCACAAGCTTATTTGTATAACGAATACGGCCCGACAGAAGGAACAGTCTGGAGTACGGTATACCATTGCCAGTCTCAAGAATTAACACGAGTGCCGATAGGACGTGCTATTGCTAATACGCAAGTTTATATTTTAGACTCAAAGCTTCATCCTGTTTCCATCGGTGTTCCAGGTGAAATATACATTGGTGGTGATGGTTTAGCTTTGGGTTATTTGAATCAGCCAGAACTAACCGCAGAAAAGTTTATTACTAACCCGTTTAGCAAAGAACCAACAGCACGCCTATATAAAACCGGAGATTTAGCTCAATATCTTGCGGATGGAAATATTGAGTTTCTGGGAAGAATTGATCATCAGGTTAAAATTCGCGGCTACCGGATTGAATTGGGCGAAATAGAATTTGTTTTAAGTCAGCACCCAGAAGTTGAAGAGGCTATTGTCATAGCGCGAGAAGATGAACCAGGTAATCAACGTTTGGTAGCTTATATTGTGCCGAAAGTTGCTCCCGTAACTAATAAAGATTTGCGCCAATTTTTGCAAGTACAGCTACCTGAGTACATGATTCCATCAGCTTTTGCCCTGCTGGAAGCATTTCCTTTATCACCTAATGGCAAAGTAGATAGACAAGCATTACCTGCACCAGAGGAAATTAACAGCGATCGCAGCGAAACTTTTGTCGCACCTCGCACTCCTGTAGAAGAGATTATTGCTGGTATTTGGACGGAAGTTTTGGTAGTTAAGCAAGTAGGAATCCACGATAATTTCTTTGAATTAGGTGGACATTCCATCTTAGCAACGCAAATAGTTTCGCGTATCCGGGAAACTTTACAAGTAGAATTAATGCTGCGTAGCTTGTTTGAGTCGCCAACAGTAGCCGGACTAGCTGCACAAATAGAAGCTATACTTCAAGACAAGCAAAATCTGTTTATACCACCTCTGCTGCCAAGAGAACGCAATCAAGAAATTCCCTTATCTTTTGCCCAGCAAAGACTGTGGTTTTTATCTCAATTAGAGCCTGATAGCCCCGCTTATAACGTTAACGGAGCAATTAAAATTCAAGGTGCAATTAATATAGAAGCATTACACTACAGTATTAATGAAATCGTCAAACGGCACGAGGTTTTAAGAACAAAATTAATTGCTCTAGATGGCAAAGCAGTACAGGCGATCGCTCCAGAATTGGTTTTACCTCTGCCAATCATTAATTTGCATGAGTTATCAGAAACTGAACGAGAAAATGCAACACAACAATTAATCTTTGAAGAAACTCAGCGCCCCTTTGACTTAGCAGTAGAACCACTTTTGGGTGTCCAACTTCTCAGCTTAAGTGAACAGGAATATATACTACTATTTACATTGCACCACATCATCAGCGATGGCTGGTCTAAAGGCGTGCTGATTCGTGAGTTGGCAGCAGTTTATACTGAATTTGTAGAGAATAAACCTTGTAGCTTACCAGAACTACCCATTCAATACGCTGATTTCGCCCTTTGGCAGCGAGAATGGTTACAAGGTGAACAGTTGCAAACCCATCTAGATTACTGGAAACAGCAACTAGGAGGGGACTTACCAATATTATCGCTACCCACAGACCGTCCTCGACCTGCGGTGCAAACTTTTGCCGGGAAAACCTTATCATTTGTATTGCCAAACAGCTTAACCGAGGAATTAAAATCTCTGTCAAAGCAAGAGGGTGTCACTTTATTTATGGCACTTTTGGCAGGGTTTAAAACTTTACTGTATCGCTACACAGGGGAAGCAGATATTTTAGTTGGTTCGCCTATTGCTAACCGTAACCAAAGTGAAATTGAAAATTTAATTGGTTTCTTTGTTAACACATTGGTGTTGCGAACCGATTTATCTGGTAATCCCAGTTTCCGAGAACTGCTAGGACGAGTCAGAGAAGCAACGTTAGGAGCTTATGCTCACCAGGATCTACCTTTTGAGAAGCTGGTAGAAGAATTACAACCAGAACGGAACTTAAGCCGCACGCCGTTATTCCAGGTGATGTTTGCCTTCCAAAATGCCCCAACCGCAACTTTAGAACTGTCAGGTTTAAACATACAATCTTTGGCAGCTGAAAGTAAAACTGCAAAATTTGATTTGACTTTAACTATCCAAAATACAGCGGAAGAACTTACAGGTACGATAGAGTACAACACCGACCTATTCGATGAAACTACTATTTCTCGCTTAATCAAGCATTTTGAAACTTTACTGACAGGTATTGTTGCAAATCCACAACAACAGCTTGGTAATTTGCCCTTGCTGACAACAACTGAGCAGCAACAGCTATTACAGTGGAACAATACCGAAACCGATTTTGGCAAGCAATTATGTTTGCATCAGCTATTTGAAGCACAGGTAGAAAAAACACCTGATGCTGTAGCGGTGGTATTTGAGAATCAGCAATTGACCTATCGGGAATTGAACACTAGAGCAAATCAACTCGCACACTACCTGCAAAAACTGGGAGTAGGCCCAGAAGTATTAGTGGGAATTTGTGTAGAGCGATCGCTCTTTATGATTGTCAATATCTTAGCGATTCTCAAAGCTGGTGGTGGTTACGTCCCTTTAGATCCAGCCTATCCACAAGAACGGTTAGGTTATATGTTGGCAGATGCCCAAATTACGGTGCTGTTAACCCAAAAACATCTATTAGAAACATTACCCGAACACAGTGCCCAAATTCTCTGTCTAGACCAAGACGAAAATTTATTCATCACCCAAAGCACAGCTAACCTAATTAGCAATGCTACATCTGAAAACTTAGCTTATGTAATTTACACTTCTGGTTCCACAGGTCAACCCAAAGGTGTATTAATCAATCATAATAATGTTGTCCGGCTGTTTGCGGCGGTGCACCCTTGGTACAACTTCGATCAGCAGGATGTTTGGACACTATTTCACTCATACGCCTTTGACTTCTCGGTTTGGGAAATTTGGGGTGCTTTACTTTATGGTGGAAAACTTGTTGTTGTACCTTACTGGGTCAGCAGATCACCCGAAGCATTTTATAAATTACTGTCTAAAGAGCGAGTGACAGTTTTAAATCAAACACCCTCAGCTTTTCGCCAGCTCATTCAAGTAGAGGAATCTGCTAGTAATATCCTAGATTTACATCTGCGGTTAGTCATTTTTGGTGGTGAAGCTTTAGACATCCAAAATTTGCAGCCTTGGTTTGCTTGTCATGGAGATAAATTGCCTCAATTGGTAAATATGTACGGTATTACAGAAACCACTGTCCATGTTACCTATCGACCGCTAACTAAAGCTGATTTGCACACAACAGCTAGTGTGATTGGTAGACCAATTCCTGATTTACAAGTTTATCTGTTAGATAAAAATCAGCAATTAGTACCCATTGGCGTTCCTGGTGAAATGTACATAGGTGGTGCTGGTTTAGCTCGTGGTTATCTCAATCGCCCAGATATCACCCAGGAACGGTTTATTGCTCACCCCTTTAGCAATCAAGGCCAGCTTTATAAATCTGGTGATTTAGCTCGATATTTACCTAATGGTGACATTGAATATCTGGGACGTATTGACCACCAAGTTAAAATTCGCGGCTTCCGTATTGAAATACGAGAAATTGAGGCGGCTTTAATTCAACACCCGCATATCAGGGAAACAATCGTCATAGCTAGAGAAGATGAACCAGGGATTAAAAGCTTAGTGGCCTACTACGTGCCAAAAGCCAATCAGATCCTAAATATTAGCGAACTGCGGGGTTATTTGCAGGAAAAGCTACCTAGTTATATGCTACCAGAGGCTTTTGTCATCCTGAAAACCCTACCCTTAACCCCCAATGGTAAGGTAGACCATCGGGCGCTACCTGCACCAGATAAATCACGCAATGCCTTAGCAACAGAGTTTGTTCCACCCCGCACCCTCACAGAACAGATAGTGGCTGATATTTGGGCTGATATTTTGGATCGAGAGCAAATAGGTATTTACGACAACTTCTTTGATTTGGGAGGGCATTCCCTGCTGGCTACTCAAGTTATTTCTAGGTTGCGTCAAGCTTTCAAAGTAGATTTACCTCTACGTAGTTTGTTTGAAGAACCAACAATAGCCAAATTGGTTGAGTGCATGGAAAAAATTCGCACAGTGCAGCAGCTACAAGCTCTTCCTTTGGAAATGGCAGATAACCGAGAGGAGATTGAGCTATGAAAAGTATTAGTGAGTTTTTATCTGAGCTTTCCAGTCTGGATATCAAACTTTGGGTTGAAGGCACTCGCCTACGTTGTAACACTCCCAAGGAAGTGCTAACCCCAGTTCTCAAGGCTGAATTAGTGGAACGCAAAGCAGAAATTTTAGCTTATCTGAACCAAGTTAATCTACCTGCAAGTTCTACTTTCCCGGCTATTCAACCAATTCCACGAGAGCAAAATTTACCTTTATCTTTTGCCCAACAGAGGTTGTGGTTTATTGACCAATTGCAACCCGACAGTTCTCTTTACAATATACCCACCGCCTTATATTTGAGGGGAAAGCTGAACATCACCGCACTAGAGCTAACCCTCAACGAAATTGTGCGTCGCCATGAAGCGTTCCGAACCACTTTTGCAATAGTTGCAGGGCAACCAGTTCAGGTAATTTCTCCTACTCTCACCTTAACTGTACCTGTTGTTGATCTCCAAGAAATTCCAGAAGTTGACAGGAAAACCGAAGTTTTACGGCTAGTTACCCAGGAAGCAGAGCAACCCTTTGATTTATCTCAAGGGCCGTTAGTGCGGGCTACTATATTACACTTAAGTAAGTTGGAGTATGTGTTGATGTTAACAATGCATCACATCGTCTCTGATGGCTGGTCAGCAGAAATATTAATACAAGAAGTAGCAACGCTTTATGAAGCCTTCTGTCAGGGTCAGCCGTCACCATTGCCAGAACTGCCCATCCAGTATGCAGATTTTGCTGTTTGGCAGCGACAGTGGTTACAAGGGGACGTATTAAAGTTGCAGCTAACATATTGGCGGCAACAGCTTGGCGGCAATCTCCCGGTATTGCAATTACCTACAGACCGTCCCAGACCTGAAGTTCAGACCTTCCAAGGTGCGACAATATCTTTCTCTTTGCCCCAGAACTTAACGGAGGCACTCAAGACAGTCAGCCGCAATGCAGATGTCACTCTCTTTATGACATTGCTGGCAGCCTTTAAAACTTTACTATATCGCTACACAGGGCTAGAGGATATTTTAGTTGGTTCTGCGATCGCCAATCGCAATCGCCATGAAATCGAACGACTAATTGGCTTTTTTGTCAACACTTTGGTACTACGTACTGACCTATCTGGCGATCCCAGTTTTCGAGAATTGCTTTTAAAAGTGCGCGAAATCACTCTTCAAGCCTATGCCCATCAGGACTTACCTTTTGAATATCTGATCGAAGAATTACAACCCGAACGCAGCCTGAACTATAATCCATTGTTTCAGGTGATGTTCATTCTCCAAAACGCATCAACTCAAGAGCTACACCTCCCCGATTTAGCTGTAAGTCCTTTATACGTAGAAAAGAAAACTGCGAAATTTCACTTAAGCCTATTTATGAAAGAAACCCCATCAGGGTTAACAGGAGTATTTGAATACAACACAGATTTATTTGCTCCTGCCACTATTAGCCGGATGTTGGAACATTTTTATACTTTACTAATAAGTATAGTTGCTAACCCTGATTGCCGCGTTGCACAATTACCAATATTGTCAGCAGTTGAACAACAATTAGTACTGCAAGAATGGAATAATACTCAAGTTAACTATGCTCAAAATCAATGCCTGCATCAACTGTTTGAAGTTCAGGTAGACAAGACACCTGATGCTATAGCGGTGGTATTTGAAAATGAATATTTAACTTATAAAGAACTCAATCAAAAAGCCAATCAACTCGCACACTATTTACAAAAGCTGGGAGTCGGGACAGAAGTAGTGGTGGGGATTTGTGTCGAGCGTTCCTTAGAAATGGTCGTGGGACTATTGGGTATCCTCAAAGCTGGTGGAGCTTATGTACCTTTAGATCCTAGCTACCCACAAGAGCGTTTGACTTTCATGTTAGAAAATTCTCAAACCTCTATATTATTAACACAGCAGTATTTGCTGGATATTTTACCTAATACAACTCAATTAATTTGTTTAGATAGCAACTGGCAGACTATAGCCCAAGAAAATATAGAAAATCCTCTAAGTAATGTTATTGTTGATAACTTAGCCTATGTGATCTATACCTCTGGTTCCACTGGGAAACCAAAGGCAGCAATGAATACCCACTGGGGTATCTGCAACCGCCTACTGTGGATGCAAAATTATTGTCAATTAACAGATGCAGATAGAGTTTTACAAAAGACTCCTTTTAGCTTTGATGTGTCAGTTTGGGAGTTTTTCTTACCTTTATTGACGGGTGCAAGATTAGTCGTAGCTAAACCACAAGGACACCAAGATAGTAATTATTTAGCTCAACTCATAGCGGAACAGCAAATTACTATGGTGCATTTTGTACCGTCTATGCTACAAATCTTTCTCGAAGAACCAAAGATTGATAATTGTCAGTGTCTCAAACGGGTAATTTGTAGTGGTGAAGCACTGCCAGTTAAATTAGAAAAACTCTTCTTTAACCGTCTCAATGCTGAATTACACAATCTCTACGGCCCAACTGAAGCAGCTGTAGATGTCACTTATCTGGCTTGCAGAAATAATTCAACTACTGCAACAGTTCCTATCGGTCGTCCCATTGCCAATACCCAGATTTACCTATTAGATAAACATCTCCAATCTGTGCCTTTGGGTGTGGCGGGGGAGCTATATATTGGTGGAGTGGGAGTAGGTAGAGGCTATTTTAATAGTTCAGACTTAACAGCAGAGAAATTTATCCCTAACCCCTTTAGCAGTGAACCGGGAACACGTCTGTATAGAACAGGAGATTTAGCTCGTTATCTACCTGACGGAAACATTGAATTTCTCGGTCGCATTGATAACCAAGTTAAGGTGCGGGGCTTCCGCATTGAAGTAGGGGAGATTGAAGCGCGGTTAAGCGAACATCCCAACATCCGTGAGGCTGTGGTAGTGGTTCAAGAAGATGAACTCAGTGAAAAGCGTTTGATTGGGTATGTAAGTGCTTACCAAGAACAAGAATTTACAGTTACCGAACTACGCAACTTTGTCAAAGAGAAGTTGCCAGAATATATGCTGCCTTCCGCTTTCGTGATTTTAGCAGCATTGCCGTTAACGCCTAACGGTAAAGTAGATCGAAAATCTCTGCCTACACCAGAAATACTTCGCCCTAAATTGGAAGTTGCTTATGTAGTGCCACAAACTGAGGCTGAAAGTACCATAGCCAGTGTTTGGCAGAAAGCTCTCAATATTAAGAAGATAGGCATTCACGATAATTTCTTTGAACTTGGTGGTCATTCTTTACTAATGGTGAGAGTTCATAGCCAATTATGCGAAATATTTAAAACGGAATTACCATTGCTTGATTTATTCCGATATCCAACTATAAGTTCTTTAGCAGAGTACTTTAGTCAGATCACAAATCAAACATCAAACTTTAATTTAACTGATCAAGAAACTGCCAAACTTACAGCAGGTAAAGCCCAAAAAGAAAAACGCCTGCAAAAAATGAGATCAATTAATATATAAGGATTTATAGAATAATGGATACTAGAAATGGTTCGGAAATAGCAATTGTGGGAATCTCTGGGCGTTTCCCAGGTGCAAAAAACATTGATGAATTTTGGCAAAATTTACAAAATGGTATAGAGTCAATTTCCTTTTTCACAGATGAGGAATTATTAGCGGCAGGCATAGATCCGGCAGTGCTAAATAATCCTAATTTTGTCAAAGCAAGGGGTGCATTAAAAGATGTTGAATTATTTGATGCCTCATTTTTTGGTTTCAACCCCACAGAAGCAGAAATCACTGATCCACAACACCGGATATTTTTGGAATGTGCTTGGGAAGCTTTGGAAAACGCGGGTTATGACTGTGAAACTTATTCTGGCGCCATTGGTGTTTACGCAGGCACAGGTATAAGCACTTACTTGTTGAGAATTTATACAAACCAAGATATCTTAAATTCTCTCGCTTCTAGACAACTAGCGATCGCCAACGATAAAGATTATTTAACTACACGAGTCTCTTACAAACTCAATTTAACCGGGCCAAGCTACACAGTACAAACCGCCTGTTCTACTTCCTTGGTAGCTGTGCATTTGGCGTGTCAAAGTTTGTTAGCCGGAGAATGCGATATTGCCTTATCTGGTGGTGTCTCCATTGGTGGAGCCAGAACATGTGGTTATTTTTACCAAGAAGGAGGAATTGAGTCACCTGATGGGCATTGTCGCGCTTTTGATGCCAAAGCACAGGGAACGGTTGGAAGTGAAGGTATAGGTATTGTAGTTTTGAAACGGTTAGAAGATGCGATCGCAGATCGAGATACGATTCATGCAGTGATCAAAGGTTCGGCGATTAATAATGATGGTTCAAACAAAGTTAGCTACACAGCACCTAGTATAGATAGCCAAGCTAGAGCGATCGCTACGGCTCATGTTATAGCTGAAGTCGAGCCAGATACAATTACCTATATCGAAGCCCACGGTACAGGAACATCTTTAGGAGATCCCATAGAAGTTGCGGCACTAACACAAGCCTTTCGAGCCAATACTCAGCAAAAAGGCTTTTGTGCAATTGGTTCCGTTAAAACCAATATCGGACACTTAGACACAGCTGCTGGGGTTGCTGGGTTGATCAAAACTGTCTTAGCGCTGAAGCATCAACAAATACCGCCTAGTCTGCACTTTGAAACACCCAATCCTCAAATTGATTTTGCCAACAGTCCTTTCTACGTTAATAACAAGCTTTCACAATGGCAAACAAACGGCATCCCCAGACGTGCGGGAGTCAGTTCGTTTGGGATTGGGGGAACGAATGCTCATGTAATTTTGGAAGAAGCTCCTGTTTTAGAGCCGGGGAGGAGGGAGGAAGGATATCAGTTGTTGGTACTCTCCGCCAAAACCAGCACCGCTTTAGAAATAGCTACAGCCAATTTAGCTAATTATTTTCAGCAAAAACCACATTTAAATTTGGCTGATGTCGCTTATACCCTTGGGGTAGGTCGTAAAGCTTTTGACCACCGCAGATTTTTAGTCTGCCGAAACCTCGATGATGCAGTTAAGGTGTTGAAATCTCCAGATAATTCGCAAGTTTTCACTCATTACCAAAAACCTTGCCATCGTCCGGTAGTGTTTATGTTTCCTGGTCAAGGTTCTCAGTATGCAGACATGGGTCGAGAACTATACGAAAATCAGCCAATATTTAGAGAGCAAGTTGATTACTGTGCCGAGTTGCTGAAACCGCATTTAGGTTTAGATTTGCGCTCTGTACTTTATCCCAATGCAACGCCGACTCCAGAACTAACACAAACTGCGATTGCCCAACCTGCATTATTTGTGATTGAGTATGCTTTAGCTCAATTGTGGATGTCATGGGGCGTACACCCAGAAGCGATGATTGGTCACAGCATCGGGGAATATGTAGCAGCAACTCTGGCAGGAGTTTTCACTTTAGAAGACGCTCTAGCCGCGATCGCAACTCGCGCCCGCCTCATGCAACAACTGCCACAAGGCGCTATGCTTTCGGTGCGACTGGGAGAGTCAGAGGTACAGTCTCTACTTGGGGCAGAACTTTCTTTAGCTGGTAGTAACACACCATCGGCGTGTATAGTTTCTGGTGCAACTGAAGCGATAGATAAGTTAGAGCAAGAGTTACAGCAAAAAGGCATTGGTTGTCGAAGACTGCATACTTCCCATGCCTTCCATTCCCAGATGATGGACTCTATCATCACACCATTTACAGAGCAGTTGCGAAAAGTTAACCTCAATTCTCCCCAAATTGCCTTTATATCTAACGTCAGTGGTACATGGATTACCACCGCAGAAGCCACAGATCCCAACTATTGGGCAAAACATCTGCGCCAAACGGTGCGCTTTAGTGATGGTATAGCTGAGTTACTCAAACAACCAGAGCGCATTTTACTGGAAGTTGGGCCGGGGAGAACTTTAAGTACTTTCGCCAAACAACATCAAAAAGCAGAATTAGTCACTCTAACCTCGCTTCGGCATCCCCAAGAACAACAATCGGATGTAACATTTTTATTCAACAGTGTTGGTCGCTTGTGGCTTTTTGGCGTAAAAGTAGACTGGTCTAGTTTTTATAGCGGTGAAAAACGCGTTAGCGATCGCGTAGCGTCTCAAAGAGAAGCTTTCCGCAGGAATCGCCTACCTTTGCCTACGTATCCTTTTGAGCGTCAGCGTTATTGGATTGAACCGCAAAAACAAGCAATTCCAGCACAACCGACAGTAATTGAGGACAAAAAGCCAGATATTGCTGACTGGTTTTACATTCCTGCTTGGAAACCCTCTCTCCCACCGCCATCATTTGCATTATCGCTGAAGGGAAAGCCGCCGGAATGCTTCATGGTGTTTGTTGATGAGTGCGGCTTGGGTGAAAAAATGGTGCAGCAGTTAAAACTTGCAGGTCAAGATACGATCATTGTCAAAATGGGACAGCAATTTCACCGCAAGAGTGAATTTAGCTATACCATTAATCCTGCCAATCGGGATGACTATGATGCTCTATTTAGAGAACTGCGTACACTGAATAAGATTCCCACAACCATTGTTCACCTGTGGAGCATCACACCCAACCCTGAGCCAGAATCATCAATTGAGTTGCAAGAACAATGGGAAACTTGTGGCTTTTACAGCCTGCTGTTTCTTGCTCAAGCGATCGCACAACAAAATCCGAGCGATCGCTGTCAAGTTACAATTGTCTCTAACAATATGCAGGCAGTCACGGGTTCAGAGGTATTGTGTCCAGAAAAAGCACTGATTATTGGCCCTTGTAAAGTCATACCGCTAGAGTATCCAAACTTAAACTGTCGCAGCATTGATATTGTTGTTCCCGAAGCAGCAACCTGGCAACAAGATAAACTCATCAACCAATTACTCGCAGAACTGTTTACCCCATCTGCTGAACAAGTTGTAGCCTATCGCGGACATCATCGTTGGCTACCAAACTTTGAACCAGTCCACTTAGATGCCACTGTTATAGAAAATTCCCTCCTTAGAGAACAAGGAGTTTACCTCATCACTGGGGGATTAGGCGGAGTTGGTCTAGCACTGGCAGAATATTTAGCAACCAGCGTACAGGCAAAATTAGTGCTGTTGGGACGCTCCACTTTTCCCCAGCGCGTCGAGTGGGAAGAGTGGCTTACCAATCATGACTCACAAGACAATATCAGTTCTAAGATTCGCAAATTGCAGAGTCTAGAAGCAATAGGTGCAGAAGTCATGGTGATTAATGCTGACGTTGCCAACATTGAACAAATGTCAGCAGCACTCAAAAAAGTAAATCAGCGATTTGGTCAAATTCATGGAGTAATACACGCTGCGGCTGTTCCTGGGGGACGGGTGATGCAACTCCAAACCCAAGAAACAGCAGCAAACGCTTTAGCACCGAAAGTCAAGGGAACAAGAGTTCTCCACCGTCTCTTTCAAAATACCAAATTAGATTTCTTTATTCTTTGTTCATCGCTGTCTGCATTTCACGGTACGGCTGCCATGATGGACTATACTGCTGAGAATGCTTTTCTAGACGCTTTTGCCCACTACAGCACTTATCAAAACAACTTCACCATCTCTATTAACTGGGATAGATGGAACAGTTTAGGAATGGCAACCATTGTCGAGGAACGGTATAAGCAAATTACAGGGAAAGAAGCCCCGGATAGAATGGCTGCTGAGGAAGGCATAGAAGCCTTCAGACGTATTTTAGACAGCGGTGTACTTCCACAGATAGCTGTATCGACACAAGACCTAAATACTTTCTTGGAATCGAAAGAAAATGCCACATCTTTGCCTGAAAGATTATTACAGATCAACCAGTCTAAATCTGCTCATCCTCGCCCCAATTTTGCTAACGCTTATGTTACACCTACTAATGAAATCGAGCGTAGCCTAGCTGATTTTTGGCAACAAATTTTGAGCATTGAACAGGTGGGTATTCATGACAACTTCTTTGAGTTGGGAGGCGATTCTTTATTTGCCACTCAATTAGTTGCCCAGTTGAGCAAAGATTTTCAAGTAAAAGTGCCATATCAAAGCTTTTTTAATTCGCCAACAATCGCCCAGTTAGCTAAGACTATTTCTCATACCCTGGCTGAACAAGCCGATGAAGAAAAATTAGCTCAAGCTTTAGCAGAGATTGAGCAATTATCCGATGATGAAATCCAAAAAATGCTGATAGAAACAGGGGGGAGCAAATGACTGACTTTGCTAAACGTATCGCCGCCCTTTCCCTAGAAAAACGCCAACTGCTACTGCAAAAGCTGAACAATCAAAAACAAGAGATTGTTTCACACCCACAAATCACTCCCCAAAGCCGAGAGTCGAATTACTTTCCTCTTTCGTTTGCCCAGCAAAGACTATGGTTTCTTGATCAATTGCAGCCAGGTAACACTGCTTATAATCTTTTTCTACCTATACGCTTAACAGGTGTATTAAATATTGATGTGCTGGAACAAAGTTTTAAAGAAGTTATCAGACGGCACGAAGCTTTACGTACCACCTTTACCACAGTAAATGGGCAAGCTGTTCAAGTTATTGCTCCCAACCCTGTATTTAATCTTTCAGTCATCAACTTACAAGAAATCTCTTTAGAAGCAAAGGAAAGTAAATTAGTACAACTGGCTAATGAGGAAGTTAATCAACCATTCTATTTAGTTAAAGGGCTTTTGCTGCGAGTTACTTTAATAAAACTAACCGATACTGAAAATATATTATTTTTCACGATACATCATATTATTTCTGATGGTTGGTCTATTAATATTTTAACTCGTGAAATGGCAACACTTTATGACGCATTTTCCCAGGGTTATGCCTCGCCACTTCCAGAACTATCAATTCAGTATGTGGACTTTGCCATTTGGCAACGACAACTGTTGCAGGGTGAAGAAATGCAAACTCATCTTAACTACTGGCAGCAGCAATTAGGTACTGAACTTCCTGTGTTGAATTTACCAGGCAACCCTCGTCCAGAAGTTCAAACTTACAACGGAGAAAAACAATTTTTTGCCTTACCAATAGCAGTATCTGATAAGTTCAAAACTATTAGTCAGCAAGAAAATATCACCTTATTTATGGCTATACTTGCTGTATTTCAGGTCTTGCTGCACTGGTACACAAAAGAAGAAGATATAGTTGTCGGTACTGACATCGCCAATCGCAATCAAGTTGAAACTAAAGAAATAATTGGCTTCTTCATTAATCAGCTAGTGTTGCGTACAGATTTATCAGGCAACCCAACATTTTTAGAATTACTACAAAGAGTGCGCGAAATTACTCTTCAAGCTTATGCTCATCAGGATTTACCTTTTGACAAATTAGTAGAGGTTTTAAATCCCCAAAGGAGTTTGAACCATGCTCCGCTATTTCAGGTCAAGCTTGTTTTTGAAGTTGGGCATAATTCAGATTCGGAACTTCCAAATTTAACAATATCTCCTCTACCAATACCAATTTTAAATGATAAAATTCAGCTTGATTTAATTTTAAGAATTAAACATACAGAAAAAGAAATTATTGGGACTTTTGAATACAACACAGATTTATTTGATGCTGAGAGTATAGCTCGAATGCAAGGACATTTTTTAGCTATTATCAATAAGGTGACTACACATCCTGATACCAGACTAAATGAGTTAATAGAAATGCTGACAACAGCAGATAAACAACAACAATTAATTCAACACAACCAGCGAAAAAAAAATAATCAGCAAAAATTAAAAATAATCAAACGCAAGACTATTAATATTGCAGAATAAATTGAAGAGGATAAATGAAAAAACGGGAATTACCAATCAAGGATATCAGAAGAAAAGTAGTTAGTCTGCCGCAAACAGAACTAATACAAATAGAACATCTAGAAAATAGCGATACTCCGCCTCTCATTATTAAACCAAGTGTAGATATTATTGATTTAGCTGATTGGGCTAAAGGTAATCCAAGCGTTATTGAAACTAATTTACTTAAATATGGTGCTATCCTATTTCGAGGATTTCATGTGGATACAGCAGCTAAATTTGAGCAATTTGGCGTAGCTGTATGCTCAGAACTTTTTAATGAAAACGGCGAACATCCCCGTGAAACAGTCAGTGGTAAAGTTTATACTCCAGTGTTTTACCCTGCTGAGAGAAAGTTGTTGTGGCACAACGAAAATTCTTTCAATCATCGTTGGCCGCAGAAAATTTTGTTTGCCTGTCGTCAACCAGCACAACAAGGAGGAGAAACCCCCATTGCAGACAGCCGCCAAGTTTTCCAGCGTATAAATCCGCAAATTAGGGAAAAATTTGTTGAAAAACAAGTTATGTATGTTCGTAACTACAATGATGGACTTGGGTTAAATTGGGAAACGGTTTTCCAAACTCAAAATAGGGCAGAAGTAGAAGCTCTTTGTAAATCTAACTTTGTTGATTTTGAATGGAAGCAAGACGGAAGTTTAAGAACTCGTTCTGTCCGTCCAGCCGTAGTAAAGCATCCTCATACTGGTGAAATATCTTGGTTTAATCAGGCTCAACATTGGCACCCAGCTTGCTTGGATACCGAAACTAGGAAGTCGCTATTTTCATTATTTGCAGAAGAAGATTTACCGCGTAACTGCTATTACGGTGATAGCACTCCTATAGAAGATGCTGTGATGGCAGAAATTTGTGAAGTTTATCAAGAGTTAGAAGTTAGTTTTCCTTGGCAACAAGGAGACATATTATTACTAGATAATTTGTTGGCTGCTCATGCACGCAACCCATTTGTCGGAGAAAGACAGTTATTAGTAGCTATGGGCGATATGACAAGCTTTACAGATGTTAATAATTAAAGGTGATCAATAACAATGTCTCAGCAAATACAGGGATTCCAACTTTCTCCACAGCAAAAACGGCTGTGGTTACTACAAAAAAATAGTTCAGCTTATCGTGCTATTTGTGCAATTGTTATTGAAGGTAGTTTACAAATCGATATATTAAAAATTGCTTTAGAAAAGCTTGTTAATAAGTACGAAATACTCCGTACAAGTTTTTATAAACCAAGGGGGATAAAAATTCCCATTCAGGTAGTTCAAAATAATCCAACTTTATCTTTGATTGAGCAGGCATGGAATCAAAAAGATTTTTTGTCAGTAGAAATTGATAAATATTTGCAAGAGCTAAAGCAGCAAGATATCGGCTGGGAAAGTAACTCTTTATTGCGTACAGTTTTAATCAAGCGATCGCCTCAAGAATATATTGTACTCGTAAGCTTGCCTTCTTTGTGTGCTGATTCAGCATCGTTAAATAGTTTAGTTGGTGAACTTAGCAGTTGCTATAGCGCCTGTTTACTAAAGAAACAACTTCCTGATGAACCGTTACAATATGCTGATATTGCAGCGTGGCAAAATGAATTAGTTGAGGCTGAGGAAGCCATTTCAGGAAGACAATATTGGCAACAACTGGATATTTCTGCTGTTGAAAAATTGCAACTATGTTTTGAGCGTCGAGTTACTGAAGAGAGGAATTTTCAACCTCAATATCTACGCTTGCCAATCTCTAGTGATTTAGTCAATAAAATTGAAGTAATTGCTCAACAATATCAATCATCAACTGATATACTCTTCCTGACCTGTTGGTTGATTTTACTAGGGCGACTAACCGGACAATCAAAACCAATTATCGGTTTAGGCTGCGATGGTCGTAACTATGAGGAACTAAAAACAGCAATAGGTTTATTTGCTAAATATTTACCTTTTACCTGTGAACTAGCAGCAAGCCATCGCTTCGATGATATCTTAACTAAAGTCAAAAATTATACAACAGAGTTAACAGAATGGCAGGAGAGTTTCACCTGGGAATCTGGGGAAGCTATGGAACAGCCATTTTTCCCGTTCTGTTTTGACTTTCAACCAGCCCCAACTCTATATGCTGTTAGTGACATATCATTGACTATTGAGCAGCAATATGTATGTGTTGACCGATTTAAAGTCAAGCTGGTTTGCGATCGCACATGGGATAATTCAGTCAACGCAGAATTTCACTACGATACAAATCTTTTTTGCAAAGAAGATATTCAACGCTTGGCCAGTCAATGGTACACATTATTAAATAATGTAATTGAAAACCCCTCCGCACCCATCTCACAATTAAATATTCTCAGCCAACAAGAGCGTCAGCAACTTTTAATCAATTTTAATAACACTAAGACCGCAGAACTACAATACGAGTGTATTCACCACTGGCTTGAACAACAGTGTAATTCCACACCAGATAATATTGCTGTTGTATTTGAAGACCAACAACTCACATACCGAGAATTAAACACCCGTGCTAATCAGTTAGCCCATTATCTTCAACAGCTAGGTGTGAATGCAGATGTTTTGGTAGGATTGTGTATAGAGCGTATGCCTCTAATGCTCATTGCACTCCTTGCTATCCTCAAAGCTGGTGGTGCATACGTTCCCATCGACCCCAGCTATCCACTAGAGCGAAAAGCTTTTATCCTCGCTGATACCCAAATGCCAATCTTGCTCACTCAGCAGCATTTGGCAGCAGATTTACCCACAAATAAAACTCAAGTAATTTGCTTAAATACTGAAGAACTCATCAGCCAGCAGCCAATTCACAACCCCATCAGTCAGGCTACTAAGCTCAACCTTGCCTACATCATCTACACTTCTGGCTCAACTGGTAAACCAAAGGGGACAATGATTCCTCACGAGGGTCTCATCAACTACCTAACTTGGTGTACCCAAACCTATGCGGTTGACCAAGGGATAGGAACTCTAGTTCACTCACCCATCGGTTTTGACTTAACAATCACAAGTCTTTTTTCACCTCTACTCGTAGGTAAACGCGTAGAACTGCTACCAGAAAACCAAGATATCGAAACCCTAGCTCAAGCTTTACGCCAAAGCAATAATTTGAGTTTAGTAAAAATCACACCCGCTCACTTGGAATTGCTCAAAGGACAATTATCACCTCAAGAAGCAGCAGGGCGCGCGCGAGCATTTATCATTGGGGGAGAAAACCTGACCGCGCAAAACATTGCCTTTTGGCAAGAATTTGCCCCCGATACAATACTCGTGAATGAATACGGCCCAACAGAAACCGTAGTTGGTTGCTGTATTTACCAAGTGCCAAACAGCCAGCATCACACAGGTTCAATTTCTATCGGTACACCAATTGCCAACACCCAACTTTATGTTTTAGACCAAAATTTACAACCATTACCAATTGGTGTACCAGGTGAACTTTACATTGGTGGTAAAGGAGTAGCGCGTGGTTATTTCAATCGTCCAGACCTGACCGCACAAAAGTTTATTCCTCATCCCTTTAGTGATGAACCCGGAGAGCGTCTTTATAAAACAGGCGATTTAGTCAGCCACCGCTTAGATGGAACTTTAGAGTTTCTAGGACGAAGTGATAACCAAGTCAAACTGCGAGGCTTCCGCATTGAACTAGAAGAAATTGAAGCAGCTTTGTTAGAGCATCCAGATATTAAAGAATCTGCGGTTATAGTCCGCGAGGATATACCAGGAGACCAACGTTTAGTTGCATATATCGTTCTGAATCAAGAATCTTCTTTTTCTATCAATCAACTGCGGGAATTTCTAAAAGCGAAATTACCTGAATACATGGTGCCTTCAGTCTTTGTACCACTGAAAGCTTTACCTCTAACAAATAACGGCAAAATAGACCGTAAAGCCTTACCCGCACCAGATAAAGTCAGACCAGAACAAGCAGGTTTATTTGTTGCACCGCGCAATGCTACCGAAAAACAACTAACAGAAATTTGGGCAGAAATATTGCGCTTAGACCGGATTGGTATTTATGATAACTTCTTCAATTTAGGAGGACATTCACTCCTAGCGACGCAGTTGATATCGAGAGTACGTGATACTTTCCAGGCAGAATTAGTTGTCAAAAACATTTTTGAAGCTCCCACTGTAGCTGATTTAGCTGCATTAGTCACACAAAAACTGGCTGAACAAGCTGATGAGGAATTGTTAGCTGCAACCTTAGCCGAACTTGACCTTATTTCGCAACACTAAGCTGGTTTAAGGAAATCATCAATGAGTAGTCTGCGCCAAAAAATCGCCGAGCTTTCACCAGAAAAACGCGAGTTGCTTTTACAACGGTTGAAACAAAAACAAGGGAACATCACACCAACAAAAATCGCCCGTCAAAGTCGGGAGTCGAATTCCTTTCCCTTGTCTTTTTCCCAGCAACGCCTTTGGTTCTTTAATCAGTTGGAACCAGATAGCTGTGCCTACAACATTCCTGCGGCTGTACGCCTCACAGGTTTGCTGAATATATCAGCCTTATCCCATAGCATCAGCGAAATTCTGCGGCGACATGAAGCTTTGCGGACTACATTTACTACAGTGGATGGTCAACCCGTCCAAACCATCAACCCAGCTTTTAGCTGTACACTACCACTCATAGATTTACAGGCACTTTCTCAGGCAGAACGAGAGCAAGAAACCCTGCGACTGGCGAGAGCAGAAGCCCAGCGTCCCTTCGACTTGGAAAAAGGCCCCTTACTGCGAGTCACCTTACTACGCTTAGAAGAGCAAGACCATGTAATATTGTTCACTATGCACCACATCGTGTCTGATGGCTGGTCAACAGGAATACTCATCCGCGAACTAACAACACTTTACCAAGGTTGCGATCGCGGTCAACCGTGTAATTTACCTGAATTACCTATTCAGTATGTAGATTTTGCCGTTTGGCAACGCCAGTGGTTACAAGGAGAAGTTTTAAACAAGCAATTAAACTACTGGAAGCAACAGTTAGGCGGTAATTTACCAGTATTAGAATTACCCACAGACCGCCCACGCCCAGCAATTCAGACTGACCGAGGCGCAACTATATCTTTCACACTCTCAGAGTCAGTAACAGCAGCACTGAAAAACCTGTCCCAGCAGCAAGGAGCCACCTTATTTATGACCCTGCTGGCAGCATTTAAAGTATTGCTGCATCGTTATACTCAACAGGATGACATTCTAGTTGGTACTCCGATTGCCAACCGCAACCGTTCAGAAATAGAAGGGTTGATTGGCTTTTTTATCAATACTTTAGTATTGCGGAGCAACTTAGCAGGAAACCCAACATTTAAACAACTACTAGCACAAGTACGCGAAGTTACTTTTGGCGCTTATGCTCATCAAGATTTGCCCTTTGAACAATTAGTAGAAGAACTACAACCAGAAAGAGATTTAAGCCATAGTTCTCTGTTTCAGGTCATGTTCATTCTCCAGAATGCACCCACAGAAACTTTGCATCTGCCAAATTTAACCCTCAACCCCTTAAAAGTAGAAAGTAAGACAGCAAATTTTGATTTGACGCTCTCAATGGTAGAAACAGAAGCAGGCCTGAAGGGGGGAATAGAATATAACACAGATTTATTCAATGCTGACAGAATTACCCGAATGTTGGATCATTTCCAAATCTTATTAGCAGGTATTGTTGCCCATCCCGACCAAAGTCTGTATGAATTACCCTTATTAACAGCAACAGAACATCAGCAAATACTTACTACTTGGAATAGCAATAAAATCTATGTACCTCAACAGTGCATTCATCAACTGTTTGAAGCACAAGTAGAAAAAACTCCTGATGCTGTAGCAGTGGTATTTGATAAAGAAAAACTCACTTATCAAGAACTCAACCAACGCGCCAACCAGCTCGCACATTATTTGCAAATTCAAGGAGTAAAACCAGAAGTTTTAGTAGGTATTTCTTTAGAATATTCCTGTGAATTAGTAGTTGGAATTTTAGGAATTCTCAAAGCAGGTGGAGCCTATCTTCCACTTGACCCAGGCTATCCCCAAGAACGCTTGGCATATATGCTAGAAGATGCTCAAGTATCAGTGATCATCACCCAAAAAAAACTGGGAAACAATTTACCAATTCATAACTCACACATCATTTGTATAGACTCTGGCTGGGAGCAAATTACTAATCAAACTAGAGAAAATCCTGTAAGTAATGTTACACCAAATAATCTAGCTTACGTTATCTATACTTCTGGTTCTACAGGTAAATCGAAAGGTGTGATGATAGAACATCGCAGCTTGCTAAACGCTTACCTTGCTTGGGAAGAAGCTTATCATCTGCAAAAGAACGCCACCTCTCATTTGCAAATGGCTAGTTTCTCCTTTGATGTCTTTTCTGGAGATTTAGTTCGCGCTCTTTGTTCTGGTGGTAAATTGGTACTCTGTCCCCGTGAGTTATTACTAGAACCAGAAAAACTTTATCAACTCATGCTTCAGGAAAAAGTAGACTGTGCAGAATTTGTGCCTGGAGTTTTGAGAAACTTAATGCAATACTTAGAGCAAAGTCAACAACGCCTTGACTTTATGCAGTTGTTAATTTGTGGCTCTGATAGTTGGTATGTCCAAGAGTATGAAGAATTTAGGCAACTTTGCAATTCACAAACTAGGCTAATTAATTCCTTTGGCTTAACAGAAGCAACTATTGATAGTACCTATTTTGAAGCTGGGACAACTAAATTACCTGTAGAGCAGTTAGTACCCATAGGGCAACCATTTGCTAATACTCAAATTTATATTCTAGACCGCTATTTACAACCCCTCCCTGTGGGAGTAATAGGAGAAATTTACATAGGTGGCGCTGGTTTGGCGCGGGGTTATCTCAATAGACTAGATTTAACAGCAGAAAAATTCATTCCTAATTCTTTCACTCAAGAGACAGGAGAATATCTTTACAAAACAGGTGATTTAGGGCGTTGGCTACCAGACGGAAATATTGAACTAATTGGTCGGGTAGATAATCAAGTAAAACTGCGAGGTTTCCGAATTGAACTTGGTGAAGTTGAAGCTGTACTTGGCAAACACCCAATACTTAAAGAATCTGTAGTTTTAGTTCGGGAAGATAGGCCCAAGCAACAGCAATTAATCGCTTATGTTGTGCCAGAGTCAGCACATCTAAACCAGATAAACTCTAGTGATTTGCAGCAGTTTTTACAAGAGCAGTTACCCAGCTACATGATACCTTCTGCTTTTGTTATGTTGGCGGCTTTCCCTCTCACACCCAATGGTAAAATTGACCGTCGCGCTTTACCCAAACCCGACCTTCAAGAAATTGAAAATACTTTTATTGCTCCTCACACTGAAACAGAAATTAAGCTGGCGCAACTTTGGTCTAAAGTGTTATGTGTGGAAAAAGTAGGTATTCATGATAATTTTTTTGAGATAGGAGGTAATTCTTTATTAACAACAAAGTTAATTTTAAAAATTCGTGCAGTTTTTCAAGTTGATTTCCCTTTACGTATTTTGTTTGAATCGCCTACTGTGGCTAGTTTAGCTATTACTTTAGAAAAGTATCATCAAGTCGGCTATAATAATGAATCGAGTAAAGAAAATATTATTGACTGGAATAAAGAAACTATTCTTGACTCAACAATTTACCCAAAAAATTCTTATAAAAAAACTGAAGTTGAACCTAACCATATCTTATTAACAGGAGCAACTGGCTTTTTAGGTGCTTTCTTATTATTTGAACTTTTGCAACAAACTAAGGCAAATATTTATTGCTTAGTCCGCGCTCAAAATTTAGAAGCAGCTAAGAAAAAACTACAAAAAGCTCTAGACTCTTATTTAATCTGGAATGAGAGTTTTAGTCAGAGAATTATTCCTGTCATTGGAGACTTATCGCAAGCATTACTTGGACTGAATAAGCAAGATTTCCAACAGTTAGCTAATCAAATTGACATTATTTATCATAATGGTGCTTGGGTACATCATATTTATCCCTACTCTGTTTTAAAACCAGCAAATGTTCTTGGAACACAAGAAGTTTTGAGATTAGCTTGTCAAGTTAAAATAAAACCAGTACATTTTATTTCTACTGCTAGTATTTTTTCATCTTTGAAAGAATCGGCTGTTTCAGTTTCTACTGAAACAGACAGCATTGATGATTATCCAGTATATGCTAACGGTTATGTACAAACTAAATGGGTATGTGAAAAGCTAATTAAAACTGCTCAAAAAAAAGGATTACCAATTAGCATTTACAGAATCGGTAGAGTTTCAGGTCATAGCCAAACAGGAGCCTTTAACGTTAATGATTTTCTATACAAATTAATTATTGGCTGTGTTCAACTTGGGAGTGTTCCTGACCGTGATATTCAGGAAGATATCATGCCTGTCGATTATGTCAGCCAAGGTATTATACACCTATCAAAAGAAGAAAAATATTTAGGAAAAGTATTTCATTTAGTGAATAATCAACTTTTACACACAAACATTCTACTTAAGGTAATTCAATCATTTGGTTATCAAATTCAACAACTGCCTTATGAAAAGTGGCGTTTAAAATTGATTAACATAGCCGGTGCTTCAGATGAACATCCTTTATATTCACTTGTACCATTTTTCTCAGAAAATACTTCACATAAACAACCTGTAAAAACAGGCAATTTTAAATTTGATTGCCAAAATGCGATCGCAGCATTATCTAACTCACAAATTATCTGTCCAGATATTGATGAAAAATTGTTATCTACCTATATTTCATATTTGGCAAAGCAAGGATTTTTAGACAAAAAATAGCCGCAAATTCACAGATAGCTTTGACTAACAAATACCTAAACATCATGCAGACACAAGAATTGAACTTACCACAACCTCCTAATCAAAATGGCCTTAACAACCATCAGCAGCAGTATCTTAACGATTTTATTCAACGCTACAACCAAAAAACGCCAACATCTAAAAAACAAGCTCAAACCTATCGTCATATTTTAGCTGATGTCAGAGGTTCAGCAGGATTTCGTGCTGCTATTAAAGAAATTGTCTATCCTATCGTTGGTAAATATGCCTCTGGTTCGCGGATGTGGGATATAGATGGCAACGAATATGTAGATTTAATGATGGGTTTTGGCGTAAATTTATTTGGTTATAATCCAGCATTTATCAAAGAAGCTCTGACAGAAAGATTAGAACAAGGTATCCACATTGGGCCACAGTCAGACTTAGCGGGTGAAGTAGCAGAGTTATTCTCTGAACTGACCGGAATGGAACGCGTAACTTTTAGTAATACAGGTACAGAAGCAGTAATTACTGCTTTACGTCTTGCACGCGCCGCCACTGGTCGTCACAAAATAGCGATGTTTTCTGGTTCTTATCATGGACATTCTGACGCTAGTTTGGTTAAAACCAAAATTCAGGATGAAGTTACGCAAGTAGTACCAATGTTTCCTGGCGTATCTCCTAGCGTTGTTGCAGATGCTTTAGTTTTGCAATATGGAAATCTTCAGTCGTTAGAAACTATCAAACAACATCAGACAGAATTAGCTGCTATCATTGTGGAACCTGTACAAAATAGCCGTCCAGATATCCAACCAAAAGAGTTTTTACATCAGTTGAGAAAATTAACACAAGATGCAGGAATAGTGTTGATTTTTGATGAAATGCTCACTGGTTTCCGTATTCATCCAGGCGGAGCGCAAGCATGGTTTGGTGTACAAGCTGATATTGCTACTTACGGAAAAATTGTTGGTGGCGGTATGCCCATTGGTGCGATCGCTGGTAAAGCTGAATATATGGATAGGATTGACGGCGGAATGTGGAATTTTGGTGATACATCTGCTCCGCAGGTGCAGACAACATTTTTTGCTGGTACTTACTGCAAGCATCCTTTATCTATGGCAGCAGCAAGAGCAGTCCTCAAGTATCTCAAAACCCAAGGTTCTAGTCTTCAGGAAGAATTAAATCAACGTACTTCTGAATTTATTCAACAATTAAATTCTTATTTTGAAGAGGATGGAGTGCCAATTAAATTGTCAAATTGTGGCTCAATTTTTAATGTTGTACCTTTCGGCGACCCATCTAATCTTGCCAATTCGCCTGCATCAGCCAACATGGATTTAATTTACTATCACCTAATTCATAAAGGTGTTTTTCTACGTCCTGGTGGTGGTTTATTATCGACAGCCCATACAGATGAAGATTTAAATTTCATTATTCAAGCAGTTAAGGAGAGCGTTAAAGAATTGCGAAATGGTGGTTTTCTACCATAATAATGTCTATAAATAAGCTTGACTTTGTAACAATTAGGAGATTGGCAAAATGGTGGCACTAAACATTAACTCTAAATATGACTCTTGGGCGCGTATTTACAATCAGTATTGGGGAGCGAGATACTGTGAAAATAACTTGCCACCTTTTGAACAATTATTACAAAAATATCAAATTTGCAAAGGCGCGAGTATTCTTGATTTATGTTGTGGTACTGGACACATGGCCCAACATTTAATCGAGCAAGGCTATAAAGTTACTGGCCTTGATATTTCCGAAGCAATGTTGCGATATGCTCGTGAAAATGCCCCAAATGCTCAATTCATTCTTGATGATGCTAGATTTTTTAAGTTGCCACCTAGTTTTGATGCTGTAATTTCTCCTAGTGGCAGCCTCAATCATATAATGACCATTGAAGAACTGCAACAGGTCTTCACCAAAGTGTATAATGCACTGCTAGATAATGGAGTTTTTTTGTTTGCTTTGAATTTAGAAGATGGTTATACATCATGGAATGGTGTAATCACAGATGGAGATGTAAAAGACGATTTCGCTTGGGCTTGTTGTGATAGCTATAATCCGGGAGAAAAGATAGGACAATTTAAAATAACTATCTTTCAATTGGTAGAAAAAGTTTGGCAACGTTTTGATATTAATAATTTAGTTAGAGCTTACTCTCAAGGAGAAATTTCATCTGCTCTTGAATATGTAGGGTTTAAAAATATTAATGTCTATGAGCGCAATGGTAATTTAGCTACTTCTGAATGTAATGATCTTGCTATTTTTCTTGGTCATAAAGAGTCTAATAAATAAAAATAAGTTGGAGGTAAATCAATAATGAGCAGTACAGGAGCTGAGGATACAACTATTTATAAAGTTGTAGTCAATCATGAAGAACAATATTCTATTTGGCCTGTTGAGCGAGAAAATGCTCTCGGTTGGAGAGATGCAGGTAAAAGTGGACTCAAAGCAGAATGCCTAGAATACATTAAAGAAGTGTGGACTGATATGAGACCTCTAAGTTTAAGAAAGCAGATGGAGGTAACATCTACTAAAAATTAAGCATAAATTAGTTCTCGATTGCTATTTGTAGAGAGGTTTAACTTCTCTACAATAATTTTATTTAGGAAATAGTAGAGCAAATTCAAATTGCGATAAAGACAAACATATAAAATCTTAACTCTTGGATAATTTGCCCTAAGCCTAATCCTCAAGCAGCTTTACGTTTATTTTGTTTTCCTTATGCGGGTGGTAGTTCTTTGATTTTTCGAGATTGGTATGACTCTCTACCTCCATCTGTAGAACTTTGTGCCATCGAACTTCCTGGACGAGGAAGGCAAATGCAGTTACCGCCATTTAGTAAAATAGAGCCGCTTGTGGATGCGATCGCAGGGCCGACGCATCATGTCAACAAGAATAGTTTATTGAGAATATACTTAAAACTAGTCGCATTAATAGCTGCTTATTGACATAGGTTTAATGATCGCTTTGAAGCTTGGGAAATAAATCAAACGCGAAATGCTGATTTTTTGGTTGGTTCTTAACCTTGGTTGTGATCAAGAGTAATTTAGATGCGTTTGCCCTGGATGCGATCGCCTCTGTTATCCACCCATATTTAACTTATATCTTGCTTTTGGTGGGTTACAAGATTCAGAGGTTGGTTGTGATGAACTACAAGCATGGCAAGAGCAGATAAAGGCTGATTTAATTTACATATGTTTCCAGGCGTTCACTTCTTTCTGCATTCTGCCCAATCTCTTTTACTAGAAAAGTTGGCTAAATATTTGCTGCATCATCTGCTAGCATAACTTTTATTTTTCAAGAAACTACTACAAGCAACATGAACGATAAAAGCTCATGAATTAGAATCACCGCAAACAAATATTACAGATAATGATATCAAAAGCAATTCTGCCTTTCATGGATGGACGTTAATTATTACGAATAACTTTGTGCTTCATGCAAACAAAAACTGTTGTATATTAATCTCTTTGAAGCAGATATTTCGCTAAATCATCAAGAATCGCATTAGCTGAAAGGACACTACCATGCACCCAGTAACCAGAATCAACGGTGTAAAATTTTTGATTTTTAACTACATTTAGTGTTTGCCACAGCGAAGTCTTTTGATATTTTTGAAATAGGTCAGTCGCACCTGGGTCTACTGCTACAAATAAAACATCTGCATCAAGTAGGTCTATGCGTTCTAAGCTTAGTGTTACCAAAATATCATCAGGCGTGTGAATAAACTGACGTTGATTAATTGGCATAGAAATCCCGACTGCTTTCAAAATAGTGCCAGGAAATGAAAATTGAGAATTAAACTCAGGAAGTTGAACCCCACCATGAAAACGACTTACAGAAACTTCTAGTGTATCGAGTTTATTTCCTAACTCTGTTCTAATTGTTTTAACTCGCTGTTCGTATTGGGTGATTAATTCTTCGACTTTTTCAGTTTTATTGGTAATCTTACCTATTTGTCGCAAAGGAGTTTGCCAATTATTTTGAAAATGTTGCACTTTAGCTGTGGGAGCTATTTGTGAAAACAATTTATAAGTTTCTGGATCTATTCCATATACACCTACAATTAAATCTGGCTTTAATTGTAATATTTTTTCTAAATTAATTTGGGGTTCTTTCCCTACATATTCTATTCCGGTAATCTTGTTTTTGAGAAGATTAGCTTTGCTACCAAAAAAAGCAGGATGTGGTATCGCTATTGGCTTTAAATCTAATGCAACCAAAGCTTCTAATGCTATTTGGTCTACAGCAATAATGCGTTGCGGCTTTAGAGGAACACAAGTTTCTCCTAATTCATGCTGAATTAATCGACATTCTGAAGCTGGTGATATTTCATTTGATAAGTTTGGGCTTGAATAGTGATGACAAGCAGTAACTAGCAAAAAAAATGTTATGAATAATAAACTACAAACTTTCCGTGTTTTCACGATTTCCTCTGATTAGTAAATGTTTTTAACTGTTAGCGATGTTGTAACACTAAAAAATCCAATCATCTTGAGCATCAACTAAAATATCCTCAAACTTTCCTTGCGCTACAACTCTACCTGATTTCATAACAATTATTTGGTCAGCATGACGTAAAACATAAGGACGATGAGACACTACCAGACAAGTTGGCATCCAGTTTTGTTCTTCATCTTTATTGTTAAATATACGCGACCATAAAGCTAATTCTGTGTCTACATCCAAAGCACTAGAAAGGTCATCAAAAATCAGCAATTCTGGTTGACGGACAAACATTCGGGCAGCTGCTAAACGTTGCAATTGTCCACCAGATAGCCTAACTCCTTTTGCTCCTACTAAAGTTTCCATTTTTTCATTCATGGCGGCTAAATCTTGCTCAAATACGGACATTTTTAGCGCCTTTTCGATTTCATAATCATCTTTATCTAAACCAAGTAAAATATTTTCTCTGAGGGTATAACTAAACAGTTGGGGAATTTGAGGAGTATAAGCACTACGAGGTGGTACAAAGAAATTAGCAGGGTCTTCTACTAGGGAGCCATTCCAATAAATAGCACCTGATTGCTTGGGTAATAATCCTAATAAAACTCGTAGCAGTGTAGTTTTACCAGAACCAATGCGACCAGTAATGACAGTCAAACTACCACGCTGTAGCTGAAAGCTTATGTCTGTTATTCCTTGGTTAGTAGCGGGATAGTGATAAGTGAGGTTAGATATAGTTAACAATTGTAAGCGGTAAGCGTTAGCCATGCCGTCAGGCTTATCGCTCTCTTGGGTCTGTAGTTGTTCTAAGGGTGGCAGTGGTTGTTTGCGATGGCGTAGGTTATTCAGATAAAGTGGATTTTTGGCGACCAAAGTATCTGCTGTCACACCAGAAAGCAAAGCTGTCATCCGTTCAAAGGAGACTTCGGTTTGCTTGTACAATGCCATGAATCTCCCTAAAGAGTTGAAAAAGCCAGTGACAAAGGAAAGATTATAAATAAACAGAGCAAAGTCACCTACAGTTAGTTTACTAGTTTGACTCTGAATTAACACAGAAGCTAGTAGCAAAATTAAACCCGTCCCTAGATTTACCATGTTTTGAAATACTGAATCTAACATGGCATTTAATAAGCTATCTCTCACCATCACTTGGCGGCGTTTGTCGTTGAGAGTGCGAAAATGATGTAACACATCTTGTTCTGCACCAGCTACTTTAATTGCTTGCACCGAACTAAACATTTCGCCTAAAATTCCTGTCACCTTTTCTGTTGCTTGGCGACTAGCTTTGCGGTATCGTTTGATGTAAGTTTCTGCTTTTTGAATAATTGCGATCATCCCAACCAAAGGCAGAAAAACAAACAAAGTCATTTGGACATTAACACTTAATAAAATTACCAAACAAAGAACAGCAAATATTCCTTCACCAAGCAGTTCCGATACCCATGCTACATTGTCTTCTATTTGTTGAGCATCATCACGAAAATAACTAATAATTTCACCTTGAGATACACTTTTTCCCGCCTCATTGTTAACAATCATAGGTTGAGCAGTAGGATTGTTTAACAGACGTTCTAACAGATTGCGCCGCAGCAACGAACTCATGGTGAAACGGTGCTGAGTTTTGGTTAAGCGACCTGCAAATATTGTCCCAATATGTCCTAAATTCAAAGCCAATAACAACGCAATCCAAGCTACAGATGTTAACCCAAATTGTGCTTTCCCTGTCAGACTATCAAAGAATTCTCGGATAATTAACCCAGGAATTGCAGGCAAGCCCGTAATTAAAATCCAGAAGCAGGTGTCAATTGTGTAGAGTTTTGGTTGATAGCAAATTAGGTTCCATAATAATTTCCAGCCTTGTGGTTTTTTGGTTGCTGACAACATAATAATTCGTAATTTATAATAGTCTACGGCAAGGCTTGCGCCTACGTAATTTGTAATTAAAAGAAGAGTGTTAGGTAAATTGGTATAACCAGAATTAAACTAATAAATCTGTCAAACCAGTCTTGAGTAACTGAGCAAAGCGTGAATGAGAGTTTTGAATTAATTCTTCTCGCAAACCATATTCACTTACCCGACCTTTGTCTAAAATCAGAATTTGATTTGCTCTTTCCACGGTTGCTAATCGGTGAGCGATAATGATGCCGGTACGCCCAATTAGTAGCTGGTTTATAGCTTTTTCAATGAATTTTTCTGTTGTGGGATCGAGGCGTGAGGATGCTTCATCTAAAATTACTAGGCCAGGGTCTTTGAGAAAAACACGGGCAAATGCTAACAATTGCGCCTGTCCTGCTGATAAGCCGCTACTATCGGGCCCTAATTCAGTGTTTAAGTCTTTGGGTAATGAGTGTAGCCATGCAGATAATCCCAGCATCTCCAAGGTTTGATAGATGCGTTCGTCACTGATATTTTGGTTAAAAAAGGTGAGATTGTTGCGGACTGTGGTTTGGAATAACTGTACATTCTGAGTTACTAGCCCGACGTGCTTGGGTAAGTCTGTTAAAGGAGTATGGTTGATGGGTACATTCCCCAAGCGAATTTTGCCTGATTGTGCGTCATATAATCTCAGTAACAAGCGCGCTAAAGTGCTTTTACCGCTACCTGTACGTCCTAATAGTCCCAATACATGACCGGGCGGTAAATGGAAAGATATATCTTGCAGGATCAATTCTGGTTTTGTATCTTGCCTTTTGATGCGGTCATTATAGCTAAATGAGACATTTACAAATGTAACAGAAAGTGCGCCATGAGGAAGTCGCTCTTTGCCTCCTGCACTCAGTTGTGATTGTACTCCAAATAAGTCTTGAATACGATAAATGCTGGCTTCTGCCTGTTGAAGCTCTTCTAACTGAGTGCGAATCTGCTCAATTGGTTCGCTAAGAAGAGTAGTGTAGTAAAAAAATATGTATGCAGTTCCGATAGTGATCGCTTTTTGATTCCAAAGGTAAAGAGCTACAGCTAAAGCAATGACATTACCTAGCGTGAATATAGTGTTAGTTGTACCCCAGAGGATAGTATCAGCAAAGCGTGCTTTGTGATAAGTTGGTAACCAGCGTTGCAGAATTTTGTAGAAGCGATGCATAACATAAGTTTTCGCACCATTTGCCCTTATGTCTTCAATACCAGTTAGTTGCTCACCCAAAAATCCGAAAAACTCTCCATTGACTTGGCGATAGCTTCCCCAATGAGGAACGGCGATGGAACGTAGACGAATTAGGGTAGATAATGCTGTGAGGGCGAAAAATGAAATAGCCATACCAGCTCGCCAATCTTCGGCGAAAATCACCACTATGACACCCAAAATCAGTAGCAAACTACCTAAGATGTAAACGCTAAATTTCGAGAAAAATTTTGAAAGATTCTGAATATCACCGTCCACTCGTTCCACCAATTCACCAGGTGTCGAAACCTTGTGAAAAGATAAATCGAGTTTTAGGCAATGCTCAACTAAATCAGCGCGTAAAGCATTAGTAGCTGTCCAAGCAACGTTTTCGCCGTAGTATGTAGCCATAATTGACATTAATTGCATCACTAGAGCTACACCGATAAATAGAAATGCGGCGGAGAATAAGTTTTGCACTGAACCGCCTGCTACAGCTGTATCAATGAAATTACGTAGAATTTGCGGGTTGAGGAGTTGCAAGCCGATACTAGCTAGTAGAGCGATCGCAAACTTGGTAACGCTCCCCTTTTGAGGCTTGAGATAGTCTATTAATAAATTCCAAAACTGTTTTAGACCAATTTTCATAACGTCGCCAAATCTTACCCAGGATTGTTCTGAGAGTTGTAATCCAATCAAAAGTAATTGAGAAAATTATGCAAAAATAGTATACTATAAAAATGACTGCTAACCTAGCAACAATTCTTTTTAAGTGATTTAGTGCTAGCTAATCTCAATAAAGTTAGAATTTTCTGACTTTAGCAGTGCATTCTGCAAAGTACCAAAAATTCATTTATAAAAATACGGGCGACTGTTGAAAAAATTAGCAACAGGCGACTCTTTTGAATGTATTGTGGTGTGTAGGTCAATTTGAATATGGTGATTAATCAGACTGATAACAACTGCCGTTTCTGTTCAGAAATTTCCCAAGCTAATGGTGAAGATCCTATCGGTTCTGCTAACGCAGTAGAACAATATTTAATTATTGAAGCTCCACCACCTTGGGTGGGTATGATTTGGACTGAACCTGGACTAATGCCGCAAGAAGTTGTGGACGCATTGAATTTCTTGAATTATGTTTCGGAACCTGATAATATTCGGCCGCTGGCGATCGCTCCAGACAAGGAATACTCTATACCTGGTTATAAGCACGTATTTCACTACCATAGACCAGCAGGGTTATTTGCTGAGTATGAGAAACAAGCATTTCTCGTACCCGATGCTGAAATTGGCGCTTTAGCACTGGCTTTAATAAAAGAACCAGAAAAGCTACCAGATTTTGAACAGTATCGGCAAAAAAGTAATCATCTTAGAGAATTACTTGTTTGCAACCACGGTAACGTTGATGCTGCTTGTAGCAGATTTGGTTATCCTCTTTATAAAAAATTGCGTTCTGAATATGGCGCTGTAACTAATAGCAACTTGCGCGTTTGGCGATGTAGCCATTTTGGTGGTCACCAGTTTGCGCCTACCCTAGTTGATTTACCTCAAGGACGCTACTACGGCCATTTGCAGCCAGAAATTTTGGATTTATTGATATCGAATCATGGTTCGGTCAAAGAACTTTATCCTTATTATCGGGGATGGGGTGGTTTATCCGAATTCGTGCAGATTGTAGAAAGAGAAATATGGATGCAAGCGGGCTGGAATTGGCTCAAATACCAAAAATCAGGTCGAGTTATTGCTCAGGATCAAATTAATCAAGAATGGGCAGATGTTCGGATTGATTTCACTACACCAGATGGAAGTAAAAGTGGTGCTTATGAAGCCAAGGTAGAAGTCAGTGGTTATGTAATGACCGCGTTTTCTTCGGGAGAAAATGAACCCTTGGAAAAAATTAAGCAATATCGTGTTAGTCATCTAGTAGAAGTAGAGTAGCATTTAAGATTTGTTACGAAATCTACGTGTTTTTTAAGATTTATCTCGGATTGCTATAGAACCCATTTGACATCTTTTATTCTATCGAAGTACATTGACGGCAAAAGCCTTATGGGGCAGCTATGCTGTACTCTAGTTAACAGACCAAGAGTGGGAAATCCTTGAACCTCTACTGTCTCAGATACTGCCGAAAAGAAAGCTAACTAGACCGCCCAACTGAACAAAAAGAGAGATATTCGATGGCATCTTGTATCAACTCGATAATGGCTGTAATTGGGAAGACTTACCTAAGCAGCTGCCCCCCCTAATCGACGGTATATTGGCATTATCAATAGTGACAGAAGAGGGTTATTTCCTAACAAATCTATTAAAAAAACTCCTACAAACAAGCTGAATGGTAAATCAACGAAGTAAAAGCTCTATAACCAATTCAGAATCATTTCCTAACGCTCCAGTTTTATCAGTACAAGGTTTGGGTAGAAAAATCCAAAATCAATGGTTGTGGCAAAATTTAAATTTTGAACTTCTACCAGGAGAACGCGTTGCTGTAGTTGGTGCTTCCGGTTCTGGTAAAAGTCAGTTACTAAGAATGATCGCTAGTCTCGATCCAATACAAGCAGGATACATCTTTTTTCAAGGAAAATCTATCGATGCTTACTACACACCCAATTATCGCTCTCAAGTTGTTTATCTCCACCAGCGCCCTGCACTTTGGGAAGGAACTGTAGAAGATAATCTCAAACAAGTTTATCGTTTAGCAGCCCATCGACATCAAGTTTATAAACGCGAGCTAATTCTTAATTATTTACAACTTTTACATAAACCTGCTGATTTTTTACAACGTCCTGTAAGTGCAATTTCTGGCGGTGAATCTCAAATTTTGGCTTTTCTGCGCGCTTTGCAACTTTCCCCTTTGATATTATTGCTTGATGAACCTACCGCCTCATTAGATGTCGCCACAGCCAATTGTTTAGAAGCTTTGGTTGCAGCTTGGCAAAAAGAAGACCCCCAACGAGCATATCTTTGGACTAGTCACGATTCAGCGCAATTGCAGCGCATTACCCATCGTCAAATTAGCTTAGAATCTAACGAATAATGGCAGGCAATTATATTTCTATTAATTATACGCAACTTGCGTTAGCAGCTTTATTTATTCTCATTAATATAGGTCTTTCATTTGCTCTGAATTTAGGGTTAGCAAAAAGCCTTTTAATTGCTTCACTACGCATGGTAGTGCAATTGTTATTGGTAGGATACTTATTACAATGGGTGTTTACTCTTAGTAACCCAATATTAATTATAGCTTTAGCTTTAGCTATGACGATTATGGCGAGTATATCAAGTGTTAATCGGACTCGCCGACGGTTTGTCAGTATTTATTGGAATAATTTTATTTCGCTTTTTTGTGGTTCATTTTTAGTTACAGGGTTTACTGTTAGCGCCATTATTCAAGTACATCCTTGGTATGATCCCCAGTATCTCATTCCTCTGTTAGGTATGATTTTGGGTAATGCCCTGACTGGTACATCTCTGACGTTAGAACGTTTTATGGAGGATTTAATTAATCGTCGAGAACAAGTAGAAGCACTATTAACTTTAGGTGCGACTCGTTGGGAAGCTGCACATCAACCAATTAAAGAAGCATTAAGAATCGGGATGATTCCCACAATTAACTCAATGATGGTGATGGGGTTAGTTAGTCTACCAGGAATGATGACTGGTCAGATTTTGGCTGGTGCTAGTCCTACGGATGCTATCCGCTACCAAATTGTGATTATTTTTGCCCAAGCATCGGGAACTGCGATCGCCACTATAGGAGTTGTATTACTGGCGTTTTTATTCCTATTTAATCAAAAACATCAACTGACAGATGCTTTGTACAAGCAAAGCTAAACATAATTTTGGCGTTGCTGAATTCGGATATGAATTTGTTTCACGCTCCAGGCGCAGAGTCGCAGAGAGTAAGGCTTTAAAATGCTTAATTTTTAAGTTTCATACTTCAATTCAGCAACGCCATAATTTTTATGGCAAGTCTGCACAAATGGAACAAGTTTCTTCTCACCTATTTACACTCAAATAAAGAATATACCCTCATGCGATCGCCCCAGACACTTAGAAGTTTTTGGGCGATCGCAAGCCCTGGCTGTCTTATCGGTATATAACAATAAATTTGAAAGCTTGAATCCTAGCAAAATCGTTGGTAAATAAGCTTAAATATACTGATTAGACAGTCAGGGATCGCAAGCGCTAAAAATTGACCTCAGAATATTTTACGTTCTTCTAGATGGGTGAGAATATCTGAGCGATCACGCCACACAGGACGCAACTTTTTGTTAGCGAACATCTGTAACTGATCGCCAATGTGGGGCGATCCGGGTTGAGATGCATTACCGTAGCTGGTAAGTGCCATTGCTCGTACAGGGTTAGAAAATTCAATTGCAGCCACATAGGAATCACCTGCAACGGCTTGGAACTGACCATTTTCTCCGGGAGCAGAATTCAGTACCCGAAAAATTCCCAGGCCGCCATCCCCACCATTAGCAGGCAAATCCATATCACCTAACCGTAGCCGAAAAACCTGGCCCCACGGTACATCAATTGCCCCATAAGTCTTTTCTACCTCTGCTGCGACTGCTTGCAGAGTTGCAACTGCACTTTCAGGATTAGCTAAACCATCGGGTGTGGTGCGTGGAGAATTTTCATTCCAGGGTTTACTAAACGCCTTATCTAAGTCCATCTGTTGAACCCAAAAGGCAAATAATACGGCCCCGCGACTATCTGCATCGGCCTGCCGATCCCAGGCTTCTAAGACATTAGCTGCTTTTTGCCCTAAGTCCTGGCCATATTTGCGTGCAGCCGGAATTAAATCATCCAAAATCCGATCGGCCAGTTCCATGCGGGTAGAGTGCTTGTATGCAACCATTTCATCAAAAGACATTTTGTCATCCTCAGCCAACATCCTTACAGAACGTTGGGAGCGGAAACCCATGAAACGAGGTGCCATGTAAGGCGGGTAATTATCTGCTTTAATAGCGGCTGGAAATGTAGTTGTCCACGGTGGATCGTTTGTATTTTGCAACCAGCCACTTTTCGGGTCAACTATGCGCGGTAAATCTTTGTAAGGATGAATTTTTGTCCACAAGGTTTTAGATGTATTTCCTGGGATTATGCCTTCCCAGTATGCAAAATCACCACTAGAGCGTACTGGAACTTGACCGTTGAATAGGTGCATAATATGCCCTTCTCTATCCGCATACATGACCGTAAACATTGGCAATTGCAAGCGCTGGAGTGTCTTTTCAAACTGGGCAAAGTTTTTTGCTCGTGCCATATCCCACCACTGCTGGAGTACACCTGGTCGGTCAAGACCTGCAACTCTCAGTGCCACAGCTTTACCATTTTTCTCGGCTACCACTGGCCCGTGGACGGAACTTTTCACTACTAATGGTTGCTCTTGCAAGGAGCCATCTTTTTGCTTCACCTTTAAGGAGAGGGTTTTTGTCTGAAAGTTACGAACTTTGTCATCAAACTGGTACCCATTACCTGCCAGTGTGAGTTCATAAACATCCCAACCATCGTATGTATTAACGGTGTGAGTCCAACCTAAGTTGTTGTTAAAGGCGATCTCTAATACGGGAATACCTACAAGTGTTGCCCCATAAGCATCAATTCCGGGTGCAGTGATTTGGGCTTCGTACCACAAAAATAAATCTGACCAAGGTAGATGTGGGTTTGCCAACAACATGGCGTTCCCATTGGCAGAATGACTTGGTGCGATCGCCCAACCATTAGATCCTGCTTGCAACTTTTCTTTACTTAGGTCTAATACTTGCTCTGGATTAACCACAAAGGTGAAATTGAGTACCCGATGTAAGTGAGCCATGACATCTTCTGCCTTGACTGGTAGCACTACCTCAACTTGATCGTCAATTAACTTCAGATTTTGTTTTGCATAAGCATTGATCCCAGCAGCAAAAGCATCGAGATAACTACGAAAAGTTGGACTCTGTGCTTTGTACCAAGAATGAGCGCGTTCTGGTACTCCCGCAGTCTGTACCCAACGATCTGACTCCAGGTATTCTTCTCCCCAATATTCGGCCGCGCGTCCCCGTGCTTGACCATAGAGACGCAAAAGCAAATTTCCATGGCTCTGCATTTGTGCCCAACCAAAGGCATAAAATGCACTCTGGTTATCTTTGCCGTAGATGTGCGGCACACCATAGGTATCCCATAATATCTCTGTGGATTTTGTTGGTACAGCCATAGTGCCTCTTCCGACAAACAAAACCAGTATCAAGCTGAGTATTAAACGTAAAACGCGTATTGATTTTCTTTTGTAAACCTTAAGTAAACTATTAATCCTCATGAACACTACCATTTACAGATGTAACACCTGGTGACTGAAACTGCTATTGGTCAAAAGACAAGCAGGAGAGAAGAGTTTTCCCTTTGCCCTTCTGCACATCTGTTAAGGAACTTCCAAATCAAAAAACATCCAACTCTTCTTGTGGGGTAGGTCAAAGACCCAGCCCGTAATTAGGGGCAGACAAGATGTCCACCCCACAAGTAGTAGTAAATTATTTCTTGGTAATCCCTAAGAGCAGCCTCTTGGTAACAAGGTAATAGCTGCACGCAGGTGACTTTGACAAAGCAGATTTAAGTTGATCTAACAATACCACTTTGTTGAGAAACTATATCAAAGCTATAACGGTATCCTTTATTCCGTTTAAAAAATGGGGAAAAGGCTACATGATCATGTAATCTATATATTTATCAAGAAAGATTATCAACTCCCATGATTAAAAAGCTGTTAAATATTGAGAGTGCCCATTGAAAAAACAACTAACCAGCAGAGCGTAATATTTTCCAGTCACGGCAGAATCAGATGATAAAAGCGACTACACTCTCACCTAGAGAATTGAAAAAGCCACAATTGTCAGCCTTATTTGGTCTGATTTTGGGACTATGTATGCTAGTAATTTGCTTGCTGTTCAGTGTGACGCTAGGTGCAGCAGAAATACCTCTAGGTAAGATTTTGACATCTTTTATAGCCTTTGATGGTTCCTATGATCACTTAGTTATTCAGACTGTGAGATTACCGCGATCGCTAATTGCTATCCTTGTAGGTTCAGCTCTAGCTGTATCGGGAACATTGATGCAGGGTTTGACGCGAAACCCCTTAGCAGATCCAGGTATTTTGGGTATTGAATCGGGAGCCGCGCTCTTTGTAGTTGTCGCAACTTTTATTTTTGGCAGTTCATCCGTAGGTGTTTACGCTATTGTGGCCTTTTTGGGTGCGGGAGTAACAGCGGTGTTAGTTTACATCCTTGGTTCGCTGGGACGGGGAGGAGCCACCCCATTGAATTTGACGGTAGCAGGAGCAGCCTTAACTGCTTTGATTTCTTCCCTCACCACTGGTATCCTTATTGTTAGCCAACAAACACTTGAACAAGTCAGATTTTGGTTAGCTGGTTCATTATCTGGTCGAGATTTTAATTTATTCTTGCAACTACTGCCTTTTGTCGGCATGGGATTAGTTATAGCTTTTGCCCTCGGCAGACAAATTACCACTATGAGTTTAGGTGAAGATGTCGCTAAAGGTTTGGGGCAACAGACAGCTTGGATCAAAATATTTACCGCAATCAGCGTAGTCTTACTAGCAGGAAGTTCCGTTGCCCTTGCAGGGCCAATCGGCTTCATTGGTTTAGTCGTTCCCCATATAGTGAGATTGTATATTAAAGCCGATTATCGTTGGATATTACCCTATTGTGCAGTTTTGGGGGCAATTTTACTCTTAGTTGCAGATATTGCCGCCCGTGTATTGCTCAAACCACAGGAGTTACCTGTAGGTGTAATGACAGCAATAGTTGGCGCTCCTTTTTTTGTCTACCTGGCTAAGTCAAAGGTGAAAAAATGAAGGTTGATTGGCTAGTCATTCGTTCACAGGCGATATCTTTCCGAATCGACCGACGTGTACCAGTCGTATTGCTATGTTTGGTAGTAGTGATGGCAGTGGCGATGGTGATGAATGTCGGGCGGGGTGAATATCCAATCTCGCCTTTGGATATCGTGAAAACTATATTGGGTTTAGATACAGGAAACCCAGACCATCAATTCGTGATTCAAAATCTGCGTCTACCCCGCACCCTTGTCGCTTTTATGGTGGGAATGGCGCTGGCAATTTCTGGCACTATCTTTCAAGGACTGACACGCAACCCATTGGCTGATCCTGGTATTATCGGCATCAACGCTGGGGCAAGTCTGGCGGCAGTTGTAGTAATTGTACTGTTTCCATCAGCACCGATTTATACTTTACCTCTATCAGCCTTTGCTGGTGCATTGCTGATGGCGATTTTAATTTACTCACTGGCTTGGAATAACGGTAGTTCCCCGATTCTATTAATTTTAATGGGTGTTGGCTTGTCTGCGATCGCCAGTGCCATAACCAGCTTGATGATTACCTTTGGCGAAATTTATGACGTTAGTAATGCTTTGGTTTGGTTAGCTGGGAGCGTCTACGGCCGGACTTGGGAGCAAGTCTTTTCTCTATTACCTTGGTTAATTGTTTTTGTTCCAATGGCTTTGGCACTAGCAAGGCATTTGAACGCTTTAAATTTAGGAGATGATGTCGCCAAAAGTTTAGGTAGTCAAGTGGAATGGCAACGTGCTTTACTCGTGCTGGTGGGTGTAGCCTTAGCAGGTGCAGGAGTCGCCACTGCCGGAAATATTGGTTTTATTGGTTTAATCGCACCCCATCTAGGACGACAGTTGGTAGGTGCAACCCATGAAGGCTTGATTCCTACTTCCGCACTCTTGGGGGGAGTGATTGTTGTGATGGCAGACTTGCTAGGAAGAACACTGTTTGCACCTATCGAACTTCCTTGTGGGATTATAACTGCTGCTATTGGCGCTCCTTATTTTCTTTATTTATTAATTCGTAACCGCAAGAAATAAGCGTCTGGAGACTGAGGATTGAGAATTTGATAAAAACAATATTTTATCAATCCAAAAATCAGGTTTTCATAAATCCAAAATCTAAAAATTAAAATGGTTTCACTTATGAAAGGACTCTCAACTAAAAGTCTGTCTTTAGCTTACGATGGTGCGTTGATTATCCGTGACCTGAATTTGGCAATCCCCACCGGACAAATTAGTGGTTTAGTTGGTGCTAATGGTTGTGGTAAATCAACGTTGCTACGAGGTATAGCAAGATTGCTTAAACCCCGTGGCGGTACGGTATATCTTGATGGAACATCTATTTTTAATCTTTCCACCAAAGAAGTAGCACAGCAGTTAGGTATTTTGCCCCAAGGGCCAGTAGCACCGGAAGGATTAACAGTGCAAGATTTAGTAGCACAAGGACGCTATCCTTATCAAAATTGGTCGCAGCAGTGGTCGGCAAAAGATGAAAAAATCGTGCAGCAAGCACTAGAAATTACAGATTTGTTGAAATTGGCAGATAGAGCATTAGATACTTTATCTGGTGGACAACGACAACGTGCCTGGATTGCAATGGTACTAGCGCAAGATACAGATATTTTACTGTTGGATGAACCGACTACTTTTTTAGATTTAGCGCACCAGATAGAGATTTTGGATTTGTTGTATGAGTTGAACCAAAATCAGGGGCGGACAATTGTGATGGTGCTGCATGATTTAAATCAGGCGTGTCGTTATGCTGATTACTTAGTTGCACTCAAAGATGGTCGAATTTTTGCTGCTGGAGAACCAAAGCTAGTGATGACTCAAGAAATGGTTCAGGAAGTTTTTGGATTGGAGTGTCGGATTATTCCTGACCCAGTTGTGGGGACACCGATGTGTGTACCGATAGGACGCAAGGGAAGAGTCAATATGGTTCGCAATTCATAAATTGAAATGTTAATTGACAAGGCTATAACCCACCTTCCGCACCCAGGACTGTCATAATCGGTTATTACTAAGGTAAACTTCTTGATAGAGAATAAAATAACACATTAAATCAAGAGAGAAGATATCTAAACAACTAAAAGTTGCTTTTCATCTTTTTTATTTGGTGATTTTTCGGTTATTTCAATCTGAGCTACTTGATGATATTTAAATTGTTTCGATATTTTTGATAAAGCCTTGGTCGCATCCGATAAACAATTAAACTTCTCTTGGGATAATTTTTTTAATTTGGCTTCAGCACTTTTGCGGGATTTTTCAATAGTTTGTGATAATTTATCTAAGTCTGCTTTTCTTCTCAGATGGCTTTGTACTACTAACCATCTTTGTTCTATGCCTGCATAGCTGACTTTTTTTTCCAAATATGAATATCCATCTAGTTCACTTTTAATAAATTCTGATTCTGGTAAAGTTGTGACTAATGATTTTGCTGATTTTAGAGTTAACGGCACACGGTATCAGTGAAGCGGTAGTCACATTTGCGGTTTTGGTAATTCACATCACCGATGTTGAGTGAAGCAAACGTCGATTTTTTAATTTCATAGTTAAATTCAGCAACGCCCACAAATGCTATTTATTTGCAATAAATATTAAGATAAAAGAAAACTGAAGTCAAGTAAATTGAACTTAATTTAATACTATAAATTATTGTTGCCTTAAATAGTATAGTATAGATTATTAAAAATCATGCGATACATGCTTTATTAGGTAATTTAGCTAAGTATTTTAGCTGAAGGGGTAACGAAAGCACCTATAAAAAAGACTTAATCACCGTCATATGTCTTGTACATTATTGCCGATAATACTTAAATTTATTGCAATTAAGTCTCAATAATTTTTAATTAATTTTATACAGTTCTGCCTAAAACTGACCTAAGTATAAATATATAAGTAAATATAAAAACTACTGTGTCTAGCTTCTAAATGACCATTTTCTCTAATGCGAAGAACATATTCTTGTACATCTTTACGTTTGATTTCTGGTCCTTGAATTTTAGCAGCAGTATAAGCAGTGAAATTGATGAATATATTATAGAAATAAAGTGTTCTTTGGCTGAATTTTGACCTTTGAAATTATAGCCACACTTTTAAAATATCGAAACATTTCTTCGATATCAAACCTTTGCTTATAGGCTTTGATAGCTGACTCCAGAAAGTCAAGATTAGTGATAAAAAACCACCCTTATTTGGGTGCAACTCCTAATATTGTTATTTTCTATTTGTACACAACAAGCGATCGCACTGTATAATTATCTATTTTAGATTACTTTACAGGTAGTAATGCATAGTAATGATTTAATTTTTTAAACTAGCATTATAGTGATGAATAAAATACCAGATAGCACCAATATGATTGTCTAGCACTTTGGAGAACGATAAGGTTTTACGAACTAGTCGTCCTACTCGTTGTCGCAAGGTGTTGTTAAATCTTTCAATGTAGCTCGTTTTACCACTTTCACATGGGCACTGCTTGGTGTCGTTTATTGGGTAAAACCTGTTCATAGGCTTCCCAAAAATCTGTGTAACACATTGCACATTGTGGATAGACAGGTGGTAGCGATTGCCATAATTGTTTTGCTGATTGGCGCTTGGCGATCACCAATATGTACCCCAACAATTTCTCTGGTTGTAGCGTCAATTGCAAGCCAAATGAGCGTGTTTATTGGCTTTCGACCCTACATATGACCACATCTCATCTATCTGGATCATCAGCCGACCTGGTTTTTTTTTAGTCACTTCAACAGATTTAGGAACTTGGTAGTATTTCTGGTTGACGTAGTATTGAAGCCAACGAAGTGAAACTTCAGTGGCGCGGGCGATCGCAGCTAGCGATACCCGTTCAAGTAGAAGTTTATCAATTAATTCACGTGTTGACTGATTAATTGGTTGTCGGGTTGGACTTTCGACAAATTGTCGTCCACAGTTGTGACATTTGAACCGTTGTTTCCCATAATGAGTTCGTCCATTTTTTACAATTTTTTTGGAGTTACATTGAGGGCAAAGCATGGTTCAATCTTTACACGACATTTCTTACTTTATCATTACTATGCATTACTACCACTTTACAAATAGTCTCTAAAACCGTAACTACTTGCATAAAATAGTGCTGTCTGGGTTCACTGTGTTGCGTATTTACCGAGAAGTTTTCAGTTTATATCAACAATAAATACTAGGGACTTTGAGCATTCGAGTTATTCCATATTTTCAACTTTAGTATCTTTTAATACATTACTCATGAGTCTCTTTAACCAAAATTTAATATCCTTTTACCCTTTTGCCCTCTTCACTTCCCATTACCCTCCCCGATTGGCAATTTTTCTGGAACAGTAGCGGCAAAAGATGAAACATATAAGATAACCAGAAGAGTAAAATCTCTAAAAGCCTGGAAATCTAGAATACGCACAGTTTGGCAAGAAAAACAACACGGCAGCTAATTGCAGCCTTTAAAATAGTGTCAATCACGGTTTCTTTTGGAAATGCACATGAAAGGACAACTTTTTGAATTAATACCCACACTCATGCAAGTCTTGCAAAGAAATGTGGGCTGGATGACTTGGAACTTATTTCTGGCTTTTATACCTTTAGCTTTGAGTGTTTGGTTGTTTCGCACTAAACGCGGACGTTCTTGGGTTTGGTGGTTCGGATTCCTGGTGTTCTTCGCTTTTTTACCGAATGCGCCTTATTTATTAACTGATGTAATTCACCTGATAGATGATATCCGTACAGTTCAATCTGTATGGTTGATTACTTTAGTGCTAATTCCAGTGTATTTACTGGTGATTTTATCCGGATTTGGAGCTTACGTAATATCTTTAATTAATTGGGGTTACTACTTACACCGCATTGGCAAAAGCCAGTGGATTTTGGGGGTTGAGTTGATTACCCATGCTTTCAATGCCGTTGGTATTTATTGGGGGCGGTTTTTGCGTTTCAACAGTTGGGATTTTATTACGCAACCCGATGCACTACTCACCAAAGGTGTAGAGGAAATTCTCGGTAAACAGCCTTTGGTGATTATCGCCATCACTTTTGTAGTTTTAACAGCCTTGCACTGGCTGATGAAACGAGTGATTTTAAGTTTTATTAGGCAACCGCAGAATGGGGTAGATATTAAGTCACGATCATCGAATCATAACACGCACAACGCTGGATAAGTTTCCTGATTTTAGATTCTTAGATTGGAAACTGGAGAATAATAGAGAAATTACCCTTCGGGTTCGCGGCTGTGCTTCTCAGATGCGGAGACGCTGCGCGAACAAGCCGGGAAACCCGTCCAGCGCACTGCCTCCCCAACGCACTGGCTCACCAATTTCCAATTTTCGATTAGTAATTGCTCTTTGGGTTCGCAGTTCCTTCTTTTGTCACAGGTCAAGGGGAACAAGTCGCTTACCTAATTATCATGAATATTATCTGATTAAAAAAATCAAATAAAACCAAATAAGATGAAAATGATTTTATTTGAACCGCCGTTATTCGATAAAAATCTGCGATGTCTGGTGACAAGAAGCAGAGCTTCTACGCAATGCTTAAATATCGGCAGTAAGCAATAACAGAATATTAAATAAAAACTTATCCACGTCCGTACCCGCCATGTCCTCCATCTAAAGAAGGGGGATGCGACGGGTAATTTCTTATCAAAAGAAAGATGCAAAAGAGCGCATCTAGATCTGAAATGAATCTAGATTGTTCTGCTTTGATTAACTAGCATCGGAGTTTAATATGGCGTTATTGTCTATTGATGAACTAAAAAGTTTAGTAGAAAATCCCCAGCAACCATGTGTCTCTCTATATATGCCTATGCAAAAAGCGGGACCAGAGGTTCGACAAAACCCAATACGCTTCAAGAATTTAATCCGTGAAGCGGAAGAACGCTTAGATACAATGGAGTTTCGTCACACTGAGGCAGTAGATTTTCTCCAGCCAGCCAAGGAACTTGATACGGCTGAGTTTTGGGAAAACCAAGACCAGGGATTGGTAATTTTTGTTTCTCCAAATGTATTTCGCTACTACCAACTCCCAATCGAGTTTCAAGAATTAGTAGTTGTTAGCGACCAATTTCACCTCAAGGGACTTCCAAGAAATAAAATATACATCTATTAAAAATGATAATCATTATAATGGGGGAGATCAAGGGTTGCCAACGGCACAGGGCAAACGCATCTTATTTACTAATAAAAACTAAAAAGGGTTCCCAAATTATCTAGATAACTGTAAAAATTGATGAACTTATAAACAAGGAGCTTTTATGAGAATATCACCTTCTTTAATGGTAACCGTCGGTTGCCTCTAATTACCCGCCTCATAATAATTATCATTCCTTTACTAATGGATGTTTAATTTTCTGAAAGTACTATGGACTCATGATCTGGTGCATTCTACTTTTATCTATGCTCATCAATATTTAGATGCGTTTGCCCTGGGTAAACAACCTCCTGATTACAAAGCAACTAAAAAAGCTCTGCTGAATTTCATTACGGAGTTGGCAAGAGTTAGCAAAGCTACTAACCCTCACCTTGCTAACCCGAAAGCATGGCTTTTTTGAATTTGCCAACAGAGTCGTAATTTACGCGAACACTTCTTTTTTGCCCAAAGTCCAATACTAATGGGCGTGTCTTCGCTAGATCTACCCCTTCTAAAGGGTCAAGCTTTTTCTACCATTCGGCAGGGGCTTCACCTTGGAAAATTTTTTACGATTGTTATGTGCAAAACCTGCTTTTATCTCTCTTTACTTTCACCTTAATAAATAATATGAGCTTCCTTTCGATCGAAGAGCTGAAAGAACTCGTCGAACAGCCGCAAGGGCTATGTGTATCGATCTACATGCCGACCGCGCAGCTTGGGTCAGAAATTCAGCAAAACTCTGTCCGCTTTAAGAATCTCATTCGGCAGGCGGAAGCAGCGTTAGAAAAATATGAATCACCTCCGGCTAATCCAGAGCAATTTCTTCAGCCGGCAATGATGTTGGATGAAGATGACTTTTGGCAGCATCAGGACGCAGGTTTAGCTTTATTCATTTCAGAAGGATTCTTCCGCTTCTATCGTGTGCCGATCGACATGATTGAATTGGTGGTCGTGAACACTAGCTTTCATCTCAAGCCGTTAATTCCGCTGTTGAGCGGAGATAACCGTTTCTATATTCTCACGCTCGGTCAGCGTGATGTGCGGCTCTTAGAAGGCAACCGCTATGGCATCACGCGTGAAGTGGAAATCGAAGGCATGCCAAAGAGCATGGATGAAGCCTTGCAGTATGACGAAACGGCGAAAGATGAACAGCGACGCCAGGGTGCAGGCGCAGGTCGTTCAGCTTTGCAAGCGGGTGGTTCCTATCACGGACAGGGCGGCGAACGCGAGAACGTCAAGGAAGATTTGCTGCAATATTTCCACCTGGTGGATAAAAGCCTGCATGACTTCTTTCGCAATCGTCGATCGCCACTTGTGCTAGCTGGGGTTAACTATTTACTGCCGATTTACCAAGAGGCGAATACCTACAATTTCATTGTGGAAGAAGGAATTCAACACAACACAAAGGACCGAACAGCACAAGAACTTCATGCAGAAGCCTGGGCGATCGTGGAGCCGCTATTTCAAGCAGACCAGCAAAAAGCAATTGATTACTATCATGAGTCGATCGCCGCTGGCAAAGGATCAAACGACTTGGACGAAGTTATTCAAGGCGCGTTTTATGGTCGAGTAGAACAGCTTTTTGTTCCGGTCGGTGTGCAAAAATGGGGGCATTTTGATCCGGACTCAATGGAGATTGAAAGGCACAATGAGGCTCAACCGGGCGATGAAGATTTGCTGAATGCAGCAGCAATTCAAACGATCTTTCATGGGGGAACGGTGTACGCCGTTGAACCAGAAGCACTGCCGGATGAGGCACCTGTTGCAGCAGTCTTTCGCTACTAATTGGCCCAATGTTAGGTGGATGCCTAAGCCAGGAAGTCACCCTCCTGACTCGGCTACAAAACCGTGCATGAATAGTTAGATTCACACGGCTCCTCAATGACTTGGTGCTTGTCAAACACACCGATAAATTCCGAGTTAGAAGGGATTACGGTTGAAGGGACTTCGAGAAAATAAAATATACAGTTCCTAAGAATGGTAATCCTTGTTAGGGGGTGGGATAGGCTGCCAACGGCAGCCTATCCCACTCCAATTTGTAGTAAATTCAATATGGGTTTCAGTTTTTTGAGTGCAGCGTCTTTGAATATGGCGATGTTTGCCAAAGGAGCGATCGCAGGAACTATCACCGGACAATCAGGCAATGTGCGGGCAGAAATATCCTACGAAAAACCCCAAGAGTATCAGTATAAAAATGTTCGTTGAAAATTATCCGGGCAGGTAAAACAATTTTGGATAAAAAATTGCCCCAAGAAAGTGAATACGATCGCCCTACGGGAAGTCAGGCTGGAAAACTGGAGTTGCCCTTGGTAGACTTAGACGGCAACAAAGAACCAGAAGTAATCGCCGATTTCTTTACAGACGGAGCGCACTGTTGTGTTTATTCATTAATTTACCGTTACGATCGCACATCTAATCAATACACAAAAATACGCCATGAATGGGGCAATGCTGGCTATGGACTCCAAGATTTAGACAAAGACGGACTATCAGAATTTGATAGTCGAGACGATCGCTTTGCCTATGCTTTTACATCTTATGCCGCTTCTGGCTACCCACTGCAAATTTGGCAATATCGCCAAGGTAAGATGATTAATGTTACCCGTCGCTATCCGAAATCAATCGCCAAACATGCCTCGGAAAACTGGCAAAATTACTTAGAAGCTAAAAAACAGGGTGATGACGGCAAGGGATTTTTAGCGGCATATTTCGCAGACAAGTATATGTTAGGACAAGGAAAGGAAGCTTGGCAGCAAATAGAGCAAGTTTATAAAGAACGCGAGTCTCCGAAGGAGACGCTTCGCGAACGCTCTAAATACTTTGCCCAAGTGCGTAAGTTTTTGCGCGAAACTGGCTACAGTAATTGAACCAGAAAGCTGAACACTCGCTACAATCAAGGGTTAGTTAGGATTATAAATCTAATAACCTAATATGCTTCAGTTAGGAATAATGGTAGGTTGGGTTTCACTTTATTTAATCCAACCTACTCCCGAAGACAACGCCACTCAGTATTAATTTTTCATTCCAAATCTTGCTGATAATTCTTTGATTTCTTCCTCCTCCAACTTACGAAACAGTGGCGGAATCACATTAATTGGATGACCTGGATATAAAGCATCAAAATTAACGCTCTCGCTAATTTTTGTCATTCTGTCAGCATCTACCAAGTGCAGCGCATCAAAAAGCTTTGCAGAAGTGAATGGAATAATTGGAGCCGAAACAAGTGCATAAATTCGGATTAAATTAATACACGTCCGCACTACTTGGGCTGCTTCTTCACGGTTATTCTTAATCAGCTTCCACGGCGCTCTTTCATCAATATATTGATTGCCAACAGACCATAATAAATAGAGAGCTTCTATTGCCTTGCGAAACTCCATATTTATCAAATAATCGCAGTATTTGTTGACAATTTGTTCGCAGGTATTTTGTAATTCCTGTTCTCTTCTACCAAAACTGCCTCCTTCTGGAACAGTTGCACCAAAATTATTTACAGCAAACTTGAGAATTCGATTAACAAAGTTGCCAAATGTATCAGCTAACTCTTTGTTAACCTTTACTTGAAATAACTCCCAAGTAAAAGCAGAATCAGCAGATTCAGGAATCATTGACAAAAGACTATATCGCCAATAATCCGCAGGTAAAAGCGCGAGTGCCTGGTTTAGAAAAATTCCTCGTTTTGCACTCGTAGAAAACTTCGCACCATAATATGTCAGCCAATTAAATCCTCTAATTTGGTCAGCCAATTTCCAGTTTTCTCGTGTACCCAGAATCATCGCTGGAAACATAATGGTGTGGAATGGCAAGTTATCCTTAGCCATAAATTGCACGTACTTAATATTTTCTGTATCGCACCACCAAGTTTCCCAGTCTTGGGAATTTTCTATACCCCATCCTTTAGTTGCAGAAATATATCCAATGGGTGCATCAAACCAAACATAGAAAACTTTTCCCTCAAATCCTGGACGGGGAACAGGAACTCCCCAAGTCATATCGCGAGTGATACATCGGTCTTGGAGTCCTTCATTCAACCACTTCATCGCAATTGATTTGGTGAGGTTAGACCAATTTGGATGTTTCTCAACCCAAGCTCTTACCTCATGAGAGAGTGCAGAAAGCTTTAAGAACAAGTGCTTAGTTTTTCGGACTTCCAAACGCTTGCTGCCGGAAATTGTAGAACGCGGTTCTATCAAGTCAGTTGGGTCTAGTAAAGATGTGCAATTTTCACACTGATCTCCCCTAGCTGATTCATACCCGCAATGGGGACAAGTCCCAACAATATATCTATCCGGCAAAAAACGCTTATCATCAAGAGAGTAAACCAGACTAATCTCCCGTTCCTCGATAAAACCGTTTTTGTCAAGAGACTGATAGAAATGCTGAGTTAGCTCGTGGTTATAAACTGATGAGTTGCGACCAAAATAGTCAAACGACAAACCAAGGTCTCTATAAATTTCTGCCTGGAGTTCGTGCAATTTTTGGCAGAAAGTTTCTACATCAAGTTTTGCTTCTGTTGCTGCTATTTCAGTAGGTGTACCATGTTCGTCAGTGGCGCAGATGAAGAGAACCGTTTTGCCTTCTTGTCTCAAGAAACGAGCATATACGTCTGCTGGAAGCATCGAACCGACAAGGTTTCCCAAATGTTTGATGCCGTTAATATAAGGCAATGCACTAGTGATTAAGTACTTTACCTTATTGTCATTCTTAGGCGTTATGGATGTGGAGAATTTACGTCACCTTTTTGATTAAATTTGTCTTACCTTTGATCATACACAACTGTTTACGAAAATTTCAGACTGGCTGAATGAAAACAGCGAGGAATTACACGGAAAGCTTTAGATGCATTAACTGCTTTGCGGTTGAATCAATGTGTCGTTTCAGAAGCTTGATAGCACCTTTTGTATCTCGCTCTCGGCAAGCATCCAGCAGTTGATAGTGTTCTTTTTGCGATCGCTCCCAATCATCCATCTCAGGCATCTGTAAATGAACATAACGTTCGAGATTAATGTGCAGGGTTTTGATCATCTTCAGTAACCTGGGACGTTCTGCGGCTGCGTAGAGCGTAGCATGAAATTCCCAGTTTAGTTTGGCGAAGGCGATACTCTTGCAGAGTCGCTGCGCGATCGGATCAGTTGCCCGATTTAAAATCATCGCGGCTTTTTCTAAGTCTGCTTCGCTTAACTTAGAAATTGCTAGCCCAAGCGCTGCCACCTCCAACGCGCTGCGAATCTCACAAATTTCTTGCACCTCAAGCAAAGAAAGTTCCGTTACCGTTGCGCTTCGATTGAGATGAAGTGTTACCAATCCTTCTGCCTCTAGTTGTCGTAAAGCTTCTCGCACAGGAATGCGACTAACCCCAAACTGAGTCGCAATTTCATCTTGCCTTAAAGATTGTCCTGGCTGAAAAATTCCGCGCAGAATCGCTTCTCGCAAAGCATCAGCAATCAAATCTGGAGTACTGCGTTGTTGCAGCATGTTGGCTGCGAGGTCACTTAAATTCATAATTGAATATTGTATACAATTTTTAGTATACAATATTCAATTAGTTGACAAAACAGGGTTATGAGTATGGACGCCAACAACCGAGTTATCATCTTTGACACAACGCTAAGAGATGGTGAGCAATCACCAGGTGCAACGCTAAATGTAGAAGAGAAATTGGCGATCGCTCATCAACTAGCTCTGTTGGGTGTTGATGTGATTGAAGCAGGATTTGCAGTTTCTAGCCCTGGAGATTTTGCCGCTGTGAAAGCGATCGCCCAACAAGTCGGCGTGTTAGATGGACCCATTATTTGCAGTTTGGCGAGAGCGATTCGCCAAGACATTCAAGCTGCTGCTGAAGCTTTGCAACCCGCTGCTCATCCGAGAATTCACACTTTCATTTCTACCTCGGATATTCACTTAAAATATCAGTTAAAAAAGTCACGCAGCGAAGTACTGGCAACGGTTTCGGAGATGGTTGCCTATGCTAAGTCTTTTGTCGATGATGTAGAGTTCTCGCCGATGGATGCTAGTCGGACAGATAGGAATTTTCTCTATCAGGTGGTGGAACAGGCGATCGCTGCTGGCGCAACTACAATTAACATTCCCGATACGGTTGGCTGTTGTACACCCAAAGAAATGGGAGCGCTAATTCAGGGAATTCGCGAAAATGTTGCCAATATCGATCAAGTAATTCTTTCGGTTCACACCCAAAATGATTTGGGTTTGGCGACAGCTAATGCACTTTTGGCGATTGAAAACGGCGTGCGTCAGGTGGAATGCACGATTAATGGCATTGGTGAACGAGCCGGAAATGCGGCACTAGAAGAGATTGTCATGGCGTTGCAGGTTGGTAAACCTTATTTCAACCCTTATTTTGGTCGTTCGGCTGATTCAGAAGTACCCCTGACAAATATCAAAACACAGGAGATTTACAAAACCTCTTGTTTGGTTTCGCAATTAACCGGAATGCTGGTGCAACCAAATAAGGCAATTGTAGGTGCAAATGCCTTTGCTCATGAATCAGGAATTCACCAAGATGGTATTCTCAAGCACCGTCAAACCTACGAGATTATGGACGCTGCTACTATTGGTTTGCCAGAAAATCGGATTGTTTTAGGTAAGCACTCTGGACGAAACGCTTTCCGAAGTCGGCTGAAAGAATTGGGATTTGATTTGAGCGAAGCAGACTTAAACAAAGCCTTCATCAGGTTTAAAGAAGTCGCCGACAAGAAAAAGGAAATGTCGGATTTAGATTTAGAGGCGATTATTCGCGATGAAACTCGTTCTTCAGTAGAAAGCGGTTTTGAACTAGAACACGTCCAAGTTACTTGTGGTGATTGCACTTGCCCGACTGCAACAATTACAATTGTCACTCCTGAGGGAGAAATTCTCACCGATGCTGCTGTAGGTACAGGTCCAGTGGATGCGGTGTACAAAGCGATCAATCGGCTCGTGCAAATTCCCAATCAACTAATTGAGTTTTCCGTCCAATCTGTAACTGAAGGAATTGATGCTTTAGGAACAGTCACAATCCGCTTGCGATATCAAGAGCGCATTTTTTCCGGACAAGCATCTGATACCGACATTGTGGTAGCAGCAGCTTATGCTTATATGAGCGCGATGAATAGACTTTATTGTTACTTGCAGACACAGAGAGATTCTGCAAACTCCGCCGCAGTCTAATTTTTGGAATGTGTGATGCTGTTTTAATACAGGTGTTACATTCAGATTGTGTTTTTTGTACAGGACTTACGCAAAATAATGAGAAAACGAACCGCAGAGGCACAGAGAAAACAGAGAAATAAGAGGAGCGATCTTGGTTTTTGCGTAAGTCCTATTGTAGTCAGCGCGAAGAGCGTTTAAACAAAGGGTTTCAAGCGCTGAAGCCCTTACTACAAATTGAAGCATTTTGCCGATCGCCGAGTAACTAGCCTAGATTCCTTATTTTCCAATTTGTCGTCGTGCTGCTTCTAAAATGATTCTTTGTTCGGCACGAGCGATCGCCTGATATGTCCTCGATACCGCTTCTGGTTCTACAGATATTGAAGTAATCCCCCATTCTACCAACTGCTGAATAATTTCTGGATACAACGCTGGTGCTTGTCCGCAGATTGAGCAAGGAATCCCCGCAGATTTTGCCATTTGAATTAGTTGAGCTACAGCTCTCATCACTGCCGGATGTCGTTCATCAAATGAAGACGCTAACTCTCCTTGTTCTCGATCTACTCCTAACAGTAGTTGAGTTAGGTCATTTGTACCAATCGAAATTCCTTGTACACCTGCTTTCACATATTCTGGCAGTAAAAATAGCACGCTTGGCACTTCTGCCATAATCCACAGTTGAAATTGTGGCTTTTGAGTTAACCCTGCTAACTCAACTTTTTGGCGACAAAAAGAAAACTCTTCCACAGTGCGAACAAAAGGCAATATTAAGTGAATATTGTTGTAGTCTGCTTGCTGTATTGCCGCTATTGCTGAGAGTTCCAACTCAAAAACTGCGGAATTTTGCAAATAAGCAAAAGTGCCACGCTCACCTAACATCGACTGTGGCGGAGATGGTACATTAGAGCTAAATGATGTTAATTCGTGCGATCGCCAATCTAAAGAGCGATAAAAAACTGGTCGTGGTGCAAAAGCACGGACAAACTGCATTATCTGCTCTGACCAGCGCTCTAGCAATTGTGCCTTACGTCCGCTAGAAACCCAACTATTAGGGTGTTGTCCCTCTAGTATTGTTAGCAGCATTAATTCTGAACGTAACAATCCTACCCCATCTACAGGCAAACTTTGCACCTGTTCTATCAGGCTGGGCTGACTCAGATTAACCAGCAACTCTGTAGCAATCATAGGTAGGTGCGCGGATAAAAGTATAGGGGAATTAGAGGCTAGAGATTCCCTTGTGAAGTTGTCTGCTTGAGGGTGTTGGGCTTTATACTCTCGTTTTGGTTGGGTAATAGGGGTAACTTCCTGATTAGTCTCGCCATCTTCTTTCCTTAAACGATAAACTTCTCCTCTGTCACTGTCCAAAAGTAGGCGATCGCCTGTTTGAATTAAAGCAGTGGCATCTTTTGCGCTTACTACTGCTGGGATGCCCAACTCTCTGGCAAGAATTGCCGCATGGCTAGTCAATCCTCCTTTCTCCGTAATAATACCAGCAACTTGTTGCAGTAACGGTAGCCAATCAGGGGCGATCGTTTGTGCGACCAAAATCGCTCCTTTAGGTAGTTGCTCCGATGATGAAAAAAGCGAACTTACTACATAAGCTGTCGCTGTCACTCGACCCGTCCCCGCTCCTATTCCCTTGAGGAAGTGTGTATGGGGAAGGGCAAATTGGGGGGTGCTAACTTTTGTTAAATAAAGCTTTGGGGTTGGAGATTCTTCAGAAATAGTCCACTCAACGGTATAATTTGTACCGAATTCAGTATCAAGTAAATTTGCCAGTTCGATTAATTGTTGCAAATATTCTTCTTCTAAAGCGTATTGTTTTTGTTGAAATGACTCAAGCAAATATGCCACCAAACAAGTATTATCCAGCGCCAAAGAATCTGTAGGTGTATCATCAAGACGATAAGCAAGCATTTTATTGCCCAGTTGTCGTTCTTTGACAACGCCGGTTTCTGGTTGAATATAGTAAACATCGGGCTGTACTTCCCCCTGTTGCAGTGCTATTCCCAATCCCCATGTTGCTTCAATATCCCATCCAGAGGAGCTGGAATTGAGTAAACCGCTAGCTCGCGCATTTTCAATTGGTTGCACCAAAACTGCTAAATTAATTTGTCGCAGGTCAATTCCCGCTCGCTGCCAATATAGTAAACTTTTGGCACGAAATAATTGACTCCAAGTTCTTTTTAATGCCAAAGCGATCGCTTCATAGTCACAACGGCAAATTTGCGACTCCAGCAAGCCAGATATATTCCCTAGCCCAAAACTACTGGTCGGTATTGCCACAGTAGGTCGAAAAATTAAACAAGCAGTTTTCCATTCATTAGCCGCTTCGAGAATTTTACTCACCCACTTTTGTGGTACAGTTGCCGCTATAATTTCCTCATGCAAGTGACCTGCCACCTGCTGCAATTGACGCCAATTATCTACATCTAGATGTAACGAAGAATAAGGCAAATCAGCGACTAATGCCTCTGAACTATTGAGAGTTTCCAGAAATTGTTGTAAAACTGCCGCACCTACTACAAAACCAGGCTTCACTGGGTAGCCACGCTGCATAATTCTGCCTAAGTAAAACGCTTTGTTACCAACTTTGGCACGGTCTTGCAGTTTAATTTGGTCAAGCCAGTAGAGTTTATCCACTCAAATTGTTAGTTCTCAGTTGTCAGTTTGTAACTACGGGCATTATCTCCTGGTAATTTGTCAGATCTCATCTACTCATTACCTTCGTTAGCCCTCCTGCACCCCGACAAAACGGGGTTTAGTTAATTTATATAGTTGCACATGGGAGTATATTAATAATTAAAGTAAAATATAAGATTATTTTTTCTATAAAAATATAAGCATTGCTGAACACTTACTATCTTTTGCCCGATGATTGGCTAAATATCACTTTCCGGCTATGCCTCGCTTTGCTTTTTGGGGCAATTATCGGCTTAGAGCGCCAACTTCAGCGCAAACCCGCTGGTTTAAGAACTCATATGTTGGTATGTTTTGGTTCAGCAGTGTTTACTCTCATACCTCTGTTAACAAATGCCACCGAATCAGATAATGATCCTCTTAGTCGCATCATTCAAGGAATTGCAGCTGGTGTAGGATTCCTCGGTGCAGGAGAAATTTTACGTGAATCTTCCCAAAAATCACGACGTTCTGAAGTTCACGGATTGACATCAGCTGCGGCTATTTGGGTTTCGGCTGCTTTGGGAATTGTCGCTGGCTGTGGTTTATGGCAGTTAGGATTAATTGCTGTTGTACTGACTTTTTTGGTTCTTAACCCTTTTAAAAAATTAGAAAAATATTCTTACTTAAAAGTCAAGCGTCAACAAAATGATACTTCTATGCTGCTGATTCCCCCAGTTGAGGAAAATGAGCCTACAGACAAAAATCAAGATAACAAATAACTTTACGCCACTTAAGTTATAACTTAAAAGCAGGTGCTGATGATATTTCTCCTGCTTTAACGAAAAGAATTTGCGAGGAATTTAACCACTGAGAGTCAAAAGAACCGAGGTGAGTTGTAGTAATTAAAGTTTGAAAACGGTCTTGGATGGCATCAAGTAATTGATTTTGCCGCGATGGATCTAACTCTGCAAGAACATCATCAAGTAATAACAGTGGTGGTTCTCCAACAACTTCTTCAATTAGTTGCAATTCTGCTAGCTTTAGAGCCAGTACCAACGTCCTTTGTTGACCTTGAGAACCGTATTGACGAGCGGGTGTTTGATTGATAGTTAATTCTACTTCGTCGCGGTGGGGACCGACAAGGGTTGAGCCTTGACGAAGTTCAGCAACAGCTCGTAGTTGAATTTTTTCTAGAAAAGCTTGCTGTATTTGTTCTGGATGATTTTGCTCTAAAGGAACACTAGGAAGGTAATTAATTTGTAAAATTTCTGTACTACCGCTAATGCTCGCGTGCCAAGCTTTGGCAATCGGTGCTAATCGTTGAATAGCGCGATCGCGTCGTCTAATTACTCGTGTCCCCGTGGTAGCTAATTGTGCATCCCACAATGCAAGTTCTGAGTTTTGAATATTTGCTTCTTGATTCTGCTTTAAAAAAGCGTTACGCTGTCGCAACACCTGATTATATTGCTGCAAAATATGAGCATAAATCGGTTCAAGTTGAATTAAAAGTGTATCTAACCAGTTGCGGCGATTTTCGGGACCACCGCGCACCAATTCCAAATCTAAGCTAGAAAACTGCACCGCATTCAACACACCGAGAAAATCCATCTGACGCCGCAGATTCTCGCTATTAAGAGCAACGGTGCGGCGACCATTGCGGCGTAAAGTTAAAGTTAGATCGCTAATACCATTTTGTCGCTCTAGAGTGGCATTAATTTGAGATGCTACTTCCCCATCCCTAATTAAATCGCGATCGCGTGCCATACGATGCGATCGCAATGTCGCTAGCAACTCCACCGCTTCCAACAAGTTCGACTTTCCCTGAGCATTATTGCCCACCAAAATTGTTTTAGCAGCACTAAAATCAACCTGCTGCTCTTTATAGTTGCGAAACTGTCGGAGGTGAATGGATTTGAGGTACATAGGGGAGAAGGGGAGAGTGGGGGAGGGGAGGAGCGGGGGAAGATAAGGGAGATGAGGAAGCAAATTCCTTGTTGTCTGTAGTCTCCTTTTAATTTGTCTTTTTGTCCCCCCCTCTTTCACTCTCCCACTCCCCGACTCCCAGTCCCTACTGCCTATCCCCTAAACGGTTTTCTTACCAATTAATCGGAAGAAAATTTTCTCTGCTTCAATCCAGACAAACATCAAAGCACTAAAACCGATGCAAACGCCTAATTCCTGCAAATTGAGATAGTGAGTACCAAAGAAAGCTCGCAGGGGTGGAACGTAAATTAGCATCAACTGCAAAATCGTGGTGACGACAACAGCTCCTAATACAAAGATATTCGAGAAGGGATTCATCTCTATCGCCAGTCGATTATTTGAGCGAATAGCGATCGCATGACCCATTTGCGCGAGACACAATGTCGTAAATACCATTGTCTTCCAAGCATCGCGATTGCCTTGATACCCAGCTGCATGAGTATGATTATAAGCCCACCACATCAAAGCAATCGAGATTATAGCAAAGATAATCCCAATCCGAATCATATAGGAACCTAATCCCCTAGCAAAAATACTTTCGCGGGGACTAAAAGGTGGACGCTGCATCACATCTGGTTCCGGAGGTTCGACAGCTAACGCTAAAGCTGGTAAACCGTCTGTTACCAAGTTCATCCATAAGATTTGTAAAGGTGTCAGGGGAACACCTCCCAAACCGAGTAACGGTGAAGCGGCAATTGTGAGAACTTCGCCAATGTTACTACCAAGGATGTATTTGATAAAGCGGCGAATGTTGGTATATACGACTCTACCTTCTTTCGTAGCAGCAACAATCGTGGCAAAGTTGTCATCGAGTAACACCATGTCGCTGGCTTCTTTACTCACATCAGTGCCTGTGATGCCCATCGCGATACCGATATCAGCTTGTTTGAGGGCGGGGGCATCGTTGACACCATCGCCTGTCATAGCCACAAATCGACCCCGACGCTGCAATGCTTGAACAATTCGCAGTTTATGTTCTGGGGCTACTCTGGCGTAGATGCTCACCAAGTCTACGTTTTGCTCTAGCTCTTGGTCGCTCATGCGTTGCAATTCTTGACCAATGAGAACGCGATCGCCATCTTTGGCAATTCCTAAATCGGTGGCGATCGCTCTTGCTGTTAACTGGTGATCGCCGGTGATCATTACCGGACGTATTCCCGCATCCCGACATTCTTGCACAGCTGCCCTGACTTCTGGGCGCGGCGCATCCAGCATTCCCACCAATCCCAGCCAGACTAATTGTTGCTCGGATGTCTCATCTGAGCCTTCTGGTGGTACTTCAGTCAAGGGTTTGTAAGCAAAACCTAACACGCGCAAACCTTTACTCGCCATGTTGTCATTTTCTGCGAGAATTTGTTTGCGTTGTGCCTCGGTTAATTGTGCTGACTTATCGCCCAAATAAATCTGGGTACAACGTGCCAAAATCAACTCTGGTGAGCCTTTAGTGAACATTAAGTAACGTTCAGATTTCAACATGTTAGCGATCGCTGGATCGACCGCTGTCATCGGTGATACTCCTGTAGAGACTTCCTCAACTTGAGTAATCACGCTCATCCGCTTGCGTTCTGAAGAAAAGGGAAACTCAGCTACACGCGGTAATTTACTAGCCCATTGGTCTTTTTCAATACCTGCTTTTCCGGCAAGCGTGACTAATGCGCCTTCTGTCGGGTCGCCTAAAATTATCCATTGTCCTTTATCTTGTTGCAGCACCGAATCATTACAAACTGCACAGGCAACAAGCATTGCCGGGATTTCTGGATATTGGTCAACAGAAATTTTTTGCCCATTTAACTGAAAATCGCCTGTAGGGGCGTATCCTTCACCTGTGACGCGAAAAGCCGAGTTATTGGTATAAACTGATTGCACCACCATCTTGTTTTGAGTCAGGGTGCCAGTTTTATCAGAGCAGATTGTGGTGACACTCCCTAAAGTTTCCACTGCTGGCAATTTGCGAATCAAGGCATTTCGCTTTACCATCCGCTGCGTTCCCAGTGCCAAAGTCACGGTAATTACAGCCGGTAAACCTTCGGGAACAACAGCGACTGCCATACTCAAAGAAACTTCTACAAGTTCTTGGAGGTTGCTAAAACCTTTGGCGGCGATGACACCACCGACAATGACGATCGCGACTAAAATTAAAGAACCAGTAACTAAAACGTTACCTAATTGAGTCATCCGTTGCTGCAAAGGCGTCGGTTCACTTTCTACCGACTGCAACAAAGTGGCGATTTTGCCAAGTTCTGTTGTCATTCCGGTATTCGTTACCAGAACCTTAGCGCGTCCTTGGACGACTTCTGTACCTTGAAAGACTAAATTCAGGCGATCGCCTAATGATGTTTCTTCGGGTAAAGTTAATATGGCTCGTTTATTTACAGCTTCTGCTTCGCCCGTTAATGCCGACTCTCGAATTTGCAAATTAGACTCTTCGATTAAGCGTCCATCTGCGGCTATTTGCACCCCGGCTTCCAGGAAAATGACATCTCCAGGTACAATATCTTTGCCGGCGACATCTAAAAGTCTACCAGAGCGGATAACTCGCACATGTGGAGAGGAAAGTTTTTTCAGAGCCGCGAGGGCTTTTTCGGCACGACTTTCTTGAACATAACCGAGTATGCCATTGAGGATGACAATTGCTAAGATAGCGATCGTGTCTTTAAACGGTACTTCACCAGGCTTAAGTTCGCCCGCTTGCCAAGACATGAGGTCTAAACCTCCAGAAATCAAGGCTACGGCAATCAGCATCAACAACATTATATTCTTGAACTGATCAAGTAGAATATCCCAAGCACTCCGTCCAGCAGTTTCCTGTAGTTCATTGGAGCCGTATTTGTGCAATCGCTGTTCTACTTCTTGGGGCGTTAAGCCAGACTCTGCGTTACTATCGAGCACGTGTAACGCTTTATTAACATCTAAACTATGCCAAACGGGGGCACCTTCGGGCAAAGAATTAGCAGACATCGTGTTGGTCACAGGAAATGGTTACAAAATTCGATCATAATCTTAGTGATGGCTAGAAAACCATTAACCAAAATTACATTCAGGCTGTTGCCCGGTTGTCACACTATAAATGTAATTCGTGAAATTTAGTGATTTTTACTCTGAAAATGTATTGCGTGTTATTGCTGATCAAACAGTTTAATTAAAAACATTATACAAAAATGCAAAAGAAACTTTTGCACTAGTCAGTGAAGAAACGGAAAAGGTTTTTTCTTACACCTTTCCCACCTGCCCCTTCCCCCTTCTATCTTATATGAGTTTTGCACTCCCCAGTTTAACTGCGAATCAAATGTTTAGGCAAAGAACAATTCGACCGCTTAGTGCTGCCTCCTTATGTGGCATAGCGTTTATCCAAGATACACTCATCGCGATTGACAGCGTTAAAGGGCATCTGCTGCAAATCGATCCGCTCTCCGACAATACCAAAATTCTGAATTCTCACCAAGTCAGGGAATTTAGGGATGTAACAGGTATTGCCGTGTGGGAAGATACCCTGTGGGTGACGCGGGATAATAGTGTTTATCTGTGTAAGCTGGATTCTTTAGGTTTAGAGCATTTTGTTACATTACCCTATCCAGCTGACGGCGTTGCGGTTTGGGAATCAACCGTTTATGTCAGCTGCCAAAAGTTAGGCTGTATTGTGATTTTTGACCGAGAGACGCGAAAAGAGATTACTAGATTTTATGCTCCTGGTGTGGGCATTGAAAATTTGGTAGTAACCGAGGAAACTCTTTGGGTTAGCGACACGATAGAGCAAACAGTTTACTGCATCGACAGAGCTACCGGAGAAGTTCAATTTAGCCTGCTAACGCCGTTTGCATGTCCTACAGGCATCGGTTTACATAAAAATGGCGAAACCGGGGAAGAAACGCTTTTTGTTGCTTATGCCTCAGAGGAGCCGTATATTCGGGATAATCCGAATGCTGACCCGAATTATGAATTGACGTATCGCGATCGCACTTTTATTCACCCGTTACATTATCATTACGATCCAGATAAGCGCTACGCCCTCTCTAACGGTTATCTGATAGAAATGTCTTATGCTGAGGAAATTTCTCCTTTAGAAGAGGTGTATTTATCAGATATAGAATGGCGAATCGCTTTACCCTCAGAAACTGACCGTCAAAAGGTAAGACACGTTGAACCGATTGGTCTGCCTTTCACAGAAGAAGAGAAAGATGGACAACGTGTAGCAGTATTTAAACTTGATACTCTCACCCCAGGTGAACGACATTTGTTTGGCTGGAAAGCACTTTTGGAAGTTCGGGGCATTAAGTATCGCATCACACCCAAGGATGTAGAAGATATTCCCCAAGTACCAATACAATTTCAAGGTCGTTACTTACTTGATGATGACGACTTGGCAATGGATACTACTATGGTCCGTCGCGCCGCCCATGATGCAGTTGGTTCGGAAACCAATTTGCTGCGGAAAATGTACAATATCCGCAATTACGTCTACGACGAATTATCATATGGTATTAAACCATACATTGATACGCCAGATATAGTTTTAGAACGCGGCGTTGGTTCTTGTGGCGAATATGTCGGCGTATTGCTTGCTTTATGCCGTTTAAATGATATTCCCTGTCGCACTGTCGGGCGTTATAAATGCCCTCCCTTGGGCGAACATAAAGGTGTCCCCCTACAACCAGACTTTAATCACGTTTGGCTAGAATTCTACGTACCGAATTTTGGCTGGTTGCCAATGGAATCAAATCCTGATGATATTGGCGATCGCGGTCCTTATCCCACACGCTTTTTTATGGGCTTATGTTGGTATCACATCGAAATTGGCAAAGGTATCACCTTTGAAAGTTTGAGCAGTAAAGGGGCACGATTGACAAAAGAAGATGTCGCCCTTGGTGATTTGGCGATTAACCATATTCAGTTTACAATTCTCGAAGAATTACCGCCTTTTTAGAAAGCATCCCAAAACGCTTGCAGGCTATGAGTTTTTCAGCTCACGCAGGTGGGCTTTGTTCCTATAGCAATACCCTTACAGGGTATTGCGGCTTTGATTGGGAAGCTCACATTTTTTCCCAGGAAATATTTTTAAACTATTGTAGAGACGCTTCTGCGCGGAACGTCTCTACGACGGTTCGTTATTATAAGAAAAATTCGCTCTCAAGATAGATAAGTATTTGTACCAATTAATAGAAGATAAAATATAACGTGCGTTACATCTGGCTTCAAACAATGGTATCTAAGACGGCGTTGAAACAACCAGAAGTCAGCAAACTGATTCGTGAACTGCGGCAATTAACAACATTGACCCAAGAAGAATTTGCCACATTATTAGGTGTCGCTTACGGTACGATCAACCGTTGGGAAAACGGTCATATGCAACCATCTCCATTAGCGCTCAAACAAATTAAAGCGGTGCTTGAAGACTTGGGGAATTCACCAGAACCAAATTTACAAGAACATAGCAAAAAGCTGCTCACTAAATATTTTGCCTCAGCGAAGCCGAGAGCGTGACTTATCCAAATATGCTAAATTTTCAGACGTTGTTTGAAGGGATACCAGGGTTGTATTTTGTCTTGACACCGGATTATGCGATCGTGGGGGCAAGCGATGCTTACTTGCTGGCAACCAAGAGAAAACGAGAAGAGATTATCGGACGTAAGTTGTTCGAGGTTTTTCCAGATAATCCCGACGATCCGAACGCGACAGGGGTGCGGAATTTGCGTGCGTCAATAGAGAGCGTATTGAAGTATCGAAAGCCTCATACAATGGCTGTGCAAAAATATGATATTCCTCGACCCGAATCGCAAGGTGGCGGATTTGAGGAGCGCTACTGGAGTGCATTAAATTCGCCTCTCTTCGGCGAAAACGGTGAGATCACGCACATTATCCATCGAACCGAGGATGTGACAGAGTTTGTGCAGATGCAGCAGCAGAGAAATGAGCAACGCCAAATTAATCAAGCGCTACAGACTCGTTCTCAGCAGATGGAAATGGAAATCTATCTGCGATCGCAGGAATTACAAGAACTCAACAAACAACTACAAACCGCGAATGAGGCACTTTCAGAATTAGATCGTGCGAAAACCGAATTTTTTAGCAATGTGTCCCATGAGTTTCGCACGCCCTTAACACTGATGTTAAGTCCCATCGAGGATGCGTTATTTGATACCTCTTCTCCGTTACCTGCTGTGCAAAAAGAACGACTCGAAGTAGTACAACGCAACGGACTTCGCTTGCTGAAATTGGTCAACACCTTGCTCGATTTTTCCCGCATTGAAGCAGGACGCATTCAAGCAACTTATGAACCTACAGATTTAAGTGCGCTGACAGCTGAACTTGCCAGTGTGTTTCGTTCGCTCATCGAACAAGCCGGAATGCAACTAGTAGTGGAGTGTTCTGCATTACCAGAAGCGATTTATGTCGATCGCCAAATGTGGGAAAAAATTATTTTTAATTTATTATCAAATGCTTTTAAGTTTACTTTAGCAGGCAGAATTACAGTTCGCTTGCAAAATCAAGAAACTGATATAGAGCTGACGGTTGAAGATACTGGTATCGGCGTTCCCCCAGAAGAATTGCCGCATTTGTTTGAGCGATTTCATCGCGTCAAAGGCTCACAGGGACGCAGTTTTGAAGGCTCAGGCATTGGTTTGGCACTGGTACAGGAATTGGTGAAATTACACGGTGGCACAGTCACCGCGACGAGTGTACTGGGGCAAGGCAGTTGCTTTAAAGTAACTATTCCCAAGGGGGAGCGGGGGAGCGGGGGAGCAGGAAAGCAGGGGAGCAGGGAGCAGGGGGACAAGGGGACAACGAGACAAGGGAAAAATATTTCTTCTTTGTTACCCTTTTCCCTTTCCCCTCCTCAAATTGCCCAATCCCCAATTCCTTATGTGGAAGAAGCCCAGCGCTGGCTACCTACAAAAGAGGGGGAAGATAAAGAAGCAAATTCTACTTTGTCGAGTGTTTTCTCGCGATCGCGCATTTTATTGGCTGACGATAATGCGGATATGCGCGATTATGTTCAGCGGCTGTTGAGTTCGCATTATATAGTTGAGGCAGCCTGTGATGGAATGGCGGCGTTAAATGCAATTCGAGAAAATCCACCAGATTTGGTATTAAGCGATGTAATGATGCCGAAAATGGATGGTTTTGAATTATTGCGATCGCTGCGTTCCGATGCCAAAACTCAAGAAATTCCGATTATTCTCTTATCAGCGCGAGCCGGGGAAGAATCGCGCATTGAAGGACTTGGAGCCGGAGCGGATGATTATTTAATTAAACCATTTTCCGCACGCGAATTACTTGCCAGAGTCGAATCAACATTAAAGTTAGCTAAACTGCGACAAACCGCAAAAACGTTACATACCGAAGCCGAAACCGCTAAAGCAAATCTAGAAAGCGTTTTAGCAAACCTTGAAGATGGATTTGTCATCCTGGATCGCAATTGGTGTTTCACCTATCTCAACGATCGCAAAGCGGAAATTTGGGCAATACACCGTGAAGAAGCGATCGGCAAAAATATTTGGGAATTATTGCCCGATCTCGTTGGCAGTGAACTTGAAAGCGGATTACATCAAGTCATGCGCGAACAAACTCCGATGCAGTTTGAGCATCGCGACGCCAATTCAAATCGCTGGTTTGACAATCGAGTTTATCCGACAGCGGATGGTTTGGCGATTATTTGTACTGATATTAGCCATCGCAAACACTCCGAAGCAGGTCTAAAAGAAAGTCAGCGGCGGTTCCGACGATTGGTAGAATCTAACTTATTTGGCGTCGTCTTCGGCGATAATTTTGGTGGACTGCACTACGCCAATGAGTATCTGTTAAATTTGGTAGGCTACACCTTAGAAGAAATGCAGTCTGGGCAAGCGCAATGGCATCAACTTACCCCGCCAGAATTTGCTTCATTGGATGCCAAAGCGGTTGAGCAATTAAGTACGCAGGGAGTTTGTGCCCCTTATGAAAAGGTGTACCTCCACAAAAACGGTCAGCGGATTCCGATTTTAATTGCTGCTGCGTTGCTTCAGGAACCGTTTAACGAAAATCAGGAAGTCGTTGCGTTCATACTTGATCTTACCGAATTGCAGCGGGTAACGGAAGAACGCGATCGCTTTTTCAATTTATCCCTAGATATGATAGCGATCGGCAACTTCCAGGGCTACTTCACACAACTCAATCCAGCTTGGGAACGAACGCTGGGATTTAGCGAAACCGAACTGAAAGCAAAGCCTTATATTGAGTTTGTGCATCCAGATGACCGAGCCGTAACGCTCTTGGAAGCGCAAAAACTAGTACAAGGATATCAAACAATTGGGTTTGAAAATCGTTACCGTACAAAAGACGGTTCCTACCGATGGCTTTATTGGAACGTTGTGTCTTTAGCTGAACAGAATGTTTTTTACGCAGCGGCTCATGATATTACCGATCGCAAACTAACCGAACAAACGCAAGAACAATTACTACTGCGCGAACAAGCCGCACGAGAAGCTGCCGAAAACGCCAACCGCGTCAAAGATGAATTTCTCGCGGTTCTCTCCCACGAGTTACGCACCCCGCTTAGTCCGATTCTCGGTTGGTCGAAATTGCTACAAATGGGTAAGCTAAACGCCGCAAAATCTACTGAAGCGATCGCTATCATCGAACGCAACGCCAGACTACAAGTGCAACTGATAGAAGATTTGCTTGACATTTCCCGCATTTTAAGCGGCAAAATGAGCTTAACGCTGATGCCTGTCGATATGGCTAGAGTGATTGCAGCCGCATTGGAAACAGTACGATTAGCCGCAGAAGCCAAATCTTTGCAAATTGAAAGTTTTATATCACCCTTTGTCGGCAATGTCAACGGCGATCCAGCGCGATTGCAGCAAGTTGTCTGGAATCTGTTATCGAATGCAGTGAAATTTACACCCGCAGGGGGACAGATTGCAGTTAATTTAGCGCAAATGGGCACATACGTACAAATCCAAGTAAAAGACACCGGAAAAGGAATTAATCCCAAGTTTGTGCCGTATGTATTTGAGCATTTCCGGCAAGAAGATGGTGCAACAACGCGCCAGTTTGGTGGCTTAGGATTAGGATTGGCGATCGTGCGTCAAATCGTGGAAATGCACGGTGGTACGGTAATGGCAGACAGCCCAGGTGAAGGACAGGGAGCTACTTTTACAGTACAAATTCCTTTATTTCGCTCGGCTGAGGAAATGAAGACTTTAGAATTACCAAAATCAACGCCTGATTTAAACGGCGTTAAGATTTTAGTAGTTGATGATGATGCTGATTCGCGGGACTTTATCAGCTTTATTTTAGAGCAAGAAAAGGCGATCGTCACAACCGTAGCATCAGGGTTTGATGCGCTACAAGTAATTGAGCAAGCGACTCCTGATATAGTCCTCAGCGATATTGGAATGGCAGAAATGAACGGATATATGCTTATGCGTCAACTTCAAATGCGTACAGCATCAATTGGAGGCATCAAAGCGATCGCTCTGACGGCTTATGCCGGAGAATTAAATCAGCAGGAAGCACTCGCAGCAGGCTTTCAACGACATTTAGCCAAACCCGTTGAAATCGATGAATTAGTTCAGGCGATCGGTACATTAGTAGGCAGAATCGGGCATGGGGCATAGGGCATGGGGCATTGGTAATAATTCTTTCCCTTTCGCTTTTTCCTCTGTTCAAACCCCATTGCCCATTGCCCTCAACGCGGCAAATGCACCTTAACTGGCTTCAAAGCAGAAAAATCACAGATTGAATTAAACGGACAAAATCGACAATGATATCCCGGATTTGGGGGGAAAATTTTACTAAAGCTACTATTGGTTTGCTGATACGTTTGTAAATCTTGCTGATGTTTTTCAGCAATACTAGCTAGCTCAAGTTCTAAAGATTCTAATTCGCTTTTTGTGATGGTAATTAAATCAGATTTTTTACTAAACTCTAAATTATAAAATGAAGCAACCGCTTGATATTGCGGATAAAGATAACGAGCAGCTAACAAATAAACTAATGCCTGTCTTCTATCAAAAGCGGATTTACCAGTTTTGAAATCTAAAATATGTAAAGTGTCAGAAGAATCAGAAAAAACACAGTCCATCGTCGCATATAAGCGGAAGGAATAATTTTCCTGTTCAATCAAAATTGGTTTCGGAAAGCCTTCATCACCACGAGTTAACTGAATGATGCGTTTACCCGAAAGTAATGGTTCTTCATGATATTTATTTAAAATTTGCAATACGCGCTGCTGAACTTCGTCAGTTGAGTGATTTAATTTCAGTAGCTGTGCAACTTTTTCTACACCGTCTGAAGAGTTCAATAAGTGTATATTGTGATGAAACTCATAAACGCCTTTTTGGGCAAGTAGCCCAATGCGCTGGGGTGCAGTAGCTGTTTTTAGCAGTGCTTTAACTAGTGGATCGTGTTGACGCGCTTTGATAAACCCCCGTCTCATCTGGCAATGCCAGCGTTCTTGCCCGGAAGCTGGGGCAATTAAAGACCAAAGGTGGTAACTGGCAAAAGGTTGATCGGGGGTTGACATTGCTCAGGAACAGTGAGAAAAAATACGGTGGGGAGAAGTATGAACCGCGAAAATCGGCGCTCATAACTTCGGTAGATAGTTGCAGCTACACACGCTTTGCGGGAAGCTTCATATAGTAATCATCATCGACGAGAGGAAGTAGCAAAAATGAGCGCGAGTAGCAATTCCGGCAAAATCAAGTTTGGTACTGATGGATGGCGAGGAATTATCGCCGATGACTTTACTTTCCCAAATGTACGGAAAGTAACAAGGGCGATCGCCAGTTACCTGGAAACAGCTTATACTAAAGACCGACCAGTTCTGGTAGCCTACGATACTCGCTTTTTAGCTGACCAGTTTGCCCAGACAGCAGCCCAAGTATTGGCAGATTTGGGTTGGACAGTAAAAATTACTGATCGAGATTGTCCCACACCAGTAATCGCTTACAATGCCCGTCACTTAAATTCAGCTGGGGCACTGATGTTTACTGCCAGTCATAATCCTGCACCTTATTGTGGGATTAAATACATCCCTGACTATGCAGGTCCTGCCACTCCAGAGATTACTGATACTATTGTGGCAAATATTGAAGGAGCATCGGATGAATTGCCCAAAACCAATTCAACTGATAAAATTTCGACTTTCGACCCAAAACCGGAGTATATGAAGTTTATCTACACTTTATTGGATGTAGATAAAATCAAGAGTGCTCAGTTAAAGGTAAAGTACGATGCCTTATATTCCACCTCTCGCGGCTATTTAGATGAAGTTTTGCAACATTGTGGCTGTGAGTTAGAAAGTTTTCACACCTACCGCGATGTTCTTTTTGGTGGCGGAATGCCAGAACCAAAAGGCGAACAACTGGTAGAGTTAGTAGAAGCAGTACGCAGCGGTAAAGCAGATTTAGGTTTGGCGACGGATGGAGATGCCGATCGCTTTGGCATTGTTGATGAACAAGGCAACGTTCTCACCCCCAATAACGTGCTACTACTACTAGCACGCCATTTAATTAAGAATAAAGGTAAAAAGGGCGCGATCGTCCGCACTGTGGCGACAACTCACCTGCTAGACAATCTGGCAGCTAAGTATGGTGTGGAACTTTATGAAACAGCAGTCGGGTTTAAGTACATCGGCGAAAAAATGCGCGAAACCACCGTTTTGATTGGTGGAGAAGAATCAGGAGGTTTGAGCATCATCGGACATATCCCGGAAAAAGACGGCGTATTAGCCGATATGCTAGTGGCAGAAGCGATCGCCTACGAAGGCAAACCGCTGAGTCAATTGGTAACTGAAGCGATCGCCGAAGCAAATGGTCCCCTTGACAACAAACGTCTTGACTTGCACCTCGACGACGCCCACAAAGCTGCCGTCATCGACTCCTTTACCAAAAACCCACCCGCAGAAGTTGCAGGCATTAAAGTCAAAGAAGTCGGGCGCAAAGACGGCATTAAACTTTACTTAGAAGATGGTAGCTGGGTGTTGCTGCGTCCTTCTGGTACGGAACCCCTAATGCGCGTTTATCTGGAAACTAACTCTCCAGAAAAGCTAGCCAAAATCGCCCAAGAAATGGAAAACGTAATTGGTAAACTAGAGCCAGTAAAAGTTTAATGGGTAATGGGCAATGGGCAATGGGCAATGGGCAATGGGGAAAGAATTATTACCAATGCCCAATGCCCGATGCCCGATGCCCGATGCCCGATGCCCCATTGCCCATTCCCAACTAAAATGAAAACTCTAGCTAATCTTGTCATATCGTTAGTTGTAGCTATTTGGGTTGTGGCGATCGCTATTATTTCAGTTCAAAACGCCACCCCAGTATCTTTAAAATTCTTTACTTTCCAGTCAATTCAAATTCCAGTCGGTTTAGTGTTGGCTTTTAGTGCCGGTGTGGGGATAATTGGCATTGCACTATTGCAACCTTTGTGGGGTCTTTCTGCTCCACAGCGTAATTCTAGATCGCAAGACGATGCCGAATTTTTTGTAGACGACGAAGATTTTTGAACTCACTAAAGCCAATCGCCCAATTGGGTAGCTAAGAAATAGCGCACATGATCGACGAACGATCGCCCGTAATTAATTTGCCCATGTCCCATCCCCGGAACGACGTAACAAGCATTATCGGGGAATTTATTAGCGCAGTCACGGGCGTCTCGAATATTGACAATGCGATCGCATTCGCCAACGAGGAAGCGAATTTTACGGTTTGGTTTCACCCTTTCAATATAAGTCATAGGGTTGCACGCATAACCATACTCATCAGGGTATTTGAGATTTTTGGCTAGTTGCAGAACCTTAACTACGGGTTTAAGATCCGGTAGCACTCGTGAAAGCAATCCCCCTAATGGTGAAGCTGCTAAGTCTGGCAAGACCTGATAGCCCCAGCTTTTGGCAAAGGACTGAAGGTTAGCATGACCTATAGCCGTTATATAAAGCCTACTCAAACCTAATCAACACCTATCAAAGCTATTCAATTGGGTTTGAGTTTCGTTTACTTCCTTGCTTCATCCTGGCAACGTGGGCGTTAACCAGTCCACAGGCTCAAACGG